>WNGF01003933.1_pt1 | contig 28390 bp, 29 predicted proteins | sample 5400641 | NCBI WGS metagenome assembly WNGF01 (sample SAMN13153371, study PRJNA577476) | soil metagenome | isolation source: 80 cm soil or saprolite under grassland replicate 2 | place: USA:California | collected 2016-06-15 | reverse complement strand
ACCTCAGTGCGAGACCTGCCACTTAATCTGTAAGGCAATGCCGCGTATTGAACGCGCTTCGCGCCGGCTGCGTTACTCGACTTACGCATGGACTCTTTACTAAACGCCAATACTTACCGATGCCTTACGCGCCGACCTTAGCCAGGGAAGGCATCTACATAGATCATAATGCCTCCATGACACGGCCTCCATCATTAATTTCTAACGTCCCCCTTCGGTCTTCTCGGCCAGCTTGGGCTACTCGCCCTCATCTTCAAGCGCATATATGCCCGTCAAAGGCGCGAGCCTATCGCGTATTCTGTTCTCCTGACTCGGCAGCCAAATTCAAACTGAGGCAGTACCCGTGAATGGCTATTCTGGGGGCGCAAATGAAGAGAATGACGGACCTAACGAGGGGGCCGAAAAGCGGATACGCGAACGCAATGAGTCGTCGCCACGGAGCGATGTGAATGAGTACGTCGTTCGCTTGCATGAGCGAGGACGTCGCGTACTTGCTTGCCCCGATCGACCAACCCACATCAGCGGTCGTGACCATCGTCTGAGCTTATCATCATCGGTTTTATCGCAAGTTTTTGTGCAAGATTGCTCGCGCCCCCCGCTCCAACCGGCCTTGCAGCTCGCTGCACACATCGTACGCAGCCACCGGATGGAACTTGGGCAGCGGCACGAAGTTAGATGTTCATGCCTGATTTTCCAATTGATCCGGAACTGCATATTCGCAATAGCCCCCCAATAGTACTGCGCCGCACAACAGAGGCCGTAGGTTTTATTCGGAGGATGAGTCTGAGGCGACCTGGCCACGCCTGGCGAGACGTACTGCAGAGGTTCGAGGCAGCCCGGGACGAGTGGAGTGCGATGGAAGCCGTGGTCCAGCTCGAACTCCTTCTCGAGGCGGAAGGCTTGCTCATTGAGGAGAGAATATCGGACGCTTCTCCCGCTGGGCAAAATCAGTTTCGCGCGGCGTAGATCGAATTTCGCGCAATGCTGGCGCGCCGTTCGGTCGCAGCCTGCGCAGAAGGCGGGGCTTTGCACTTCCAACAGATTTAGCCCGATCCACCTAACAGAGGATTTGGCATGCAGATCGCGCAAATAGCTCCTTTGACAGAGGCGATTCCTCCGAAACTCTATGGAGGCGCCGAGCGTGTCATCTCCTGGCTGACGGACGAGCTAGTTGCACTCGGGCATGACGTGGTGTTGTTTGCAAGCGGCGATTCGCAATCTTCGGCCCAGCTGGAAGCATGTTGGCCGAAGGCATTACGTCTGGACGGCTCGGTCCGCGACCCAAACGCATTGCACATGGCGATGCTCGAGCGAGTTTGCCAACGGGCTCACGATTTTGATTTGTTGCACTTCCATCTCGATTACTATCCGTTCTCCCTGTTTTCCCGTCAGACCATACCCTTTGTCACTACGCTCCATGGCCGGCTTGACCTGCCGGAGCATCAGGTGGTCTTCGCGACATTTCCCTCTATCCCTGTGGTCTCTATCTCCGACGCTCAACGGCGGCCCGTACCGAACGCCGGATGGATCCGCACCATCCATCACGGCCTACCGGAGCGGCTTTTAACTCCGCAGTCGGTCAGCCCCGCCTACTTTGCCTTTCTCGGGCGGATTTCGCCGGAAAAGGCTGTCGATCGGGCGATCTGGATAGCCAAACGTTGTGGGGTACCGCTGAAGATCGCGGCCAAGGTCGATGCCGTCGACCGCGACTATTTCGAATCCGAGATCCGCAAGCTGCTCACGCCCCCTGACGTCGAGTATATCGGCGAGATCAGCGATCGCGAAAAGTCGAGCTTTCTAAGCGGCGCGATCGCGCTGCTGGTGCCGATCGCCTGGCCCGAGCCTTTCGGGCTGGTTTTGATTGAAGCAATGGCCTGCGGCACGCCTATCATCGCATTCAATAGGGGTTCTGTTGCTGAAATCGTAGAAGATGGGGTGACTGGTTTTGTTGTGGAAGACGAGAAGGAAGCCGTTGCCGCCACTCACCGACTCTCGTGCCTCTCCCGCAGCACAATTCGCCGGCGTTTTGAGGAGCGGTTCACCGCGCGGCGGATGGCGCACGAATACCTTGTCGTCTATCGCAGCTTAATCGAAGTTGAACCGGCGCGTTCGAGCGCAGCGGTCGCCCGGGCATCGTTCTGCTGACCGCAGCACGAGTGGCTGCTAACGCTCGGAGCCGACGTCTAACGTAACGACCCAACGCAAGAACTCACGACCCGTGCTCAGTTGGCGGCCCGGAAAGCTCGCGATGCGCGGAGCCGCATGAGGCTGATTCTTGGGCTATCATTTGTCGACGCTCTCAGGAGGACGGAGCATGTGGCTAGAGGATCACTTTGGAAGCGGCTCGATGTTACAGCGCAACGAGCGAGTCAAATTGGCCGCCTCGTTCTGGAATAACATAGGGGCAGGTATGGTCATTGGCGGCATGGCGGGGGCATTCTTCTTAGACAAGCCGCAAGGCACTTGGACCAAAATCGGCATTGCGATAGCGGGACTTGTGCTTGGCTGGCTTTGCTACTCAATCGCCAGCAACATTTTGACTTATGGGGACCTCGAACAATACGCTGCTTTGGCTGAGCGAGCGGTTGCGGCGCTCGTGCCAAGGTGGGCCCCCGATCGGGGACCGCTTTGACGCCTAGCTGGCCTTTTGCACGACACACGGACGCCACCCGTGAGCGCGCTCAAGCGGGCGCAGGCGCCATCCGCTCGAGCTGAACCAGCCGACGGATGTTGTAGCCGAGGTTCAATGTTGTAGCCGAGGTTCATCATCCCGATCTTGAACCTCGCCCGCGCGATGCCGATGGTGCGCACGATCTTGCCGCCCATCGAGCTCTGCTGCTGGCCGAATACGTGCTCGACACGGGCGCGTACCTTCGAGCGCGTCGTGTTTGCCGACTTCTGGCGCTCTGACAGCGGTCGATCGCGTGCGGCGCGCCGGTGGATACGGCTCTGCAAGCCCTTCTCCTTCAGGCCCGCCTCAATCTGCACCGAGCGGTAGGCGCTGTCCGCCCAGACCCCCTTGCCGGTGTTGGAGAGATCGAGCACATCGTCTAGCTTTTGACTGTCGTGCACGGCCGCGTCCGTCGCATCCCATTTGCGGATCAGCTTGTGCGCCTTGTCCACGCCGAGGTGGTTCTTGTAGCCATAGAAGCTTGCGTCATTCTTCTTTGTCCAGCGTGCGTCCTTGTCCTTCTGGGCATTCTTGGCGGGCTGCTGCTCCCATCCCTCCGGCGTCTTGCCGGCTTTGATCGCCTCGTTCTCCTCCTTCGTGTTGCGCTGCTTGGGCACCGACACAATCGTGGCATCAATGATCTGGCCGCCGCGCGCAATATAGCCCTCGGCCTCGAGATGCTGGCCGAAGCGCTCGAACAGCCTGTCGATCAGCCCGGCCTGCGCCAACGCCTCGCGAAACAGCCAGATCGTGGTGGCATCCGGCACCGGGTCATCGAGTTCCAGATCGAGAAAGCGCATGAACGATATGCGGTCGCGGATCAGGTATTCGGTCCGCTCGTCAGAGAGATTGTGCAGCGACTGCAGAACCACGATCTTCAACTTCAGGATCGTGTCATAGGGCTTGCGGCCGGCGTTGCTCTTGCGCTGCTCGGGCTTCGTCTCCGTCACGGCCTCGATGCCAGCGCGGAAATCCTCCCATGGCACGATCTTCTTGATCGTCTCCAGTGGATCGCCCTTGGCGCTGATCGCCTCCAGCCTGCGCTCAACATCGAAAAAGCCCTTCTGCCCCATGACCCGCTCGCTCCATCCGCCCATGACCGCGTGCGGTCACCGAGTCAGATTCGCGCGGACTTGGCGAGAGGGATTTTTCGAGGTCCCCTTATATGCATACAGCGCCCGAACAGCGCCACTAGGGCGATGGGACTGGCCTGATCGTTCTAGAACGATAGCCACTGATCTGGTGATCGCCCCAGGATTGCTGCACGCCATGAAAGCATTTGCAAGAAACTCCTGATCGTCGGGCGAGGTTCTGCACCGTAGGCAGACGCCAGCGGCTGCTCGGGACGTTGAACGGTGGAACTACTTCTTCGGTTCATGTCCGGTTCAATCTGGGCTGGACTAGGGCTGGGGGCGGCCGGTTGCCTTTCGCCTCGGCCTTGGCGCGCCATAGGCGAGTCATGTCCGCAATGGCCTGAGAGCACGCTACGGTCGCCGAAAGACCTCCCAAGGGCCCGCATAAAGCCCGCTTATGCGCCATGTCGATCCTTGGTAGGGATCAGTTTGATTGTGGCGGGCCTTTAGCCAGCGCATCTAGGATTGACTGGCGATGTCTCTCGAAGGCGCGCAAGCTTCTCTCAAGGATCGCGAGCATGGCCTCCGCTTCTTCCGAGGGTTGACCTTTGTCGATCGCGGCCTGAACGATGACGCGCTGCCGGGCGATGCGTTTCTTAGCTGCGGCAATGTGCCGATCAGCCTGGGCAAGATGCTTGCGTTCTCGATCGGGGTCCATGTTTCAGGCGGCCCGCTTCGCCCCCTCAAAAGCTTCCGGCATAGCCACGGCGCCGTGGACCATAACGGTCGTCGGCTTTCTTTTTGAATTTCCGAAATTTTGCGTGCAAACGCTCCAAGAGTTCCTGGGGTTCGTGCCGCCAGCGCCTGGCGCCAGATTAAATTTCGGTAAAGATTTGCTTCGCGCGACGGTTCCATCCAGTAAACTTGCGGTCAACTTGCGTCGTCCGCGCTGCGGGCCTTCAGATCAAAAGTGAACTTTGACGGCAGCAATCCGTTATCGATGCGAACCGTGGGGGCTCGGCGCATGTCCCAATTGGTGGGGCAGAACCTCGCATGCGACATGGGATTTGCTCGACTTTGGTGGCTGGCGCACTTGCGCTGGGAAGTCTGTTTGCAATCGCACCGATGGCCGTGGCCGCAGAAGCGAGTGTGTCGCACTGTGTCGCGCCCGCTGATCTCACCCGGCTCAATCTGCCGCTGAGGCGGACCGCGCGCCGCTTAGCGTCCCGCAAGCTCATCATGATCGTTGCCCTGGGCTCATCGTCGACAGCAGGCGTAGGTGCAAGCTCGGCTGAGACGACCTATCCGAGTCAGCTCATGGTTGAGCTTGCGCAGCGGTTCCAAACTCAGCCGATCATGGTCCTAAACCGCGGCATCAGTGGCGAACGTGCCGTCGACATGCTCGCCCGCTTCGACGAGAGTGTCTCCGCCGAGCGTCCGGACCTGGTGCTCTGGCAGGTAGGCACCAACGCCGTACTCCGAGGCTATGAGCATTCGAAATCCACCGTCTTGATCCGCGACGGTATAAGGCGAATGAAGGCGATCGGCGCCGACGTTGTTTTGATCGATCCGCAATTCGCGCCGAAGGTGATCGCCAAGCCTGAAATCGAAGAAATGGTTGATCTGATTTCGAGCGCCGCCGCGCAAGAGAACGTCGACGTGTTTCACCGCTTTGCTCTCATGCGGCACTGGCACGACATCGATGGTATGCCATTCGAAGCATTTCTTTCGTCGGACGGGCTGCATATGAACGACTGGAGCTATAATTGTTTCGCCAAGGCCCTCGCGGATGCGATCGCCGATGCGGCAACGCGTCGAGAGAGCAGCAACCCAAGCGCCAACGCCACCACTGCAGAAACGCGCTGATTAGGAGGCGGAACCTGCGCGGCGAGAGCGGGGCGGTCGGGCCATTGAATGTGGCCGAGAGACGTGGGGCAGGTTTTTCGGCATCGGATAGTGGGGCGACATCCCAATGCGAAAGGGATGGACCATGGTAGCTGCCAGCATCACGCAAGAGACGCACCACACCAGCGATCATCCGATCGGATGGCGCCGCTATCTCTTTTCCACCAATCACAAGGACATCGGCACGATGTACCTCGTCTTTGCCCTGGTGGCGGGGATTATTGGGGGCGCGCTTTCGATCGGCATGCGGATGGAACTACAGCAGCCCGGTCTGCAAATCTTTCCCAATTCACACGCCTACGACGTGTTCACCACGGCGCATGGCCTCATCATGATCTTTTTCATGGTGATGCCAGCCCTGATCGGAGGCTTCGGCAATTGGATGGTGCCGCTGATGATCGGGGCGCCCGACATGGCGTTCCCGCGCATGAACAATATCTCGTTCTGGCTGCTGCCGGCCTCGATCACCCTCTTGCTGATGTCTTTGTTCATGGCAGGTGAGCCCGGCACCAGCGGGGCTGGAACCGGATGGACGCTCTATGCGCCGCTGTCGACCAGGGGCCATCCCGGCTCGGCGGTCGATTTCGTGATCCTGTCGCTGCACTTGGCGGGCGCCTCCTCGATCCTCGGCGCCATCAATTTCATCACCACCATCTTCAACATGCGGGCGCCGGGCATGACCCTGCTGCGGATGCCGCTGTTCGCGTGGTCGATTCTGATCACGGCATTCCTGATATTGCTCGCGATGCCAGTGCTCGCAGGAACGCTGACCATGCTCCTGACCGATCGCAATTTCGGTACCACCTTCTTCGATCCTCAGGGCGGCGGCGATCCGCTACTGCACCAGCACTTGTTCTGGTTCTTCGGTCATCCGGAAGTCTACATCATGATCCTGCCGGCCTTCGGTATCGTCAGCCAGGTAATCGCCACCTTCAGTCGCAAGCCGGTATTCGGTTATCTCGGCATGGTCTTTGCCATGATCGCGATCGGCGCGATCGGGTTCGTGGTGTGGGCGCACCACATGTATACGGTGGGCATGACGGCCGGCGCGCAGGCCTATTTCGCGATCGCGAGCATGGTGATCGCGGTGCCGACCGGCGTGAAGGTCTTCTCCTGGATCGCAACGATGTGGGGCGGTTCGGTCGAATTCCGTACGCCGGTGTTGTGGGCGATCGGCTTCATCTTCGTGTTTACGATCGGCGGGCTCACCGGCGTCGTGGTCGCCAATCCCGGTGCCGACCGCATGCTGCAGGATACCTATTACATCGTGGCGCACTTCCATTACGTGCTGTCGCTCGCCGCCGTCTTCGGAATCTTTGCGGGCTGGTACTACTGGTTCCCGAAGATCACCGGCTATACCTATTCCGATTTTCTCGGCAAGATTCACTTTTGGGTGTCGTTCATCGGCGCCAACACGATTTTCTTTCCGCAGCACTTTCTGGGGCTCGCGGGCATGCCGCGGCGGGTGGCGGACTACCCGGACGCCTTCAGCGACTGGAACTTCATTTCATCGCTGGGCGCGTACGTGTTTGCGGCCGGCATGCTCGTCTTCTTCGCCAATATGATTTTCGCGTTCGTCCGCAAAGCACCTGCAAGCGCCAATCCCTGGGGTCAGGGCGCGACCACGCTCGAATGGACCTTGCCGTCGCCACCGCCGTTCCATCAGTTCGATATCCTGCCGCGGGTCGTCGGCCCCAGTCTCGACAGCTCAGGTCTTGAGAGTCCAAGCCCAAATGTTGAGAGCCCCAGTCTCGAACCGCGGCCGACCCCCGATCATCACGGTCATCGTCGCTGAGGCCCCATGGGCGTTCTAGTTCGAGCACGGTGTCTGTCAACGCGCACCGGCCGAGCGTCAACCGTGTCAACCTTGTTAACCTGCGTCGTTAACGTGTTAACCGTGTAAACCCCATTTTTCACGATGCACGGCTGGCGGCCCGTCGCGCGGCTGCCCCCCGCAACGCGTTTCGCGGTCGGAAGGACCCACGAGCTTCGAGGCGTTAGGCAATATTGAGGTGTGCGGGTGTGCCGGTTTTGCGCACCATCGACATGAAGCGCGCCCGACGGGCATAAGTCTTCCGCCGGGCGAATTTCAGTGGTGAGCCGAAACGCTCTTGACGCATTCGGACAGTAGATCACCGGGCGCCGAGTTGCTGACGTCGCCTAAACTGAGGATGCCGACCATCCGTTTGCTCTTGTTGATCACAGGCAACCTGCGCACCTGTAGCTTCTCCATGTGCCGCACCGCCTTGGCGAGGTCATCGTCATCCCGGCAGCAATGGATGCCTGGGGTCATCACGTCGCGCGCGGTCGTGCGGCTGGCATCGAAGCTGTCCTGCGCCAATCCTTTGCAGACGATGTCGCGGTCGGTCACCATGCCGATCAGCCGGTCGTTCTCTCCAATCGGAATGGCGCCTATGTCATGCTCACGCATCAATTTCGCAAGTTCGGTGACAGGCGTGTCTGGACTGACCCAGTCGACGCCCTTGTGCATTGCGTCCTTAACCTTCATGGCAGGCCTCCGTTGCTGAAAGTTTGCGTATCAGCCCCGGTTCCCTCGTCCTCCGACTCTACAACGGATCGTATCCTTTCGCACGGCCTCAAGGCCCGCCGCGCTCACATGTTAGCTCGGGGGTCGTTCCGAGACGGCAACCACTTGATGGCACGACAAGTGAATCCTCACAGCGAAAACGCCAGACCTGCCTCCCCCGCAGGACTCGCATTATGTTTCAGGGGAGAACCGGTCGCCCTCCCCGAGCAAGCACTACAGGAGTGATCCCGGATTCTTCTTGTAGCGGTCATGGATTGGCAGCTACTCAAATCATCTCGTCCGGCCTTGGAAACGCGTTTCAAGCCGCCCGCCTGTCTTGCGGGCCGGCTGTCTGCATCTCACATGACGGTGAGCCAGGCGGGTTCGAGCGGGAGCATGACGCGTGGCGAGAGTCTTGATCATCGGCGCCAGCAGAGGAATCGGCCTTGAGACCGTGAAGGCCGCCCTCGAGGCGGGGCATTCGGTGCGTGCGCTGGCGCGCTCAGCCCGAAGAATTCCTGTTGACCACAAGCGACGCGAGTGCTCGTCACCGCGATGGAGGAGGCTCAAGTCAAGCGGTTGATCTGCGTGACGGGCTTCGGGGCGGGCGACAGCCGCGGCCGCGGCGGGTGTCTTTATAGCGCGGCGTTTCATCTGCTGCTGGGGCGCGTCTATGACGACAAGGACGTGCAGGAACGCATCGTTCGCACGAGCAAGCTCGACTGGGTGATCGTGCGTCCCGTGATCCTTACCAATGGCCCGAAGACGAACGCCTATCGCGCGTTGGTCGATCCGCGCGGCTGGACATGCGGGTTCATCTCCCGCGCCGACGTGGCGGATTTCCTCGTCAAGCAGATCGACGACGACGCCTTTCTGCATAAGACGCCGGTGCTCACGAGCTAACGCGAACGCCGCAGCCGCCGGGCTGCGCGGCCTCATCCCGCAAAGATATTTTTATGGGTTATTCGGGCACCTGGCGCACAACGGGGGGAGCACCCATTGGCCGTCCAGGATGGCCTTGTCGGCCCAGTACGCGCGCATGTAGAGCGAGAACGTGCCGCTCGGCGCGCGGGCAGCCAGTCTTCTGGCCAGGTCCTCGATGCCGACGGGTCAGCGTTTCAACTGACCGAATCTCGTCGGCGGCCTCGATGCGGTCCTGCAGCTAAAGGTGGCGGGCCGCCTTGTGATCCTTCGTCATTCTGTCCCTTCGAGTTCGCACGCAGGCCTTCGAGAAGCGCCTGGGCGTGGATCAGGTCGGACCGGCTTGGGGTCTAGGAGATTCAACTCCTAACCATCTTGCCAAGGATCGTCTTCATGTCTGCCTGCGTAAACGCTCGTAGCGTCTGTGTGCGAACGTTTCCAAGGGCGCCACTGCTCAATCCAAGCGCAGTGATGGAAATATCATCTGGTGCCTCGACGACTGCGACGACGTCGTACTCCCCCGAATACATCCTTCACGGTCGCTCCGCACTTTTTCGCCATGTCTTTGAAGGCGTCTGCCCGTTTCGGTGAATCCTTGACCTTGCGGATTCCTTGGTCGGTGAAGTTTGCAAGCAAGATGTAAGTCGCCATGGTTTCTCTCCCTGCTATGTGCGCATTTCCTCTCGCACGCCCAAGTTCGATTGAGTGTGGATACATCTCATTCGATGACCTCCTCGGCGCGCGCGAGCAGCGTCGGCGGCACGTCGAGGCCAAGCGCCTTTGCGGTTGCGGTCTTTATCCCGCGGGACCGGCTGCAATTTTGCATCGGCCTGACCCGATTATGATCGTCGCGGAACCCTCCTTGGTGGTCGAGCTTGCGTAGGTCAAACTGCCATTTTGACGATCAAACTCATAGGACATATCGCCGCGAGCAGCGCTAATCCAGCTATCATCAAACCGGCGGACTGTAAGCGGCGGACCATCGGCAAGCACGAGGGTCTTTGCCGCTTCATCGATCCAGAAGCCCAAGTTCTCTTCGATGCTCGACGAAGCACTTCCTCTCGGCGCGTCTACGATCACGACTTTTTTTTGTTAGGCAATTTAGGTAACTGCGAGCTAACGCGGGCTCCGTCCAGACAGCGAGAGCCATCAGGAGAAGCGCGCATTCTGAAATGGTGTTCTGTTTCGTGCAGTTTTTCCTTTGGTCCAAAAAATCACTTCATACCAAGAAATCACTTCATACAATGAAGCCATTATACTTTGTGTGCCCCGCTTCCCATAGGGGCACTCAGCGTGTCGAGCCGCTGCACGAACCCCGCGACCCAGGACTGCCCTTCGGAATTGCCCTCAGCAACCGACATCAGTACCCCGATGCGCCGCATCCGCTCACCCTGCTGCGCGCGCGCCGCGAGCGTCCAGGCCGCAGCCACGCCGCTGAGCAGCGTGATGAACTCGCGCCCTCTCATCCTCGAGCTCATTCGATCACCTCGTCGGCGCGCGCGAGCAGCGTGGACGGCACCTCGAGGGCAAGCGCCTTGGCGGTCTTGAGGTTGAGCACCGTCTCGTATTTGGTCGGTGCCTGCACTGCGAAAGTGATGTCGCGATCGCCGCGAGCCAAGCCATTGAAGGGACTGTGATTACGGGCGCTGCTGCGCCCAGCGGCGCGGGCGCTGTCCGCCTCAATCACCCGCGCCTGGATTTGGTAAGAAGTATTGGAGTTTGTCCGGCTTCCCCTCCCACTCCTTAGAGTCCGGTGGGGGCGCTTTTTTGACCGTAATATTTGGCCAGATTTTCGCGTATTCCGCATTCAGCGACAGCCATTTCTCAAGCCCCGGCTCGGTGTCGGGCTTGATCGCGTCGACCGGGCATTCCGGCTCGCAGACCCCGCAATCGATGCATTCGTCCGGGTGAATGACGAGCATGTTCTCGCCCTCGTGGAAGCAGTCCACGGGGCACACCTCGACGCAGTCCATGGTTTTGCAGCGAATGCAGCTATCGTTGACGACGTAGGTCAATAGGCGTCCTTCCCGCAGATTGCAGAGGTCAACTCATTCGTCATGTGCGCCATCGCGGTGCTCGCTCGTTGGCTGAAAATAGACGCAGAGAAGACCCGCGTCCTCTGGCTGGATCGGGACGCCGAGCAATTGGCATTGAGGGGCCGAGGGGTTCGCGCTTGTTGGATTGCAGCACATCTCTCCACCGAGGTGGGCGCAATCGTGGCAAACACCGAAGCGCCGATGCGCCCCACTCGCAGCTACAGTGGTCAGCACTTGGTGCAGGGCGTGGTGCATCGCGGTTCGCTCTTTCGCATCGAGCAAATCCACCGCCCGCACCAGAACTTCGAACGGATCGCGTGCAAGCGCTTTCTTACCTTTATTCGTCAGTCGCAGACTGACGCTTCGCCCGTCCGCCTTGGATCGCTGTCGGACCAAGTACCCACCTGCCTCAAGTGCCTTGATCGCCTGCGAAGCGGTGCCACGGGTGGTCGCTTGAAACTCCGCGAATGCCGACGGGGTCCGGGAGAACGGATTGGCGCGGGCAAAATAGCGGAGCGCCATCCATTGGGCGGGGCTGAGTTCGCCGTCATAGCCCTCGGATTGCACAAGCCGCCCCGCCAGCAGCAGGAGCTCTGCCGTTTCGCGTGCTGGCATGGTCACCTCTCAGCAAGGTAATAGTGTTTCGAAATCAAATTGACAATGGGGGGCAGATACAGATAGTTTTGTTTCGAAAGTAGTTGAGGCGATCATGGCTTGGCTGGCGACCGCGGATCAGAGGGTGTCGGCCGGATCTGGTCTCACCCGTTATATTGAGGAAATCCGGCGGGTCCCGATGTTGGAACCGCACGAAGAATACATGCTGGCCAAACGCTGGCGCGAGCACGGCGACCACGAGGCGGCACACAAGCTCGTCAACAGTCATCTGCGCCTCGTCGCCAGGATCGCCACGGGCTATCGCGGCTACGGCCTGCCTATTTCCGAATTGATCTCGGAGGGCAATGTCGGCCTGATGCAGGCGATTAAACGCTTCGAGCCCGAAAAGGGCTTCCGGTTCGCCACCTATGCCACATGGTGGATCAAGGCGGCGATCCAGGATTACATTCTGCGCTCGTGGTCCATGGTTAAGATGGGCACCACGGCAAACCAGAAGAAGATGTTCTTCAACCTGCGCAAGGCCAAGAGCAAGATTTCTGTGCTCGACCAGGGCGACATGCGACCGGACCAGGTGAAGATCATCGCCCGGCGGCTCGGCGTCACCCAAACGGACGTGATCTACATGAACCGCCGGCTCGGCGGCGACGCCTCGCTCAACGCCCCGATCCGCGAGGACGGTAATTCCGGCGAGTGGCAGGACCGGTTGGTCGACGAGCATACCGACCAAGAGACGACGCTCGCCGCGAGCGGGGAGTTCGGCAATCGCAGCAAGGCGCTCGCCTCGGCGCTCTCCGCGCTCAACGACCGGGAGCGGCGCATCTTCGAGGCGCGTCGGCTCGCCGAAGAGCCGATCACGCTCAAGGAGCTCGCCGACGAGTTCGGCATCTCGCGCGAGCGCGTGCGCCAGATAGGCGTGTGTGCCTTCGAGAAGGTGCAGAAGTCGGTGAAGAACCGCGTCGCCGTGATGGAAACTCCGGCGCCTCTGCCGGCGCACTAGCTTCCAACCCTCTCCAGTGGTGGAAAAACTGCCGATGAACGTGTCGCCATGAGCACCGTTTTACGGTAACCGGACGACGCGAAAGGCGTACCGCTCGCCGACCCCCGAAAACTTTTATCAGCGCCGCCGGAGAAACCGAAATGATTGCCAATCCGAAGCGCAAACCCCATCGAGACGATGGCGGTAGCGATAAGCGTACGCGCCAGGAAGAGGCTCTCGACGAAGCCCTCAAGAACACCTTTCCGGCGTCCGATCCGGTTTCAGTCGAGCAGCCGACGACGAGCGGGCGCGCCTGTCGTTCCTGACCCTTAAGAGGCAAAACGAAAATATTCTACGGGGCCACCTCACACTTTCCGTTCTGTTCCGCAGGCTTGCAGACGGCCCTAACCATGCCTTGAGCCCCATTGCCTCTTTTGTCTCGACACTCTCTGAGTAAAATCGCAGAATTAGAGCGACCGAGACGCCACCCCAAAGCGTTCGGTACTCCATCCAACTCATTGTCCGGGACCCCTTCGAGCGTCCCGTGCCGCCGCTCCGACGCATGTCGGGCGAAAGGAGTGCCTTCAATGTGTGACTACAGTCTAGACCTCGTCGCATCTCGACCCGCCAAGGTCGGCGACGAGCTGGTAACAACGAAGTTCCAGAACTCCATGACGCGAGGATTCGCTGCAATCGGAGAGCCGAACGTGGCAGTGTGCCTTTTACCCGGCACGGAGGTCGCGTTCCAAAAGGAAGTCAAGTACGAGCGCTTTTTCACTCTTTTCCCGAACGTGAAACTCGGGAAGAAAGTGGCGCGGTTCCGACAGATCAACACGGGCAAGCCGAGCGTGCATCACGATGCGCTGGAGTTCCCCGACGGGGAGACCGTGCTGCTCACCCGGCTGTGCGAAGGCCAGCACGCAACCGTGCTGCAGTTGCCGGCGTCTCCGCGCCCGGTGAACGCGGCAGAGGGCCAAAAGCGCGATTCGCTCGTTAGGTAATCTCGGGCTGCTCACTATTGAGCTTGCCTGGCTGTTTGCACGATAGAAGAGAGCCACCGGGTGCCGATCGCTCTCTCACGAGTCGTGCGCGAAGCGGCGAGAAGGGTCTGGCCTTGCCCACCTATGCGACGCAGTGGGAGCAACGTGCGCTCGCATTGGAGATGGGCGGCGCCGTGTCAAGGGGGGTTGTTGAGTTTACGTGTTAACAGCTGGGCCCTGTTAAGCGAAGTTTTGGAGCTAGGGCGCTGGCGCGCCTTCGCGCGGTTGCCCCCCGCGATGCTTTTCACGACAGGAAGGACCCGCGCATCCGTCAGGCCGAAACATCGCGGCGTGACGCGCTAGCGAGCGAAGTTATTTGTTCACGACGGTCGCGGCGCGCGTTCCAAACCGCGTCCCGCCCTCAAGCCGCATCAATGACAGTATCGGACGCAGTGCGCTCAAGTCCGTGGACGTAATCGCTGAATGCCGATCGCACGACATTGACATGGCTCCGCATCACTGCGCTCGCCCTGTCTGCGTCCCCCCTCAAGAGGGCGCTGACGATTGCACCGTGCTCGTCATATGATTTTATCAAACGGTCTTGTATCGCGAACTGGGCACGGCGAAACGGCTCGATCCGTTGACGAATGCCGATGGTCGTTGTCAACAGGAACTCGTTGTGTGCGCCACGATAAATGACATCGTGGAATTCGAAATTGAGGGCCCGGTAGCTCTCTTTGTCACTGCTGCGAACTGCTTCTTGGGAACGTCGGTGGACAAGCTCGAGGCGGACGCGCTCCGCTGGGGACATACGCTGCGCGGCAAGGCGAGCGCACGACGCCTCCAACTCGCCCATGACCTCGAACATCTCGGCAAGCGCCGAGTCGGTCGGAAGTGACACGATCACTCCGCGGCGTGGCCGCATCTCGACTAACCCTACAGAGCTCAACTGCCGAAGAGCTTCACGCACCGGCGTCCGGGATAGCTTGAACCGCCTGGCCAACCCGCTTTCGTCCAACCGGGCGCCGGGTGGATAAACTCCGCGCAGGATATCGTCAGCCAAATTTTGGCGAATCGTCTCGGCCAGGGTAGTCGTCTTGGTTTCCAACATGTCGACCAGCCCCTAAGGCCCGTTGCTTATTCCGCTGCTTCCGCCCGCGGTGACAAGTGGACCAGTGGCAAATAGGTTTGCGTCAAGCGGTTTGCGAACATGTCCACCTTTGGGATCATCTGTTTCTGGCGGCAGACCGCAAGATCAATGAACATCGGAATGACTGCGCCCATCGCGAGCGATCGTGGCGCGACTTGATTGATGTCCCACAGCGGAAATCCGGTCGGCGGCACTACCAAGCTGCCGCCGGGATATGGGCTATCGAGGCGGTTGGCCATGACCAGGGCCACCCGATTGTCGGCGGCGCGTGGCACCGCGATCAATTCTCGCTCGAAAGGCTCGCGCATGGCGGCGGGCCACAGCACGATATCGGCCGCAGCGGCGGCGAGACAGCGCGATGTCTCCGGGAACAGCGCGTCGTATCCGGCCATGATTCCGATCCGACCGAACGGAGTCTCGAATACTGGATATGTATCGCCAGCACGCGACCAGTCCCGCTCTTCGGCTGTCAGGTGCGTCTTGCGGTAACGGCCGACCTCGGTACCGTCCGGACCAACGAGGACGGTGGTTGGAAACAGGCTGCCGGCCTCGCGGGCAATCGTCGGCAATGCAATGACGCAGCCGTAACGCTTCGCGATTTCGGAGGCGGCGCCAATGTGTGACCTCGTAAGATCAGCCGCAGTCTCGGCGTCCGCCAAAGTTGGCGCCCATGTCCCGATCAACGCATATTCAGGCAATACAAGGACGTTTGCACCGAGCTTGGCAGTGTGGTCGACCAGCGAGAATACGTCGTCCGATAGCACATTCTCCACGACATGGATTTGGATTGCGGCGACTTTGCTGGTCGCGCGCGCCGGCACGATCGGCTCATTGGCGATCTTAGAGACCGGGGTATCTTGATAATTCCTTACGAGGATTTCGTAGGTCGTGGGCCGCCGGTCGGCAAACCGGTCGTTTCCAGCATAGATGGCCTTGTCGTGCGCTAGTTCGGGCAATACGTTCGCAACGATAACGCCATGGCGGTCATACGGCATCTTGGCAACAACCCGGCCGTTTGGATCGACGATCATGCTGCCGCCAGGGTAATAGATCGATCGCTCGTAGCCGGCTTTGGTCGCCGCTACCAGCCAGACGCCGTTCTCGTAAGCGCGAGCCGGTCCCCACATCTCGGCTTGGTCCATGGCGAAAAAATTGGCCATGTCCACGATAATCTCGGCGCCTTGCAGTGCGAGGCTGCGCGCGATTTCTGGAATCCGGCCATCGAAGCAGATCAGAAGCCCAATCCGCCCAATATCCGTATCCACAACCGGGCAACCTCGCTCTCCGAAGGAAAACCAATTCTGGTCATGGGTGGCGAGAAATTGCTTGTGGTAGTGGATCGCGATTTTGCCATTGCGATCCAGTAGGATGCCGGAATTGAATACTCGCTCCCGAGTCGGATCCCATTCGGTGATCCCGCTTGCGATGAAGATATTGTGCTCGCGCGCAAGCAAGGACATTGCGCTTACAAAGTGGCCATCCGGAACGCGCTCGGCGAGCATGCGACAATGATCTGCCGAGTCGAACAGATAGCCGGTGTTCATGCATTCTGGCAACACCACGAGCTCGGCACCTTGGCGCACCGCCTCGTTCACGAGCTGCTTGGATAATTCGATGTTGTGGTCGATGTCACCGAGGCGAGCGAGAGTCTGGGTCACGGCGGCGCGAAAGCTCTTTTTTTTCATGCGTCCTCCCGGACGTACTGCTGCGATCGCCGATATCAGTTGGCGATTTGACGCTGGAAGATCTCAAGACAGTGGCTCTTGAGCTCGACAAAACGTGCGCTGGTCACGCTTTCGGTGTGGCGGGGCCATGGCAGATCAACCTCCACGAAGTCGGCCACTCGTGTCGGCCGCCGAGTCAGAAGCAGCACGCGGTTTGCCAGCTGCACTGCTTCTTCGAGATCATGCGAGACCAGTAAGGTCGTAGTTTTCGTTTTCATGAAGATGCGCTGCAGTTGCTCGCGCATGAACAGGGTCATCTCATAGTCGAGCGCCGAAAACGGCTCGTCGAGAAACAGAACTTCGGGATTGGTGACGAGCGCCCGCAGAATCGAAACGGTCTGCTGCTGGCCGCCGGAGAGCAGGTAGGGGTACGAATTTAGATCGATTTTGACGTCAAAGTCTGCCAATAACTGCTCGACCCGCATGTCGCACTCGCGACGCGACAGGCCAATGAGCTTCAGGGGATAACGTATATTGTCGATCGCGCGGAGCCATGGAAAAAGTGCGTCGCGATAATTCTGGAATACATAGGATAATCGCGTCTCCTGAATCGTCTGGCCGTCGAACAGTACTTGGCCGGCATCGCAGGGCAGCAACCCCGATATCAAGTTGATCAATGTGCTCTTGCCGCAGCCATTCGGCCCGAAAATTGAGATGAGTTCGCCTTGCAACAAGTCGAGGTCGAACCGATCGTAGACCACCGAGCTGTCGAATGACTTGCTCAAGCCCCGAATGGTGATGAAGGTCTGGCGTCGAGCGCCGGAGCCCTCGCTTGCCGTACCGGGCGGGTGATCCGGCCTGCGGACGGCGCTGATCTGAGGTGCGGCCATCAGCATATCGTCGCCCTTTCTTAGGCCCGAAAGCCGCGACGTCATGAACCAAAGTCGGTTGTCTTCAGGATCTTTTCACGCACGTTGATCCTCGATTGGAGCACGCCCTCCTTCTGAAAGACGTCGACCAGCGCCTGATAGGAATTCAAATCCGTGTCGTTGAGCTCATCGAACGCGCGCAGGTAAGGCTTGGCCAGAAACTCAAGTTGATCGGGGCGGATTGGCGTGTACTTCGGAATCATCCGCTTATACTTGTCGAAATCAGCATTGGCTAACCGAGTTGCCTCGTCGATTGCCTCGACCACTTTCCTGGCAACCTGAGGCCGCTCTTGCAGAAATTTCGTAGTCAAAAGCGACACGCCGGAATAGAACGGGTCGGCAATCACCATTGCCACCGGATTTGTCACAGCACGCTTTGCCTGGCCGGACGCCACGGCGATCGAGCCAACCGGTTCGAGCGACAACGTTGCGTCGACGCTGCCGCCCACGACTGCAGGAACCTGCATGCCGACGGCGAGATCGACGAGAGTCACATCCTTGTCGGGATCGAGACCAGCTGAGCGCACCATGTACCGGGAAATCGTTCGCCACTGAATTCCAGGTACGTGGCCGAGCTTTTTGCCCTTCAGGTCGGCAAAGCTCTTGATGGTGCTATCCGGCTTCACGATCAGGCCATCATTTATCAAGTCAACCTTGATCCCTCCCCCTTGCAGTCCGAATACCTTGAACGTGCCCGGGAACTTCGACTCCGCAAGCATAGCAATGCCCGCCGCTGCCCCGGGCGGGCCGAAATCGGCGCGTGCACCAACCAGCGCGTCAATGATTTGATTGGGCGCCTCGAGTTTGTTCGAAACGATTTCAATGCAGGCCTTCTCGAACAGCCCCTCCTCGAGTGCAACGTAGTAGGCCGTGGTCTGCATGATCGGCAGCCACACTGACACGACTTTCTCCATGCGCTCGCAGGCGGCATGGGCGGCCGCAGACCACATGGTCAATCCGGCCAAGAATGCAGCAATCTTGCAGGGGCTCATCGAACTTCTCCGTCTGCGGTTAAGCTTCGGATCGGAGCTCATCGCCCGGACCAATGGACGAATAGCTTTTCGACGACGAGGAACAGAAGATTGGCGCCGTAGCCCATCGCGCCGGCGACGAGGATGGAGCCGTACATGTCAGTAAGCTGATACGAGATCTGGGCATCGATGATGCGGTGGCCCAAGCCGTCGACCGCGCCGATGAACATTTCGGCAACTATGATCACGACCAGGGCGACCGACACGGCCGTCCGAAGACCAATAAAAGTCTGTGGGAGAGTTTCGAAGAAGATGACGTCTTTGAAGATGCGCAACGGACTCGCGCCCATCGAACGCGCGGCAAGGATTCGGGTCTTTCGAGCGTTCATCACGCCATAGGCAACGTTGAACACGATCACCAGCCAGGCGGCGAACGCAGCGACGGATATCTTGGAAAAGTCCCCAAGCCCAAACAGAAGCAGGAACAGCGGAAACATCGCGGTCGCCGGCGTCGACCTGAAAAAATCGATGTTGAACTCGACTGACCGATAGATGCCCTCATTGGCGCCCAGCATTATCCCAACGGGCACGCCGAATGAGGTCGCGATGGCAAACGCATAAGTCACCCGCAACAGAGTCTGGAGGAAGTCGCGGGTCATTGCACCGGAGATGATGCTCTTCGATGCATCAGAGAGGGTGGCGAACGGCGACGGCAGCAAGTGTGGATCGACGAGAGTACAAGCATAGGCCACCCACCATACGGCGATCAGCAAGACCGGCCCCATGACGAACTGGATCACACGACGAAGGCGCTTTCGGCTTCGGTCGAAACTTAAATCGAGCGGGGCGCGAAAGGATGTCGCCAAAATCGACATTTGGATGCTGCCATCCCCAAAGAGGCCAAGAACTGTCGCCGCCGTTTGCGAGCGCTTAGCAACAGGCATGCCATCGCAGCTGCACCGGCCGCGGACCGATCTAAACCGCCGAGAGTGTTTGTGTTTTTGATTTAACGCTCCGGGGGCGCCTACACATCCAAGAGTGAAATCGAACGCACCCTCCCCAGGATGCACAACAAAAATGCAATTTGACCGGCCGCATTGCCTCTAATGCGGTTTCACATCGAGAAATCAGAGCGTTAGAATTGGATAAATTGTATGCAACTCGAAATGCCTATCGGAAGAGGGCTGCCGGAGACAAAACGCCGTGCACACGATGGCCCCGCAGGACTGCTGCATTGCGGGACTTCGATCCGTTCCGTCCCGCGCCATGTCGGCTTGGGGTCGATACTGTTGAAAAGGATTTTAAGGGGGGTCTCCGAGCAACATTGATTCAAGGCGAGCGTCGAACGAGCAACATCGATTCAAAAATCCATTTGCTCGGATTCGATTGTTTCAACTTTTAATTCCACAGCTTCATTTTGGATACTTTTTCAACAGCATCGGTCAACCGCGACCGAAACATCTGGGACGATGGGCGAACCATGTCCGGAATGCCCTAAGAGCTTACACAATCTCAGACGCCGCGCCCGGCGATGGCCGCAATACAAATGAATTGCGCTGCTCGCCTTCGCGTCAACCGCGAGCCCATCGTGTCAACCGTGTCAACCTACTTTTGGATCGACTGCGGCTAGCGGCCCCTCGCGCGGCTGCCCCCCGCATTGCTTTTCATTGCCGGGAAGGACCCGCGAATCCAGCGGGGACGAAGCAATGACACGCGCCAATGTCCGACTTCATTTCCAGAAGCGACACTCATTTGTTTTCAATTCCACCTGGAGCTTTGTGTGCCATTAGCGGTCGTGCCAGACATAATTCAATCACCTCGTCAGCGCGGCCGAGCAGGCCAGACTTATGGGAGGAGGCAAGCATGCCCGGATAGGATCGCACGAAATTTATCAGCGCGTGGCAGCCACTCGTCCGGATAGACGCTGGCGAACTCGTTGGCATCGGTGATGACCATCGCGCAGGATTTCACCGTTTCGCCGGCTTGCTTGTCCCGCCATGCGCTCCTCCCGGTAAGCGGAGCGCCAGGCCCCGCTTGCACGGGGCCCGAGACGAATCAAGCCTCACATCGGCGGCGCGATGCCGTCGCGGCCGACCGAGACGGCGGCCGTTTCGAGCGTGCCGTCCTCCTTCTTATTGGCGGCGGCAATGAAGATTTTGGCGCCGGGCTTGAGTTCGCTCTTGTCGGCCGACACATAGGTCACAATGGTCGTGTTCGGCGCGGCCACAATCTTCTTCTCTCCGTCCTTATATTTCAACGTGATCTCGTCACCCTCCACGCCTTTTACCATCTGCGCGACCGTGGCGTTGGTCATGGTGCTGTTGGGCATTAGGTCCCACTGACGATGCCCCTCGCCGGTGCCGCGCAAGGCCTCAGGGAAAATGTGGATTTCCACGGCCTTCTGGCTGCCGTCCGCCTGCGGCATGCCGGTGACGCCGATGAACGAATTCTGCTTGATATCCGATAGCGAGGCCTTGACGACGCCGCGGATCGCGACGTTGTCCGCCATTTTCACCTGATACGCAGTCTGGCCGTCCCGCGACTTGACCGTCAGCATCGGTCCATCGACTCCTTCGACGGTACCGCGGACCCGCACCGTCGGAGATTGCTGCTGGGCAAAGGTCGCGGATGTGGCAAGCAGCAAGGCAACACCCGCCGCGCCGAAAGCGCGCCGTGTCATTTGATCCATCGTGATCCTCCCGAACTCGCGCCGACCGATGAATACCGGCTACCGAATAAGAAACCCGCCGCTGTCATCCTTGTTCCAGCCGCCCGCGGGTAACGTTGACGTAAACATTGGGGTGAACATCAGCGCCCGGGCGGTTGCCGTCATGTCGCGGCCAAAATTGTGGGGTGCAAGCGATGTGTCGAGATGGAGGACCATACCATGTTGCTCATTCGAAACGGATACGCGGTATCCACGCGTCGATGGTTTCTGGGTGTGTTGTTCTCGGCGCTTCTGGCTCTCGCGCTGTTTGATCCCAGCACGGCCACCGCGCAAGAGGGGAAGCAAATCAAGCTCACTGAGAAGCATGTTCAGGGCTTCCTGGCCGCCTACAAGGACATGGCGAAGCTCTACGAGAGCGCGAACCCAGACAAGCCAGATCCGAAGGTTGAGGCGCAGGCCGAAGCTGTCGCCAAGAAGAACGGCTTCGCGAGCCTCGACGAATATGATGACGTGTCGTTCAATATACCGATGATCATGTCCGGCATCGACTCGCAGACCAAGAAATTCACCGAGCCACCCGAACAGATCAAGAAGGAGATCGCGGCGCTCAAGGTCGACAAATCCGTCCCGGAAGCGGAAAAGAAACAGGACCTGGCGCAGCTCGAGGCGGCGCTCAAGACCGCAAAGCCCATTCAATTCAAGGAAAACATCGCGCTGGTGCTAAAGTACTTCGATAGGCTCGCGCCGCTCATGCAGGAGCATGATTCGAATGTGCGACCTGCGGATTAGAAATCCATCTACTAGCATTGAAGTCGGACCAGGCGGCTGACGCATGGTTAGGGCCCTGTCCGAAGCCACCAAGTGGCGAGCTCGCGCGAGATGCTCCTGGAATGACGAGGAGCGTGAACTCTTCTTGCGATTTCAGCATACTTGAGAGTTCATTTGCTGCAAGCTATGAGCTGTTGGACTAGTATTATCAACTGCCCACAAACGAAACCAGAGCATACAATGGCATACAAGTGGACCAAGGCGTCGCGCGCAAAGCTAAGCAGGAGTCAGAAGGCGAGATGGAAGGAACGGAAACGACAGCAGCAGCGGAAGCGTCTTAAGCGTCCATCCCGCTAGGCGAAATTTGGACCAAGCGCTACGCTCGCCAGCGACAATGCGTTGATCAGCCTATGGGCGAGTACGCCGCCATGCGTTTGATTGCCAATCGAGCATCGCAATCTGCGGGTCGGTCAAGAAATTCCGCCACCGGAGCAGCAAACCGCAGAAGCGCTGGCCGCTCATCAGAAGGCCGAGATCGAGAAATGGTGGCCGCTGACCAAAGCGGCCAACATCAAGGCCGAGTGAATCCCGCATGGATCTTATCGTCCGCAATGCACGTCTTGCCGATCGGTCACCAGGCGAACTCATCGATATCGGGGTGGAACAAGGTCGTATCGTCGCCCTCAAGCACGCGCTCGCTGGCGAGGCGGAGGTTTATGACGCCAAGGGATGCCTCGCCTGTCCTGGGCTGATCGAGACCCATATTCATCTTGACAAATCGCGGATCATCGACCGTTGCGCACCGCAGGAACGCAAAACACTCAGTCCAGTGAAAGGCGTTTCACCGCTGAAGGAGAGCATGTCGATCGAGGACGTGCACGCGCGCGCTGAGCGCACCCTGCAAGACTGCATCAAGCACGGTACCACCCGCATGCGCACGCAGGTCGAAGTCGATCCCGCCATTGGCATGCGCGGCTTCGAAGGAGTGCAGTCGCTGATTGCCGATTACAAGTGGGCCATCGACATCGAGATCTGCGTCTTTCCGCAGGAAGGGCTCACCAATTATCCCGGAACCGATGAGCTGCTGGTAGAAGGCTTGAAACGCGGCGCCACCGTGGTCGGGGGCGCTCCGCGCTACGATACCGATCAAGCAGGTCAGATCAGGCGTATTTTCGAGCTCGCTCGCGAGTTCGACGTCGACATCGACATCCATCTCGACGTTGGCCCGACCACCGATGCCATGAACATCTACCTCGTGCGCGAGCTTACGGAGCAATTCAAGCGTGGCGGACGAGTTGTGGTCGGCCATATGGCCAAGCTGTCGCTGTTGCCGCCGGAGCAGGTGGCAGCGCTGGCACGCAGCCTGGCGAACACCGGTATCGGCGTCACCGTCCTCCCTACCACTGATCTCTTTCTCATGGGCCGTGACCGCGACCACGCCGTCGTTCGCGGCGTAGCGGATGCAAATCTGCTCTGCGAGCACGGGGTGAATTGTTCGCTCTCCTCGAACAACATCCTCAATCCCGCCACCCCCTATGGCGACTGCTCGCTCATCCGCATGGCCAATCTCTACGCCAACGTTTTACAGGTTGATCGTCCCGAGCGGCTGCGCGAGTGTTTCGGAATGCTCACGGATCGGTCAGCGCGGCTGCTCAATCTTACCGACTATGGCTTTGCCGTCGGCCGCCCGGCTGACATTGTCATCGTCAATGCTGAAAGCCCTGAACAGGCGATTGCAGAAATCGCCCAGCCGCTCGCGGTATTCAAGCATGGAAGGCAGACGGTAATGTGGCACCCGCCGCAACTGCTGAGACCGCGGCAGTACTGAAGTCCCGGCGTCGCCCCCGCCGCATAGCGCCATGCGCGAGGCCGCGATGGCCGCCTTGCTTAGGCCGCCTGCCATGTTCGAGCGCGCGCTCAACGCATTCTGGATTTTGCTCGGGGCTGCCGCGGCAGCCTATGCGTGGACGCTCGGCTTGATCGGCGCGTCCGGTCCCGAAAGCGGTTTGTTCCCCTTTCTTGCCAGCTTGATCATCATGGGTGCGGGCGTCGTGCTGCTGTTGCGGTCGGCGAGCGAGAATATTGCTCCGGACTTCCCGCGTGGCGATGCGCTGTGGCGCGTTCTTGGCGTCATCGCCGGGCTTGCTTTCATGGCGATCAGCATTCCGTTTCTGGGGTTTGCGGTTGCCGGTTTCATAACGATGGTCATCCTGCTGCGCACCGTGGAAAAATCCAGTTGGTGGCTCTCGCTCGCGCTTGCCTTGGTTGCCATCGTGGTTGTGGTTTGGCTATTCGGCCGGATACTGGGCATGGCACTGCCGCGAGGTCCGTGGGGTTGGTGAGACATGGAGGCCATCGGGGGGCTGCTCACCGGTTTCGGTATCATCGTCACACTCGATAATCTTTTTCTCTGCTTTCTCGGCAGCCTGATCGGGACGCTGGTCGGCGTGCTCCCTGGCGTGGGCCCGCTCGCGGCGCTCGCCTTGCTGTTGCCGATCACGTTCACCATGACACCCGTCGGCGGAATGGTGATGCTCGCCTCGATCTTTTACGGCGCCATGTATGGCGGCTCGACGACCTCAATCCTTCTGAACATCCCAGGCGAGGCCGCGTCGGTCGTGACCTGTCTCGACGGTCACCAGATGGCGAAGCAGGGGCGCGCCGGCGCCGCACTGGGTATCGCGGCGATCGGCTCCTTCGTGGCCGGCACACTCGGCGTGATCGTGATGACGTTCTTTGCGCCGACGATCGCGACGGTCGCCATTCGTTTCGGACCGCCTGAGAATTTCGCCCTGATGGTGCTCGGCATCGTTTGCACGCTTTTCATGATCACCGGCTCGCCGGTGAAGGGCGCTCTGATGGTGGCGCTCGGATTTCTCATTGCCGCGGTTGGCATCGACGTCGTCAACGGCCGCGAGCGCTTCACCTTCGGGTCGGTCGATCTTTCCGCCGGCATTGAGCTTCTGGCCGTCGTCATCGGGCTGTTCGGAGTGACGGAGGTGTTGAGCAACGTCGAGAGGGTCGTCAACAGCACCCTCGTCGCCGAGCGCATCCGCGGCTTGTGGCCAACGTTGGCGGACTGGAGGGCCTCGTGGCGGCCCATGCTTCGCGGCAGCGGATTGGGATTCCTCTTGGGTCTGGTCCCCGGGGGCGGGCCGGTGACCGCGTCGTTCATGTCCTACGCCCTGGAGAAGCGGTTATCCGCACACCCCGACGGCTTTGGTAAAGGCGCCATCGAAGGCGTGGCGGGCCCGGAATCGGCCAACAACGCCGCCGTTGCGGGCAGCATCATCCCCGTGCTTTCGCTCGGCATTCCAAGCAACGCGGTGACGGCATTGCTGCTCGGCGCCTTGGTCATTCACGGCGTCCAGCCGGGCCCGCTGTTCATTACCCAGCGGCCCGATCTGTTCTGGGGAATCGTCGCCAGCATGTATGTGGGAAATGTGTTGCTGCTGTTGCTGAACCTGCCGCTGGTCGGGCTGTGGGTGCAGTTCCTCCGGATCCCTTATCGCGTGCTATTTCCGGTCGTGCTGCTTCTCTCGATAGTCGGCGTCTATTCGGCCAACAAGAATGTGTTCGACCTGTGGGTCATGCTCGGATTCGGCGTGGCCGGCTATGTGCTGTTGAAGCTCAAGTATGATCTCGCGCCGTTCGTTATCGCCTTCGTCCTCGCTCCGCTGCTCGAGCAGTCGTTGCGGCAGTCGTTGGCGATGTCGCCCGACGGCGCTATGATCTTCGTTCAACGTCCAGGTACCGCGCTGATGCTTGTGTCGAGCGTGATTCTCGTCGCCTTGATGGCGCGTCGCAAACCAAAGGGAGGGAGTTGATGAAAAAAAATACAATTGCTCTTGCGCTTCTGTCGGCGCTGCTGGCAACTCCCGCTGCAGCGCAAAACGACGACGCCAAAGCCGAACTCGTCAGGCTCAAGCCCAACGACTTTCCCACCGCCCCGATCGAATACACCGTGGTCTACCCAGCCGGCGGCGGGATGGACGTCACGGCCCGGTTGCTCGCCAAGTATGTCGAGAAGTGGAGCAACGATCGGATCATCGTCAACAATCGCACCGGCGGTGCTGGCATGGTTGGCCACGCTTATCTCGCCACCCAAGCCAAGCCCGACGGATACACGGTTGGCATCATCGCCAATCTGATGTGGGGCGACGCGATGTTACGCGCACAGGGTCGCTGGACCTACGCCGATCTCGAGCCCATCGGCTATCTGAATTCTGATGCGCTGACCTGGGTTGGACCGACCGAGGGACCGTACAAGGACATGTCGGTCAAGGAACTCGTGCAGACCGCGAAGGACAAGCCGGGCACGCTCCGCGTCGCTACGGTTCCCGGCAGTATGTGGGACTACCTCATCGAACAGGTCGAAACGAATACCGGAGCGAAAGTCCTACGCGTACCGTTTCAGGGCGGTGGGGCCGGCATCAATGCCCTGGCAGGGGGAAACGTCGACATCGCACAAGGATTCTACTCCGAGTTCCGCGGCCTCGCCGACGCCGGCAAGGTGCGGCCTATTGGCGTGGCGGCCTCGGAGCGCCTGAGTTTCCTGAAAGATACACCGACGATGAACGAGGCGCTGGGGGGAAATGAATACCAGTGGTTTGTCATCCGATTTGCAGTCGTACCGAAGGGGACGCCCGAGGATCGTAAGGCCTACCTCGGGGCTGCCATACGCGCCGCGATGAAGGATCCTGAACTGGTCGCCGAGTATCTCAAGGCCGGCGTGTATTTCGATCCGAAGCTCACCGACCCTTCGCGAATGCAGGCTAATCTAAATGCTTACGTAGAGGTCGAGCGCGCATTTTATGTAAAGACGGGTCGTCTAAAGTAGCCGGGCCATCTCCACAACGCGCAGGGCCATTTATGCGGCGCAGTTCGGAGCGGATTCTGACTACGCATGCCGGTAGCCTGCCGCGGCCCGAAAATTTGACTGACCTTTTCGTCCGACGCGCCCGCGGCGAAAGCATCGATGCGGACACGATTGCGGCGGCCGGTCTTGCGGCGGTGAGGGCAATCGTGCCGCGCCAAGCGGAAGCTGGCGTGGACATTGGCAACAACGGCGAGCAGCAGCACGATTCGTTCTTCCTTTATCTCAAGGAACGGCTCACCGGTCTTGGGGGGAGCTGGCAGCGGCCGTCACGCGCGGATGTCGAACGCTATCCTGAGTTCAAGAAGCGGTGGATCCAGCAGACTTCGAGCGCGGCACGGGTGTCGCCCAACGAGGGCCTGCCTACGACCCTCGGAGAGGTGCGCTATATCGATGCGGCAGCGATCGAGAAAGAATGCCGTGACTTCGGGGGTGTCCTCAAAGAGAATCCGAATGCCTTTGTTGAAAGCTTCATGAATGCCCCGTCGCCCGGCATCGTCGCTGCGGCGATCAAGAACCAGTATTACGACAGCGGCTTGAAATACCTCGAGGCGCTCGGCGACGCACTGCGGATCGAGTATGAAACCATTGTACGCTCCGGCTTTGTGCTGCAGATCGATGCTCCCGACCTCGCCCTGGAGCGGCACATTTCCTACAAAGATAAGCCACTTTCGAAATTTCTTGAATTCGTCGAACAAGTCGTTGCAGTGATCAACCGTGCGCTCAAAGGCATTCCGTCAGACCGTGTGCGCCTCCACGTGTGTTGGGGCAATTCGGAAACTCCCCATGATAGCGACGTACCGCTTGAGGATATCCTGCCAATCATTCAGCAAGTGAACGTCGGGGCTCTCTATTTGCCCTTCGCCGGCCCGCGTCACGCTCATGAATTCCGCTGCTTCGAGAAGTTTCCGCTGAAGTCCGGACAGATTCTGGTGGCCGGCGTTATCGACCCGCTGACCAACATCATCGAGCACCCTGAGGTGGTATCGGATCGAATCGAACGGATAGTTGCTGTGATCGGAGACGCGTCCGCCGTGCTCGCCGCGAACGATTGCGGCTTCGACACCTCGGCAGGGTGGGGGCGTGTCGCTCCGGATGTGGTCTGGGCGAAGCTGCGTACTCTCAGGGACGGGGCGCGGCTCGCGTCTGCGAGACTGCTCTGATTTTTCGATGCGCCGTTTCTCGTTTCACTTCGGTGTTGATGGAGGAGCCGCCCATCAAGAGCATGCGCGAGTCTCGGGGAGGCCGTAAGTCAGGGCCAATCATCTGAAGGAAAGGAATAGCACACCTCGCTACGACAGAAGACTGCTGCGCTGCGGGATTTCAACCCGGCTTATGACCGCAATGGGTCTAACTCGACCGAGTTGGCTGAGGCTACACGTCCATTCATGTCCGCAGTCCCCCCGATAGCGGCGGTAAATTGACCGGGTGCCGTGCCTGTCACGCACGTTGGCGTCAGAAGCAGCGACGGTTGGACTCTCCTTTGCCTTGTGCTCAGCTCGATATCGGAGCCATTCTATGTGTGCATAGCTGCGCGCGCCCAAATCTCGGTCGAGAGAAGGATTTGCTAAATGTCGAAGACCGTGATGATCGTGGAGGACAATGAGCTCAACATGAAGCTCTTTCACGATCTGTTGGAGGCTCACGGCTACCATGCCAT
>WNGF01002104.1_pt1 | contig 28392 bp, 33 predicted proteins | sample 5400641 | NCBI WGS metagenome assembly WNGF01 (sample SAMN13153371, study PRJNA577476) | soil metagenome | isolation source: 80 cm soil or saprolite under grassland replicate 2 | place: USA:California | collected 2016-06-15 | reverse complement strand
CACTGCTCGGCGTGCCGATCCTGCTCGAGGACGACTTGATCGGCGGGATGACGATCACCCGCCGCGACGCCGAGCCGTTCTCCGAGGATGAGATCGACCTGGTCTTGACCTTCGCCGACCAGGCCGCGATCGCGATCGCGAATGCGCGGCTGCTCGACAGAGTTGACCGGCAGCGCACCGAGCTCGCGCGTTTCGTCTCACCCCAAGTCGCGGAGCTCCTCTCGAGCGAGCAAGGCGAGCGGCTCCTCGCCGGGCACCGCGCGTACATCTCCGTCCTCTTCTGCGATCTCCGCGGCTTCACGTCGTTCGCCGAGACGGCAGCGCCGGAAGAGCTGTTCGAGCTGCTGCGCGATTACCACGCCCTGATCGGCGAGCTGATCGCGAGCCACGAGGGAACGCTGGAGCACTTCGCCGGCGACGGTGTAATGGTCTTCTTCAACGATCCGGCCCCCGTCACAGACCACGAGGAGCAGGCGATCCGGATGGCGCTGGCGCTGCAAGAGCGCTTCGCCGAGCTCGCATCGCTCTGGCGCAAGCGTGGCACCGAGCTGGCGCTCGGGATCGGGATCGCCGCGGGCTATGCAACGCTCGGCCGGATCGGCTTCGAGGGACGCTACGACTACGGCGCGCTCGGCCCCGCGACCAATCTCGCCTCGCGGCTCAGCACCCACGCCGAGCCGGGGCAGACGCTGATCAGCCAGCGCGTCTTCGCGGCAGTCGAGGACGCCGTGGACGCTCAGCCGGTCGGCGAGCTCGCGCTCAAGGGGTTCGGACGCCCTGTCGCGGCGTTCGAGGTTCGCGAGCTCCGCGCCTGAGGACGAAGCGGCTCTCTTCGCCGCGTAGCAGCCGCTTCACGTTCGTCCGGTGCAGGAAGACGACCGCCGTAGCGGCGAGCGCGCCGAAGACGATCACCGGCCACGAGTAGCCCAGCAGCGCGGCCGCGACCGGCAGCGACACAGCAGCGAGCATCGACGCCACCGACGCGTACCGCGTCAGCAGGAAGAGCACGATCCAGACTCCCAGGCCGACCGCGCCGACGACCGGCGCGACGCCGAGAAACGCGCCGCCCGTCGTCGCGACCATTTTGCCGCCCTTCTCGAAGCGCAGGAAGAGCGGCCGAGCATGTCCGACCATCGCTCCGGCGCCGGCGAGCACGCCCGCAAGCGGCGAGACCGTCAGCGAGAACACGAGCGCCGGCACGAACCCCTTCGCGGTGTCGAGCAACACCACGGGCACGCCGTACCAGCGGCCGTACGTGCGCCAGACGTTCGAGGCGCCGATGTTCCCGCTGCCGCGCGTGCGCACGTCCTCGTGCTTGAAGAGGCGGACGAGCCAGTATCCGAACGAAACCGAGCCGGCGAGATAGCCGACGACGATGCCGAGCGCGATCGCTATCTCGTCGGGATGGCGTAGCGACCGACCCAGTCGTTCACGACGCTCCAGTCGAGGTTCGCGAAGAACGCCTCGATGTACGACGCGCGGTCGGTCTGGTAATCGAGGAAGTAGGCGTGCTCGTAGACGTCGAGCGCGACGAGCGGCGTCGCGTTCCAGACCGGGAACGTGTTCTGCGCATCGCCGAGGTAGTTGAAGAGACGGCTTTCGTCCCAGTCATAGGCGGTCCAGGCCCAGCCGCGTGCCGCCATCCCGGTCGCCGTGAGGTCGGACCGCCACGCGTCGACAGAGCCGAAGTCCCGCTCGATCAGGTCGCGGATCCGGCCCTGCGGGTCGCCACCGTCGCCGCCGAGATGGTCGAAGTAGATCTCGTGGTTCTTGATCCCGCCGATCGCGAAGCTCAGGTCGACCTTCAGCGCGCGGAACTCGGAATACACCTGGTTCGCCGATTCGACCTCGGCTCCCTGGAGCTGCCCCAGGATCTCATTCCGCTTTGCGACGTATCCCTCGTACAGCTTGTAGTGCGCCTCGACGGCTGCGCGCGAGATTCCGTCGAGCTCGAGCAGCGCGGGCTTGAGGGCGCGAGGCGCGATCTCCTCGGTTTGGAAGGCGAGTGACATGCCCGAGGAGGATATCGTCCGGAGAAAAGGACGAAAGGAGCAAGCGATGGCTTTCGAGGTGCCGCCCCTCCCCTACGACTACGGGGCGCTCGCGCCGACGATCGACGAGCAGACGATGCGGCTCCACCATGACAAGCACCACCAGGCGTACGTGGACAATGCGAACGCCGCGCTCGAAGGCTCGGACTGGGCAGGCAAATCGCTGGATCAGGTGCTCGCAAATCTCGACGCGCTCCCCGAGGAGAAGCGCACGGCCGTCCGAAACAACGCCGGCGGCCACGCGAACCACTCCCTGTTCTGGGAGATCATGTCGCCCGACGGCGGGGGTGAGCCCTCGGGCTCGCTCGCGGGCGCGATCGACGACACCTTCGGCGGCCTCGACGAGCTGAAGGAGCAGGTGAACGACGCGGGCGTGAAGCGTTTCGGCTCCGGCTGGGCGTGGTTCGTCTGGGACGGGACAGGCCTCGCCGTCTACTCGCTGCCGAACCAGGACAGCCCGCTGATGACCGACGACGTGCCGCTGCTCGGGATCGACGTCTGGGAGCACGCGTACTACCTCACGTACCAGAACCGCCGCCCGGAATACCTCAACGCCTGGTGGAACGTCGTCAACTGGGACGCCGTCCAGCAGCGCTTCGACGCCGCGAAGTAGTCAAGGACCAGGTCCCGGGACATTGTCCCGGGACCTGGTCCCGAGGTCAGCTCAGGATCGTTCTGCTCCGTGCGGAGGCGTAACACGGCGCCGCCTGACCGGCGGGAAGGACGGCACGAACCCTGAGGCCGCGCTTGATCCTCACCGTGAACGCGGCGCTGCTGATCGTCGTCCCGGCAAGCGGCGCCGCGGCCGCGGTCCTCGTGCCGAGGAAGACGGTCTTCAGCGTCGTCCAGCGTTTGCGGACGGTCAACCGCTGGAACGCGACGGCCTTGCCGACGAACGACTGGGCCGCGAGAACGCGAACCTTGAACTTGCCGCGCCCGCTCTTTCCGAGGCCGACTACGGGCCGGACCGAGACCGGGATCGCCGTGGAGGTCACTTGCGGCCCGGTGGCCGGCTTGAACCGCACTTGATAGCTCGTCAGCAGCGTCGGCTGGGTCTGCCACGTGAAGGCTCCGCCGGCCGTCGTCGTCGCGGTCGCGACCGCCTTCGCCGCAGTCTCCCCGCACGGCTGGGCCAGGATGTCGACCTTCTGATTGGCCTCGCCGGTCGAAATCATGCCGGAGATCGTCGTCGCAGTCCCGTACGTGACGGGTCGCGGTGCCGCCGCGACGCTCGCCGACGCGGGCGCGGCGGTCACGGTGACCGTGCCCTTCTTGTTCTTGTTCAGGGGGTCGACGACGTTGAACTTGCCGACCTTCGTGAACGTGTACGTGAACGTCAGCCCCGCGGCAATCGGAGGCGAGGTAAACGGGCAGGTCGCGCAGACGACCTGGTGAGTCGCCGTGTCCTTGTTCGTCCAGGTCACGGAGTCGCCCACCTGGACCGTTACCGCAGCGGGCACGAAGCCCAGCTTGCTGATGTCCACGCTGACCGTCTTCGCGGGCGCGGGCGCGGCGACGAGCAGGCCGGCCCCCAGCCCCACGAGCAAAAGAGCTCTCTTCATTCGCACTACCCCCTCCCCGCAGTCGGGGCTAGCGGCGGAACCGAACTTTCACGGCATTGCTCCAGCTCTCGAGATAGCCCGTGCCCGCCTGATTCGTCGTTATGTACACGCGGTAGACAAACGTTCCCTTGCGATGCTGGATGTTGAAGTAACGGCCTGAGAGTGGCCCGAGCTTCAGTTTCCCGACGGTGACCCATTGTCCGAACGCCGAATGGCGCTGGAGATAGATGAAGCGACCTGCGTGCGACGTCGCCGCGTTGACCTTGGCGAACAGGCGTCTCGAGCTCGTTCGCGCGAGAGTCAGCCTCGGACGCACTTGGACGGTGACGGTCTGGCTCGTCACGGTCTTCCACTTCGCCGAGTAGCTCGTGTAGGACGGCGGCGCTGCGGTGTAGCTGAACGCGCCACCGGCACCGGTCATCAGCGTCGCGATCGGCTGCGGTGAGGAACCGAACGGCTGCGCGGTGATTACCACCGTCTCGTTTGCCTTGCCGCTGTTGACGGTTCCGGCAATCGTCGTTGACTCGCCGTACGTGATGATCGGGACGCTCAGCCCGGCCGTCACCTGCGGCGGCGGCCCCTTGACCGTGATCGTGCCCGTGAACGACGGCTTCAGCGCGTCGTGGTAGCCGTACTTGGCCGCTGTGGTGAACGTGAACGCGAACGCCGCGCCGGGTTTCAGGATCCCCGAGGCGAACGCGCCGTTGTTTGCGACGATCTGATGGTTGACCTTGTCGGTGTTCGTCCACTTGACGGTGTCGCCCTGATTGATCGTCAGCGCCTTCGGGCTGAACCCCGTCGCTGTGATCTTGACTGCGCTGGTCGCCGCAGGCCCTGCCGCCGGAAGCGCCAGCGCGAGAACAGCGACGATGGGAAAGAGCAGTTTTCGCATTATGTCCTCCCAATAGACGGCTCTCACGTTTTCACCGATTTTTCATTGTTTTAATTCGACATTCGGGCGATTTAACGGGATTCGTACATCTGCGGCAGAATCCATAGCGCCGGAAAACCGGCGCCCAGCCCAATGCGTAGAGATGATCAGGAGATGGAGCTCGCCGCGCCAGTGCGCCCCGAGTCGCCTGCTTCACAGGCCGAAGCGCACCCGACGGACGGAGAACTTCTCCAACGAATTGCCTATGGAGACGATGCAGCATTCGACACCCTTTACCGCCGGTTCGCGCGACCGCTCCTCGGCCTTGCGCTGCGCATGCTGCGGGATCGCAGCCGCGCAGAGGAAGCGGTGCAAGAGACCTTCGCTGCGATCTGGCGCTCCGCCGCGAGCTACCGCCCCGAGCGGGGGCCAGGTGCGCCGTGGCTCTACGCGGTTGCGCGAAACGCCATCGTCGATCGTGCCCGTGCGCGCAGCGAGGCGACGTTCGCCGATCCACCCGACGTCGTCGCGCCCGACTCCGGCCCGGCCGAGCGCGTGGAGTCGTCGTACGTCTCGTGGCGTGTGCACCGCGCCGTCGGGGATCTGCCAGAGAACGAGCGCGAGGTACTCGAGCTCGCGTACTGGGGCGGGTTGTCGCAAAGCGAGGTTGCGCAGTTCCTGGACATTCCGCTCGGGACGGTCAAGACGCGCACGCGCAGCGGTCTCGCGCGCCTCGCGGATCTGCTGGAGGGCGAGTTTCGGTGAGACCTGACTTCGACGAGCTCGTCGGCTCCGATGTGCAGCCGGAGGAGCGGGCACGGCTCCTGAAAGCGCACGAGCTGCTGATCGCGGCGGGAGCGCCGCCCGAGCTGCCGCCGTCGCTCGCCGAGCCTTCCCGCGTGGGCGAGGCGGAGGTCGTTCCCTTCTTCAACCGCCGACGTCACGCGGCCCTGGCGGTGCTTGCCGCTGCCCTCGCCGCCGCCCTCTTCGGGATCGGCTTCCTCGTCGGGCACAACAACAACGGCGAAGGCTTCGCGACGAAGCGCGTGGTCACGATGCACCGGACCGCCGCGGCACCGGCCGGCGCGGTTGCCTCGATTGCGCTCGGCAAGCGGAACGACGCGGGCAACTGGCAAATGATCCTGCGCGTGGCGAATCTCAAGAAGCTGCCACCCGGCGCTTACTACACGCTTTGGCTGACACGCAAGGGCCGCGCTGTCGCGCCCTGCGGATCGTTCGTCGTCGGCGGCACCGCAGCGACGGAAGCGCTGTTCACCGTGTACTACACGCTCAAGGGCTTCGACGGCTGGGTCGTCACGGAGCAACCGCGCGGCCACCACGAGCCGGGCCGTGTGCTGCTGACGAACGTCTAGGGGGCGACGCGACCGCGTTCGACGAACGCGGCGTGCGTGATCGGCATACAGCGCTCGAGAAACGATTCGGCCGCAGCGGCGTACTGACGAATCTCGTACTGCGCCGCTTCATGGTTCCGCAACGCGCAGAAATGCATGAGGCTGCGGGGGTTGCAGCTCCAGAGGTATTTCGTGTAAGTCGACAACGGAAGAACGGCCCGCGCGACTTCCTTGGCGACGCCGCGCTCGAGCATCCGCTCGTACGATTCGAAGGCGCGCTGGGCGTTCTCTTCGATTTCTCGTCGCGCCGCTTCACGAGTTTCGTCGTCAACGGGCTCAAACGAGTACGCGCCCGGCTTGCCCACCTGGCTGCGGACGTAGTCGGGCACGTAGAACTCGGCCTCCAGCTTCGAATAGCGCCCGCTCCACTCGTTGTACGAGTGGCCGGCGCGATGTCGGTGATGCTCGCGAACAACGAACAGCGGCGCCTTCACGATGAAGCGGAAATAGCCGTGCTCGAATGGCGATCCGTGCTGGTCGCGCATCAGAAACCGAATCAGGCCCTCATCGCGTTCGGTCAGCTCGTCTGAAGTCTGGTTGAAGGAGACGCGCGCGCCGTTGACGACGGCGAGGTCGGAGGCGAGCGCGGCATCCAGTGCGACGAAGCCGTGGTCGAGCACAGGAATCGTGTCGGAGGTCACCAAGACTTCGGTCGAAGACATGGGCCGACGATGCTAGCGTCAGGCCAGGATGGCAACGCTCGCCGCACTCGGGATCGTGTCACGGGACATAGCGGAATCCTGCCGCTTCTACCGCACGCTCGGCCTCCATGTCCCGGAGCCGGGCGACGGCGAGGAGCATTTCGAGATCACCCTCCCGAACGGGCTCCGGCTGATATGGGACACCGAGGAGCTGATCCGCCAGCTCGACCCGGAGTGGAAGCGGCCCGACGGCCACGGCATGGCGCTCGCATTCGAGTGCGCGAGCCCGAGCGACGTCGACAAGGCGTACAGGCGGCTCGCCGAGGCCGGCTTCACCGGGAAGAAGGAGCCCTACGACGCCTTCTGGGGCCAGCGCTACGCCACGGTCGCCGATCCGGACGGCAACGCGGTCGACCTCTTCGCGCCGCTCTAGCGTGTGATCCACGTCGGCACGTCCGGCTGGAGCTATCCGACCTGGCGCGGCGGCTTCTATCCCGCCGGTGCCGACCCGAAGACGTTTCTCTCCTTCTATTCGGAGCGGTTCGACACGGTCGAGCTGAACACGACGGGCTATCGGTTGCCGTCCGAAGATCAGTTCGCGCGCTGGGCCGAGCAGACAGCGCAAGGGTTCACATTCGCCGTGAAGATGCCGCTGACGCGGCTCGACCGCGTCGGCACGTTCGTCGAGCGCGTCGGGGCGCTCGGCGACCGGCTCGGGCCGCTCCGGATCACGGTCCAGAACGCGCGGGACGACGGGCTGCTCACCTTCCTGCAGGGCTCCCTCCCACCCGAGCTCGACGTCGCTTACGACTTCCGGCACGAGTCCTGGGAAGGCGTCGAAGGCATCGTCCGCGTCAACGACTTCGATTCAGAGCCTTTCCGTTACATCCGCCTGCGCGAGCCGCCCTACTCGGACGAGGATCTGCGCGAGCTCGCAGGGCGGCTTCGTTCACGGGCGTACGTCTATTTCCGGCACGAGGACGAGCCCACCGCGCCCGCGTACGCGCAGCGGCTGCTCGAGCTGACGCGCTAAGCGAGCGCGCCGTCCGCGGCGGCGCCGGCCGCGCGAACGAGCTCGTGCGCGCGCTTCACGCGCTGGTCGTCCGGGCCTGCGGCGAGATTGACCTCGACGAGGTGCGCCGCCGACCGAGCCGCCCCGTGCGCGAGCAGCGCGGCAGAGGCGGCATCGGGCCGCACGTCTCCCACACAGTGATCGGCGACCTCGGCCGCGAGCATTGCGACGTCGCACGCTGTCTCGGCGATCGCGAGCGGAACGTCCGCGGCTTCGTCGAGCGCCCGCCCGAGGCGGAAGTCACGCGCCGCGCGCCTCGTCTCGGCTGTAGGACCGCGCGCAGCCAGGTACGCCTCGAGCGCGTCCGCGTCCTCGCGCGCGAGCTTGACGGCGCGGGCCCGCAACGCGTCCGCCTGCGCGGCCGCAGCGCCCGCGTCGGGCCACGATTCGCGTGAGCTGCGCGCCGCCATCGCTGCGAGCGCTGCCGCAGCCGCGGTCACGAGCGCGGCCGCTGGGCCGGCGCCCGGCACCGGCGTCGCGCGCGCGAGCTCGTCGAGGAGCTCCTCGACCGTGAGGGTGAGCACACCCGCGATTCTCTACTGAGTTACGCCAGGCGGCTGCGAAGAGCCTCGACGAGCCTCGGCGTCGGCTCGACGCCTTCGCGCTCGAGCGCCACCTCGAGGTCGGCGATCAGCGTGGCCCGGAAGGCCGCGTCCGCCTCGGCGCGCTCGATGAGTTGATCGAACACCACGCGGAAGCGCGGCAGTTCCGCCGCCGCCTCCACCCAGCCGCGCGGCGCCGGCCGCAGGATCCCCAGCAGGTACCCGATCCGCTCTTCAGTCCACGTGTTCTCGCTCATCGATCTCCAGACGCCGCGGGGCCCTCGTTTCTTCCCTCGAGGCGTCCGCGCAGCTTGCCGAGGCAGCGGGAGATCCTGCTGGCGATCGTCCCGGCTGGCAGATCGAACTCGCCGCCGATCGTCCGGTAGCTCTCGTCGCGGCAGAAAAACCGGTCGAGCAGGTCCGAGCACGGGTCGCCGAGCGACTCCAGCGCCTCGCGGACGGTCAGCGCGAGATCGAGCTCGCCGAGCGTGTCGGCGACGCTCGCCGGCTCGATCTCGGCGGCCGGCTCGACGCGGGCCTTCTCGCGTAGGCGGTCGACGCACAGGTTGCGCGTGAGCTGGGCGAGCCACGGCTTGACCGCCGCGTCGTCACGAAGTCCGTCGAGCCGCTCGTACGTGCGCGCGAACACCTCCTGGAACACGTCTTCGGCATCGTGCTCCGACAGCCGAAACGCCTGGACCGCGATCGCGTAGACGTAGCGCGAGAAGCGCTGCACGAGCTCGGCCCACGCCGCCTCGTCACCCGCGCGGCACCGGGCGACGAGCTCCGCATCCGTCAACGGCGTCGTCAAGCCGAGGCAACCCCGGACACCGACGCCAGGCGCGCACCGATCACCGCGTCCGCCGCCTCGCGGCTCGGTGCGTGTCCCGTAACCGAGGCGATGAACTCGTCTCCGTCGAGTGAAAAGAGCTTCGTCTCCTCGGCGGCGACGACGGTCGCCGTGCGGGGCACCTCGTGGAGGAGCGCGATCTCGCCGAACCCTTCGCCGGGCCCTGCCTCCGAGACCTTGACGCCGTCGATCGAGATCTCACAGCGCCCCGACTCGACGATGTAGAAGAGATCGCCAGAATCACCCTGCCTGAAGACCGTCGCGCCGGCCTCGACGTGGCGGGGAATGAGCTTCGATGCGAGGTGCTCGACCGCCGGGGGCGGCAGCGGCTCGAACAGCGGATTCCTGCGCAGGAGCTCGATCCGTTCCGTGGGCACGTGCACGCGATCGTCGATCGCGTGCAGGCGCACCCAGAGCAGGGCGGTCACCGTCGGCAACATCCCGCCCGTGATCACGAGTGCAGCCCGGATGCCGACCGCGTCGATCAGGAACGGCGCGACCAGCGCGCCGATCGCTGCGCTGCCGATGAGCATGCTCTGTAGCGCGCCGAACACCCGGCCCAGCACCTCGTCCCGCACGGCGCGCTGCAAGAGCGTCACCGCAGAGACGTCGACGAGCGTGTTCCCGACGCCCAGCACGCCCATCAGAATGATCGCCGCAGCGGGCTTCGGCCAGACGCCGATCAGCCCGAGCCCGAGACCCATCAGCAGGAGCCCGACGCCGAAATTGCCCGCGAGCCGGTTCCGGCCGACGAGCGCGAACGCGAAGGCAACGCCGACCAAGCCGCCCACGCCCACGGCCGCGTTCAGAAAACCGAGGCCGGACTTGCCGATGTCGAGCAGGTCGAGCGCCGTGACGACCATCAGCACGCGCAAAGCGCCGTCCATGAAGGTCTGGCACGCATAGAGCCCGACGATCACGCGCGCATCCGGCTCGCGGCCGAGCTCGCGGAACCCGGCGACGGCCTCGGACAGCGCGCCGCGGTGCTCTACCGGAGGAGCGGGGCGCGCGACGGGATGAAGCCTCGAGATGAGCGAGGCGGACCACAGCAGAGCGACGCACATCGCCAGGAAGACCGTGCCGGTGTTGGTCGCCGCGAGCAGCAGACCGCCGATCGCGGGGCCTGCGAAGGCGCCGATGCTCTCGATCCCCGACGACGCGACGTTGGCGGCCGTCAGCTCCTCAGGTGTGCGCGCGAGCGTCGGCAGCAGCGCCGCCTGAGCCGGGCGGAACGCCTTCGCCGCAACAGAGACGAACGTCGCCCCCGCGTACACGAACAAGGGTGACCAGCCCGCGAACGCGGCCGCAGCCATGATCCCCATCACCGACGCGCGAATCAGGTCCGTGCTCACCATCACGCGCTCGCGCCTGAACCGGTCGGCGAGGTAGGCGAGCCACGACGCCGCCAGCGCGGAGCAGCTCCAGCGCAGGAAGAGGATGAGCGACACGCCCCTCGCCCCGTCATGGGCCTCCGCGTAGACCAGCAAGGCAATGAAGTAGCCCCATTCGCCCGTGATCGATCCCACGAAGGCGAGCTGGAGCTTCCGTAGCTCGCGGTTGCGGAAAACCGCGCGAAAAGCGTGGGACGAGTCGGCGAGTTGCCTACGAAGCCGCTGCACGAGGGGAGGATCGCACGATCCCTTGCCTTTTTGAAGTTCGGGAGGGAAGATCCCGGCGGGGTCGTCCGTCTAGAGAGCACGAAAGACCGGCGGCATATCGATACGGCGAAAGGAGATCCCTTGTCGGATCAGGAGAACACCCCACAGGAGAACGAGAAGGACGAGGTCGAGGGTCACCTGCTCAACCAGACGAGCGCCGACCAGGCGAGCGTCGAGAAGCCCGACGTCGAGGGTCACTCGTACACGAGCGACTCGACGACGGTCGACGAGCCCGACGTCGAGGGTCACTCGTACACGAGCGACTCGACGACGGCCGACGAGCCCGACGTCGAGGGTCACTCGTACACGAGCGACTCGACGACGGCCGACGAGCCCGACGTCGAGGGTCACATGTACACGAGCGACTCGACGACGGTCGATCAGACGAACATCGACTGAGCCTTCGTCTTAGATTCGCCGGAAAAGGGCGCCGTGAGGCGCCCTTTTCATTGCCGCAGCACGTCCTCGAGGGCCTCGAGGAACCGCATCGCCCTGGCACGGTCGTCCTCGACGAGCTCGTCCAGCGCGGCCGCAACGCGCGCAACCACCCCGAGGTCGCCCGCGCCTTGCTCGAGCGCCGCCTTAGCGCGTCGCGAGCGCTGCAGGAGGTCCAGGGCGATCGCAGCCTGGTTCGCGAACATGCCGAGCAGGTCCATCTCGTGGAGCGTGAACCCGGGTCGGTGCGGCCGGTCGAGCACCTGGAGAACGCCGAGCGCGCGCTCTTCGACTAGCAGCGGCACCGACATGATCCCCTTCGGCACATAGCCGGTCTTCTCCGCGATCTCGCGTGCGTGGCGCGGATCCTGCGTCAGATCCTCGATCACGAGCGGCTGGCGGGTGACGAGCGTCCAGCCGGCGATGCCCGTGCTCGACGGAATCCGCGTGCCGATCAGGCCCTGCTCCTCTTCTCCGGCGACCGCTTCGAATACGAGCTCGTCGCTCTCTTCGTCCAGGAGGAAGATCGACGAGCGCTGCGCGCCGAAGATCGCGCGCGCGACCTCGACGATCGATCGCAGCAGCGACCGGTACGCATCGTCCGCGCCGACGACGCCCGCCGCGACCGCCGCTCTGAAGCCGTCTTCATTCATGGGGTGCCCCTTCCGACATTGTCCGCGATCAGGTGCAGCACGCTCTTCAGCTGGAACGGCGCCAGGTCAGGGTGCTTCGAGCGCACGAGCGCACAGATGCCCGACATGTGCGGCGTCGCGAAGCTGTTGCCCGACGCACGAATCGTGGCTCCGCCCATCCACGCCAGCTCGACGTCCACGCCGCGCGCGAAGAACTCCACGGGCGGATTGGGGTTATAGAAGAAGCGGAGCGAATCCGCCTCCGAATGGCTGCCGACGGAGATGACGGACGCGAAGCGCCAGGGATAGCTCTCGACCGGCATGTTGTGCGCCGACGCGACGAGGATCGTGCGGTTGAAGTACGCCGTGTCGGCGAGGTCGTGCAGCACCTCCGCGAACTGCCGCTTGGTTGTGGAGAGGCTCATGTTGACGACGTCGTACCCCTGCTCCACCGCCCAGCGAAGTCCGCCGAGCAGCACCGGGCCCGAGCCCGTGTAGCCGGCGCCGAGCACGCGCACGCTGTAGATCTCGCACTCCGGCGCGAGCGCGCGGATTATTCCGGCGCAAGCGGTCCCATGGCCGCAGAGATCACCCTCCTCGTCGGGCGTCGCCACAGGCTCGCCGTCCTCCCCGATGCTGATCGCGACCGCGCCGTTGATTCCGCCGACCTGCGGATGGTTCGCGTCGACGCCGCTGTCGAGGATGCACACGCGTACACCTGCGCCCGTCGCGCCGTCGAGAGCCCATTCGCGTGTGATGCGGTCCGGCCACCGGAAATCGACCTGGATTTGATCCGCCGCGCCCGGCGGCAGCGACCACGCTGGAAGCGGTTGCTCGCCTGCGCCCTCCGCCAAACTAGCGCGTCTGGGCTTCCTTTAGCCGCTGCGCCATCACCTGCAGCATCTTCCAGGCGATCGAGGCGTTCGTCTCGACAAGCGGGCGGAAGTCCCACGACGTCATCCCGTAGCAGCGAAGATCGCTGTCGGCGGTGATCGTCGCCGTGCGGTCGATATCGGCGATGAGGCCGATCTCGCCGAAGTAGTCGCCCGACCCGAGGGTCCGCACCTCGCCGCCCCCGACGGTGACCTTCGCGGCGCCGTCGTCGATGACGAAGAACCCGATGCCGCCTTTCCCTTCCTCGGTGACGGTTTCGCCGGAGCGGAACGTCCGCTCCTTCATCGATGCGGCGACCTGCTTCAACTCGCGATCGTCGAGATCCGAGAAAAGAGGGACGCGCTTGAGCAGTTCAACCGGTGCTCCTGCCATTGCGCGGAGCATAGAGCATCACGGATGCGAAGATACGCGCGTGAAGCTGACCGTCGTGGGCTGCTCTCCGGCTTGGCCGAACCCCGGCGGCGCGCAATCCGGCTACCTCGTGAACGGATCGGGCAATCTCTTGCTGGACTGCGGGCCCGGCGTGCTCGCGCGCTTGCGCGAGCGTGATCCCTGGCCGCGCGTCGACGCGATCGTGATCACGCACTTTCATCTCGACCACTGGGGCGACCTCGTGCCGTGGGTGTGGGGATCGATGTACCTCCAGGGACGCGGCGACGCGCCGGCGCGTGCGGCGGTTTGGGTGCCGCCCGGCGGGATCGAGCAGCTCGAGCAGTTCGGATCGCGGCTCGGCTTCCCCGACATGTTCGAGCGCGTCTTCGGCGTGCACGAGTACACGCCCGGTGTGCCGTTCACCGCCGCGGGGCACATCGTCGTCGCAACGCGGGTGCCGCATTACCGGCTCGACGCGCACGCACTGCGCGTCACCGGCGACCGCACGATCGCCTACTCCGGCGACTCGGGGCCGAGCGACGCGCTGGCGGACGCGGCGCGCGAGGCGGATCTCTTCGTCTGCGAGGCGACGCTGTTACGCGGCGAGCTCGACGGCGAACCGCGCGGGCATCTTGCGCTCGACGAGGCACTCGAAGCGTTCGCGGCGTCGGGCGCGAAACGTTTGCTGATCACGCACCGGCCGGCAGAGCTACCGTCGGATAGCAACCTCGAGTTCGCATACGACGGGCTCGAGCTCGACGTTTAACACTTCGCCAAGGCGCGGCTCCGCCGCGCCGACCCTTACGACGATCGAAGACGCTCCCCTGGACGGCCGCTCAAATGGCACGCGCGCCGAAGGCGCGCCTGTCAGGTCTTAGTCGCTCGAAATGCGCAGCATTTCGAGCGAGACGAGCGCGCCAGCGTGAGTCAATGATGTCCGCACTGGTTGTCGCCGTACTTGGCGGCCATCTCGCGGACCTTCGCCGTCATCAGGTTCTCGTGCTCGAGCAATGCCGTGTCCGCCGGATCGTAATTCGGCAGGCCGTTACCGGTCCACATGACGTCCGGCGTCACGCCGGGACCGGAGAGGGTGAGGCGGTACTTCGTCCCGTTCCCCGAGATCTTCTGCGTGCGCTGGGACGGGTAGTTCCCGTACTTCGCGTAGGGATAGAAGCCGTAGCAGAACATCCCACTGCCTCTGTGCGCGAGGAACGAGTTCTCTCGCCGCCAGCCGGGGGCGTAAGCGGAACCGAACGTATCGACGAAGACCAACCTCCCGTACGTGTCGAGCGGAACGCCGCTCGACGTGGACTTGAAGCCGTAGATCGCCTGGCCCTTGTACGACGCGCGGCCGAAGATGTCATGGAACCTGCCGCCGTAGACCCAGTCCTGGTAGACCTCGAGCTCCGGCAGCTCGCCCGTCCAGTGGGAGAGGTGAAGCTCCCACACCTTCTGCTCGTGCTTCCAGGGGATGTAGCCCGCATTCGGCAGCATCCGCTGCCAGGCCTGGAGCGCCCAATACGAGCCGTCCTTCGCCTTGCACGCGCTGATGAACCACGCGAGCTTCGGGCCGTCGTAGGCGCGGCACGTGTTCTTGAAGTGGCGCCACTCGCCGCGGCCGCCGGAGTAGTCGACCTTGAACTTCACCTGCGGGACACTCTGGCTCGGCGGGCGCGCGTTGATCGCGCCGGAATAGAAGACGTGCCACATGCGGCCGCGCTGGTAGTAGGAGACCATCGCGCGCCCCTCGTTGTCGGTCGAGAGCTTGATCTGCTTCGCATTCCGCGTGACGATCTCGGCCGCGCCGGCGGGCAGCACGAACACGAGCGCGACCAGCGCGCACGAAGAGAGAACGAATATCCGCAGACTCCGCATCACGATCCTTTCCCTAGACGGGTCGGCGTGCGTCGCACAGGCCGGATCCCTCGAACGAGTGACTCGTTTTTGTCAGTTTTGAGCAAGAACACCACCGATTTCTACACCGCCTGAGGGTTCTATCGCATTTCGGCCCCCGTGCCAAGACCCGGTCCGTCCGGTTCCACCGCCATCGTGCAGCGGATCGCGGAGCGACCCAGAACGAGCAGCTGCCTCGCATGCGGCGACGAGCTCTCCCCGACGCTCGTGCGCTCAGCGTCGCTGCGTTGCCACGATTGCCGCGACGCGGCGGCACCGATCCGCTCCGACCTGCTCGCGCGGATGCACGTGACGCTCCGCCGGCCGCTCAGGCTGCGCTCGGCGGCATAGGTCCGACTCGACGCGAGGCCACGCCCGCCGTACGGTATGGGCGTGCCCATCTGCCCGAAGTGCGGCCAGGAAAACCCCGACTCCTTCCTCTTCTGCGGTCGCTGCGGTACCGCGTTCGCGACAGAATCCGCGCGCGAGGAGAGGAAGGTGGTCACCGTCCTGTTCACCGATCTCGTCGGGTTCACCGGACACTCCGAACGACTCGACCCGGAGGACGTGCGCGCGACGCTGTCGCCGTACTACACACGGCTTCGCACCGAGATCGAGAGGCACGGCGGGACCGTCGAGAAGTTCATCGGCGACGCCGTGATGGCCGTCTTCGGCGCGCCGGCCGCGCACGAGGACGATCCGGAACGCGCCGTGCGGGCAGCACTCGCGATTCACGACGCAGTCGAAGACCTCGACCTGCGAACGGCGGTGAATACCGGCGAGGCGCTCGTCTCGCTCGGCGCCCGGCCTGCGGAAGGCGAGGCAATGGTCTCGGGCGACGTCGTCAACACCGCCGCGCGGATGCAGACGGCCGCGCCGGTGAACGGGATCCTCGTCGGTGAGGGGACCTACCGAGCGACGAGGCACGTGATCGAGTACCGCGAAGCCGAGTGGGTGAGCGCGAAGGGAAAGTCCGAGCCCGTTCCGGTGTGGGAAGCGGTCGCGGCGCGCTCGCGCTTCGGTGAGGACGTAGAACTACGGCTGCGGACCGCGCTCGTCGGACGCGAACGCGAGCTCGCCGTGCTGGTCGATGCGCTCGAGCGCTCGCGCCGCGAGCTCGCACCCCAGCTCGTGACGCTCGTCGGCGTCCCCGGAATCGGCAAGAGCCGGCTCGTCGCCGAGCTCTTCCAGGTCGTGGACAGCGACCCGGAGCTGATCTGGTGGCGGCAGGGGCGTTCACTTCCGTACGGCGAGGGCTTGAGCTACTGGGCGCTCGGCGAGATCGTGAAGGCGCAGGCGGGAATCCTCGAGACCGACGAGGGCGACGCGGCGGAGGGGAAGCTGCGCGCTCTGCTCGACGAGCTCGTCGCGGACGCCGGCGAACGAGAGTGGGTCGAGGGGCACATCCGGCCGCTGACGGGCTTGAGCACGGGAACTGAGGGCGGCGGCGACCGCAAGAACGAAGCCCACTCGGCGTGGCGGCGGCTGCTCGAGGCTCTCGCGGAGCAGCGGCCGCTCGTGCTCGTCTTCGAAGACCTCCACTGGGCCGACGACGGGCTCCTCGACTTCGTCGACTACCTCGCCGAGTGGGCAAGCGGCGTCCCGCTGCTCATCCTCGGGACGGCCCGCCCCGAGCTGCTCGACCGGCGGCCCGGTTGGGGCGGCGGCAAGCGCAACGCGTCGACGCTGTCGATTCCGCCGCTCTCGCACGAGGAGACAGCGAAGCTGCTCGGTACGTTGCTCGAGCAGGCGCTGCTGCCCGCGGAGATCCAGTCGCAGGTGCTGGCGCGTGCGGAGGGGAACCCGCTCTACGCCGAGGAGTACGTCCGCATGCTGCAGGACCGCGGCTTCCTCGTCCGCAGCGCCGGCGGCTGGCGCCTGGAGCACGAGGGTGAGCTGCCGCTGCCGGAGACCGTGCAGGGAATGATCGCGGCGCGCCTGGATGCACTCTCGATCGATGAGAAGGAGCTCGTCCAGGACGCCGCCGTGATCGGAAAGGTGTTCTGGCCGGGGGCGGTCGCGGCGATCGGCGGCCGCTCCGCCTTCGCGCTCGAGGAGCCGCTGCACGCGCTCGAACGGAAGGAGTTCATCCGCCGCGAACGCCGCTCGGCTGTTGCCGGGGAGACGCAGTACGCTTTTCTGCACGCGCTCGTCCGCGACGTTGCGTACGGGCAAATCCCCCGCGCGCAGCGGGTCGACAAGCACCGAATGGCGGCCGAGTGGATCGAGGCGCTCTCCAGCGAACGCTCCGAGGATCGCGCCGAGATGCTCGCGCACCACTACCGCGAGGCGCTCTCGCTCGCGCAGGCCGCCGGCGTCGACGCGTCCGCGCTGCGCGCGCCTGCGCAGGCGGCGCTGGTCGAGGCGACCGATCGCGCACGCGCGCTCAACGCGTGGCCGGCTGCGAGCGACTTTGCGCTCGCGGCGCTCGAGCTGACCGAACCCGACGATCCGCTTCGCCCCCGCTTGCAGTACCGCCTCGCGGAGGCGAAGTGGTGGCTGGGCGAGCCGGGACTCGATGCGGCGCTCGCTGCGCGCGACGGCTTCCTCGTCCACAAGGACCCCGAATCGGCTGCACTGGCGGCCGCCCTCGCCAGCCGCATCCACTGGGTGCAAGCGGACAAAGGCAAGGCCGAAGAGCAGTTGGCGGAGGCGGTGGCGCTCGTGAAGGACAGGCCGCTCTCGCTCGCCAACGCAACCGTCCTGGCGAACTGGGCGCGAAATGAATTCCTCGCGAGCCGGGTCCGCAATGGACTCGAGCTCGCGCAGCGCGCGCTCCCCTTGGCCGAGCAGCTCGGCCACGACGACCTCACATCGCACGTCCTCAACACGATGGGCATGGCGCGGGCGTGGCTCGGCGACCGCGACGGAACCGACGATCTCCGACGCGCAGTCGAGCTGGCCGAGGCCGCGAACGCGCCGGATGCCATCCACCGCGGGCTCAACAACCTCGCGAACGTCCTCTGGTTGATGGGCGATCTCGACGCCGCGTCTTCCTGCCTCGCGCGCGCGCGCGAGGTGGACGAAAGGTTCGGTCTTGTGGGCAGCCTCCTGTGGCTCGACATCGAGGACATGTTCGACCACGACCTCCGCGGTGAGTGGGACAAGGCGGTCGCGCTCGCCGACGCGTTCCTCGAGACGATCGCCGACTCGAAGCACGTTCAGCGAGCGGCCACGCACTGTATCCGCGCATGCGTCTTCGTGGCGCGCGGGGATGTCGAGGCCGCGCTGGCCGAAGCCGAGCTGCTGCTCGCGCACGGACGAGAGGCGCAAGGTGAAGACCTCGCCCCCGCTCTCGCCACAGCAGCACGTGTCTTCGCGGCCGCCGGACGGCGGGCCGAGGCCGACGCGCTCTTCGCCGAGCTCCTGCAAGAGCAACGCGAGGTGCTGGGCATTCAGTGGCTTCGCGAGCTGCCCCTGGTCCTCGTCGAGCTCGGCCGCGGCGCCGACTATCTCGCAGCCGTCACGGAGACGCCGCCCTCGCCGTGGCTCGCGGCGGGCATCGCGGTTGCGAGCGGCGACTTCGTGGAGGCGGCCGCGAAATACGAGCGGATCGGAGCGCGCGCCACCGAGGCGTGGGCGCGGCTGCTCGCCGCCGAGTCCCTCGCCGTCGACGGGCGGTGGACGGAGGCCGAGGAGCAACTCGCGCGTGCACTCGACTTCTTCCGGGCTGCGCGCGCGACGTCGTTCGTGCGCCGCGGCGAGGTGCTGCTCGGCGCCTCCCCTCAGGCGGCGTCGGGCGGCATGGGGCCGAGCGCCTCGAGCACGTAGCCGCTCGGGTAGGTGCGGTGGCCGAGCTGCGTGCGCAGCTTTGGCTTGCGTCGCGGCGGGAGGAAACGGAGCGCGCGTGCACGACTGCGGAGCGCACCATCGACCGCGCGCACGACCATGCGCGGCGCAGGCTGGAAGCCGATTGCTTCGCGGAGGCGTTCGTCCATGAGCGCCGCGATCGCGTAGGCGCCGAGTCGTTTCGGCAGACCCGGAAACCACGCTAGGAACATGTCGCGCGAGGCGCGCGCCACGCGCGCATTCGAGTCGGTGAAGTGGAAGTTCGCGCGTTCGTATTCGACGTTGTATTGCTCGAACTCCTCGTACGTCGGCGGGATCTCGTTGATCGCCATTCGCTTGCCGACCTCGCGCCAGTAGTGGAACCACGCGAGCCGTTCGTGTTCGACGAAGGTGCGCCAGCCGAAGCGCACGTTCCAGCGGATCGGCTCGTACACGAACGTCGAGAGGACGTAGAGGAAGTCCTCGTTTGCGATGTCGAAGCGGCGGTGCAGGCCGTTCATGCGCCGGATCGCGCGCTTGCCCTCGTCCGAGTCGTAGCCGGACTCGATGATCGTGCTGAGGATCAGATCGGTGTCGTCGTAGCGCCGCTGTGCGCGGAGCGCGAACTCCTTCGTCTCGTCGAGCAGCCGCGAGACTGCCGGCGACGCGAACGTTCGGAAGAGCGCGAACTCGAGCGAGCGCACCGTGTCGAACGGAAACTCGTAGACCGTGTCGATGCGAACGATCCGGTGCGCGTCGCGCTCGGGGTCGAGCGTCAGGATCTCTCGGAGCCAGGGCGATGTGCGCATGGGCTCACTGTAAGGGGACGCAAGGGGTACAGCCATGGCCGCCGCGGACACGGCAGGGGTCTGACCCCGGACATGGACGCTGCGGCCGCGTCCAGGTCGAGGGTTCACTGGATCCGATTTCCCTGCTTCGGCGCCGCAACGATCAGGGACATCGCCCCGAGGGACATGGCAGGGGTCTGACCCCTGACATGTCTGCCTGGGACATGGCAGAGCGCTAGAAGCGCGCCGTCGCTCCGAGCCACCGCTCATGGGCGCGCGTCGCGACGATGTCCGCAATCTGGTCGAGCGCGAACTCCAGCTCGTCATCCGTGTTGAAGTAGTGCGGGCCGAGGCGGATGCCGGCTTCGGGACGGAAGTCGCAAAGGATTTGCCGCTCCGACAGCTCCTTGTGCACGGCCTCGAAATCCGGGACGTGCACCGTCACGGTGCCGCCGCGGCGTTCCGGCTCGCGCGGCGAGCGCAACTCGAAGCCGCGCGCCTCGGCGCCGTCGATCAGCAACTGCGTCTGCCGCAGCGAGCTCGCGCGGATCCGCTCCACCCCGATCTCCTCGATCAAGTCGTATCCCGGCGTGCAGGCGTAGAGCGCCGGGACGTTCGGCGTGCCCGTGAGGAACCGAGCGATCCCATCCGCGTACTCGAGCTCGGGCTCGAAGGCGAACGGGCGCGCATGCGCCTGCCAGCCCGTCGCCGCCGGCTCCAGCCGCTCGATCAGGTCGGGACGCACGTACAGCCAACCCGCGCCCGGCCCGCCGCACAGCCACTTCACCGAGCCGCCGACTGCGAAGTCGACGCCGAGCGCCGCCACGTCCAGCGGCACCGTGCCCGCGGACTGGTACGCATCGAGCACCACCAAGGCGCCGACGTCGTGCGCGCGCCGCACGATCGCCTCGACGTCTTGGATCTCCGAAGACTTGAAGAGCACGTGCTGCACCGGCACGAGGAGCGTCCGCTCGTCGATCGAGCCGACGACGTCCTCCGTCGCCACGATCTCGAGGTCGCGGCGTGCCTGGTAGACGTAGCGCACGCTGGGAAAGTTCTCGTGCTCGAAGACGACGCGGCTCCGCGCGCCCGGCTCCTGGAAGCACGACAGGACGACCGACTCCGCGACCGAGACGTTCTGGTGCATGCACACGGAGCCGGCCGGCGCGCCGATGATGCGCCCGATCTGATCGCCGACCGTCAGCGGCATCGTCCACCACCCCTCGCCCCAGGCGCGAATGCCGCGCTCTGCCCACGTGCGCGCGTACTCGGCCACACGCTGCTCGACCGCCGCCGGCATCGCACCGAGCGAGTGATTGATCAGGTACGTCGTGTGCTCGAGGATCGGGAAGCGGTCGCGATAGGCAAGCAGGTCGTTCATCGAACGATGAACTCCCGGATCACCGCGGTCGCCTCCTCCGGCTTGTCGCGGAAGACGCCGTGCCCGGCGCCCTCGAAGATGCGGACTTCTGCCTGCGGGATTGCGGCGGCGATGTCCTGCGCGTCCGCGACGGGTGTGATCGGGTCGAGCTCGCCGCCGAGCACGAGCGTCGGGCAGCGGATGTTCGACAGCTCGGGGAACAGGTCGACGTCGAAGCCCTCGTTGCGGAAGAAGTGGTTTCCGACCTCCAGCTTCAGTTGGGCGCGCGCCAGGACGTCGGGATCCGCCCGGGTCGGGTTGTACACGGGCAGGCACACGCTGAGGAACTCCTCCGCCGTCTCGTCTGTCAGCTCGCGGAAATGCCGCTCGGCGACCTCACGGACCTCCAGCCCGCCGAGCCGCTCGAACATCGGAAAAGCCCGGTCGGGGCGGAACTTCGCCAGACTGCTCGACACGATCAGCTTCACCGCGAGATCGGGATAGCGCGCGGCGACGGCGAGCGCAACGACGCCGCCGAACGACTGACCGAGGATCATCGGCCGCTCGAGCTCGAGCGCGTCACAGAAGTCGGCGATGTCGGGAACCCAGTGGTCGAGGTTCCACTGCGCAGGATCGTCTCCGTCGCTCCGCCCTTGCCCACGGTGGTCGAGCAGGACGAGCTGAGCGACGTCGGACAGCGCTCCGAGAGTGTGCGCCAGACCGCTGTGATCGAAGCCCGGGCCGCCGTGCAGCAACAGCAGCGTCGGCCGCTCGCGCATTTTTGAGCCGTCCGGCGCGAGCTTCCTCCCGATTACCTCGAAGAAGATCCGTGTGCCGTCGCGGAGCGCGACCCTCACGCCTCCGCCACCTCCTTCAGCTTCTGCAGGCTCGCTTGCACTTCGCGGAGCGCCGTGGCCTTGACGATGTGGCGGGCGAAACGCGCCGGACCGCGCAGATCGACATCGAGTGTGAACTTGACGAGCGTGCCGTCGCCGGCCGGCTCGAGCTCGAACGTCGCGCGGGCGTTCGCCGGCCCGCCCTCAGACGCAATCGCCAGCCGGCGTGGCGGGTCGTCCTCGACGATGAAGAACTTCGCCTCCTGCCGGAACCCGCCGACACGCCGCACTTCTGTCCCGGCGTGCATATCGACCGACTCGAGCGACTCCTGCCATGCTGGCGCGCGCTCGAGATCGCGCACGATCCCGTATACGAGCTCCTGCGGCTTTGCGATCTCGACGGAGCCCGCGACCGTCACAGCGACACGTCCGTCCCTGCCCCCCGCTCGGCGGCGGCGCGCAGCACGAGCGCGGCTGCGGCGGCGTCCATAACGGCAACGCCGACGGACTTGTACAGCGTGATCTGCTCCGCGTTCGTTCGCCCCGGCAGCGTTCCCGCCAGCACCTCACCGATCTCCGTCATCCGCTCCTGGGCGATTCCGCGCAGATCGTTCGATCCGGTCGGGAACGGAGCCAGCACGGCTTCCCTGGACTCGACGAATACCGTCGCGTCGGCGACGAGCGCCTCGTCGAGCTCTGCGCCGGCCGGGTTCACGCCGACCGACGTCACATGCGCACCGTCGTCGAGCCACTCCCGGCGAACGACCGGCTTCGGCGAATGCGTCGCCGCGCAGACGATGTCGGCCCCGCGCACGGCTTCCTCGAACGACTCCACTGCCGTGCCGCCGATCTCTGCCGCAACCGCGTCGGCCTTCTCGCGGTCGCGGCCGGCGACGCGAATCTCAGCGATGCCCCGGACGCGCGCGACCGCGCGCGCGTGCGTCCGCGCCTGCACGCCGGTGCCGCAGATCGCAAGCACGCGCGCGTCCTCGCGCGCCAGCAGACGTACGGAGAGCGCCGAGCCGGCCGCGGTGCGCGTCGCGGTGATGTACGTCCCGTCCATCAGAGCAGTCAGCTCGCCCCGCTCGGGGTCGAAGACGGCGATCGCCGCCTGGTGCGTCGGCAGCTCTGTCCCCGCGTTGCCCTCGAAGAGCGTCACCAGCTTCGTCTCGAGCACGTCCGCCGACGGCAGGTAGGCAGGCATCACGCCGAGCAGGCCGCGGCCGGAGAATGCCGCGACGCGCTGCGGCATCGAAGCGCGCCCGCCGCTCAAATCGACGAAGGCTTCCGCGAGCGCGTCGACCAGCTCGTCGAGATCGAGCAGCGACTCCACCTCCGCCCGCGAGAGGACGAGCATCAGCTGACCCGCTTCAGCCAGGCAAGCGCCTGCTGGTTCCACGGAACGCGGTGCGTCACGCCCGCGGCGCGCATCCGCGCCCGGTTTGCGACGTACCAGTCGTAGTTCTCGACGAGCGTGTCCACGTTCGACTTCGTCGCGCGCCAACCGAGCAGCGCCTCCGCCTTCGACACGTCGACATACGAGTCGCGCGACGCCGTCTTGTAGTGCCACTCGCCGAGCGGCGACAGCCTCGCGAGCTCGAGCGCGCGCAGCGCAAGCTCCGCCGGCCTCGCCGGAACGGGACGCAGGCGCGATGCCGTACCCGCGTGCGCGATCAGTGCCTCGAGGTCGCTGCGAACGGTCCCGAATTGCGTCGCGCCGACGTTGAACACCTCGCCCGCGACGTCGGCCGTGCAGGCACGCGCGATCGCGTCGACGAGATCCTCGACGGCGAGCAGCTGGTAATGGTTGTCGCCCCTCCCGAGGACGTAGATGCGACGGCCGTCCCGGATCCAGTCGAAGAGGATCTCGAAGACGCCGAGGCGCTCCGGCCCGAGAAATGTCTTCGGCCGGATGACGACGCTCTCGAGCGGCGACGCGCGCACCAGCCGCTCGCAGGCGATCTTCGACTCGCCGTAGGCGCCGACGCCTTCGAGCGGGAAGTCCTCCGCGAGCGGATGCACCCGCGGAACGCCGTAAACGGCCGTGGAGGAGATGTAGACGAATCGCCCCACGCCCGCGTCCCGTGCGGCCGCGAGCAGCGTCGCCGTCCCCTCGACGTTGACGGACATGATCTCGCGCCGAGAGCCGCGGATCGGCAGCGCCGCGGCCGCGTGCACGACGATCTCCGCGCCCTCGCACAGCTCTCTCGCCCGTGCCGCGTCGCGCATGTCGCCGCGGATCTCCGTGACCTCGCGCTCGATCGGGTCCTCCAGCGGCACCACGTCCAGCGTCCGGACATCGTGGCTCTGGGCGACGAACTGCCTCGCGAGGTGCAGGCCCAGGAACCCGGCGCCTCCGGAGATCGCGTAGCGCACGGGCTGGAGCCTACCGCTGTGGATTCCTACGGATCGTGAGTCGGTGACGCCCCCGATGGCGCCGCTCGCTGGGCGCGAGACGTTGGGAGCAACGGACAAGGCGTCGGAGGGCGCGGGCTACGCGGACGGCACGTCGACGAAAGGAGACGACGAAGTCGCGCCTGGACGCACGTATACGTACACGTGGCTGATCCCCGAGCGCGCAGGCCCCGGCCCGACCGACCCGAGCTCGGTCCTGTGGATGTACCACTCGCACGTCAACGAGCCACGTGACGCGAACAGCGGCCTGGTCGGGCCGATCATCGTCACGCGCGCCGGCGAGGCGCGTGCCGACGGCACGCCGAACGACGTCGATCGCGAGTTCGTCTCGATGTTCGTCGTGATCGACGAGAACGACAGCTGGTACATCGACGAGAACATCCGGACCTACGCGGGACGGCCGGCCACCGTTCACGCCGACGACGATGAGTTCCAGGAAAGCAACCTCATGCACACGATCAACGGCTTCGTCTTCGGCAACATGCCGCTGCCGACCATGCGCGTGGGCGAGCACGTGCGCTGGTACCTGCTCGGAATGGGGAGCGAGGTCGACTTGCACACGCCGCACTGGCACGGCAACGTCGTGCTGGTGAACGGCATGCGCACCGATGTCGTGGAGCTGTTGCCGGCGAGCATGAAGGTCGCCGACATGGTTCCGGACAACGCGGGAATCTGGCTGTACCACTGCCACGTCAACGACCACATCAAGGCGGGCATGCTCGCCCGCTTCAGAGTGACGAGCTGATCAGCGCCGCTGCGTGGCCTGCGCCGGTTCGGGCGCAGGCTGCGGCGGCGGCTTCGAGTCGACGAGGATCGCCGCGACGAGCAGAACGGCCATACCGACGGACGCTTCGCCGAGCAGGCTGCGCGAGAGCTTGCCCACGATCGGGTGCCCGCGCTCGACGAGCGGCCGCGCGAAGGTGTGGTGCAGGCCTCCCCACGCGAGCGCCACCGACACGAGCGCGAGCTTCACGAGCAGCACGCGGCCGTAGTCCTCGCCCAAGAGGTCGGAAAGGTGCGGCAGGCGCAGGATGCTCAGGTAGAGGCCCGCGGCAACGAGCGTCGCAATCAACACCGGCGCGAGGCGCGCGTAACGGAGGAACGTCTCGCGGCGCAGCTCCGGCGCGAGCGGCCACACGACCAGGGCGAGCTGCACGAGCCCGCCGAGCCAGAGGCACGCGGCCGAGAGATGCACCCAGTCTGCGAGCTCGGACTTCCAGGACGAGCCGGCGTCCGCAGCCGAATGGCCCGAGAGCGAAAGCCCCGACGCGAAGGCGAGCGCGACCACGAACGCGGCCCACAGCAGCGCCCGGCGCTCGAGCAGCCACGACAGGAAGAGCAGACCCGCAACGAGCGCGAACCCGAGCGTCATCGCGATGAAGGCAATCCCGAAGCGCGTGCCGCTCGCAATCGGCGACAGGTCGCCGTAGAGCAGTCTCGCGAATGGCAGCTGCAGCGCATCCTGCGCGCGGAGCAAGAACGCGACGATCCCAACCTCGAGCACCGCGACGACGCCGAGCCCCACGAGCTTGTAGAAGCGCGACTCCGCACGCGCCGGCAGCGGCCCGCGGACGATCAAGAGCCGGAAGCCGAGCCCGCCGACGAGCAGCGCAAGCGCGAGGAAGTACGCCCAGCGCACGAAGTGCTCCGCGCGCGTCGGACCGGACGCGCCGTAGGCCTCGGTCGGAGGCGGCGCGGCGACGCCGACACCGAACGTCCAGACACCTGAAACGACGTGGCCGTCCGAAGAGAGAGCGTGCCACCGCACCGTGTACGCGCCCTTGGGCAACGTCTTCAGCGTGGCGACGATCACGTGCGGATCGGCTTCGGTGCGCGTCTTCCGCGAGACGACCGTCCCGTCGGCATCGACCACGGTGATCGAGTTGGAGAGCGCCTTCACGCCCTGGTCGAAGCGGAACCAGACGGTCCGCGGCGCGCGCTCGAGCCGTTCCCTGTACGACGGCTGGGTCGCGCGCACGCTCGCGTGCGCGAACGCGGCCGCCGGCGCCGCGAGCGCGAGGAGGGAGACGAGTGCGATCGCCTTTCTCACCGGTGCGGCTCTCCGGCGAGCGGCGAGAGATGTCCGAAGACGGGAGCGAGGTCGCGGTCCGAGTAGAGCGCGACCGCGACGACTGCGAAGACGAGAGCGATGCCGGCGTTCGCAACCACCCAGCGCGGCCGCAATGCACGCGCGAGCGGGAAGGCTGCGCCGACGACCATCGTCCAGCCGAGCAGGTGATGCAGGAACGACGAACGCTGGAAGAGCCACGGGTTCTGCTCGTGGAGTAGGAAGGCGAGGCCCGAGACGACGAAGGCGAACGGCATCGCGAACCGCCAGAGCGCACTGTGCAGCTTCCCCTTGAGGAGCCCGAGCTCTGCAGCGCCGGCCAGCATCATCACCTGCGCCCACGCGCCGTGCGCGACCATGTGGATCGTCGAGTTCGTGAAGAAGGTCATCACGGGCCACATCAAGATGCCCATGAGAAAGACGAACGACGGCCAGAGATACGCCCGCCACCTCCGCCGCGACCATGCCTCTTCGCCGGCGATCACCTCCGCGAGCAGGAAGAGCGCCAGCAGGAGAAAGCCCGTCGCAAACATCCAGTGGACGTGTTCCGCAGGCGGCTGCATCACTCTTCCGCCAGATCGTCGATCAGGACGCGTGCGACGTACAGGTGAAACAGCGCGCCCGCGAGCACGACCAGGAGGGGCGGCTCGACGAACAGCCACCAGAAGCCCTGCTCGTGCGGGTGCAGCAGCGTGACGCGGTACGGCTGGACGATCGCCCAGACCACGCCGGCGAACGCGGCCAGCGGGCCGAGCAGTCCCAGCAGACGCTGGCGCCAGGAAGCCGGCTCAGCGCGTGAGGGTGCAGCGACGTGTTCAGTTGCGGTGTGTGTACTCATTTCCTCCTCCCGAGTCGAACGACAACCCGGGCGATCCGCCCGGGCTAAGCCGTGACGGGAGGAGGCCTGGACTCGAACGAGAGTCCGAAGAGCCGGCGCGGAGGATCGCAGTCGCTGCGCGCATACGAATTGACCGACACACGCGCGAGACGGAGCAGCGAGCGCGCGGCGGCTGCCGTTTGCTCGGCGTAGCGCTCGTAGTCCGCGAGCCAGCGCGAGACCGCGGCGTAGAGCAGCGCGACGAGAACGGAGAGAACGGCGAACACCGACAGGGCCGAGGTGTGCAGCCAGGGCGACATGAGCGGCCAATGACCGGCCGCGACCCTCTCCGTGTCCGTCTGGACGAGATAGATCCCGGCGGTGAGCGTGTACGCGAGCAGCCAGCTTCGCAGCGTCAATTGAATGCGCACCCGCGGCGTTCGCTGCGGCCGCGCACCGACGGCCCTCAGCAGGCGGCGCGCGGCACGCGCCCCGGCCCGCGCTTTGACGAACCGCCACGTCAGCGCGGCGAGCATCAGCGCGACCCCGATCTTCACGCCGGCGAGCAAAAACGGGTAGTAATCGGCGCCCGCGTATCTCGGAGTGGGCACGTGCCGGCCGAGGTCGAGCCTGACGGTGAGGCTGCGCCCGAAGAGTTCCGTCACGAGCGCGAGCAGCGTGAACGCGCCGTAGCCGGCAAGGCGCCGGTGTGCGCGCGCCCGCTCCATCGCCTAATTGTGCCTCGCCGGGGTGCCGCTAATCAACCCACGAGCGTGAGCTGCCACTCCGGCGGGACGTCATCGCTGAAGCCGAAGAGGAGGATCCGCTGCCAGCGGCCCAAGCAGAGCTCTCCGTCGGCGAACGGCACCTGCTCCGTGCGCGCGCCGAGCAGGAAGGCCAGCAGGTGTTCCCGCCCCTCGACGTCGAGCGGCACCAGCCGCTCCAGAAGCGCGCGAACGTCTGCGAAGAAGCCGGATTCCCGCTCATTCACACGGAGGAGACCGCCTTCGCCCGCCGTGACGAACGCAATACCGCTCGGCGTCTCGGCCCGCGCGACCTGGTGAGCGATCTCGTTCGTGACGTCCACGACGACGAGCGACGGCAGGACGCACGCGATGGAATACGGGACCTCGACGCTCGTCATCGTCTATTTGGATCGTAGTGTGGTTGAATCCCCGTCGGTCGATGTCTGCGGGGGAATTTGTTGCCGACAGGGGACGGAGGGCAGCCAGTGGACGAAACGGAGAGCTTGCACAAGCCGCCGGTTGCCTCAATCGAGGAGCGCGACGGAGCCGTCATCGTCCGGCTCGTCGGCGAGCTCGATCTCTACAACGCGCACCTCGTGCGCGACCAGCTCTTCGCGGCGGCCAAGGCCGAGCCGGAGCGACTCATCGTCGAGCTTTCGGGAGTGACGTTCATCGACTCGACCGGGCTCGGCATCCTGATCGAGGCGCG
>WNGF01002507.1_pt1 | contig 28402 bp, 25 predicted proteins | sample 5400641 | NCBI WGS metagenome assembly WNGF01 (sample SAMN13153371, study PRJNA577476) | soil metagenome | isolation source: 80 cm soil or saprolite under grassland replicate 2 | place: USA:California | collected 2016-06-15 | reverse complement strand
TGCGAATCAATTCAAATGCCGCCAATCACCACGGATTGATCAAAGGAGTAATCCTGACCGGCGGTAGTCCATTGGATGCGCACTTTCCATAATCCCGGACGAAGGGCCTTGGCATCGAGCCGTTGGGTGCCCTCCGCGTGGACGACGAGTTGCACGGTCCGGTCGAGGCTGGCGTCCGATGGGCGGTAAAGCTGAATGGTCCCGCTCGCCTGCTGCCGAGCATGGGTTGACGGCAGTGTCAATGTGATGGCTTGCTGAGCGCCGTCGTAGGACACGTTGACTTCACTGCGAATGGCTTGGGTGCGGTTCTGGCGGTCGATTTGTTGTTGGTAGCGAATTTCCTCCTCGTAGTAGTCTTGGCGCACCAGGTCCATGTTTTGTCGCACCGCGAATGTGATCCAGGCTGCCATCGCGCTCGCGAAGACGATGAAGTAGGCGATGATGGCGTAGGGCCAGGGATTGCGTTTGATGGTTGGAGCATTCATGGGAAAGCCTTGGTTATGGGGGCGTGCGCGGACCTACGAAAACAGTCTTCACGGTTTCAAGGCGTTTGCCTTTGGAGTAAACGCCGATCTCGAGCTTGGTGCTGGCGCCGCGCAGCAGCAGCGGCTGCATTTCGATGAGGACAGACGTTTGCGCGAGCTGGGCCTTGGGCACTACCAGCTCGCCGCCGCCCATTAGGCGCAAGTCGCCCTTCAGGTTTTCCAACTTCAACTCGACCGGAACGTCGCGCGTAGTCTTGTTGACAATCTTCAACAGATAGAGGTTTTCGATCTTCCCGTCCGGCATTTGCTGGAAGAGCGCGCCTGGGGCCCGAAGGAAAGTGGTTTCGACCTCGGTGCGCGTGACGACGAGGAAGAGGAACAAAGTGATCAGCGCCGTCAGCACGCCCAGATAAAGCTTCATGCGCGCGGTGAATCGGAAGGGTTCGCTTTTCTGAATGCTGTTGAGCGAGGCGAAACGAACCAGCCCGCGCGGGCGGTTGATCTTCTCCATCACGGCGTCGCAGGCGTCGATGCAGGCGGTGCAGTTGACGCATTCCATCTGCGTGCCATTTCGGATGTCGATGCCAGTCGGACACACGGCGACGCATTGGCGGCAGTTAATGCAATCGCCCAAGCCGGTGGCCTGACGCTGCTCGGTCGATTCGCCGCGATGGAGTGGACCGCGCTTCTCGCCGCGTTTGAAATCGTAAGCCACGACCATCGTGTTTTCGTCCAGCATCGTCGATTGCAAGCGACCGTAGGGGCAGATGAACGTGCAAGCCTGTTCACGGAAGCGCGCGAAGATCGCGTAGAACAGCAGCGTGAACAGAGCCATGAACGTCAACCCGACGAGATGGTTCAGCGGGTTATCCGTAATGAGGTGGATGAGTCGGTCGCTGCCGATGATGTAGCTCAGGAGCGTGTTCCCGATCAGGAATGACAGGCTGAAGAAGATGGCGTGCTTGGCCAGCTTCCTGGTGATCTTCTTCGCCGTCCACGGTGCGGCGTCGAGCGCGCGTTGCTCGTGGGCGTCGCCTTCGATGACGTATTCCAGCTTCCGAAACACCATCTCCATCATCACGGTTTGCGGACAAGTCCAGCCGCACCAGAGTCGGCCAAACGCCGTGGTGAAGATGATGATGCCCGTGAGAAACACGAGCATGGCCACCGCGAAGATGAAGATGTCCTGCGGCCAAAAGAGTTGGCCGAGAATGGAGAAGCGTCGCTCAACGATGTTGATCATGAGCAGCGGGTTGCCGTTGATCCGGATGAACGGCCCCGCGAACATGATCCAGATAAGCGCCCAACCCATCCAAGTCCGCCAGCGGTACCAGCGGCCGCTCGGCTTCCTGGCGTAAATCCAACGGCGATGTCCATCTTTGTCCGCCGTGGCGAGGTGGTCGCGGAAGTCCGCCCAATCCACTGACTGGGAGACAGTGCGGCCATCGCCGGCCTGCTCTTCACTCTTCGACCTGGGTTCTTCGGTCATGGAGCTGTTCCTGCAACCCGCTCTGCGACACAGCGCGATTCACTCATAAATGTTTGGCTTCTCCGGCCCGGCCTGATCCTCGCGCGGCTTCGGGTTGGGCGGCTTCGTGCCGCGCAGCGTGTAGACGTAGCTGGCGACGGCCTGGATTTCGCTCGGCTTGAGCACGCCGCGCCAGGTCAGCATGCCTTTCTCGGGCACGCCATTGATGATGATCTTGAGATTGTCCAAGTAGTTCGAGCCGTGAATCCAGTAGTCGTCGCACAGGTTCGGGCCGACGAGGCCGCCACCGTCCGGACGATGACACGGAGCGCACAGCGTCATGAAGGTCTGCTGTCCTTTAGCCAGCACCGCCGGATCCTTCGATGGTTCGAGCGCGCCGAGAGCCGACTCGAACTTCGCGATGGCCGCGCTCTTGATCTCCTCGCCCTTCCTCCATTCCTTGTCGTATTCCGCGGCCTGCAGGTTGCCAATTTTTAGAACGTGGTAGTAGAGCATGTAAACCACCGCGAATGCGGTCGTGAGATAAAACAGCCACACCCACCAACGCGGCAGGAGATTGTCCAGTTCCCTGATGCCGTCGGCCTCGTGGTCGAGTAAAGGGGCTTCGTTGGGGTTTTGGGGATCATTCATGGCGGGAATCTCCATTCGTGCTCGGCTCGCCGTCTTCCAGCGGGAGATCGCTCATCTTCTTCAAAAAAGTTTGCTTGTGCCGCAGCGCCAGCACCAGCGCACCCAGGAACACGATGAAAAACAGGCACACGGAAATGACGCCGTAAATGCCGACGCCGCCGATTTCGTTCAGAACGTTTTTGATCATAGCGCCTCAATGGTTCACTGATTTCAAAGTGTCAGCCTGCGCGGTCTTGGGCGAAGGCGCCGAAGTTTGAGTTGGCGGTGGCACCGGTGCGGGCGTGGACGGTGAGGCCTTGATGTCCGTGCCGAGCCGTTGGAGATAGGCAATCAATGCGATGACTTCCTTGTCCGGCTGCGCTTCGACGGAACCTTGCTTAAGATTCGTCACAATCTTCGCGGCTTGCGCGGCCATGTCCTTTTGGGCCGGCCCATTTTCGAAGCCGCTCGGGTAGGGCACGCCGACCTTGCGCAACGCGGCGAGGCGCGGGGCCACCGCGTTGGTGTCGATCGTTTGCGTCAACAGCCACGAATAGCGCGGCATGATGGAACCGGGCGAGGTGGTGCGTGGGTCGTCAAGGTGGTTGTAGTGCCAGGCATCCGGATACTTGCCGCCGATCCGGTGGATGTCCGGGCCGGTGCGCTTCGATCCCCAGAGAAACGGATGGTCGTAAATGAATTCGCCGGCCTTGGAGTACTCACCGTAGCGCTCGGTTTCGCTGCGGAAGGGCCGCACCATTTGCGAGTGACAACCGACGCAGCCCTCGCGGATGTAAATGTCGCGGCCGATCACTTCGAGCGGCGTGTAGGGCTTCACGCTCGCGATGGTCGGTACGTTTTCCTTAATGAGAAACATCGGGACAATCTCGATCAACCCACCGATGACCACCGCCACCAATGCGAGCACGGTGAACGTGAGCGGCTTCGCTTCGAGCCAGCGATGACCCCACGGATGCTTGTGCTCTGCGACCTTCGGCTGCGAAATGAGCGGCGCGGCCTGCACTTCCTGTTCCGGCACGAACTGGCCGCTCTTCGCCGTCTTCCATAGGTTGTAGCACATGAACAGCGCGCCCAGGATGTAGAGCGACCCGCCGAGGGCGCGCAGGCGATACATCGGGATGAGTTGCAGCACCGTCTCCAGAAAATTCGGATACTGCATGAAACCGTCGTGGTTGAACTGCTTCCACATCAGTCCTTGCGTAATGCCGCTGGCGTACATCGGCACGATGTAGAACAGCATCCCCAGCAGCGCGACCCAGAAGTGCCAGTTCGCCAGCTTCAGCGAGTAGAGCTTCGTGTTGTAGAGCCGCGGGAAAAGCCAGTAGAGAATCGAGAAGGTGAGGAAGCCGTTCCAGCCAAGCGCGCCCGTGTGGACGTGCGCGATGGTCCAGTCCGTGTAATGCGAGAGCGAGTTCACCGACTTGATGGAAAGCATGGGGCCTTCGAGCGTCGCCATCCCATAAGCCGTGAGGGCGACGACCATGAATTTGAGCATCGGCTCGGTGCGAAGCTTGTCCCACGCGCCCCGCAGCGTGAGCAGACCGTTCAACATGCCGCCCCAACTTGGCGCGACGAGCATGATCGAGAAGACCATGCCTAGCGATTGCGCCCAGTCCGGCAGCGCCGAGTAAAGCAGGTGATGCGGCCCCGCCCAAATGTAGAGAAAGATCAGCGCCCAAAAGTGAATGATGGAAAGGCGATAGCTGAACACCGGCCGCTCCGCCGCCTTGGGCAGGAAGTAGTACATCAAGCCGAGGTAGGGCGTGGTCAGGAAGAACGCGACCGCGTTGTGGCCATACCACCATTGCACCAGCGCATCCTGCACGCCCGCGTAGATCGAGTAGCTCTTGAACAGGCTGGCCGGGATTTCGAGCGAGTTGACGATGTGCAGCAACGCCACCGTCACCGCCGTGGCGATGTAGAACCAGATGGCGACATAGAGATGTTTCTCGCGCCGCTTCAGGATGGTGCCGATGAGGTTCACCGTGAACACGACCCAGATCGCGGCGATGGCGATGTCGATGGGCCATTCCAGTTCCGCGTATTCCTTGCTCGTCGTCAGCCCGAGCGGGAGCGTGATCGCCGCGCCGACGATGATGGCCTGCCAGCCCCAGAAATTGATCCAGCTCAGCGCATCGCTGAACATGCGCGCTTTGCACAGCCTCTGCAGCGAGTAATAGACGCCCATGAATATCCCGTTCCCCACGAACGCAAAGATGACGGCGTTGGTGTGCAGCGGACGCAACCGGCCAAAGCTGGTGAATTGCAAGTTGAGGTTCAGGTCCGGCCAGAAGAGCTGACAGGCGATAAGCAAGCCCGCGCTGAAACCCACGATACCCCAGATGACGGTGGCAATCGCGAAGGCGCGGACGATGCGGTTGTCGTATCGGAATGTTTCCACGTTCATGGTTTGTTGAAGCTCTGGTTCGATTCAAATTTCTTCGTCGATTCGCTGGTCGTGTTCTTTTCGTCGAGCAACGGCCGCATCGAGGGCGTGCAGGTGTCTTCATATTGACCCGAACGCACTGCCCAGATGAACGCCGCCAAAAACGCCGCGGCGAAGGCGATGCTGAGGGGAATCAACAGGAAGATGACGCTCACGGCTTCACCTCCCTTGCGGTCTTGTTATCAAAATTTGTGTCCAACCCGACGCGCCGCCCGAGCCAAGCCGTGACGCCGCAGGCGAACGCCACGACCGTCACCGAGCTGAGTGGCATGAGAATGGCGCACACCACCGGCGACAGCCGCCCGCTTGCCGCGATGCTGATGCCAACGACGTTGTAGAGCGTGGAGATGAGGAACGCTGCGCGCACCACGCCCATCGACTGCTTCGCGAAACGCAGCACGTTGGCCAGTCGCGGCACCATCCTCGCCGCCATGATGACATCGCTGGCGGGCGAGAAGGCGCTGATGTTCTCCACCACGGCCACGCCCGCGTCGCTCTGCTTGAGGGCGCCCGCGTCGTTCAGGCCATCGCCGACCATCATCACGGTCTTGCGCTCGCGCTGAAGTTCACGGATGAAGGCCAGCTTGTTCAACGGGCTTTGATTGAAGTGCAGGTGCGAATCCCGTCCGAACAACACGCTGAAACGCTGGCGCTCCCTCTCATTGTCGCCACTGAGCAGCGCCAACGTGTAACGCTGCGAAAGCTGCTCAATGAGTCGGGCGGCCTCTGGCCGCAGTGCGCTGCCGAGCGCGAAGCGCCCGCGATACTTCCCATCGATGGCAATGTGAACGGCGCTGCCTAAAGTAGGGCAGGCCTCCCGCCTGCCCCTGAACAGGCGGGACGCCTGTTCTACTTTGACTCCCCGCGACTCCAACCATGCCGCCGATCCCAACCAAATCTCGTGTCTTGCAACGCGGCCCTCTATCCCGCAGCCCGCCGTTTCGTGGAACGATCGCACCAGCTCAGGAAGGTGACTCGGCGCCATCGCCTCGCCGATGCGCGCTGGCAGCGGATGCGTCGAGTGCCGCGTCATCGAGTAGACCCAGCGCTCCTCGGCTTCGCTTAGCGGCGCGCCCTGCCAGGTCACCGACGCCGCGCCCGCCGCCGTGAGCGTGCCCGTCTTGTCGAACACCACGGCGTCCACCTGCGCGAGCGTTTCGATAACGTAGGGGTTCTTGAGAAACACACTCCACCGCGCCAGAGCGCGTTGCGCCGTGCCTAGCGCAAACGGCGCCGCCAGCGCCAGCGCGCACGGACACGCCACGATGAGCACCGACGTAAACACCTTGAGTGACACCGCCGGATTCACGAAGCCCCATCCCGCCGCCGCACCGAGTGCAATCGCGATGACGATTTTCGTGAACCGCTGGCTATAGGTGTTCGTGACGACGTTGAGCGTCTCCGTCTTGTCCTTGCGAAACGCCTCCTGGTTCCAGAGTGAAGTCAGATAGCTCTGCGATACCGGCTTCACCGTTTCGACTTCGATGGCCCCGCCGATTTGCCGACCGCCGGCGTACAGATACTCCCCGGCCTTCTTCTCCATCGGCTCCGATTCGCCGGTGACGAAGCTGTAGTCGATGAGCGCCGGGCCTTCGATGAGCCGCGCATCCGCCGGAATCAGTTCACCATTGCGGATGACGAGCCGGTCGTCGACAGCGACTTGGGAGAGCGAGACGCGCTCTTCGCCATCATTCTGGCTTACGAGCGCCCCCCTCACCCCAGCCCTCTCCCCCTCCGAGGGGGAGAGGGTGCCCGAAGGGCGGGTGAGGGGAATTCTGCGCGTCACCGCCAGTGGGAAGAACGACTTGTAGTCGAGGTCAAACGCGAGCCGGTCGTAGGTTTTCTGCTGAAACAACTTTCCGCACAACAGAAAGAACAACAGCCCCGCCAACGAATCGAAGTAACCTTCTCCGCGCCCGCTCAGCACCTCGTAGCAACTCTGTGCGAACAGCGCTGCGATGCCCACCGTGATCGGCACGCCGATGTTCAGCAGCCGCTGCCGCAGACTCACCCATGCCGACTGCCAGTAATCCAGCGCGCTGTAAGTCACCACCGGAATTGCCAGCGCCAGGCTGATGAACCCGACAAGCTTCTTGAAGGCCGGCCCGCTGAACGCATCCAGTCCGAGATAGCCCGCGATGCTGAACAACATCGTGTTGCCGAACGCGAACCCGGCGATGCCCATTTGCAGCCAGAGCCGCATTGGCACGCGTGCCTTCGTCGGCCGTTCCAAGTCCGAAAACTTCAGTTCCGGCTCATACCCCAGCGATGCCAGGAGCGCGGCGACTTCGCTCAACTTTACCCGGCTCGTCTCGAACGAAATTGCGACCTCCTTCCGCGGAAAATTCACCTGTGACTGCCCGAGGCCCGATTTGAGCCTGAACAGATTCTCCAGCAGCCACACGCACGCGATGCAATGAATCGCCGGCAGGTGAAACGTCGCCCGCGTCAAAGTCGCGTCCGAGAAATCCACCAGCTTCTCCCGCACCGCCGGCTCGTCGAGATAGCGGAACTGCTCGCCCTTCGCCCTTCCATCGACCCGCACACCGACCAAATCGCCGAACCCATAAAACGCTTCCAGTCCGTTCTCCGTCAACAGTTCGAAGACCGTGAGGCAACCGCGACAACAGAACGCTTTCTCCTCCCGTTTCAGCGAAGCGTCGCGGCATCGCGCGCCGCAGTGATAGCAGACGGTGGCTGGTTGCGGAAGTCGCACGGCCCTTTCGATTACGGCGTCGCGTCCATCCGCACGCGGCGTTTCGCACATTACTATTTCGGTTGACTGCATTGGCAATCGCAATGACAGGAAAAACCATCGTCAGCCGAAGCGACGGAGACTCACCCTGGATTGCCACAGACTACTCAGGAATTGTCCATCCTGACCGGATGCTTAAGAGACCGGAGGCACGAGGCGCGGCTCTGGAGAGCAGAGGTGCGACGTCTGTTCGGCGTGGCCGTCACCAGCGTCCGCCATTCTTCCCAACCAAAATCAGGTGACCGAAACGCAACTCGTGGCAGGCATTGACCGAAAGAATCAACCCGCCGTCGCGTTGGACGTTCCCCGCCTTCATTTCCGTTTCATTCGCCCATTCAAGAAGCGCAAAGGATTTGGCAACTTTTGCGCAGCCCGTCAGCCAAACCGGGGCGAGGTTCTCCCGGGCAGACTCAAGGCCGTTTGAGTCTTACGATGAAAAAGAAGCGAAGTCACGAGAAAGGCTTGATATGAGCGCAACTAAGTTGAACAGGGAAAAGCTGATCACGAACCTCAAGCGCGTGGCAACGGAATGTGAGGAACTGTTGAAAGCAACCGCAGGCGCCGTGGGCGACAAAGCACACGAAGTGCGCCAACGGTTGTCCGAAGCGCTGGCCACGGCCAAGCGAAACTGCCGCGAACTGGAAGAAAAAGCCGTCGAAGGCGCCAAGGCTACCGACAAAGTCATCCGGGAACATCCCTACCAACCCCTAGGCATCGCCTTCGGTGTCGGCCTGCTGATCGGAGTGCTGGTAACTCGCAAGTGAACCACTGTCTGACCACAGGCCACCACTCTTGACGTGGGTCAAAGCTTCCTGCGGAAAAACTGCGAAGGATTTTGCAATAGACGCGAAGCGCATCGCGTCTGGGATTGGTCAATTGTAGAGAACGATGAACCTTCAGCGAAGCTTGCACCGCGCGACTCAACTAGTCGCCGGCGCCGTGACGGGATTTGCGCTGGTCCTGTCCGGCGCGTGGACTGATGATTTCCAGGGCGCCACCCACATGGTGCCGTTTGACGAGGACACCCTCCACTACAGCCAGACGCGCGCCAGCGGCCCGGTCGCTCGCCTGCAGGAACGAATCGAGCAAGGCACAGTGAAGCTCAAGCACGACGACGCTTACGGCTATCTGCTTTCGCTGCTGCCCGAACCGATGAAGGCGCATCTTTACCAGCGGCTCCACGACATTCTCACAGGCACGGACATGAGCGCGGAGTTCCAGAAAATTCCCACCGCGACCCGGCACGCCATCCGCGAAATCCTGGTCGAGACGAAGCAAGGTTTGCCGGAGTGTTGGAAAGCCAGGGCCAAGTAGAACTCCGTTTGAGGATCGATGAAGGAGGCCGGTGCTACCAGTCTCAGAAAGTAAAGCGAATGCACGGCTCCCGTGCTCGGCAAAATACGGTTAAATCCGGTCAATCTAGGCGAAGCATGCCGTTGCCCGCCGTGTTTAGCTGATTTGCGTGGTTCCAGACGCCATTGACGCGTTGGAAGGGACCTTTGTTTTAACAATGAACAATCAACGCTGGAGCACGACATGATCACACCTGATGCCTTTTTGGTTTTCCTCGGCGCAGCGTGGCTGGAGAAGAGCGAGCTATGGCGACGCATCACCGCCACCGACCCGGACGACGTCATGCCCCCAAGGTGATCCGATTCTGTTCACTCAACAATCCTGCGGGAGTTCCCGACTTGCTGCGACGCAAACAGCTTGATGGCCTCAAGGCGCTCAACGAACTCAACTACCGCAAAGTCGGCGACCCCGAAACGCACACGCGCATTCAGCAATTCGAGATGGCCTACCGAATGCAGAGCAGCGTCCCGGAACTGACTAAAGTGCAGAACGAGTCCGAAGCCACCTACAGACTCTACGGCGAGGAGGCGAGGAAGCCTGGCACGTTTGCTTTCACCTGCCTGCTTGCGCGACGGCTCGTCGAGCGCGGCGTGCGCTTCCTGCAGATTTATCACAACAACTGGGACCACCACTCCAACGTCGGCGGTCGCCTGCCGATGCAGTGCAAAGACGTGGACCAGGCGACCTATGCGCTCATCAACGACCTCAAGGCGCGCGGCCTGTTGGACAGCACCCTCATCACTTGGGGCGGAGAATTCGGCCGCACGATTTACAGCCAGGGCGGTCTCTCGAAGGACAACTATGGCCGCGACCATCACCCGCGCTGTTTCACCATGTGGCTGGCTGGCGGCGGCGTGAAGGGCGGCGTAGTTTACGGCCAGACCGACGACTTTAGTTACAACATCGTGGAGAATCCCGTACACGTCCGCGATTTCCACGCGACCCTCCTCCACCTCTTGGGCATCGACCACCGCCGCTTCACAGTGAAGTGGCAAGGCGTCGATATGCGCCTGACCGGCGTGGACGCCGAGGCGCAGGTGCTCAAGGAGTTGTTGGCTTAAGCGGGCGGCGCGTTTCGCGGAAGAGTCGGAAAAGCCCTAGCTCAAACGTGGCTCGCGTGTCCGCCGGGAAGATGCCTTGGCGCAAACGGAAGATTGGGAGGCCGCTCGCCGATGGAAAGGACACACAAAGCATCAATGAACGCCCAGTGTGGACCGGCGCTTAAGGCTTGAGTGTCACGTATTGCGGCATGGCGGTGAGCGTCAGTGAGAGCGAATCTTGCTCCAGCTTTGCTTCGGCGACTTTGCCAACGCCGGAAACAGAATTCACGGACGTGCAGTTCAGCCCGCCAACTGTCGCCAGATGCGTTTCGACTGTGGTCCACGCTGCGAGTTTTCGCTCGGGACCTTTGCTGAGCAGCAGGACCCAATCGTTCGTGTTGCTGGTCGCGAGGCGTTTCTCGATGCGGTAGCCGGACAGCCCGCGCGTGAGTGTCTGCAATGCGAGGTAGGCTGGCTTCGGCTGCAAGTCGTGCGTCACGACGCCGAAGTTCTGCTCGCGCTCGGCCAGGTCAGCGCCGTCGTTCTTCCAGTCGTACCAAATCGAGATGGGGACCCCCGCGTAAAGATTGGCGAGTTGCTGGCGGACGAGGAACGCCGCTTGCATCTGCAGCGAGATGCCTTTGTTGGTGAATGTCGAGTAGCCCCACTCGCCGCTGATGATGGGCAGACTCTTCTTCGCGGGCGTCGGCGCGTGCTGCTCGATGAGCGCGCGCAGTTTTGCGTAATCCTCCGCGGCTGTTTCCGGTCCCTTCTTGTACGAACGATACGGATGAACGCTCACGGCGTCGAGGTGCGCGAGCGCGCCCGCGGCCAAGAAGTCCTCCAGAAACTTCACCGGCACTTCGCTGGTCGCGGGTCCGATAACGGTCGCGTTCGGGTCGGCTTCGCGCACGGCTTTCGCCGCGGCCAGGCCGAGGATCGTGTACTGGCGCACGTCCGGCTTGGGCTTCCAAAAGCCGATATTCGGCTCGTTCCAGATTTCCCAAAGGATGCGCCGGCCCGCGAAATGCTTCACCGACGCGCCAGCCCAGCGCGCGAACGCGGCTACGCTCTCGGGATGCTGCGGCGAGGCCACGTCCTTGTGTTCCTGGCCAGTGAGCGGATTCTTGCTCACGACCGCCTCCTCGTAGAGCGGGTTCGAGTAGTCGAGGATGTAGATGGCGCGCAGGCCGCGCTTTTCGAGGTTGGCCGTGAGCTCGTCGTAGTCTGCCCAGGTGTATTCGCCCTTCTTCCGCTCGGTGCCGCCCCAGCCAAAATCCATGCGGATGAACTTGACGCCCGCCGCCGCGATGAGATCCAGGTCGCGCTCGTGGCCGCGTGTGAAATGAATATTTACGCCGACGCCCTGCGGCAGGACGAGTTCGGGCAAATCGGCGGCTTGAGACGCGACGGCAGTCAGGCACGCGAGCAGAAACGCAGTCGCTTTCATAGGTTGCTGAACTGAAGTTGAATCCCGAATGGGGATCGGCGCAAGCGCGCGCTGCGGCGACTGCCGCCACGCGAAGCCGAATCTTCACGGCGGCTACAAGACCATCGTAGCGGGCGCCTCGAACTTGCCGGCGAGTTCATAAATTTCCACGCAGCGTTTGCAGGTGCCCTGGTCGGGTGTCCTCCTCGGTGAGGAACGCGACGCCGTTGAGTTCCAGCGGATCCTCAAAATCGAATTCGTCTTTAGGCATAACAGTGATTCAGTCGTACCTGCTGACTACTCAAAACTCTGTCCTCCAGCGCCCGCACCCATTTTCCCGGCGAGGTATTTTTTCATCGTGTCATTCTCTGCATCGGGCGACATGCCATCGGTGCCCGGCTTCCACACACCTTTGCCGCCGACCCCGCCGTCTTCCGCCTTCGACACGCGCACCAGACATTCCTTCGGCACCGTGTTGATGGCGTGATTGTCCGCTTCGCCGCCGAAGATGAAGCTCATGTTCACCTTCGCTTTGTGGAACAGCGTGTCGGTCTGGTGCATCGGCATGTGCCAGTTGCGGTTGATCGACTGCTGCGAGCCGAAACGGAAGTTCGAGATGTAACCTTCGTCCGTCAGCGAGAGGCCATCAGGCCGCGTCTGCTGCGCCTTCACCGTTTTCTCAGTCGCGATGAACGAGCCGTGCTTCATCATCACGACGTGATAGGGGTAGGCCGCGTTGAAGGTGACGCGCAACATGCAGCGGCTGACCTTGTAGAACGGATCGCTGGGCGTCGCGCCGAGATACGGCCGATCCGCGGGATTGGCATCGACATAAACGTAGTCGCCATCCTTGAGATTCAGGTCGCGCGCCGCCTGCGGGTTCATGTGAAGCTGGTGCTCGCTGACGTTGGGCAGACGTTTGTCGATGCGATACGGGTCGCCGAAGTTCGAGTTCCAGATGAGATGCCAATCCACGTTCGCCCACGACGAGTGGACCGAGTGCCGGGACTTCGGCGTGAGGCAGTAGAAGTGAAATCCCTTTTCCCAAAGGAAGTTCTTGGTGTTCTTCGCCTCGGTCCACGGCATCTTGACGTTGCGCACCGTGCGGTCGTCCCAATGCTCGGCGGTGAGCGCGATGCCATAGTCGTTCGGGCGCACCCACGGGTTGGAGCTGATGATGACGTTGGGCAGATACGGCGTGGCTTCGGGGCCTTCGCGATGGACGATGAAGTTTTCACCGCACTCGATGGCTGTCGGGTCGTCGCTGTAGGAATGGAGCCGGCCGGTGTCGGTGTAGAACGGGTAGTTGTCATGCACCTGCTCATAGAACGGCACGCGTGGGTAGGTGCGGAAGTTCAGGAGTGCGCCACCGGGCGGGCCGTATTTGCCGGCCATGATGTCGTCGAGTTTGTAGCCCGCCGTCGTCGTGCAGGAGTCGAGCAGTCGTTGGAGATAAACGCGCCGCTGCCCCTTGTGCTCGAAGCGGAAATATTCCTCGAAACGTTTGTCGCCAGTCACCTTGCCGAGTCCCTTCGCGATGCCAGCGAGAATCGTCAAGTCATCCTTCGAGTCATAGACCGGCTTGATGCCGCCCTTCCAGATTTGCAGGAACGGGTTTGAGCAACTGGCCGTCACTTCGAGATCTTGAAACTCGACCCATGAGTTCGCCGGCAAACCGAAATCGGCTTGTTCGATAGACGCGGTCATCTGCACCTCGTTTGAGACGATGAGTTCGACCTTCGGATTGACATTCTTGATCATGCCGTAGGCCCACTTGGCGTTGTTGATCAGGTTCACGTTGGTGAAAAAGATCGCCTTGGTCGGCGTGGGCATGTGCGTCTTGCCGGTGAAGACTTTGCGGCCTTCCTTGGGCGTATTGACGATGAGCGGCACGTCGCCGTGGTTCCAATACGCTGGCTCCTCGTCCTTCGTGTAGGCGTGCGCGTGAATGTCGCGGCCATGTGCTTTCGGATCGAGGTTCGGCTCGAACGGGTCTTCGGCGATCCAGCCTTTGAAGCCGGGGCCGGTGAGCTTGCTGCCTTGGAACAGCGCGGCCTTGTAATTGCCCGCCCAGCCGTGACAGCCCGCGCCCTTCTGGCCGATGTTGCCCGTGAGCATGACGGGCAGGTACGCGGCGCGATTCGCTTCGGTCGCGTGGAACCAATGGTTGATGCCTTCGCCCTGGTTGATGGAGACCGGCTTGATCGTGGCGATGTCCTTAGCAAGCTGCACGATCCGTTCCTTCGGTGACGAAGTGATCTGCGAGACTGAATCGACGTCGTAGTCCCTGAGGTGAACTTGGTACTGGGTCCAGGCCGTCTTCACTTCGACCTCGCTGCCATCGACGAGTTTGAACTTCCAGGTGCCGTCGAGCGTCGGGTCGATGCCAGACTTCCACAACGTCTCACCCACCATGTCGCGCGTGAGCGCCTTCGGTGAATTGGTGTTCGCGTTCCACACCACGTAATCACCGAGTCTTTTGTGCTGCTCGTCGGTGATGCCTTGCACCGTCTTGCTCGGGCCGTCGGCGGGGAGAGTGGACGTGTAGTTCGGGAACACTTCGGCCGCGCGCAGACGCTTCAAGTTGTCGGCGCGGATGAGCAGCGGGAAGTCGGTGAACGCCTTCACGAACTTCTCGTCATACCACTTGTTGTCCATCATCACGCGTGTCACGCCAAGCCAGAGCGCGGCGTCGGTGGAAGGGCGGACGGGTATCCAGTAATCGGCCTTGGTCGAAGGCGCGCCGTATTCGGGCGCGATGATGACGATCTTCGCGCCGCGCTCCATGCACTCGATGAACCAGTGTGAATCGGTGATTTTGTTTTCCACCAGATTCTTGCCGTTCATGATGATGAGCTTCGAGTAGCGCAGGTCGTTGAAGTCGCACTCGGAATTTTGCAGACCGTGAACCCACGGCTGGCCGGGCGCCTGATCGCCGTGCCAGGTGTAGTTGGACCAGTTGCGGCCGGCCTTTGCTTCCTCGGGTTTCACGCCGCGCACATGCACGTCGAGGAGCGCCATCGAATTGCCCAGGCGATACATGCCGTACTTGCCCAGCACGCCAAGCAGTCCCATGCCGCCGCGGAATTTCAGCGTGCGCGTCCCGGCGCCGCCCATCTCCTGGATCATCTCTGGCGGATAACCTTGCTCGGCGAGCAACTTCGCGCCCGGCTCGCCGCTGTAACGCGTGGCGATGGCTTTCAGTCCCTTGCCGATGTAGGTGAAGGCGTCATCCCAGGAAATCTTCTCGAACTTGTCCGTGCCGCGCGAATCGAACTTGTACTTCGCGCGCAGCTCCTTCGTGAGATACGGGAAGCCGTCATCCGCCCAACGCTTCCAGCCCATGCGCACAATCGGATGCTTCAGCCGATACGGCCCATAGACAATGCGGTGAAACGTGTAGCCCTTTGCGCAATGGCGGTTGCCCCAGTTGAACGACGCCTTGTTGCCGTAAATATCCGCGTAGGTGCCGACATCGTAATGCTCGCCCATGCGGACGATGACGCCGTTGCGGACGTGCGCGGTGACGCGACAGTTGTGCGTGTCGTTCGGCGCGCAGACCCAGGAGAAAGCGCGGTCGTAGCTGTATTGATCGCGGTAGAGTTTTTCCCAACCTCGATTCGGATAGTGGGCGAGCGGATTGGGCACGCCTTCCTCGATGGGCTGGGCCTGGAGGAAACGCAGCGGAAGCATCTGCGCGGCGGTGATGCCCGCGCCGACGAGTCCGCTGCGTCTGATGAAGTTGCGGCGAGAGAGTGAAGTGGAGCTCATATTGAGATTCGTTAAAGCAAGGCGTTGAGGCGTTGAAGGGGAGTGCGCGGGAAGTTTTGACTCCCACCACGAATATGGGAAACTGTGGCGGTGAAAACGACTCTGGAAATTCCCGACGCGACGTTGCGACAAGCGGAAAGCTTGGCCGCCGCCAAAGGCATTCCCCTGACGCAGTTCCTTGCCGAAGCACTGGAAGAGAAGCTGCGAGAAACCACCCCACCTGCCGAAGGCGCAAGGCCGCGCTGGATGCTGGGTTTTGGCGCACTTGCGGACCTCAAGGAAGAACATAAGCGGGTGGCGGAACGGATTAACGAGGAGTTTGAACGAATCGAGCCGGAGGACCGGTGATTCTGGACACGAACGCCCTCTCCGCTTGGGCCGAAGGGCAACCGGAAATCCGTCCAAAGCTCGAGTCCGCTGCGCGGCTCGTGCTGCCTGTCGTCTCCTTGGGTGAATACCTTTTTGGCATAAGCCAGTCCCGCCACCGGCCCCGGTATGAACAGTGGCTTGCGCAAAACCTGCCCGCCGTGGAGGTGGCCGCTATCGGTGAAACCACTGCCCGCGTTTATGCGGAGATTCGGCTGCATCTCAGGCAACGCGCCACACCCATCCCCGCAAACGACGCTTGGATCGCGGCCCTTGCCCGGCAGCACAGCCTTCCCGTTCTGAGTAACGACACGCACTTCGATGCAGTGCCCGGAATCCAGCGCGTTGCCTTCTGAAGGCGGCTCCCGCTTCAACGTTTCAACACTTGAACAGTCGAACGAACTAGTCATCACGGTTCCAGGATCAGCTTGTACCAGTTGCTAATAACCTTCCGTCCATTGCGGTCGCGCTGCTGGCCGTTCCAAACCGCGAAAGCAACCGGGACGGATTTGCCGGGGGCGAACTTGACGTCGTCTGCGTCCTTGGACTTCAGCTCGCGCGTGACGAGCACGTTCCAATGCCCGTCGCGCCAGATGCCTTTCCCACCGACGTTCTGGCTGGAGGCGGGCTGCGATTTGAACGTGCCGAAGCCGCGCGCGTTCGCGTCCTCGACCGGCGAGATGATTTCCGAACGCGCCTGAAGATTTCCCGCTGCTTCCGCCGTGCGGTAGAGCGCGCGAGTCTCGAAATACTTGTCCACATGCATCGACGGGTGAACCGTGTTCACATCCTGCCGGTCCCCATTGGCCTCTTGCTGCCAGCCGGCTTTCCACATCCAGATGTTCACTGGATTGTTCGCGTCGCCCATGCCGAGGAAGGGCGTCGTGCCCTTGAGCGAGAACTGGAGCGCGACGGCATCTTGAAAATCCTCCACGCGCACCGGCGCGCCGTTGGCGATGTCATCGCGCCATTGCAGAAGAATCGCGACACGCCGACCGTCGTGCAGCGCTGTCACCGCGACGGCAGGCACTGGATACGGCTCGGGCCAAAGAGGGTTGAGCGGCACGCGCACGTTATCGAACTTCTCCCAGGCGAGATCAGTCGGCATTGTTGGGAGTTTCCTCACGCGACGGGCGTGTATGTTTGCGTCGGCGGGCCGAAGAATATCATTCACTTCAGCTTCTTTGCGGCGCAGCGACTGAATATAGAGGACGAGCGCCCACCGTTCCTCCGGCTTGAGCAAATCGGGGCCGAATGGCAGCATCGGCGTCCCGGCCATCCCGTTGTGAATGCGCAGATACAAATCACGTCCGGCCGAGCCGCCGCGGAACGCGCCAATGGTAAAATCGCGTGGCGGCAACGGCAGTCCCCAATTGTCCTTCAGCGTCGGTGCCGACGGCCCGTCACCGGCGCCCGTTTCGCCGTGGCAAGTGAAGCATTGCAGCTTGGCGAAAATCTCCTTGCCCCGCGTTAGCGCCTCGACTGTCACGCCCGGCTCCGGCGGGACGACGACAGGCGGTTTCAATTCGCCCCTGGTTCTGGCCACGTCGAACTTGTTGATGCGTTTGCCGGAGGCATCCAGGTCTGCGGCGAGCCATTTCACAAATGGCACCACGTCGCGACGCTGCGCTTCGGTGAGATAAGTGAAACTCGGCATCGAACTGCCCGGCATGCCCCGCGTGATCGTTTCAAAGAGATCGTCATCGCTCGGTAGCGATCCGGCGGGGGTCGATTGAATCTTGAACAGTCCGGAGTTGAAATTGCGCGGCTTGGGAAAGAGCCACACCGAGGCCGGCCCGTTGCCATCGCCGTTGCCGCCGTGGCAGGCGGCGCAGTGCTGATTATAGACGGTTCTTCCCGCCTGCAGCTCCGAAGGCAGCGGCTGCTCCGCGGCCGGCGCGGCGGAAGGGGTGGTTCCGAACATCAAAGCGGCCAGAAGCAGCCAGAATCGATTTACTTTCATTGCGAATAACAATAGGAAACCCCGTGGCTTCGCGCTTTGAGCAATGTTAAACAAAAAGTCCACTCCACGATGTAGTGGTCGATAAGAGGCCGGGAACAGCGGTCGATCCCGGGGCGGGACGTTCAGGTCGTGATGGTCAACGCGTTCGCGCACTTTTAAGCAAGACTGCGCGGAAGCCTCCCCGCGTGCTCCCCGAAAGTTGCCGAAAATAGGACAATTTTTGCGAGAGCTGTCGAAGGCCTCCTACTTACCTTGCGGCGGAAAAGGTATGTCCCGCGAGGAGTTGCTCGAACTCGTAGAGCACAACTATCGAGCGCTTGAACTGAAGAAACCGCAGTGCCTGGCGAGATGGCTACAACACGTCATCAACCCACGACAGCGTCGCCATCATTCCAGGGAAACCGATCGTCGGCGTGGCCAGCAACACGACGTGCCGGATCTCGTCGGCCGAACAGCCGGCTTCCACGGCGCGCCGCGTGTGACTATGGACCGCGCCTTCGAGTCGCGCGCCGACAGCCAGGGCGAGTTTCACGAGCGCGCGCGTCTTGGCCGGCAGCGGGCCTGCCTCCTGCGTCGCCCGGCCGAGCGCCTCGTAAGCCTTAAACACATTCGGGTGCGTCTTTTGGAATTTTAGATAGCGTCCGGGAAGTTTACCGGGCTTGGGTGTCCTCATTGCCATAGAGTGTTCCTTTCCAGTTCTGTCTAGCTTTTTGAAGGCATTGCGGTGCGCTTGGCCAATTACTCGCCGAGGTGCCGCCGAAGCAACTCAGCCACCTTCGCACGGTGGCGCTCTGATCTAACTGAGCTACGCGGACAAAATGGCATCCGTGATCGGACTCGCACCGATTAGGCCCGGCTTGAAAGACCGGCCGCTCGAGCTGCTTTGCATTCACGGACAGGAATTGGTCCCCGAAGTTGGTATCGCACCAACGTCTCCTCCTCTTCAGGGAGGCGCTAATCTGCCTCAGCTACTCGGGGTTGGTTGTCCCGCGCGGTAACGCTCCGCGGTCGCCCGGTTATCAGCCGGGTGCTCTGCTATTGAGCTACAGGACAAAGAAAGTGAATCGAGAGGCGCTCGTTGGAATGCCTCCCGATGGTTGATGGTTAATCGATGAACGCCACGTTGCGCATCGTTTCCGTTTCCGTCTCCGTGTTCAGCACGACACGATGCCAATCAGGCAGCGTGATCGTCGGGTGGTCGGGATGACGGATTCGGCCTTTTGCGTAAACGCGCGGATTCCGTCGCAATGCCTGCCAACCCCACTGCACAGCACCTGGTCGGTTCTGCAACAGTTGACGGTAGCGAGCTTCGCTCACGCCGTTTGGGTGTTTTGGGCAGACGTAAACGAGTTCACCTGCCACGCGGAAGAGCTGTTCCACGAGGTGGGCTTTGCCCGCACCGCGACGCAGCGGCTCGTTGTGAAGGACGAACTTTTCGTTTATCGGATCGCGATTCCACGCTGTCGCCGGCACAAAGAACCATTCACCCTGACGACGGAACGCCGCGTTCTTGCGGCGGTTGCGCAGCCGGGAGGCTCACTCGGTTTTCGGGACCGGGGCATTACTGCTCTGCCAACCATCCGAATTGGTCAGGGTGGCAGGAGTTGCACCTGCGACCTCGTCGTTCCGAACAAGGCCGTCTGCTGCTGACATTACACCCTGAAAAATGGCTGCCAGAGTTGGACTCGCACCAACTCCGCTCGGCTTAACAGGCCGGCGTGCTACTTTGACACTACCTGGCAATGGCGCTGCCGGCAGGACTTCCACCTGCATCGTTCCGCTTAGAAGGCAGATGCCTCATGTGTTCGGCCACGGCAGCAACTGAAATGGTCAGCGCGGCAGGACTGGCACCTGCGATCGCTCGGTCCCAAGCCGAGAGTGTTGCTCCTACACTACGCGCTGATGGCGGACCCGAAGGGAGTTGCACCCTCAACCCTCCCGCAGACAACGGGGTGCTCTGCTGATCGAGCTACGAGTCCGATATGGCCTGCCGAGCCGAAGCTCGGCGAGCGAAGGCTGGTGGGAAGTGCTGGTAACGCTCCAGCTCGTCGCTTCCGGCTGTGTTTTTCGACACCCGATTTACAGTCGGGCAGCCGGATCACTTCCCGGAAATTGGTAGCGGGGGCAGGAATCACACCTGCCTGATGAAGTTTATGAGACTTCGCTCTGTGCTTTAGTCGAGTTCCCCGCAATGAAATGGTGGAGTCGGTGGGTAGCGCGCCCACATCAACCTGCTTGCAGGGCAGGTGCATTACTTGTCTGCCACGACCCCATGAGAATTGGCAGGCCGCCTCGGTGCTGCCCCGAGCAAGCTGAGTTTTGGAGACTCCGTCGCGCAAGCTGGCGCACGGCCTGTGGATATTGGTGCGGTTGCCGAGAATTGCGCTCGGACTTCCTCCGTGGCGGGGAGGCATTCTCGATGGGGCCGGGGTGTCAGGGGGCGCGCGTGCCCGTGTCGGCGGGCACGGCCTACCAGATTGTCGTGGAGAGTGACTACGATATCGCCGGCAACATCCTCCTGAATCTTGCCTATTTCGAACGGCCGCCAAACGACGATTTCGCCGCGCGCATTCATCTCGACAGTGGTAATGTCGCCGCGACTGCCACCAACACCGCGGCGACAACGGAGCCGGGTGAAACTCGATCCGCTTTCGGGGTGTTCGGCAGGTCCGTCTGGTGGTCCTGGACCGCCCCGGCCAACGGTCCGGTAACGATGGGCGTGGAGGCAAGTCCCTTCAACCCGGAAGCCCAGATCTTCGAGGACGTCCCGGGCGGCACGACGGGCTTGAGCATCTTCGTTGGCGACAGCCTGGCTACCGCAATGCCCGTGACCAACCGCGCGAGTCAGCACTTTACTGGTGCTCCCGATTTGTGCCAGGTGACATTCGACGCCGTGGTTGGCACGACCTACCAGATCGCCGCCGACGGCACGGTCGATCTGTTCAGCGCGCTCACGTTGTGCATCGCGCAAACCGAGCCGCCGCTCGTGCTCCTGACCAGCCCGCTGAACAATGCCGAGTTCGTCGCGGGCACTCCGGTGACCGTCGCGGCAGAAGTCTTGGACCCGGATGGAGTGGTCAGTACCGCCGAATTCTTTCTCGAGGATCTTTACGGGAAAGGAAGCCGGACTTATCGGGTGGTGACGCTGCCCTTCAGGAACACATGGAGCGATCTTGCACCCGGCGAATATGATGTCACTGCTCGGGCAACCGACAATCTCGGGGCGACGGCGGACGCCATTCCGATCAGGTTCAACGTGCGCCCGGAGAACGACGCCTTCGCCAGCCGGATCGCGTTGACCGGCGCGTTCGTCACCGTCACCGGCACGCTCGCCAACGCGTCGTCGGAACCCGACGAACCATCCGGAAGCGGGACTGCCACGGTCTGGTGGTCGTGGACGGCACCTGGGTCGGGAACCTTCACCATCACGGCGGCCTCGGTGTCGGGGGATTACTACCAAGGCGGGTCGGCCTGGTGGTCCTGGACCGCGCCTGCCTCCGGGAAGGTCACGATCAGCAGCTCGGGAAGCTTCTGGTTCCTCGGAGCGTACACCGGCACTAACCTGACGAGCTTGGTGGCCGTTGCGACTAATTTTTCGTTCGGGTTGTCCGCCCAACTCACCTTCGACGCGGTGGCCGGGAACGAGTATCAAATTGCCTGCGTCAGTCTTGCCCGTTCTCTCGGACGATTCCAGTTGGCGCTGTTTCTCGACGCACGGGAGTTGCGCGGCCCGCGACTATTGCCCGACGGCTCGGCCGCCCTCGACCTTCGCACCACGGTCGAGCGCCTATGGATACTCGAAGCTTCGACGAACCTGATGGACTGGGCCCCTATCGCCTCGGGCCGCCGTGCGGCTAGCACGGTGGAGTTTCTGGACCCAACCGCGGCCAGTCATCCGCGCTGGTTCTACCGGGCCATGGCGGAGCCTTAGATCCTGGTCGAGGGATCGATCTGACGAGAGCGGACGAGAAAAGGATCCGTGTACGTCCGAGCTGCCATCAGCAAGGCCGAAGCTTGCGCTGATGGCGCTCTCGGCTATGCTCCCTCCAATCATCTACCTGGCCAAACCTTGATAAGTCTTGCAACACACCCTCACAATTTCTTTGCCCTCTTGGCGTTCCTCGGACTTCCATGGCTGGGCTCTCCGATGTTCGCCGCCGAATCGGGGACGGTGACGGGTTGGGGCTTCTCTGGCTTTAAGCAGCTCGATTTTCCGCCCGGCCTGACCAACGTGGTTGCGATCAGCGTCGGACCGCAGCATTGTCTGGCGTTACGCGACAATCACACGGTGGTCGCCTGGGGTGAGAACTCTAGCCTCCAGACCAATGTGCCGCCCGATCTCACCAACGTGGTGGCCATCGCAGCTGGTGCCACCCATAGCCTCGCTTTAAGTGCGGACGGGCAGGTGGTCACTTGGGGGGCCGATCCGTTCGAAATCCTGCGAGTTCCGGTAAATCTTGCCGGAGTGGAGAGGATAGCTGCGGGCTATAATTTCAGTGTCGCCTTGCAGAACGATGGAACCGTGCGGGCCTGGGGAAACAACGGCTCGGGACAGACAAACGTTCCATCGGGCCTCACCAACGTGATTGCGATTGCGGCCGGAGACTCTCACGTCCTCGCCTTGCGAGCGAGCGGCTCGGTCGTGGCGTGGGGACATAATGACTCCGGACAGACCAACGTTCCCTCTGGTTTAAGCAACGTCGTCATGATTGCCGCGGCATATGATGGCAGCCTCGCGGCGACCGCTGACGGCAAGGTTTGGAGTTGGGGTGTAAGCGCGTCCGGGATGGATCCTCCCAATGATTGGTCAGGACTGCGGCAACTTGCAGCTGGTGCTTACCACGATGCAGTTTTGAAGAACGACCGCTCTCTGGAAGCATGGGGCACTAGTAGCTACGGCGCTCTCACCTTTCCACCGGACCTCACGAACGTCATCGCGATGGGCCTGGGGGTCGCCACGACGCTGGCGGTCGTGCGTGGTCCGGCCCTCCGAACCCAACCCGAAAGCCAGACGTTCCTCGCTGGAACGAACGCGACGCTGATCGCCACCGCCGAGGCGGGTGATGCGTTCACCTATCAATGGTTGTTCAACGGAGAACCGCTGCCACAAGCCACCAATGCCATACTCGCATTTTCTCCAGTGCTGCCCAGTCATGCCGGCGGATACTCCGTGATGGTCAGCAACGCGTTTGGCACCATGACCGGCACTTCCGCAACTTTGCGCGTGAGTCCCATGCGGATCCTTTCTCAACCGGAGAGTCGAGATAGCGCCGCCGGATTTGATGTGACGTTCTGTGTCTCCGTTGAATCTTTCGCGCCTGTCTCCTACCAATGGCTCTTCAACCGCTGGTATCCGATATTGTCTGTCACTGATGTATCGAACTCGCGGCGTGATTTACCGCATCAGCTACGAGGACCGCAGCCGCATTGCCTGGCTGCGCCAGTTACCCGACAACCGTGTGCAACTGCATGCCTCGGGCAGCGCCTTGCCTGCGTATGTCCTGCAAGCCTCCACCAATCTGCTGGACTGGCAACCTGTCGCGACCAACATTCTGTCCGCTGCAGAGTTTGATGTTTACGACGTTGTCCCGCCGGGGAGCCCACAGCGGTTTTACCGACTGGCAGAGTGACCTGGTGAATTTAGGAATCACTTAGTTGAATCAAGCGAGAGCGTCCCTGGCGTGTTGCAGGCACTTGGCCAGTTCGGCCATCGTGGTCGAGCCGGCCGGCGTATTGTATTCGAGTTCAATCGTAGCTGGGTAAGTGTAAACAGACACGCCTTGGTCTGTCAGGGATGAAACGGTGCCCGCCAGGCGCGTGGTCTGTCCTCCCGCTAGGGGTGGGGGCGCACACTGGCCGTGAGTTTTTCAAGCTCCGCATCGGGTTTGGAGCCGTTGGACGCTGCTCTGGCTCGACACCACCGGTTGTCTGAATTACAGCCGCGGTCTCTCATGATGTTGCAACCACAGCCCTTGTTCCAAGGCGAAAAGGAAAAAGGCTCTAGTCTCTAAGCAGTCGCTGAACATCGCACCGTCGAGGCATGTCAAAGCATGAGGATCAATATCATGCTGCAAACTGCCTCGACAATCGCGCTGCTGGCCCTCCTTGCGCTCACCGCCCAGGCGGAGACAACAAAGTACACCATAAATCAACTCGTGGCCGATGCCACGCTGGTCGCCAGCCAAGGCTGCGTTTCAGCGCAAATCGCAATCGACGGAAGTGCTGCCCTCACGAGGTCGGGGCGGGTAAAGACGCCGGATTTTGGCGGCGCAATTGTTATCAGCGAATTTGATAGTTGCCTCCGCCAGTATCAAGGAGGAGAGGGCGAAACGGACACTATATCCTTTTCCGGCGACCTGGAATCTGCCTCGCTCGTCGGCGACATTCCTGTGGAGGACGACCTCGGGAACGTGCGCAACATCCCCGTTGTGCTTACCTGGAGCGGCATCGGCAAAGTAACAACAGAAAAGGTGGAGCCTGGCCCCGGGACGAGCGCCACTGGCAGAGAGATGGTCTGGTCACGGAGAGCTACTCTCACCGGCACGGTTGATGGCCTGCCGGTGACGGCGACCGGGCTGGCAAGGCTCACCCGGCGGAGCGCGGTGATTGACACTCAATGAGAGGCGTTGCCTTAGTACTTCATCTGTGGGGCCGAACCTCGGCTCGCAGTTCTGGGGCTACTCCAACTATCCGCGCTTCCGGTTCACGATGCCAGTTTCGTAGCGAATCAGGTGGCGCTTGCTTGTCTTTCCGTCGCGCCGCACGGTTCAGGAGCGCCATCGCCAGCCCACTCTCGTGCCCTAAGAGGCGCCGTGCGTGTTTTTCGCGGAGGGGGGTCGCTCGATCAGGCCCTGTCTGGGCGCGGTCTGATTCAGTCGGCAACAATCGCAGCAGGATGGGGAGCCGTCACCAAAGTCGGCGAATCATCCGCAGGTTCATCGCCAAGCTCGACGACCGCGACGCGCTGCTTAAGGTCAAATCGAATTGTAATGATGTCGCCAAGTTCTCCGCCACGCCGACGGAAGAATGGTCCAAGTCCCCAAGCAGAAGTGTCCTTCGCAACCAAACTGCCGACCTCTACCGCGCCGGCAGTTTTAAGAGTGAATCGCCCCTGAACGTATTGGCGGATTCCGGCAGGGATGCTGACAATGCCATTCGACAACACCGACTTGGAGAGTCGGTAGCGGACTCCAATTCTTCCGTCATCATTCCAGCCGTAATCCCGGATGAGCTTCGATTTGGAACGCCTCGTTGCCAACGACTCGGCCACGCCTGGCGGAACAGCGGAGCCGCGAGGCCATAGACACCCTGGGCGTACCGTTCAATCACGGGTGAATAGGTGAGATGAACGTAGAACGTGTCGCGCTTCAGACCGCGTGCTGTGCAGAGGTCTTCGAGGCGCTGTCGCTCCAGAATCGGCCCGTGCTCTTTCAGAACGTCGGCCATCGTGCGCTCAGTGTCTGCACCTCGAAGCATCGGCGAATCGCTGGGAGTTTACTTCGAGGCTGAACACTGGACCCTACGGCGCGCCAGGATGCCCGCCAGACGCGCACAGTCGCCGCCAGAGCGTCGTCCTGGCAGAAAACCGAGGGGATTTGTCGGTAAGCGTTCGCGCAGACGCCTCAGAACGTCAAAAGGGGGACAGAAGGGGGACATACGAAATTTTAGCGCTCCAAAATTGGGGCCGTTTCCGAGGGGCAAAACAGCGTTTAAACACCTTATTCTATTGGTTTTATTGAAGGTGGTGGCTGAGGCCGGAATCGAACCGGCGACACAAGGATTTTCAGTCCTCTGCTCTACCAACTGAGCGAACCGGCGACACAAGGATTTTCAGTCCTCTGCTCTACCAACTGAGCTACCCAGCCAACCGCTTATCCAAGGCATTTCCAAGAACACTATGGTCCGGTCTGACATTGCGCCAGCGCCTGGCCCGAAACCACCCGCGACCGCGAGCACGACGCCAATATCTGCAGTCGCAAGTCGACAACACGAGGCCGAACGATACGGCAAGGTATTTGACCGCCGCAAGCGCAGAATTCGCGGCTTGGGCGGGCGGTCGGGCGAGGGAGCGAGCGGGGCGCATCTGGTTTTTCGGGAAGGTCGCAGAGTCGAAGCAGTCAGCCACGGAATGGCGTCAGCGAGTAGTCGGCGCCAGCCGTGGGACAGGACGCGATGGATGCGCAGCCCCGCGAGGGGCGACAGAGGTCAGCTTGGATGAGTGGTTCATTCGCCGCTCCGCGGCTTTTGTCCTTCAAGGCCGACTCCCACGGCTCACGTCGTGGGCTGCTTTCTGACCCTGCTCCGCAGCTGAAAGAATGCTCAAACGATTCAGCGCATCGATTTTCGCCATTCCTTCCAATCTTGGAGGGTGGCGTCCACCATGGTCTCCGCCGCGTCGCGGAGCCAGCTTGGTTTTCGTTTGCGCAAATCCCGGCGCCCGGCCGGCCCGGCCCGGCGCGTGCCCAGATGGACATTCGCCAATTCCCGTCCCATCGCTCGCAGCAACTTCTCCTCATCATGGCCGAGCGCCAACTGCGACAGCTCAATCCGGCTGCAATAAGGGGCCAACCGCCGCAGGACCCACCGGCCATGCACGGCGAGAAACGGATCCGGAGCGCGGACGGCGTTGCGAAACAATCGCGAGCAAAAGATCTCATTGTTTGGCAACCTGCCGTAATTTTCCACGTGCAGATCTCCCACGGCCACTGTCGCGGGCGCGCCGCTCAGCTTCGGACAAAGCGCGCCGAAGAGCTGCATCCCGCGATAGAACGTGGCGCGCAGAAAGGAAAACGGGTCCTGTGCCATCACTTCGTGTTTGGCGGCAAGGTCGCGCGCAACGACGCGGATATGATCGGCCAGCCACGCTTCATACTGGGCTGTCGCTTGTCGGATGGATTTCACCTGCATCCTGGAGCCCTTCCCGGCGCGCGGTTAAAGGGACGCTGGAGCGCTTGATGCAACGGACCGGTGCCGGCGCTCAACTTGAAAGGAGGATAACTACGGCTAGCCCATATTGAAAGCCTCCGAGCACGTCTTTTGAGAATGGGTAGCGCGGGCGACTCGCCCGCCCCGGTCGGCGACCCGCCGACCGGAACGGCAGAGACTTATCTGGTGCTGGGGCCAGCTACATTGGCTCGCACGGTCGCTCCCGTTCCGTCCGGCGGGTCGCCTGTGCTACCGGAGAAAGGCATGGCCAAGCACCAGGAGATGGGCTATCAATAACATTGCTTTCCAGACCCGGGCTTTGGCTCAAGAAGGTGACACGAAGGATGAGGAGGATCTCTTCCAATAAGCTCGTTGCCCTGCTCGCAGGCGGCGCGGGGCTGTTCCTGCTGGCAGAAACGGGATCGGCTGAGGCACCGCCATTCGATTGGGTGCGCACTGGTGGGGGCACGGGATCGGAGCGGGCCGATGCTAATGGAGTAGATTCCGCTGGGAACACTTACACGACGGGCCATTCGGCTGGAGCTGTCAGCTTTGGCTCGATGACGCTGAGTAATGGGCCTGGGGCGTTCGTGGTTAAACACGATGCTGCCGGCAACCCGATCTGGGCGATTGGCACCACCCAGGCATCAGAGGGTTACTGTATTCCCAACGGGTTCGCCGTGGACAGTCTCGGAAATTGCTACGTCGTTGGGGAATTCAATGGGATTGTGCGATTCGGCAACGCGGGACTCCTAAGCAGCGGAAATTTGAACTACCGTGATGCATTTATCGCCAAGATCAGCACCAACGGAAACTTTCTCTGGGCAAGGCAGGGCGGGGGTCAATCCGATGATGTCGCCTCTGGTGTGGCGCTGGATACGGACGGGAACGTGCATGTGACCGGTTACTTTGAAGACACCGCAACGTTTGGAACCACCAATCTGGTTGCCTCCGGAGGAGTGGATATGTTCCACCTCAATTACGATCCTTCAGGCAACCTGGTCTGGGCTGGAAAAGCGGGTGGCCTTGTCGAAGTCATCGGAAGGGCGATTACGTCCGATCGAGACGATAACACTCTCATCGCGGGCTCGTTTTACGGGGTGGCAAATTTCGGAGGGGTCTTATTGACGAATAAATATTCGGGCGAAGCGGACATTTTCATTGTGCAGTACGATCGCGCTGGCTCGATCGTCTGGGCCAAGCGAGCCGGTTTCAGAACGGAAACTTTCTTGGGCCGCAGTTCAATCAAGACCGACGTGGGCGGGAACATTTTCCTGGCCGGCAATCTTCATCCATTTACGAATGGTTTTATTTCAAAGCTCGACTCTTCTGGAAACATTTTATGGACGCGGAATCCCGGCACTTCGGTTTCCGCCGCGGCGCCAGCTCCTTCAGGGGACGTCTATGTCACCGGCAGCTTCAAAGACACGAGCAGCTTCGGCTTTACCAAGCTTGTCAGCCAGGGCGGGGATGATGTGTTCCTCGCGCGCTACAACGCGTCCGGAGATTTGCTCTGGGTCAAACAGGCCGGATTTATTTATCGGGACGAGGGTCAAGCCATCGCCGTCGACACGGTCGGGAATGTTTTCGTGGCGGGTTACTTTTTCGATACGTTCAGCTTTGATGGCGCGATCCTTTCGGGTCACGGAGACGATGACGTATTTATCGCGAAGCTGCCGGCGTCGACGCCGGGCGCGTTGCTGGTGACGACGACCGACGACTCCGGTCCCGGCTCGCTGCGGCAAGCCAT
>WNGF01003783.1_pt1 | contig 28417 bp, 32 predicted proteins | sample 5400641 | NCBI WGS metagenome assembly WNGF01 (sample SAMN13153371, study PRJNA577476) | soil metagenome | isolation source: 80 cm soil or saprolite under grassland replicate 2 | place: USA:California | collected 2016-06-15 | reverse complement strand
CGGCAAACGAGAAGCCGCAGGAGGGTTCGGTCCTGTCAGTTGGACCTGGCCGGGTGCTTGACAGCGGCAAACGTGTGGAGATGGACGTCAAGGCTGGTGACGCGGTGTTGTTCGCGAAGTACGCGGGCACAGAAGTGAAATTAGATGGTGACGAGTATCTCGTCATCCGTGAGGCCGACCTGCTGGCCATTGTGACCAACGGAAAGAAGTAAGAAAAACATGTCTGCCAAGCAACTCGTGTTCGACGCCCAGGCGCGTCGACAGCTCAAGACTGGCATCGACGCGCTGGCGAATGCCGTGAAGGTCACCCTCGGTCCGCGCGGTAGAAATGTGGCCATCGACAAGAAGTGGGGCGCTCCGACGATCACTCACGACGGAGTGACGGTGGCCAAGGAGATCGAACTCGAAGACCACTTCCAGAACATGGGCGCACAGATGCTCAAGCAGGCCGCCACGAAGACCAACGACGTGGCCGGCGATGGCACCACGACCGCGACCGTGCTCGCCCAGGCGATGGTCACCGAGGGCTTGCGCAATCTGGCCGCGGGTGCAAATCCGATGCTGCTCAAACGCGGCATCGACGCAGGCACTCGGGCGGTGGTTGACGCGATCGGAGAAGCGTCGATTCCCGTCAAGGGTCACGCCGATATCGAGCACATTGCCGCCATTGCTGCCAACGACGTGGAGATCGGACAGCTGCTGGCCCAGGCCATGGAAAAGGTTGGCCATGATGGCGTGATTACCATCGAGGAAGGCAAAAGCCTGAAGGTGGAGATCGAATACACCGAGGGTATGCAGTTCGATCGCGGCTACATCTCGCCGTACTTCGTCAGCGATCTGCAGCGCATGGAGTCATCCCTCGACGAGCCGTACATACTGCTCACCGACAAGAAGATCAGCAGCACGAGTGATCTACTTCCGGTGCTCGAGAAGCTGGTCCAGACTGGTCACAAAGAACTGCTGATCGTGGCCGAAGACGTGGACGCCGAAGCACTTGCGACCCTGGTGGTGAACAAGTTGCGCGGCATCCTCAATGTGGTGGCGGTCAAGGCGCCGGGCTTCGGCGATCGACGCAAGGAGATGCTCCAGGACCTCGCTGCGCTGACCGGTGCCACGCTCATTTCCGCGGAGGTCGGCAAGCTGCTGGAGGACGCCGGACTTGAGGACCTGGGCCGAGCGCGACGCATCGTAGCGACGAAAGACGACACGACCATCATCGAAGGTCGTGGCCAACCTGAAAACATTCAGGGTCGCATCAAACAGATCAAGGTCCAGATCGACGAGACCACGAGTGACTATGACAAGGAGAAACTGCGGGAGCGCCTGGCCAAACTCTCCGGTGGCGTTGCTGTTATCAAGGTCGGCGCAGCCACTGAGATCGAGCTGAAGGAGAAAAAGGCGCGCGTCGAGGATGCTCTCCATGCGACCCGTGCGGCGATCGAGGAAGGCATCATTCCCGGCGGCGGCGCGACGCTGCTGCGGGCGGCGTCGGCCGTGGATGCCCTGCGCCTGAACGGCGATGAAGGCACAGGCGCCGAGATTCTGAAGCGCGCGTTGCAGGAGCCGCTGCGCCAGCTCGTGGCCAACGCTGGCCTCGAGGGCAGCGTCGTGGTCGAACACCTGAGCCGCGAGAAACGCACCAACTGGGGTTTCGACGTCATGTCAGAGAGCTACGTCGATCTGGTCAAGGCGGGAATTGTCGACCCGGCCAAGGTCGCGCGCAGTGCCCTCGAAAACGCCGCCAGCGTGGCGGGCATGATCCTCAGCACTGAAGCGCTCGTTAGTGATCTGATGGACGGCCATGCAGTTAGCGCAGGTTCGGGCGCTCAGGGCATGTACGACTAATAAAGGAGTATGCACATGTTCAAGTTCTTGAGTCGATCTTCTGACCGACGCTCTGCAAGCGTCCGCCAGGCCCTGGTGAAGGCCGGCCTTTCGGCCGCGGCTGATCCGGCGAAGGTCAGCGTAGTCGAACGCAAGGGCAATTATTCTGGTCGTCCCGTGAGGTACTTCCGCGCCTTCGAACCAGGGCACGAGGAACTCCTGTTGCGCTCGGGGTTCGTGGAGCGCGAAGGGGGGGTGGTGGTCAACCGTCAGCCCTGAGACACAGGGCGCCACGCCAGTTCGAGAGCCGGCAAACCGAGCCGACCCACGCTGATGATGAGCGCCTGGTGTTCTGGCGGGAATTGTCGACCCGGCCAAGGTCGCGCGCAGTGCCCTCGAAAACGCCGCCAGCGTGGCTGGCACAAATCCTCAGCACCGAAGCGCTCGTTAGTGATCTGGCGGAGGGCCATGCGGTCGGCTCGGGCGCACGGGGCATATACGACTAAGCGAAAGGCAAACCCCCATGTTCAACCTCTTCAATCGAGCGCAACGGCGCTATCCAACCATTCGCGAAGCCCTGGTCCAGTCAGGCTTATCGGACGCGGGCGACCCGAACAGGGTTGCGGTACTGGAGAAACACGGTCAGTATTCCGGTCGCCGAGTGGACTTCTTCCGTGCCTTCGAACTCGGCAATCAGGACTCGCTGCTGCGCTCGGGGCATGTGGAGCGCGAAGGCCTCGTGCTGGTCGACAGCCGGCCAGAGCCAGAGGGCGCAGCGCCCGTTCGAGAGCCCGCCAACCGCGCCACCCACACGGACGACGAGCGCCTGGTGTTCTGGGACGCCGAAAAGGCCCGATCATCCGAAGCGACCCTGTCCGCGCCGGCGGCCACTTGGCTACATGCGCGATCGACCTCGACCCCAACCGTCAGCCCCGAGCTTTGACTCCACAAGCAGTCGCCAACGTGGCCTGAAGCTGCTGCAGCGCACGCCACGTAGGCGGGCCCACCGCCGGAACTCCGACCCAGCGGTCGCTGAAGCTTTGATCGCCGCTGATGCAGCCGCGGCGGCCAGCCTGCTGCGGTTTTCTGGTACATGCAAGATGATGACAATCGACTGGGCAACTTCATCCTCGATTGGTCGGGACGTCGGAATCGTGCGGGAAGCACGCCTCCGCTGCGATCGGCAGACGCCCCAACTGCGTACCTGGGTATGCGGGCGGTGCATGCCCTGGCCATTATGGAGCACTGGCGCGCCACCGCGAGCCCAGCCGACCGCCCCCTCGCCTGGTCACGCGAGTTCGCCGATCACTCCAGCGGATCGGCTTGCTGAATACAGCTGGGTGCAGCCGATTCATTTATGGGCCACTTGGAGGCAACCGTGCTGGTGGAAACGGGAAGCGTGCTAGGCCCTTCGGAGCTCATCGAATGTGCCCGCGCCAGCGCAGAAGTGCTGCTCCTGCCGCGCAGTCAAATCCAGCTTCGATTTCGAACGCGTGCTGCCGTTGACCTCAGCTGCACGACCGCGGGCCTCGCGGCTGTGGCAGGCGCGACGTCAAGCGCGCGGTACTCAACCGCCGCAGCGTGTAGTCGATTGTGGTTCCACGGACGCAATACCGCGAGTCAGCCAGTCTATGAGGCACAGCGTGACATGTGTACGACGGCATTGACAGATTGCACCTGAGTAGAAACTCCGGCGCCGACTCGAACATCGAGAGGGCCGCTGGCACTGCTCGGCTGAACGTAGTGCCCAGCCGCCAACCCAGCGGATGAAGTTGTGCTTGGTCCCACTTCTCCAGGAGACCGGGCAGTGCGCTTTCCAATGATGCGTACAGGTCGCGCACATGGAGGAGTCGCTCGCGGCGTTCAGGCGAGGCGTCCGCGAGGAGCGCGAGTCCATGCTCGGCCAGTGCACCGAAAGCGGCGACTTCCGATAACTGGTGCAAAACCATACGCGACCAACCCGCCAGACGTAGACGGAAATACTGGTGCTCGTCACCCGGCGGACTCACCAGCTCGACGATTTGCAGGTGAACGAGCGGCTGCGCAGCGAGACCGATGATGCCCTTAGTTGTGCCCAGACCAGCGGCAATCCTGTGGAGAGGCTGCAGCGGCGGGTCGGCGATCAGCAGCCAACCCAGGATGCGGCCCGCCAGGAGCGGCAGGCCCGCGCGTTCACCGTACAGTCCAACCTCGTCGATAAAACGCTGCAGCGCCGCGATAGACTGCAGATCGGTTTCGGAAGTGCTGAGTCCGAACGATGCCATGTGGGAATCCTATCGGCGAGTCGATGCGGCCAATACCGAGCGCCTCGCTGGGCATGCTTTCCGGGTTGTCACTTATCCGGCTGGCTGCGCGGTGGCGCCAACCGGTGCGGATACTCCCCTTTCAGGCCCGATCACGTGCTGCGCGCCCCCACATCGGCACGTGACTGACCGCGATGAGCATACGCTTTCCCCTCGGTACAGCTGTCCCCCATATGTGCGCAACCGCGCGCCGGCTGTGTGGGACAAGGGTCGCGTTGTGAGCGTCGTGAAGTATGGGGGCACCCGTCGGGTGATGCGTCATGAATTCTTGTCATGGCGCACGCGAACCAGCAAGCCGGCGCAGCCCTTTCTTGGCTGCTGGAGCTCACCGCGATGGCCGGTCGGCGTCAGAGCCGTACTGCCCGGTCTTGTAGAGTCCAAGCTTATCGCCGACAAGCACCATGACGGAGTTGAGCAGGCCACCGCAGCCACTGGCTGACCGAGCCAAGAATTCGTGGACCACCCGGCGCTTCACTGGAACTATGCGATACGTGCGCGGGACGCCCGCGGCGGAGGTGCCGAGTGCCAGGGGCTGATGTACGGCGGTGTGTCTGGCGGTGACCATGAACAACCTTCTCTCCAGGTCGCGGTCGGCGTCGCCTGCGACAACTGCCTTTTGTCGAATGCTGAGGGAGTAAGCAGAACGCACCAGCGCTATGCTGGTCGTCCTTTTATGTCTGCCTTCTGCGAAGGCGCCGGTCTCCCATGTTTGACGACTACCAAGAGTATATGCCTCTGTGCCAAAGCAAACGGGTTCAGCGGCCGAATCAAACACGAATACAACACAAGCTGTTGGCTAGTGTGCAAGCCGCTCAGGTTGGCAGGACTATCAGCCTGCTTGCTATAGCACGCGAGTCATGATGCCCGCCTTGGTCGAGCATCAGCCAATGGAACCTTCCATCTGGAGAGTAATGAGTCGGTTCAGCTCGACCGCGTACTCCATCGGGAGTTCTTTGGTGAACTGGTCGAAAAAGCCGTTGACAATGAGCGCCTTGGCTTCGATTTCAGTGAGTCCGCGGCTCTGCAAATAGAAGACCTGCTCGTCGGATAGCCGGCTAACTGTCGCCTCGTGGCCAATATCGGCCTGCTCCTCGTCGATCTCAATGGATGGATAGGTGTTGCTACGGCTATCCTGGTCCAGCAGCAAGGCATCGCAGCGCACGAACGACTTGGCATTGACGGCACCCTTGGCGACTTTGAGTAACCCGCGATAGGTGGCGTGGCCGCCGTCCTTGCTGATCGACTTGGAAGTAATGGTGCTGGTCGTGTCGGGTGCGACATGGATGACCTTGCCGCCCGCGTCCTGCGTCTGGCCAGCGCCGGCGAATGCAACCGACAGGATGTCTGCCCGCGCGCCACGGCCAAGCAAATAGACCGCCGGATACTTGATCGTGACCTTTGAGCCCAGGTTGCCGTCGACCCACTCGACCGTGGCGCCCTCGTACGCAACGGCGCGCTTGGTCACCAGGTTGTAGACGTTGTTCGACCAGTTCTGAATGGTCGTGTAGCGGATGTGTGCGCCTGGCTTGGCGATCAGTTCGACCACCGCCGAGTGCAGCGAGTCCGACGAATACGTCGGCGCCGTACAGCCCTCGATGTAATGGACCCGCGAGCCTTCGTCGGCGATGATCAGTGTCCGCTCGAACTGGCCCATGTTTTGGGCGTTGATGCGAAAGTACGCCTGCAACGGCATCTCGACGTGGGTATTCTTGGGGACGTAGATGAAGCTGCCACCTGACCACACGGCTGAGTTGAGCGCCGAGAACTTGTTGTCTGCCGCGGGTATGACCGTACCGAAGTATTCCTTGACCAGGTCGGGATACTGTCGCAGGCCAGAGTCCATGTCGAGGAAAATGACGCCCTGTTTTTCGAGATCTTCGCGAATGGAGTGGTAGACCACTTCGGACTCGTATTGTGCTGAGACACCCGCCAGGAACTTGCGTTCCGCCTCAGGGATGCCGAGTTTGTCGAACGTGTCCTTGATATACGGCGGTACGTCGTCCCAGTTGCTCTCGGCGCTGTTGTCGGTGGGGCGCAGGTAATAGAAGATGTTGTCGAAGTCGATCTCGCTCAGGTCTGCAGATGGCCAGGTTGGCAGAGGTTTGCGCTGAAAGATGTCCAGCGCGCGCAAGCGAAACTGGAGCATCCACGCCGGTTCCTGTTTGTGGGCCGAGATCTGCTCGACGACGTCGCGATCGAGGCCACGCCTGGACTTGAAGGAATACTGCTCGGGGTCGCTAAACCCGTACTGGTAGTCCTTGGTCAGCGCCGCCGTGCGAGTAGCAAGTGGTGTGGTCAAGAGCGTGTCCTTTTGCGAGCCGTGCAGCGCCGCACACCTGAATGCATGCGCAGAGCGGTCAGCCTCCGCCGACCGCCCGACTCAACTTCCGCCAGATTCAGGCGCCAGCTACTTGGTGTCGCCCGAGGCCACCTTGAGGTGAATCTGCCGCGGCTTGGCGTACTCTGCTTTGGGCATCGTCAGCACCAGCAATCCGTTGCGGTACACCGCCTCGACCTTCGCTGCGTCAACGGACGCTCCCAAACGTAAGGAGCGGCGGAACTTCGCTGGAAGAGAATTGAACTCCTGCCAGACGACCTGCGCGCCGTCCGGTGCCGGGAAGGCCAGTGTGCCTTCAATCACCAGCGTGTCCTCGTGGACGGTCAGATTGATGGTCTCCTCATCGAGGCCGGGCGCCATCAGCGCCGCGTGGTAGCCATCCTCGGTTTCCCAGACATTGACTGGTAGCGACTGGAAACCAGTGCTTCCGCCATCGGCGGGACCCGCCGCTGTGAAGGGAACGAAGCTCTGTTCAAACAGCCGGTCGAGCACCTGGCCGAGTGGGTTGATTGCTGGGCGCGTCGTACGCCAGAGTTCGATGGACCGATCCCTACACGTCCCCCGCTACAGCTATATCATACACTATCAACCAACTTAACAACGTGATTGTCAAATTTCGCCGACCACTGGGGCGAAGGCGGTGACGTTCGGCAGTCTCACGCACAAGACCGCTCCTCGCCCTCTTCTTGGGGAACTGAGCCCAGTGCCAGCCAGCGGAAAACGTGACCGGGCTCGTCGCTCCGTGAGCAGCTGCCAAAGCCTGATGACGCGAATTCATGACACCGTCCGCGCTAGCCTCGACACTGGTACGCGCGGCATCTGAGTCCGCCGATAACCTCATGCCTCCCTACACTCCACCACCCCGTGTCACGTCGCCCACGGGTCTGAAATGGCCTGGACTGACCACGGCGCAGTCGCTTGCCGTCGCGTCCCAGTTCGGGCTCTCGTTAGCGGTCGCGGTCGGACTCGGACTTGTTGCCGGCCAATGGCTGGATGGTCAGGCACATACCGGCCTTCTTTTCACGCTGATCGGTGTCCTGGCCGGGTTGATCCTTGGCGTGAGCAGTATTGTCGCGTTGTACCGGGCGACCCTTCGTTCGAGTGAACGCGAATGGCGTGGCAGATCGCAGCCGAACGACGAAAGGGCTGAGTAAATGACAGGGCTGGCGCAACTGCGCCCTCACGCGTCGCCTGCGGCACAACCGACTCCAGCAGTCGACTCCAGCCGGCACGACGCCGCGGCCACCGGTGCGACGGAGATGGTGGCAGGTTCTCCTGGTTCCGGCGTTGCTTGTGGTCAATTATGTGGTCATCCAGCAGTTGGCGCCCGGTCACCACAGCGCGTGGAGGTCTCGTACACCTTTTTCAAACAGCAGGTGGAGGCCGACAATGTCGTCGAGATCAGCACTCGAGCTCGCGGTGTTGCCCATCTCAACGAGCACAACCGCAATAGTGTGATCGGCACCACCGAACGCCGGTAGAGTTCCGATCGCGTACTTTGCGGTCTAGCCGCGCTGGTCTCGTGGCGGCGAGAATGGCTTCACTCCGCGCAGGGTCGCCACGACCGCGTCGTTCTCCTCGGGCAGAGCGGTCACAACGAGGATTGTCGGGCGAGGAGTAAATACTTGAGACATGGTGCGGCTCAACCCGAGTGGCCACGACACTTCAGAGGTCGCGTGAGTCCAGCCCTCGTGCTTGCCCTACGACCACGGACGATCCGAGACCTGTCGCACTCTGCCGCTGCAATTGTGGTCCATAATTGTGGTCCAAACTCCCCAAACGACAAAAATGACCGTTCCGGTTGGAACGGCCGTTCTTATTTTGAACTGGTTTTTCTAGTGGAGCATGGCGGATTCGAACCGCCGACCCCTTGCCTGCCAGGCAAAATCACCTGTGTCGTGAGGTGCCGTAGCGTGCCGCTCAATCTTGACACCCGCTGCCGAAGACCGCGCTGTGTCGCCTGAGTTCGCCGCAATTGCGGCAGAAATTGCGTACTCGGCCCCCCGGCATCCCCGTCTGCGCGGCGATCCGCGGGTGCTTAGCGATCGGCCCACATAAGCGAGAAATCCAGCGCTCACAGCCCGCGCCAGCCGAGGCGAACCGGACGCCGGGGTGCGTCACGATGACCCTGGTGTATGTCGGAACCAGCGGGTTCGTCAGCAGCAGGTGGCGATTGCTAATCAGCCAAACTGGCCGATCCACGCAATAGCAAAGTGATCGGCGTGGGGTTGCGATGTCATGCCGATTCCACGCCTCGGCGAAGGCGTCCCTCACGTGACGCTCTGGCTACTGGCGTCATGGCGGCGACTCTCGACGGCGAGCTGGCAAGTCTTCGCGGCGGATCCGACGGTGACGGCTCAAAGGGTATGCGCGCGGGAGAAATCCAATTGGCCACTACGCACCCGATCAAACGTTTGTTGCGTGCTTATCAGACTCCGCGACGAGCTCGACAGCCTGGTATCGTCGCTGTGCCCGCTGGCCTCACGGTCAGCAGATCGCGAGGCGTAGTTCGAAGCGACTCAATCGCAGGTGGCCAGCAGCGCTTTCCGCCAGGGCTCGTGCGACGTCAGCTGCGTGTTCGGCGTCGCGCGGTTTTCGCGATAGCGCCAGCCTCCGCCACGCGTTCACCTGGTAGGTGGTGAAATTGCTGCGCATCATCCAACGAGACCGCGGGGCCCAGCACGCTTCAGGAGCCCCCGCCCCATTCAGTCGTCTGATGCGAGCTTGCTGGCAGAGCCTGGACCCGTCAGCCGGTAGCCCAGGCCATACTCGGTAGCTATGTAAGACTCACCAGGCGCGACGGCTTCGAGCTTGTGGCGAAGGTTGCGAATGGTCATCCGCAGCAGATGCACGTCTGCGTCGTAGCCACCTCCCCACACCGACGCCAGCACCTGGCGGTGCGTGACCAGCTGCCCGGCGTGCTCCAGCAGGTATACCAGCAGTCGGAACTCGGTTGGCGTGAGGTGCACTTCCCTGTCCCGTACCCGAACGTGGTGCTCGTCGAGGTCGGCTACGAGATCGCGATGTTGGAGGCGACGCGGACGCTCGCTCGGTGCCGTCGCCGCGCGGCGCAGGGCCGCTTCGATCCTCGCCATCAGCTCAGGCAGACTCAACGGTTTGGTGATGTAGTCGTCGGCGCCCAGCTTGAGCCCGCGGATTTTGTCTGTTTCGGCACCCCGCGCGGTGGCCATGAGGATCGGCACGCGACTGAACTCTCGGATGCGTTCGATCACTTGCCAACCGTCGAGGCCCGGCAGCGACACATCCAGCACCACGAGGTCAGGATGTCCTTCATAGAAAGAGCGCAGCGCCTCCGGGCCGGTCCGCGCGTGGAGTGCTGCATACCCCGACTGTGTGATCCAGCGTTCGAGCAGCGCCGCAAACTCCGGTTCATCCTCGACGATTAAAATAGTTTCGTTCATGCGCCTGCTCCGCTCAGCAATGGCAACGTGAAGCTCACCCGCGTTCCGGCGCGATGATCCGGACGACTGCCAACCCAGAGTCTGCCGCCATGCGCTTCGACGAGCCGACGACAGATGTACAGTCCGAGTCCGGTGCCTTGAATGCTGGACTCGCGGACGTGACGACCACGATGAAATGGCTCGAGCACCAGCGCTCGATCGGCCTCCGGAATCCCAGCGCCCTCGTCGTCGATGGTAGCAGTCAGCCACTCCTCGGACGCAATGGCTCCGACGGTAATCGGGGTATCCGGCGGAGCGTACTTCAGCGCGTTGCCAACAATGTTCTCCAGGATCTGGCCGACTCGCCCCGCGTCGACGTCCAATGGCGGCAGGTCGTCAACGCCGATAGTGACCAATCGCGCAGCTTGTCCGGTGGCAGCGAGATCACCCCGCAAACGCGCAATCAGCGATGCGAATGACACGGGCCTGCGTTCGAGAATGAGCGGATCTGCCTGGAGATGAGCAATGTCGAGGATTTCCTTTACCAGCGTCGAGAGCCGCTTAGTGGCCTGATCGATTCGATCCAGGTAGTGCCGTTGCTCATCAGGCTCGAGCTTCAGATGCAGAAGGCTATCCGTGTAACCGCGAATGAGCGCCAGAGGCGTCCTGAGCTCGTGACTCACGGTCGCGACGAAACCTTCGCGCAGTTGCTCGAGCGCCCGGACTGCCGAGATGTCGCGCAAGATGGCGGTGGCGCGAACGTGACCGGTTACGTCGCTGGCGGCTCGAGAGAACCCGCCGGCGACGCAGATGACAGCGCCCTCCGCATCGAGAACAGCCGCCTCGCGATACGCGATCGGCCGGCCGGACTGCATTACTTCGGCCAGCGGACAGTCATCCTCAGCATGCGCGCCCGCCTCGACACAGCGGAGCACTTCACTGCACCGTCGGCCGACAGCAGCATCGGTAGCCAGCCCAAGCAGCTGGCGCGCGGCTGGATTGATACGCACAATCCGGCAGCCCTCATCCACCTGGATGATCGCGTCCGTTGCGCCGTCGACGATCGCGGTCAGCTCTTGCCGCTCACGCTCGAGGGTCTCGCGCAACTGCGCACCGCGAAACGCGACGGCTAGCTCGTGACGCGAGAGCTGCACCACGCGTAGGCCGTCCGGATCGAGCTGCGAGCCCTCTGGCGGCCACAGGGCAAGAAAGCCTTCCGGCGGCTCCTCCCCGAGTGGCAGGAGATTCGCCGAGGCAGCGGCGCCAGCGAGACTGACTTCATCCTGAGTAAGGACGCTATTCTCCGGGCCGAGCGCGGGCGCGCCGAAAGAGGCCGCGGCCTGGCGAAACGGCCGCGTCCCAGGCTCACGCAGCCACAGCGACCCGGCGGCGGCTCCGCACAGCCGAACGATCTCGGCCAGAACGACGCTTGCCAACTCGGCTGGGCGACCACCTGACGCCAGGAGCTGGCTGAGCTGATATTGGGCGAACATGGCGTCCGCCTCACGCTGGGCGTCCTCGAATGCACGCCGAACCTCCTGCTCCAGGCTGGCGATGCGATCATGGCGTGCCAGGTCGTTCAATGCACCATCGCCGCGAGCAGGATGAAGCACGAAACCGCGCCTGGATCCAGGTGGCCGGCGGAGCGTGCGCCGAGCCGCAACGCAAGACCGCGCCGCGCGACGAGAGATCGCGTGGAGCGCATGCCGCGCCACGCGGCCATCAGTGTCTGGCCGGGCGTATCGCCGGCCATGGCCGCGTCGGCCGCGGGTCTCAGCGTGTCAAGGATGGTCTTGTCGCCGACGACGCATCTGCCACGGCGGGCGAGCCCGTTTGCGGCGGCGTCGAGCATGCGCGCAATCAGCGGCCAATCCAGGGAGGGCGCGCTACCTGCCACCAGGCCTGCCTCGATCAAGGCGGTGCCATACAGCGGGCCAGAGGCGCCGCCGACTGTCGTGGCGAGTCGGTGTCCGACGGCGCGTAGTAACTCGCCAGGGCTCGTTTCGCCAGGGTACACATGGAGCAGATCGCGAATGGCCTGCAGCCCGATGGCCATGTTGTCGCCATGATCGCCATCGCCCAGAACCGCGTCCAGCCGCGTGAGGTACTCACGGTGGCGCTCGATGGCCGCGGCGCTGCGCGCCAGATATCGTCGAACATCCTGGCCATGGACGGGTCGCAAGGTGGCGCGAGTGTAACGACGCTCGAGGCCGCCGTTCTAGCACCTGTTGGGGATTCCATCGGGCATGTTGATAATTCTTTGCTGGCTTCTTGACGGGTCGTGCCCGACGATCGGCACGAACTCAGTCAAGAGGGGAGGAACCAATTGGTGAGTCTCGTTCTGGTCTCGCACAGCAAGTCCCTGGCGGAAGGCCTGCGCGACATGGTGGTGCAAGTCGCCGGGGAGGGTGTCCGGGTAGCGGCTGCCGGCGGCACGGCCGACGGCCGGCTCGGAACGAATGCAGAGGCCATCGTCGATACGCTGCGCGACATTCTGACCGACAGCGCTGACGGGGTTCTCGTGCTGCTCGACTTGGGCAGCGCGTGGCTCAGCGTCGAGATGGCGCTGGAAGAGCTGTCGGAGACGGAACGAGCTCGAGTCCGTGTGAGCGAAGCGCCCCTCGTCGAGGGGGCGGTACTGGCTGCAGTGCAGGCCTCTGTCGGCGGGACGCTGTCCGAAGTCGCCGCGGCCGCCGCCGGCGCGGCATCCATGTCGAAAGCACCGGGCGGATCGTTGAATGCCTGAAATTCGCCTGACCGTCATCGATGAATCGGGCTTGCATGCACGGCCGGCTGCCCGTTTCGTCCAGGCTGCGAGCCGGTTTGCAAGTCGCATCGTCATTCGCAATGGCGAGCGAGAAGCAGACGCGAAGAGTCTCATATCGCTGCTCACGCTTGCCGTCAGGTTGTCGAATGTGATCACCGTGACGGCTGAAGGCTCGGATGCGGACGCAGCGCTTGCCTCGCTCGCCGCCGAACTCTCTCCGTACGTGAGTCCCATGACCGCCAACAACACCGCGTCTTAAGAAAAGGGAGACAGCAGAGGAACTATCATGACGTCGTCCCCGACTCTGACACAGAAACTCACCGCCGAAGTCGTTGGCACTGCCATCCTGGTGTTCATCGGCGCCGGCTCTGTGCCGCTGACGGTGTTCCTGACCGGGAACAATCCGTTCGGCAGTGCCGAGCTCAGCACGATCTCCTTCGCGTTCGCATTTGCGATTTTCGCCGCCGTGTACTCCGTTGGTCACATCAGCGGGTGTCACATCAATCCGGCAGTGACCATCGCCCTGGCTGCGACGCGCAAAGTCGACTGGTCCACAGCTGCCGCGTACATCGGTGCGCAGCTGGTGGGCGCCATTCTGGGCGCTTTGCTCACGCTCGTGCTGCTCCTCGGCAACAACCCCGCCGCGCTGGGGCTGGGATCGGTTGGCTACAACGCTGCCACAAGCGGCATGCTAGTCGCCGTCGCGGCCGAGGCGATCGGCACCGCGGTCCTTGTCTTCACGGTGTTCGGCTCCGCGGTCGATGGGCGTGCGCCAGCTGGCTTCGCCGGCATCATCATCGGCTTCATCGTGTACGGGATCATCATCCTGGTCGGTCCAATCACCGGCGCAGCGCTCAATCCGGCGCGCCAGGTGGGTCCGCTACTGGTCGAGGGGCTCATTGGCTACGCCAAATTCGCGGAACATCTCAGCCAGCTTGCCGTCTACCTGGTGGGTCCGGTCGTAGGCGGTCTGGCTGGAGCCTTCCTGTACGAGTTCGTTGGGCATCATCGCACCTCGGAAGTTCCCGGCGTGGCGGTGTCAGAACCTGTTCATGCTGACGCTTGAGGAGCCTGATCATGACAACTCCTACTGTGGCGCGACTCAAAAAGCTCATCAACGGCGTGGAAGACGTGGTCCCGGAGAGCCTGGCCGGTCTCGGCGCGGCGCATCCCAACCTGGTCAGTATCGATTTGCCGAACCGCGTGGTGCTGCGCGCCGGCGGCCCGAAGCCAGGCAAGGTTGGGCTGGTATCGGGCGGCGGTTCCGGCCACGAGCCGTTGCACGGTGGCTTTGTCGGACTGGGAATGCTGGATGCTGCGTGTGCTGGTCACGTCTTCACCTCGCCGACACCGGATCAGATGGAAGCCGCGACACGCGCGGTGGACGGCGGAGCCGGCGTACTGCACATTGTCAAGAACTACACGGGCGACGTGCTCAACTTCCAGATGGCGGCTGAGCTGGTCGCCGGTGAGGTTGAAGTTTCCTCCGTCGTGACCAATGACGACGTCGCAGTGCAAGATTCGCTCTATACGGCTGGTCGACGCGGCGTTGGTGTGACAGTACTGGTCGAAAAAATCGCTGGCGCGCGGGCAGAACAGGGAGCTTCACTGGCCGAGGTCACTGAGACCGCCGTCAAAGTCAATGCCAATGGGCGGTCGATGGGGATGGCGCTGTCGAGCTGTGTCGTGCCTGCCGCTGGAACTCCTACCTTCGAGCTGGGCGACGACGAGATCGAGATCGGGATTGGTATCCATGGTGAGCCAGGTCGCCGCCGTGTGCCGCTGGCGCCAGTCGACGACATCGCTGAAATGCTCCTCGAGCCGATCATCAATGATCTTGGGCTCAAGCCTGGTGAAACGGTCCTGGCGTTCGTCAATGGCATGGGTGGTAGTCCGCTCATCGAGCTGTACGTCGCATATAACAGCGTCTATAAGATTCTGAAGTCGAAGGGAGTCACTGTCGGGCGTTCACTGGTCGGCAACTACATCACCAGTCTGGAGATGGCCGGGTTCTCGGTTACGCTCATGCGTTTAGACGATGAATTGACGCGCCTGTGGGACGCGCCAGTACACACACCAGCGCTTCGCTGGGGCGCTTAACAGAGAACGCACACGCTCTGGAGTCCACCATGAACCTCCAACAAGCTGACGCTTGGCTTCGTCTCATCGCTGAACGAGTGCACGAGCAAGCTGCCGTGCTCACTCAGTTGGATCAGGCGATTGGCGACGGCGATCACGGCATCAACATGGATCGCGGTTTCACCGCCGTCGTGGCGATGCTCGACGCCCAACCGCCCGTCAACGGCGACGACTCGGGTCAGGCGGTCGGCGCGCTGCTCCGCCAGGCGGGGCAGACGCTGATCAGAACAGTTGGTGGCGCCTCAGGTCCCCTGTACGGAACGGCCTTTCTCCGCGCGGGAGCCGTCTACTCCCGCGCGGAAAAAACCTCCGTCGCGGATACGGTGGCAGCAATGAAGGCAGCGGCCGAAGGCATCGGCGCACTCGGCCGCTCCACGACCGGCGAAAAGACGATGCTCGATGCGCTCGTTCCAGCCTTCACCGCCGCCGAGGCTGCCGTCGCTAAAGGTGGTGACGATCGGGCGGTCCTTGCCGCTGCACGTGAGGCCGCGGATGTGGGCGCTGCGGCGACCATCCCGATGCTCGCGACGAAAGGCCGCGCCTCGTATCTCGGCGAGCGCAGCATCGGCCATCAAGATCCCGGCGCTACCTCCGCGGCGCTGCTCGTCGGTGCACTCGCGGATGTGATCGGCCGCGAGTAGGTCTGCCAGACATATGGCCAAGCAGGTTCTCGAGGGCCGCGCTGGATCTCCTGGGGCAGGCGTTGGACGCCTGATCCGCGTCCACACCACGATTCACACAGCCATCCCCAGTCCACACCCAATGGACCCAGCACAGCGCCAGCACGAGCAGGATCGTCTGCGTCGTGCTCTAGATCTGGCGTCGCAAGAACTCGCTCAGCTCGCCGAACAAACACGCGAGCGGGCGGGTGCGGATGTCGCGGCAATCTTCGAGGCCCAGGCGTTATTCGTTCGGGATCCTGCCCTCGTCGAGTCCGCTTTCGCCGCAATTGCGGATGACGGTCTCAGTGCGGTTGAGGCAATCGCCACGGCCTCCGCCAGGCAGGCGGACGTTCTGGCCGCTGTGGAGGACGAATACTTCAGCGCTCGCGCCGCCGACATTCGCGACGTGGGCAAACGTGCGGTCGCGATCCTGGAGGGGAGGCCGCGGCCTTCGCTGCTCGCCGAAGCCGGGCAGCCGGCGGTGCTCGCGGCCGATGACCTCGACGCATCAGTCGTGGCGGAGCTACGACTCGAGCTCGTCGCGGGCGTTGCCCTTGCCGGTGGGGCCGCAACTGGCCACGCCGCAATCGTCGCGCGCGCACTCGGGATCCCGCTCGCCCTGGGACTCGGCGAGGCGTTGCTGTCCGTGCCGGAGGGTGAGGAAGTCATCGTCGACGGCGCCCTTGGCCGATTGCTCGTCGCGCCTGACGCGACCGATCGCCTGGCAGTCACAGCGAACGGAACGACTCACGTGTCCCTGTCGCAGCTGCCCCCACTGGAGCTGCCTGTGGTCATCGAAGGGAATGCTGGATCGGTCCGCGAAGTGGAGCAAGCAGCTGCCGCTGGCGCGTACGGCATCGGCCTGCTGCGGACCGAGCTACTTTTCCTCGGCCGCTCCGTTCCGCCAGGCCTGGATGAGCAGCGGGCGCTGTACCGACGTATCCGCGAAGCAATGCCGCGAGGCACTGTCGTGTACCGCACTCTCGATGTCGGCGGCGACAAACCGGCTGGCTATGGGCCCGCGCTGAGGGAAGCTAATCCAGCGCTGGGCGTTCGCGGCGTGCGTCTCGGCCTTCGCCATCCAGAGTTGCTCGAGATTCAACTTCGCGCCTTGCTGGAGTCAACCCCTGAGCTTGCGCTGCACGTCATGTTCCCCATGGTCGCCACGCTCGAGGAGGTCCTCGCCGCAAGGACCGCTCTGGAACGAGCCGCCAGCGCCTCGCTGTCCGCCGGGCAGAGCGTGGCCCGCGAGGTTCATCTTGGAATCATGATCGAAGTTCCGGCGGCAGCGCTCATGGCCGAAATCCTGGCGCCGGCGGTCGACTTCTTCAGCATCGGCACTAATGACCTGGTGCAGTACACGATGGCAGCGGACCGCACCAGCGCTGACCTTGCCGATCTCGCGACGGCACTCCAGCCGGCGGTGCTGCGACTTATAGACCGCGTTTGTCAGGCAGCCCAGGAGCATCGCCGCCCGGTGGCCGTATGCGGCGAAGCGGCTGCAAATCCACAACTCGCGCCGCTGCTGGCGGGACTCGGTGTGACTCACCTGAGCGTTGCGGCGCAGAGCGTGGCTACTGTCCACCAGGCCCTTACCGGCTCGAGTCTAGATGCTTGTCGTGCAGCGGCCGCCGCTGCCCTGCGGGCACACACCGTCGCCGAGGTCCAACGGATCGCGATCAGCCGCGCCAGCTGAATCAGACGCTGAACCCGGTGAGCGCGCACAAGGAGGACTGCGGCTCGCCAATGATCCGCAGCGACGGCGTCGGCTCGGCCACCGCACTCACAACGCAATGCGTTGGACGGACGGTCGTGTGCTTGCGGGGTGTGCCGCTGAGCGCTTCCGAGTTCGAGCCCGGCTCGTGCGTGCTCCCGCCTGCTTGTGCTTGGCCCAGCCGCGTCCAAGATTCTGAGCAAATCCTGCAGCACGTCCGTGCCCTGAGGAGTGGAGTCGCCGCACTTTGGGCGCGCGGCTCAACTAACCTCGCGGCCAGCTCGGACCCGCCAATCGTACGTCGCCAGCTCAAACACCTCGGCGCAAGCCGCCCTGAGCCTGTCGGCCGAGGACTTTGCGAAATCGATCGACCACTTCGTGCCACTGTCCGCGTAGTTGCGCCGCGCCGAGCGGCGAACGTCGCGCGAGGAGGCGCATCTTGACGGTCGACGTCGGTGAAGCCTGCACTTCATGACTGCGCCGCGGCCGAGTAACCGCGGTAGAAACTGCGGTAGGGGCCACACATGACGCTCAACTGAGTTCGAATTTGCGGCAGTTTCGGCTGATCCCTTGCCACGCGAGCAAGGGGTCGGTCTTGAACTTGAGCAGCGCGATTCCAGGCCTGTCGATCTGGCACTCTCTACAGCTGAGTGCTAATTCTCAGTTCAGAAATGGTGGGTGGAGCATGGCGGATTCGAACCGCCGACCCCTTGCCTGCCAGGCAAGTGCTCTCCCGCTGAGCTAATGCCCCGTGTGTCTTCAGTTCAAAAAGAGACGATAACTGGACGTTCGGCCGTTTTCGCTTGTAGCGCAGCGCGAAAAGAGACGATAATTGGACAAAATGCCGGCGTCCGCCACCAACTCTCGCGCAGGCTTGTCGAGCCTACCCGCTTCGGGCCTGCGGCCGCTGCTCGCCAGCTGGCGGCGCGCGCTCCTGGCCGAAAACAAGTCGCTCAACACAGTCGCAGTATACAACTCGGCTCTCGGGCGACTCGAGGACTTCCTGGCGGAGCGCGGCATGCCGACGCACCTGCCCAGCATCAGCCGCGAGCACGTCGAAAGCTTCATCGTCGAGCTGCTGCGCACCCGCTCGGCGGCCACCGCGCACAACCGGTATCGCGCTCTGCAGCAGTTCTTCCGCTGGGCGCTCGAGGAAGGCGAGATCAGCAGCTCGCCCATGGCGCGCATGAAGCCCCCGATCCTGCCCGACAAGCAGCTAGCCATCGTCGCCGACGATGCGCTTGGTAGGTTATTGAAAGCGGTCGACGGGCCGCGCTTCGATAAGCGGCGCGATGCGGCCATCATCCGCCTGTTCCTGGATACGGGCATGCGCCGCGGCGAGCTGGCCGGGCTGCGGATCGAGGACGTCGACTTCTCCAACAACGTCGCCTACGTCCTCGGCAAGGGCCGGCGTCCCCGCGCGTGTCCATTCGGCGCGCGCACCGCCCGGGCAATCGATCGATATCTTCGCTCCCGCGCCGCGCACAAGGATGCCGCGCGCCACGAACTGTGGCTCGGCATCAAGGGACCGCTAACCGGATCGGGCGTCTTTCAGATGATCCAGGAGCGCACCCGCCAGGCCGGCATCGGGCACCTCACCCCGCACCAGTTCCGCCACACCTTCGCGCACGCCTGGCTGGCCGCTGGCGGCTCCGAGGGCGACCTGATGCGGCTGGCCGGCTGGCGCAGTCGGTCGATGCTGAGCCGCTACGCGGCATCCACCGCCGACGAGCGCGCCCGCGCGGCGCACAAACGCATGGCACTCGGCGACCGCCTCTGAACCACAGACGATAAATTTAATTACTGTTGGTATCAGACGGCCTTGCGTGAGCGCCGCAAGGCCAGACGCGTGAAGTACGCGCGCTTGGCCATCTCCGCCCTGCGGAGTCGCTCGGCCTCGGGCAGCTGTCGGTCGGGATCGACCTGAGCCTCGAAGCGCGCCAGGAAGGCCGAGCGGGCGGCCGCGGTCGTTTCGACCGGGTCCCGCAAGCTGTGCAGCGTGAACGCTGCGAGTCTGGCCCGAAGCGAGCGTTGCTCTGGGGTCACTGGGCCCAAACATTCGGTGGTTCGAGTGGCCACCGCCACGCCCGCGGCGTATGCTCGGGGCGCCGCGGCGCGCCGAAGATCGCCTTTCCGTGTGTTGTGGCCGGGACCGCTGCACTCATCAGTACGTTCACGCGCCCAGCCTCTTGTGGCCCTCTACCCGGATCGCCTGCATCGAGCGCTCCCGATTCGTTTGGGCTGCTGGTGCCCACCGAGGGTGTTGGGAAACCCGTCGTCGTCGCGGGTTGCCTGAAGCGCTTGCGATAGCGTTGATACGCGAATCGCCTGCTGTGAGGGGCCGCGTCCTGCAGCGCCCCGCCGCCGTACCTGGGAGAGGAAGCCGTACTCGTGCTGGCCCAGCCAAACGAGTCCACAGTCGTCGGACCAGACGCGTCTGTGATCGGACTGCACCGCGTTTCGCCACTCCCTTAGCGCCGTGTTCTTGCACTCGCCACGAGTCGCCTGCACGCGTGGGAACGACCGCCTCGACGCAGGGTGTGTGCGCCGGTCAATGCAGCAACACGACTGCTTTGAGGGCGCGGCGCGGCCTTGTCGTTTCGCACGCTCCACGCGGTCACGCTGAGACTCGCTCGCTCCAGCAACGCGTCAGGTACCGTGTCCACGGGCTTACCCGTACCCTGCACGCGTGGTTCGGTCGGCCAAACCCATGAGATCAGTCTCCTGATGGACCGTCCCCGAGCCGTGCCCTGGCCGTCTCGAGCCTGTAGAGCCAGAACGCGCTGCCCTAACGGGGCAACAAAAAAAGGCGGGCTGTGTGGGCGGTTGACGTGGAGCCACGGTTGGCCACGTCGCGAACGGATCCACAAGTCCCCTGCGCTGCGTCCCGCCTCGCCCACAGTCGGTGGGCGAGACGGAGTTCAGTACGCGCAGTCCGCGCTTGGCGTCTGCTACTGCATGCCGTGGCTGGCCGTAGCGAGCTTACGCAGCAACGGGCGAGGTGCGGACCAGCGCGACCGCGAGCTGTGCGCGGCAGGCCTCCTCGGAGTAGGCGAGCTCGTCACGCAGGGCGACGAGCATGTCGCAAGCGGCGGCGACCGCTGGCATGCGGTTCCTGCCGAGACGGCGCGTGGTGATGTCCAATGCCCGTGCCACGGTCATCGCCTTGTACGCTCGCGCCCTAAGCCATGCTAGGCGCGCACACCGCGTATCACAGTAGCGGCGGATCGCAGGCAACCGATCCTGCGGTAAGTACAGGATCGGCGAGTCGCACCAAGCGCAACTCTCACGACGATCACCAACGATCCCGTGCCGTTCACGCCAGACACGGTTGCGACATCGGGCCGAGCATGCGCGAGCGTTGTGACCAACGACCTTGTACGTGTTGCAACCGGGGCAAATGATCGACTTCACGGTCAGTCGCTGGCTAGGGTGCCTGGCGTGGCTGCCAACTCGGCGCAGCGATGCTCCACGAGCCACTTGGGTGGACGGCCACGGCGGGGGTGGTCCGACTCCCAATCGATTCGGCGTTCCTGTCGCACGCGTCGCGTGGCGATGTCAGCAGCCACGGTATTCCCGCCGCAAGCAGGGCACCGCAAGCGCCACCAGTCCCTCATTGTGGTGCTCGTTTGCGCTCCGGCCGGCTGAAATTGGACCGGCTCAGTTGGTGGCCAGCGATCGGCGATTACGGCACCGATGGCGCGGGCGCACAGCAAACATTCGATGTCGGCGACAAAGACGCGTTTGCTTGACGGTGCGGGCTGGGTAGCCGCGACAGATGAGTTGGACAAGTAGACCTCCTAGGGGAGGTAGAGGCGAGGAGCGGGCGGAGAGTCGAACGTGCGTCGACCGCGCGGTTCTGTTGCCCGCGCGGTGGACGCACTACGTAGGGAGCGGGCCGTTGCATCGCGAAGACGCCGCCGGCATCAGAAGCTCGCGCTCCGAAGCGCGAGACTCAGCCGCGTAGGTCTGCGAGGAGGCCTCGGCCGCGGAGCGCGTCATAGACGCGGCGCATGGCCAGTGGCACCACGTCCTGAGCGAGCGCGCTCTCGACGCGGGTAAGGATCACACCGCGCACAGGTTGCAGCGCCCGCAGGCGTCGCGTGGCGCGGTGCGAGCCGTCGATGAGCACGTGGCCGCGTCCGTCGGGCAGCGGCGCTATGAGAACCGCTTCGTCCAGTAGGGCAGACGGAATGTGGGCGAGATGATCCTCGAGTACATGCCCATGATGCTCTAGGAAGTGAGCGAGCTGCGCGCTATCGAGCTCGTGTGCACCGGTGCGACTGAGACGACGGGTGACAACCGCTCGTGCGAACGCGACATCACACGTCCAGGACTGGCTCGCCGAGATGGTGTACGTGTGGCTCTCCCAGTTGAAGGGCGCTGGTAACAGCGCTCGAGCGCACGCAGTGCAGCTGACGCCACTGACGCCAAGCTGCGCGAGGATCTGCCCGTACAGCAACTCAGCGAGGTCAAGGACATCGGCGTGCTGCCGCTCATCCATTGACGGACACGCGCAGCGTCGGCCAGAGGTCCGGGTTCGAGCGGTACCAGCTCAAAATCCGAGTGGCTAGCACACCGCTCGTCGCCGAGGCGTTGGCGGGCGTGGGGATACAGCCCTCGCACAGCCAGCACTGCAGCACCACGACGCCGGCCGGTCCGAACACATGCGTCTGGACCTGACGGACGGTCGCACCGGACTCGAGCGCGCGCTCGCACAAAGCGCACGTGCCCGCGCGGTACACCGCGGCCTGCGGCGGCTGCATCAGCACGCGCGGTCGCTCTGTGGCCGGCGCGCCGCGAACCGCTTCGGTGGGCGACCTCGCCGCGGAGGGTCATCCGACCATCTGAGCTCGACCTGCGGTCGAACGTCTTCCAGCGTGATCTCGGCTGGGAGCGCGGAGCCGCCGCACCTCTGGCAGCGCAAACGGCGCCAGTCGCGGACCTCCATGTTGGCGCCGCCCGGCTGCTTTACCAGTACGGGTCCTTGAGAGGGCCAGGCTGAGCACTGGAGTGTTGCAACCTCCTGGCTGCACAGAATGCAGCCCAACTCGACAATGACACGCCGAACTCGAGGAACGCAGGTGGCGGTACCTGCTTCGCTCGCCGGCCGTATCGGGGTGACGGCGCCGCTATCGCGCGGTGGATCCATGGCTTTACCTCCATCTGACGGTGTTGCTTCGAAGGTGCGGGTCAGTACGCGCCATGACGCGATTCGTCGAGACACTTCGGGAGGCCATGGCCAACGATCGCTCTGGTCACGTCCCTCAGGCGTCCCGCGGACTTGCGCCGGATCTGTCGCGCAACACTGCAGGCGAACTGCTCACTTTGGCTCTGGCGAGTCGTAGATTGAGGCTTGGCCAACGTTCGCGCGGACTACTCGGACGCGGTCAGGTGCTGCGCCTGTGCGCGCCGCGTGTGCTTGCATGCATAACGCAGGTCGGCCTTCAGCACGCCTCGAAAGTGGAAGTCGGGGCAGGAGCAGCTGCCTGTGCCGTCCTGGTACAGCGCCACGAAATACGACCGCGGCAGGCGGCCGTCGCCGAGTACGGCACCCTGCCAGCACACGTCACGCGGGCTGTCGCTATTGGTGTCGGGCGGGGCGGGCTCACGCAAATTGCCGAGCAGCACCCTCCGCGGATCGAGGGCTGGTCGGTCTGCCGGATCGATTTCCAGCTCGCGGCTTGCCACCGCGCAGTCACGAGTTCCGACGCACGCGGCGCTGGACATCGATGCGGTGCACGTGCTGCTCGGCCTCAACCACGTTGCGAGTTGGCTCGCCCAAGACCGCACGGAGCTCGGATGTCGCCTGTTCCCACTGGCCACGCGTGAGGCCTTCAGAGCGCACGACGAGTTCGCCCTCGGGCGAAACGGTGATGATGAGCTCAGGCATGCTGACCTCCCGCTCAGAAGCGCACGCGAATGGTGACTGAGCCGTCGGCACTTACAGAGCGCCGCACACTGGCGCCATACCGTCGACGCGCCTGGTCCGCGAGCTGTGTTGCCTTGGCACGTCCGTACCCAAGGCGGAGGCTCTTCAGAACATGCGGTGAACGGGCGTCGCTGGGCAACAGAGGGACGTACGCGCCCTCAACCATGACGAGGCCTAAATCTCCAAACCCGTTTGGAAGGTGACTGGCTCGGACGACAACAGCCGCTGCGGCCACGACGCGGCCGCTCGAATCGCAGACAGTCAGTGGATTATTGGCTTCTGACCCAGCCTGCGCGACGTCGATGTCGGTGTATCCAGCGTTGGTCAACGCAGCGACGAGCACGTCGCGTTCGGCAAACGCCAGGTTCTGGTATGCAACGTAGGCAGTCAGTCGCGCGCTGGTTCCACAGGGCATGCAGCAGTTCCTCCAGGTCACGGTGAGGGGATACCGGCCAGCAGCATCCCCTCACAGGCCGTCAGAGTTCGAGCGAGCGGACGTCCGCGGCTCCGAGTTGCGTGCCGCGGTTTGCGTCGATCGCGAGCGCCTCGCGCGCCCATCTGCGCAGGTCCTCGATCTCAGCCGGCTTGACCTGCGCGAGCGGCCTGATGCTGCCCAGTGCACCGAGGATGTCCTCGCTCCGAAGAGCACGCTGGCCGTCCTCGAAGGCTTCCAGGATGGATGCTTTGACCGCGCTCTCGATTTCGGCGCCTGAGTAGCCTTCGGAGCGCGCCGCGAGGACGTCGAGGTCGAACTCGCCTGGATCGCGGCGTCGTTTGCGGAGATGCACCGCGAAGATGGCTGCGCGATCCTCCGCGGTCGGTAGGTCGACGAACACTGGCGTGAACCGTCCCTCACGAATCTGCTCAGGGGCTAGCTCGCGCACGTCGTTCGCCGTCGCGATGACGAAGACACCCGGGTGCGGATCTGCCAGCCAGCTGAGCAGCGAGCCCACTACTCGGCTCGTCGCGCCGCCGTCGGTGCGCGCCGACGATTGCATCCCGCCAACCGCCTTTTCGTACTCCGCGAGGTGCAGGACGCACTTGGCGGTCGTTGCGATCTGCAATGCCCGTTTGATCGAAACCTCGGCTGAGCCGAGCAACCCACCACCCTCGCCCATAACCGCGCCGAGATCCAACTGCAGAAGGGCTCGACCGAGGACTGAGGACGCCGCTCGGGCAATCGTGTCCTTCCCGCAGCCTGGCAGCCCGACAAGCAGCAGGCCCTTGGCTTCCTCGACGCCGAACGCGCGCGCGTCGGGAGTGAAGGTCAGCGCAGCCAGCCGAAGTAGGCGGCGGATCGGTTCGTAGCCGCCGACCTGGTCGATCGGAATGGCTGGCGTGAACGTCAGCGCTCCCGTCTTGCGAATCAGATCGCGTTTCTCGTCGAGTACGAGTGCCGCGGTCCTCTTGCCAAAGCCACGATCGCGTACGGCCGCCTTCGCCAGCACGTTCTCCATCTCGGTGGCCGTGAGCCCAAGGAGAGCCTGGACCAGGTTGGCCCGGCCGTCTTGATCCAGTTCGACTGTCGCATTCGGGTTGGCGCGTAGTCGGTCCGCTTCGCGGTCCAAGATGTCCGTCGTCTCCGCTTCCTCGGGGAGCGGCAGGTCCAGGACCTTGACTTCCTTTTCGAGCTCGGGAATCTCGGGGAACCGCGCGCCGAGGAAGATCACTGTCACTGGACGACTGCGGATCGCCCAGGCCAGCTCGCGCAGGCGCCGAACGAGGTCCGGCTTGGGTGCGCCGTACTCCAGCAGGTACGGAGCGAAGTCCGCGAGCACGTACAAGCCCTGCTCGGCTTCTTCGATGTACTCGATGACCGAGAGGGCGTCTTCGCGGTTCGCGATTGGCCGTGGCTCGGCCGCCCCCACACCCGGCCCGGCGACCAGGCGCAGGCCACGCGTCCGGGACCAGAGGTAGAGCCCCTTCGCGCGGTGGCGCTCGTGGTCGGCGACGCCTCGCATGAAGCGCAGGAACCGCTCCTCTTCAAACGTCTGGACGGCCAGCAGCCCGTAACGGGCGCGGATGTATTCGTCGAGGCTGAGGATGAGGGCCTCGGTGGCGGGCAGCTCGCGGCTGGGGCTCAGTGTCATGCAGGAGCCTCCTCTGACGAAACGGAGGGCGGGTTGGCGCACGTCGAGACGATCTGCGGCCTCAAAGCTCGAGCGCGGCCATGCGGTTGGGCTCGGCGAGCGCGCGGGCACCGGCGTAGGTGAGCGCGATGATGTCGCCGAGCACCTGGTCGATGGGCTTCGGGTCCCGCTTGCGGGCCCGCGGCGCTGGCGCTGTTGCAAGCTGCTCCAGTTCACGGATCAGAAGCTCCAGCTGCTGGTCGCCTGTCCAATTCATGAGGGAATACCACCGGCAGAGGTCTCGCGCCTTGCGCGCGGATGAGCCGCGCAGCGCCTGGTTCTTCTGGAGCGAGGTCCGCAGTGCCGTCGCGGCCTCGAAGACCGCCGCGTGCAACTGCTGGGCGCCCTCCTCCAGTGGGCTGAGCGCCTCCTGCAGGCGCTCGCGCGCGGCCTGCAGTTTGAGCTGCCGCAACTGCTCCTTGATGGCGGCTTCGCGCCGACGCTCCTCGTCCTCGGCCAGGCGCTGCTGGCGGAGGCGTTGCTGCTCCGACCAGAGCTGTTCCTGGACGAGACGGTCCTCGGCGGCGCGACGCCGCTGGTCCGACTCCCGCTCCTCTTCGACAGCGTCGATGCGGCGGCGTTCTTCGGCGGCGCGGCGCTGCTCGGCCAGGAGCTCCGAGCCGAGCTGTATCACGCCGACGCGATAGCGCAGCGATAGCCGGTCGCGGAGCACATCAGGTGTGGGTAGCGCCAGCAGGACTCCGCGAACAATCGCCTCCGCGAAGTCGGCGGAAACCGGGTGGCCGGTCGCCTCGAGCCGCCGCATGGAATCGGCGGCAAGCTGGCGGAACGCCGCAAGCACTGTTTCGCGGATGCTGCCGAAGTTTGCCTCATAGGCGTCGAGTGCCTGGTCAAGGCCTGCCAACGCGCCGGCGAACGCCCGTTCGAACTCCGGCCAGGCGCGCCAGGGCAGCCAGCGGTATGCCGACGTTTCAAACAAGGTCTCGACCAGCCGGAAGTGGTAGCTGTAGCGATGGAGAACAGTGTGAGCCTGGGCGGCCGGGCGCAGCAGGGGCAGACGGTAGCGGTCGGGCACCAGCCCGCAGCGAGGCGGATGGAAGGCAAGGTCGGCCCCTCGCGGGAGGGTGATGCCGAGGGATTGCCAGTCGAGGCGCCGGTCAAGCAGCCCGAAGTTGGCTGCATCAACGTTGTAGGGTAGGCCGCCGACGAGGTCCCGCTTGCGCGAGCCTTTTCCAACGGCCCCCCTCCGAACCGGACGTGCACGTTTCCATGCATCCGGCTCTCCAGTGTCTCTGTCCGTTCGTGCCGTCAGCTTGGTATCCATGGCAGGGGGCATTGTTTGGGACCAGTAATCTTGATAACGAGCTTGACTGAGGTCGTGATGCCAGACACCCTTTCGCGCCTCATTCGCCGCTATGAAGTAGCGGCGTCGAAGCACGGCAGAGCAACTCTCGAGAGTCGAAGCACCCGTGAGGTAAACCGGCAGCACGACGTAGTAGCTCGCGTCTATCGGGAGCTTCGCTCCAGGGGCCAGGAGAGCCAGATGGCGCTCCTAGACCTGTTGGACAGTCCCGATAGGGGCGTGCAAACGTGGGTCGCGGCGCACGCTTTGGAGTTCGCTCCTGAACGTGGTGAGCCGATTTTGACCCAGCTAGCTAAACGAAACGACATTCTGGGCTTCGATGCAGAGATGACCCTCAAGGAATGGCGTGCCGGACGGCTACGCTTCCCTTAACGGAATTCTTCGCTCGATCCACAGAGCTGCCGTTACGGCCGATCAAGACTTGGCTTGGTCAATGCCTGGAGTCATCCGCCAGTCCTGCGAGGAATTGACGGACGCCCATGCTGGATTTCCATGTGACAGCGACGGCAAACGACCAGGGTCTTGCGATGGCGCGCCGCCATCCACTTGGCCCACTCGGGCATTTCTGCCTGCCCCTTGCGCCTGAGATCCTTGAGAGCCCGAACGTGGTGCACCTCGACAGCCTCCTGTGAACCGCATAGTTCACAGGTGTCCGCGAGGAGCCGTTCGAGGAGTTCTGTCTTGGTATTCCAGATGCGTTGGGGTTGGTCGCTAAGAACTGCATCTTTACGTCTTCGCAGAGGGACTCCACCCCAGTGCGTCACCAGCGGCGGACGTCCGCCATCTCGCTGGACCATTACCCGCAGGCCTTTGTAGGGGCCGTAGGGAGTCTCGATGGTGGCCTGAAACTTCCGGTAGACCTTATTGACGCTGATCTGCAACTTCGCAGCCAATGTCTTGGTCAGAGAGGTCTCAACCACCCATCGCAGGCGGTTCAGGCGAGAGACGTTGTACGCCAACTGGTAGTACTGCACGACGCCTCGGAATTCGGCCTGGAACTTCTCCATCATGCTGAAGGGCGATTCATGGAGTCGCTCAGGTCGGTGTACCGGTTTGCCGCGCCGCACGTAGGGCTTGCACTTGTCTGCGATGATGTCGGCGGGCACCTTCAGGCCGATCTGGCCGTTGATGCTTCGCCTGCCCGCGGTCCGTTTCGTGTCGTCCTGAAGGACGACCACTTCATAGCCGAGGAAGCGCGCTGCCTCCGAGCGCGTGCTGGTCACCAGTGTTTTGGTCTTGGAGAGTTCCAATTTGAGGTCATCGCGAAGGAACTCGGCCAGACGCTGTTTGATCTCCTCAGCTTCGGACCGTGGTCCGCAGAATCCAAGCAGGAAGTCATCGGCATACCGGATGTAGCGCAGTCGCCGATACTCCGGGTCGTTGGGATCGAGCGAAGGTAGCTCCTGTTGCTTGCGCTTCAGAAGCGCAGCTTGCTCGGGCCTTCCCGTTTTCCGGTAGAAGTAGGCTAGCTGCGTCAGCCGGTTATACGCGACGTTGATCCTGCGATGGTTTCCGCGATTGTGCGCCGGAAAGAGCACCGTTTCAACGAACTTATCCAACCGATCGAGGTAAATGTTGGCCAGGATGGGACTCACTACGCCGCCCTGCGGTGTACCGCTGAGCGTCGCGTTGAACTTCCAGGCTTCCAGGTATCCCGCCCGAAACAGGTTCTCGATCAACCGCACGAAGCGGCCGTCGTGAAGTTTTTCGCGCAAGATCGCCAGCATGACTTTGTGGTCGAAGCTGTCGAACGAAACGGCCTCACACTACCCACCTCGAGGGCTATCCGGCCGCGGTCACTGTCGTCCGAGCCCGGCACCCGCTGGAAGGCCAGGCGCTGCCGCTGCTTGGCTGGATGCGGCGTCACGGCCAGCTCGATCTGAT
>WNGF01003368.1_pt1 | contig 28437 bp, 20 predicted proteins | sample 5400641 | NCBI WGS metagenome assembly WNGF01 (sample SAMN13153371, study PRJNA577476) | soil metagenome | isolation source: 80 cm soil or saprolite under grassland replicate 2 | place: USA:California | collected 2016-06-15 | reverse complement strand
ATCAGTCCGTCGTCCGTTTCAATTTCGACAATCGTCCGCACAAACCGTCCCCAATGACAACCATTTGCGTGACGCAGCGGCGCCTCAAGCGGAACCGTAACGGTCGTTGGTCTAATGTCGACGATTTTCATTGAATGATTGATTCATTGATCCAATTGGATCAATGAATCAATTCAAGAGGCTCTTCGCCTTGTACTCTTCTAAACTTTTCGCCGGTTTCTCGACGCCGGCGGGCAATGGCCGCTTCGAAAACGTCTGGAAGTAAAGCAGACACGCATCGCGCCAGACGATCGCGTCGCGCTCCTGAATCGACAGCTTCTTTGCCACTGCTTCGTAGCGCTCAGGATCTATTTTGTCTTTCAAAGCGCGCCACGATTTCCGAGTCGCACGCACCCAATCCACGCCACGCTGGTAGTGCAGAGCCAACTCGTCCCACAGAGTTCTTCCGGAACGCATGCGATGTTGCCACGGTACGTGATGAAACCACAGCAAAAGCTTTTCCGGGCAGGTATTAAGGTTCGCAAGCCGATCGCTGACGGGATGATGGTATTGCGTGACGGTATTGCTTCCCGTCGCGGTGCGGTCGAAGCCGATTCCATTCGCGTCCGCGCGATGAAAATAAACCGGGTTCCAGTCTTCGCGCGGCTCAGTATTCCACCATGGCGCCGGGCCGTAATGATGTCCTCCCCAAAACAGATGATGCAACCCCAACGGCGTCATGTAATCGACCAGCGCCTCGTCTGACTGGAGCATGATACGCGCGATCGTCTCGCTCGCGTCCTGATCGTGCGTGAACGTCATGGCGAGCCACTCGTGCGCGATTTGACGGGATGAAAGATTGGGATTCCACGCCAATCGACCAAATGCGTACCAGTTCGCTTGCGCGAAATGATGCGCGGTCCAGTTCCGATCAGAACCGGTGTTTGCGACACCTGCGATGCCCGTGATCTTGTGATGATCCAGAGTCCCGTCAACAACTCGAGCTACTGTTGAGCCGCGGCCACGCGCATAAGTATCAGAATCAAAGAACTCGCGCCACATTGGCACGAGAAACACGAGATGATTCGAAAAGCCGAGGTACTCCTGCGTGATCTGAAACTCGGGCATGAGTTGCGTCTTTGGCATTGCGCCAAACAATGGATGAAACGACTCGCGCGGTTGAAAATCAATCGGGCCGTTCTTCACCTGCACCAAAACATTCGACGCGAACTTTCCATCGAACGGCTGAAGCTCGGCGTAAGCAGCCCCGGCGCGGTCATAACTTGGCTTCGCGTCGTACACAAACGCGCGCCAGATTACCACGCCATGATGCGGCGCGAGCGCTGCGGCCAACATGTTCGCGCCGTCAGCATGCGTGCGGTTATACGTGCGTGGTCCAGGCTGCCCTTCGCTGTTGGCTTTGACAAGAAAGCCACCAAAATCAGGAATGAGCTCGTAGATTTCGTCTGCCTTCTTCTTCCACCATGCCGCTACTTGCGGATCCAATGGGTCGGCGGTTTTTAAACCTCCGACTTCAATCGGAGCAGAGAAGCGCGCCGAAAGATACACGCGAATTCCGTAAGGCCGGAACACGTCGGCGATGGAGGCAACTTTGCGTAGGTATTCTGTGCTGAGAATGCGTGCGTCTGCGTTTACATTATTGAGTGTCGCGCCGTTGACTCCTATTGCAGCATTCGCGCGCGCGTAATCGATTAGGCGCGGATCGATTCTATCGGGGAGCATCTGCCAATTCCACAGCGACTGCCCTGCGTATCCTCGTTCGATACTGCCGTCGAGGTTGTCCCAATGATCCAAAACGCGCAGTTTTAGCCGTGGCTTCTCCGTGATGTTGAGTCGATCAATCGGCTGCAGCGTCTGCAACAGTCGCAGAAAACGAAACGCGCCATAAAGCGCGCCGACTTCGCCCTGCGAAGCGATCACGGTAACTGTGTGATTCTTGATCCCGATCGAACGGATGATGAAACCTTCTGGTCCTAACTCGTCGAATTCGCGATTCCATTTGAGCGCGGCGATCTCTGTAGAAGTTTGCGGCGTTCCGACCAGCAGGATCCCACGGGTTGCGATGGTGTCAGTTACCGTAACCGGTTTTCCCAGCAGTCCGGCGCAGCCGTTTGCGAGCTCCGCGCGAATGACTTTCAGGGTAGGCGAACTGCCTCGCACTACCACTGAATCACAAACGGATCGATACGACGCGATGGCATTCGCCGGCAGCGCATCGTAACGCAGCCAGAGTCGATAGCCATCGTCGGCTTTCGTCGTTGTGACGAAGAGAATAATCGCGACGATTGGCAGCAGGAAAAGGCGTCTGGAGCATTGACGTAGTAATGAATTCATCGTCGGTTTTCTTTAGCCCGGGCGTTCACGCCGGGGAATCGAGAAGAGGATATTTTTCGTGAGCCTCCTTTAGGAGTCTGTCGGAAAAAGGCTTCTCCGTGATCTCCGTGGTGCATTCTTTTCTTAGGAATTTCAACACGAAGACACGGAGATCACGGAGTTTACACGGAGAAATGCGATTATTCCGACAGACTCCTTTAGGAGGCTTTTGACATAACTGCTTTAGCGCCACCTGATGCGATTGGGAAAGCCCATGAATGGGCTCAATAATCAATCTCAACCTCACCAACCCAGGCGTGAACGCCTGGGCTAGTGGAAAATCATTGTGGATAACTTCGACCATCATGCATTAATGGAGAGTAGGACATACACAGGCCGCTATCTCTTCTCGAAATACCGACTCGCAAACTCAATGAACATAGGCCAGTTCGGACCCGTCGTGTGTCCGCCGCTGTGCTGCCGAAAAGCGATGTCACCATCGATCAACGCCATCTCTATCGGCGGGAATTCTTTCGTGCCCAGGTCCTTCTTGCCAAGCAGACGATAGACCGGACCGGCTGCGACCGCTGCCATGAACATGCCCTTCGCGTCCACCCACTGGCCTTCAACTTTAGGCGAACCGACGCTGATAAAGACAGGACGCGGCGCGCACAGCGCCACCAACTCGTGAGAGTCGACGGGCAGGTCATTCGGCGTGAGGGAACCCGCATACTTCAGAAAGTTGCCCGCCATCCAGTGGTATTCGCCCGTCCCCGCAAGATTCTCGACCAGCTCACCGAAATTGCGCCGGTGGAGCTTCGCCCCGCCTTCGCCTGACCAACCAATGAAGCCGATCGCGAACCGCTGGTCATAGGCCATAGCGACCAGTGCTGCTTTGCCGTAACGCGAAAGGCCCTCGATACCGACCCGGTTGGCATCGACCGACCTGTCAGTCTCGAAGTAATCCAAAGCGCGGCTTGCGCCCAACGCCCACGCGCGCAGCGCTCCCCAATCGTCGGGGTTACGCGGCTGACCCTTGTTGCAAAGACCGATGATTCCTTTCGTCAGCCCGGCGCCATTGTCAGCCTGATAGCTGGTTGGAATCAGAATCGCGTAGCCCCATCCTTTCGCCAGCAGTTGTTGTTGCCACGTTGGCCCAGTCGGCGCTGGCGTCCCGGGCGGCGGAGCGGGCGGACGAAAGCCCGGCGGAAACACAAAACCGAATTCCATGATCACCGGTACTGGGCCAGCAGCGTTGGCTGGCGTCGTCAGCGTCAACTGAATATCGACCGTGATTGCCGGAAAGGAAGAGTTATCCACATAGCCCACGAGCTTTTTAACGATGATTGGCACGTCGCCATTCTTCTCGTTCGTATTGCTGGTGACTTCCCAATTTACTTTGGGCGTGTTCTTTGGGACGCGGCCATAGACTTCGCGATCAAAGTCTTCAATGATTTCCGGCCGCCGCTGATTCCACCAATCCTTTGCCGTCGTAACTCGCTTGCCGCTCTTTAACAACAGCGGCTCTGGCAGGTTCGGATAACGATTCGCCTTCGACTCATCGTAATTGACGGCGTTTGGCGCTGTCGGATCGTTCGGATTCGCGCCCGGTCGCAGTGAAGTGATGTGCAACTGCTCCATCATCAGCTTATGATCCTGCTCGGCAGTCAATTCAACTGGCGGCAGCAGGGCCTGACTTTCGTCCCAGATTTTCTGAATGAAATCCGGCGGCTGCGGCGCGGTGAAACTCTTGCCCTCGCTGAACGCCCAATGGCCCAACCAGTCAGACGTCGGGAGATACTTGTCAGGAAACTTGTAAACGGGATCTGTCAACGCCTCTTCGAGACTAATGAACCGATAACCTCTGGCCTTCAAGACTGCGATCAATTGATCGAAGTTGTTAGCGTTGAGCTCATTCGCGTGCAGTAGCAGGATGTGTTTGATTGGCCGGCCGAATAATTCATTTGTGACCCGCTCGCAGAAATCAAATCTGAGGTCGGCAAATTTCACATATTCGGCGGCGACTCTCTTCGCCAGCTCCTCATCGTGCTGAGTGAGCGGATTGGCAAAACCGACGCGAAACATCCAATCGAAAATATCGATCGTCACCGGCGCCGTTCTGTAACCACGTTCAGCAATAAACTTCTCGAACGATTGTTCCAGCTCCAGCGTCGGTCCCATCTGCAAAAACGGATGACGAAAGTAGCGCGGGTTGAGCCCCTTCTCCTTCATGATCGCTCGCGTGATGGTGTCGCCGCGCACAAAGTCATCTTCATATTGAGCGATGGGTGTGTCCTTGAAACCGACGTGCGAAAAAGTATGATTTCCCAGCTCGACGCCGGCGTTGGCCCACTGTCGCAACAGAGCAATGCGCGTGTCCGTTCCGCCCGGGACATAAAGGAGCGATTCGTTGACGAAGCCCACGACCGGGATTTTGTGACGCTGGATTCCGGCGAGAAGTTTTTCGGTCATCGCGCGGAGTCTTTCCATCTCGATTCGCCGGCCGTTCAGCGGCAGGTCATCAATCGTAACGGCGACCTCTTTCTGCTGCGGCGCAGCAACGCGCAGATCTTGTGCCTGGATTTTGACTGAACACGCGATGAACAGAAGAACGATAACTGGGAGGGACAGGAGTTTTCGCTTGACTTTCATCTTCTTCACAATGAGTTCTCCGGCTTCGCTTCAGCCAATCTGTGCAAGAGCTCGCGCCCTTGTTGACGATATAACTTTCGGGTTCACTGTTATCTCAAAACACCATTCTTACGCAGAAACTCTCTGATGGCAGCGTAGGTGCTAACAAGCTCCTGCCGGTTAAAGCCGTCGTGCTTGCGCCCTTTGATAGTAACGAGTTGGTTCGGCACGCCAGCTTTATCTAACGCCGCATGAAAACGCACAGCCTGACTGTAAGGAGCAACGTCATCTTGCTCGCCGTGGATCGTGATAATTGGCGGGAGTCCCGCGCGCACGTAAGTGATCGGCGAAAGCTGCCGCGCAAGCTCCGCGCGATTGTCTCGGCTGCCGAGCCATTCGATCGCGTAATGCTTCGCGTTTGGCCCGTCAATCAATTCCGCGACATCCGTAATGCCATACCAGTTAATGATGGCCGCGACCTTTAGCTGCGGCTCTGTTGCCTGATTCCAGCGCGTGCTACTGTCGGTTGGACATTGACGGTCGAAAAGATTTGCTGCCGGCAGCATCCCTGTAATCAGCGCTAAATGTCCGCCGGCGGAACCTCCGGTGAGCACGATCTTTGAAGTGTCCAGGTTGTAATCCTTAGCATGGTAAATGACCCAGCGGAGCGCGCAACGGCAGTCCTCGACAGCCGCTGGAGCCTGAGAGTTGCGCGCCAGACGGTACTCCACATTGATGACCGTCCAATTCATGGACAGATATGGCAGCAGTTGAAGTACGTTCCGCTCCTTCTGCCCGTCTACCCAACCGCCGCCGTGAAAAAGTATGAGCGTCGGTTTAGGTTTACTGCCATCTCGCGGCAGGTATAAGTCAAGCTTTAACTCGCTGTTGTTTGCGATTGAATAAGTGATGTTGGGCAGTATGTCGTAATCCTCCGACGCGTAGTCCACCCAAGGTTCAGGATCGGGACTTTGTGTCTGCGCGAAGCTGGAAGCGCAAATCAGCAGGAGAATTAGGCCACGCTCAACCAGATACAATGTTCGGTAGTGACTTATTTTGCCTTTGCGCCTTTCGTATGTCTTCGCGCCTTTGCGTGAAATCCATTTGGCGGCAATTAATATTTCACGCAAAGGCGCAAAGCGAAACTGAAGGCGCCAAGAAGAACTCCAATTTAGGGCACTACTCAAGGTTCGGCTCATCATCTCGTCTTATTGCCGCGAATCGTAAAGGTCCGATGCGATTTTAGGCACTATTTGCCGCTGATTGTTTCGAGCCGTGGCACCTGACCCGCCACCACTCGCGTGTTGTATTTTTCGATGTATTCACGATGTCGCTCATCGAGCGGATAGTGTTCGGGCCATCGATATGGGTAACGGCTCATCGCATGAAAAGGCAACGGCGTGAGTTGATCCGGACTGGCCGAGTTGATGTCCATCTCTTTGCTAAAGCCATCGGCGTATAACAGAAACGTGCGAGTCCAACCTTTCGCCAACGGCGGCAACGACGCCGCATCGAACGCGAGACCGATCTCGTCACCCGGTCGCGAGACGACGAACATATCATCGCTGTTCAGCAACAACTCGCGCACATCGCCCTCACGCGTGTAATGGCCAGTCATAACTTTCCATGGTGAGGTGAACGCGAGAGTTCGATAATCGTAACCGTACGGTTCGCTACCATCGGGCGTCGTCTCGGCTGAAAAGCCGCGCCAATGCAATTCAGCACGAACTGGATCAAGCCGTGTGACTTGCATTGCCAAATTGCCATCGGACGTGTCAACCAGAATCTGGTCCCAGTAGATGCGCATGTTCGTAAGGATGCGCACGTCGCGACTGGCGCTCATAAATTTGCCAGTCAGATCCACCGTGACTGTCTGCGGCCGGCCTACCGGAACGCCGATGTCTTCGATCACGGTTCGCCAGTTTCCGTGTCTATCCTTCACTTGCAGACTCGGCGGCTGCATCGCTTTTCCCGCTTGCACGGCCGCGAGGTTGTCGCTGGACCAGGCGTAGTCTGTCCAGCCGGTTAACAGCAAAACCATGGGCTCCTGGCCATTGGTTGTGGCTCTGCCGCTTGGCCGTGTGGAAAGGCTCCGCCTTTCCGGCGCGGACCTTTTTTCTCGGGCGAGGCTGCGCCTCGCCCAACGCGGTTCGGCTAATTTCAACGTGACTGAATGTGCTTCCGCATACCCGCGAATGCGATCCGTTTTGAAATCATCGGGCCAGCGTCGATCCAGACGCGAAACTAAATCGAGCACATCGTTCCCTTGATCATCGACTGCACTTAGCGGTGGCCGCGCGTCTGTCGTAACGAAGAGCCTGAACGGCTTTGGTGGGTCGCTCATGCCTTCGTTCGGATAAACCTCAACGCCCGAAGGGTGCGCCACAACCAATAACTCCAGACGATCGACAAACAGCGCTTCTTCGAGTTCGTTCGTCACTCGCAGTTCGTAACTCCCGTCTTTCTCCTTCAGTTGGTCACCGCGAATACAAACGTATTCATCCGGATCAGGTTTGTTGTAGTGACCCGGTCGTTCCAAATAACCCATCTCGCCTGCGCCCATGAAATCGGTGATGAACTCGAACCGCTCGCCATTCCACGCATATAAATAAGGACACGACGACGGTTTGCGATCGATTTCGGTGACGTTCAGAGAAATGAAACCTGCCGTTGCGGCGCCGCCTGAAGCAACCGCAGGAAATTCCGTCTCGGCCTGCACAATTCCGGCGGGCCAAAGCACGCGCACTACATCGGGTTTGTCGCGCTTGCCGAGACCAAAGATTAAGTCGGCCGGCGCGGGGGCGGGCGAAGCCGCGTACGTCTCGAGCTTTTGGTAAAGGCTCCCTGCGCGCATTTCGATCTTCGCTTCCACAGCACTGCGGTTGCTGACGCGGGCGTGCAGATCGACTTTGATTGAACGATTGCGGTTGCCACCTTCATTACGCAGGATATGCAGTCCGCCATCAGGGCCACGCAGGATCAACTCGACGTCGCCGTCATTATCAAAATCGCCCGATGCTATTGCCGTTGGCCCTGCGGATATTTCTCGTAATCCAGAGAGGAGACTCAGGTTGCGAAACAAAGCCGGTATGGATTTGTCGCTGACGTCCAAAAAATCGTTCCCGACGTTACGCCATAAGCGCAACCCTCGCGCTGTCATGACGACGAGATCAAGAAGGCCGTCGTTGTCGTAATCAAAGAACTGGGCGGCCAAAGCTTGTTTCGCGGCTGCGGGCGCGGGCGACAGTTTAAAACGAGCACGGCCGTCGCTCATCGCAAAAACCGCCCGCTCGCTAGAGCTCATGAAGAAATCCGTGAACCCATCCTTGTTAACGTCGCCAGCAGCCGCGCACCAAAACGCCCCTTTGCTATCGAGACCAGTTTCCTTCGCCACATCGCGAAATGTTCCATCCCGCATATTGCGAAATAGCATGGGTGGATGCTGATGATCGAGAAGGAAAAGATCAAGATCGCGGCGATTATCGAAATCTGTAGGTACTATCGCCGAACCTCTCGACGGAGAATTGTGCGCACTTAGACCGGCTGCTTGAGAAATTTCAGTGAAGGTGCCATTGCCGTTGTTTCGAAACAGAATGTTCGTTGGTCCGGTCACGACAATATCGAGATCGCCATCGTGATCGACATCTGCGAAAGCTGCCGAGACATAAGGCGCGCCCGTCGCGGATGGCGTGTTGATGCCGGCTTCCTTTGTTCGATCCGAAAAATGGCCGCTGCCGTCATTGTGGTAGAGAACGAATTTATTTTCCGCGGCATATACCACAAACAGATCGGTTTGGCCGTCGTTGTCGTAGTCGCCCGCGACGGCCGCAAAGCAATACTGGCTTCCACTGCTTGATAGTCCCGAACCGGCGGTTATGTCTGTAAACTTCCCGCCATCGTTTCTGAGTAACCGCGGCGGAATCGAAGCGTCGAAAATATCCAGGTCGCCATCGCCATTATAATCGAATAGCACGATTGCCTGTCCTCGCGCATTGAGCTTCTGCGCCCCAGAACGAGAAGCCGATCCATCCTTTAATCCACTGGCAAAACCCCTGGCATCTTTCGGCAGGAGAGCTTCGCTTGTATCTATGAACCTGACGTCCGGAGTTTTGCGATCCACCACGTCTGCTTCCGCGCCCGTTGAGACAATCGCCTCAGCGTAGTGACCGCCCTCGAGATAGCTCGTGCCGATTCTTGTGCCGGCGCCGCTCTGCCTGAGCTGCTGAAATCTCTGAAGCACCCGCTGGCCCTCTTCCTTTGCGCCCGTGCGCGTGAGCACGATGCCCAGGTTATACAGCGCAGTTTCGTTATAAGGTTCAGCCGCCAGCGCTTTTCGAAACGCCGCAATCGCCTGCTCGTACTTCTTTTCTTGCATATAGATCTGACCAATATTGACGTTGGTCGCGACGTCTTCACTGTCTATAGCGAGCACGCTCTGAAATTCTTTGATCGCGTCGTCGAACCGATTGTCAGCACGGGCAATCAGCCCGAGGACGTAATGGGGTTGGGGCGCGCTCGGATCGTGGTTCAGCGCTTTTTCGGCCGCGCGTTTCGCGCCCTCATTATCGGGAACATAGTAAAGTGCAATGCTCAAGTTGATTTGCGCAAGAAGCAGGTTGGGATCAATCGTCAGCGCGCGTTCGAATGATTGAGCCGCATCTTTCGGCTTGTACTGTTCGAGCAATGCGACGCCGATGTTGTTTGCGCGATACGCCGTCTCGCGCTTCTCAAAGGCCGATTGATCTGAAGTCGTGGCGCCTCCGGCAAGGGCACAGATGAATAGTATCGATAAAGTCAATTGCGCTAAACAGATTCGCAAATAGCGCAGCGCTTTGTTAGATCGACTGGATACTTTCACGGTCGGCTCAACTCACGCTAAACCCAAGTCCAATCGCGTCACCGAAGCGGGTGGGAAGGTATAAACCAGCGGATTGGCGGCTTTCGTAACCCCGATAGCTCTTGGTTCTATGCTGCGTGGATTTTCGAAACTGTTATGGGAATGAACATCTGATGCGGTCAGAGTCATACCGCTCACCCCTTTGACAGTCGCGCCGCGCAACGCGATTTCTGCTTCACGAGCACTTTCTAGATCGCCATTTGTAACTGTGAGGGTTAACCGGCGGTCCTGTAGTGAAGCCGACCCGTTTAGGGCTCGCATGGTGGCCGGTTTTCCGTTACGCGTGTAAGAGGCGCGGGGTGACGAAACCATCGTTCTGAGAGATTTGCCTCTCTGATGCGCTGAGTACATATCGAACACATGATAAGTCGGCGTGACCACGAACTTGTCCTCGTGCGCAAGAAAGAGAGACTGCAAACAGTTGACGAGTTGCGCGATATTCGCAGCGCCGATTTTTTCCGCGTGCCGATTGAACGTGTCGAGCGTTAGACCCGCGAGCACCGCGTCCCGAATCGTGGATTGTTGCCCGAGAAGATGCGTGTTGGCTGCCTCTGTGCCGGGCTTGTACCAGGCGCCCCATTCATCGACGACCAATTTGATGCGGTGCGCCCGATCGCTTTCGCCCATCACGACCCATTGATTCGCGATCAATGATTCAATCTGATCGGCTTGACTTAACAGTTCATACCATTCTTCGTCTGGATAATTGAGTGCGTCGCCTTTTCCCTGACGCCAATCACTCGTACGGCCGCCGCTCACGTTCCATGAATAGTCATGCAGGCCCCAGCCCCACATGCTGCCCAGAGCGCTTCGTTCGGCCAACTTGCCGAAGAAGCGGCGGGTCCAGTCGAGGTCTCCGCCATTTGGACCTGACCCCACAAACGCGAGTCCGACACCGTACCCCGGAACCCACGCGGTGAAACGACGATATTCTGCGGAGTATTCATCGGGCGTTAAGTTGCCGCCGCAACCCCACGACTCGTTGCCGACACCCCAAAATTTTACGTTGTATGGCTCGCGTTGACCAGAGGCTGCACGAACTTCAGCTAACGTCGTCGTACCTGAGGGTGAATTGCAGTACTCAACCCACTGGTAAAAATCCTTTGCTGATAAGCTGCGCACGTTCGCCGCGATGTAAGGTTCGGCCCCGACGAGTTTACAAAAGTGCACAAAGTCATCCGTGCCGAATTGATTAGTCTCGTATTTCCATGGACCATCAGGCACGCCCTTAGGCCACTCGCCGGCATCTCGCCAAAAGTTCGTCCGACGCGGACGTTGGGCCTTTGGTCCAATACCGTCGCGCCAGTCGTAGCTGTCTGCGAAACATCCGCCCGGCCAGCGCACCAGACCAGGTCTAATCTTCTTCATTGCGTCAACGAGCGACTTGCGGATTCCGCCGATGTTCGCAATCTTCGAATTCTCGCCTACCCAGATACCGTCGTAAATAACCGCTCCCAAGTGCTCGGCGAAGTGACCATAGATTTCCGGCGCAATTGTTCCAATCGGCTCGTCAACGAGTACTTCAATTCGAGAGTCGACAGCAGTGGCGAGCGGCATCATTCGCCACAAATCGAAGTCGAGAGGTCCAGGTCGGCCTCCGATCAGCATCGCACCGCCGGTCGCACCCGCAATCAGAAAATCGCGTCGTTTCATGCTCGATTCCTCCGCAAACGCAGTCGGCGTTACCGAGTCTTGAATCTGGCTGGGCGGTGATTCTAGCACGCCCAGGTTACTTGCAATCCAGCTTTCACGCTCTGTCGGAAGCGAACGTTGAATCAGACTCAATCACAGCGACGAGAGAAACAGGCTCACAAAGTTCTTTTCGTCCCGACAAAGATGTGCTAAGAAACCGCACACAGACCAGGCGAACAAATATGAAATTTCTGGGAATCGATGTCGGAACCGGCGGCACGCGCGCTGTGGTTGTTGATACGGAAGGGCGAGTGACGTCTTCGGCAACGGTTGAGCACGTACCGTTTGCTTCGCCGCAGACGGGGTGGGCGGAGCAGGATCCGCGGGATTGGTGGCGCGCGTCAACACTGGCGATTCGTGAGGTTCTGCGAAAGGAGAACGCGGACGAGATCGGAGCTGTCGGTCTCTCCGGGCAAATGCATGGTGCAGTACTGCTTGGTGCACGAGACGAAGTTCTTCGCTCCTCGATTATCTGGTGTGATCAACGCACTGGCGCGCAGTGCATGGCCATCACGAAAATGATCGGTCCCGAACGGCTCATTGAGTTCACCTGTAACCCGGCGTTGACCGGTTTCACTTTGCCAAAGATGCTGTGGGTGCGCGAATTCGAGCCCGATATATGGCGGGAGGTCCGCTCAGTGATGTTGCCGAAAGACTATGTCCGCTTGCGGCTAAGCGGCGAAAAGGCCACTGACGTCGCCGACGCCTCCGGCACGTTGCTCTTTGATGTTGCCGGACGCAAATGGTCCGAGCAGATGTTGTCCGCCAGTGAGATCGATGTTCGCCTGCTGCCTCGAGTATACGAATCGCCGGAAGTAACTGGAACAGTTTCGAAATCGGGAGCAGAAGCAACCGGTCTGCACGAGCGTACGCTGATAATTGCCGGCGGCGGCGATCAAGCCGCGGGCGCGGTCGGCATGGGAATCGTTCGCGCAGGGACGGTGAGCGCAACGATCGGCACGTCGGGCGTTGTGTTTGCCGCTACTGACAAGCCGGCGCTCGATCCAAAAGGACGCGTGCACACCTTCTGTCATGCGGTGCCGGGACGATGGCACGTGATGGGCGTAACCCAAGGCGCCGGACTTTCGCTGCGATGGTTTCGCGATCAATTCGGCGCAGGCGCTGAGGACGGACGCGATCCTTACGAACGACTGACGGAAGAAGCGGTGCGCGTGTCGCCGAGCGCGAGCGGTCTGATTTGGACGCCCTACCTGATGGGCGAGCGGACTCCTCATCTCGATCCGGACGCGCGGGCGGCACTCGTCGGCTTAACCGCGAGTCACACGCGTGCTCACGTGGTGCGCGCGATCCTAGAGGGCGTGGCGTTCAGCCTGCGGGACACGTTCGAAATTTTCAAGGAGATGAATGTTCCAGTAGCTGAAATACGGCTTGGCGGCGGTGGTGCGCGATCAAAGCTTTGGCGACAGATTCAAGCGGATGTCTACGGTCGCGAGGTTGAGACTGTGCAAGCCGAAGAAGGTGCGGCGTTCGGAGCGGCGCTGCTGGCCGGCGTCGGCGCAGCCGCGTGGCCGTCAGTCGATGCAGCTTGCGACGCAGTCGTGCGGATTGCTTGCACCGTCGAGCCAAACGCCGAGTCTGTAAAGATTCTCGATCGGCAGTACGAGAAATTCCAACGCGTCTATCCTGCACTTAGACCGTTAGAAAACATCGAGCTGTGAAGAAGAATCGTTCTTGACGAAAGCGGATGCCCCGTTGCAGAATCCCTGCCGCCGTAACAGAAGAAAGGGAAGAGAGATGATCTCCAGAAGAATGTCTTCGCGTCTTGCTTGCGCGTTGGTGTGCGGCGCGCTTACCTGTGTCTCGCTGTTCTTCGGTGCCTGCAAGCAAACGCGTGGCAGCAAACGTTACAAGCTTGCGTTTGTTACCAACAACGCTTCGGATTTCTGGACCATTGCTCGCAAGGGCACAGAGAAAGCGGCCGCCGAACTGCCAAACGCCGACATCGAATTCAGAATCGATTCGGACGGTACGGCGGCCGAACAAACGCGCATCGTAGACGATCTGCTGGCGAAGGGAGTTAACGGCATCGCCATCAGTCCGGTCGATCCTGTCAATCAACTTCAGATGCTCAACCGCGCCGCGCAGCAAGCTTTGGTGATCACGCAGGATAGCGACGCCCCGAACAGCAATCGCATTTGCTACACCGGTACAGACAACGTAGCTGCGGGACGCCAGGCGGGCGCGCTGGTCAAGGAAACCCTGCCGCAAGGTGGAAAGATAATGGTCTTTGTGGGCACTCTCGACGCGGCGAACGCGCAGCAGCGCTATCAGGGTTTGAAGGAAACCCTGCAGGGATCGAACATCCAAATTCTCGACGTGCGCACGGACAATGCTGACCGAGTGCGGGCCAAATCGAATGCCGCGGACGCGCTCGTCAATCAGGCGGACCTCGCAGGCATGGTAGGGCCGTGGGCATACAACGGTCCGGCCATTCTCGGGGCGGTGCGTGATGCCGGCAAGATTGGGAAAATCAAGATCATAGCTTTTGACGAAGAAGACGAGACCCTGAATGGAATCAAGGATGGATCGATCTACGCCACTGTGGTCCAGCAACCGTTCGAGTTCGGCTATCAGTCAATGAAGATTGGTTCGCCGTGCGGCGTTTACGCACGATAAGTTATCCGAATCATGTCGTGAGTTTCGGCGTCGGCCATGGAGAGGTGTTGGGCCTCGCCGGTTTAGTCGGTGCGGGGCGATCCGAAGTCGCTCGCGCAATTTTTGGCGTCGATGCGACGGCTGAGCGTGAGATCGCTCTGGCTGGCAAACCCTTGCACATCGAATCGCCGCAAGACGCGATCAAAGAAGGCATCTATCTCGTGCCCGAGGATCGCCGCACGAGCGGCTTGATCGTTGATTTCACGGTGCGCGAGAACGTTTCGCTGCCGGGCCTGGATCGATGCTCGACCGCCGGGCTGATCAATTCGACGAAAGAAAGAACGGCTGCTAAGAAAGCTTGTCAATCGATTAACATTAAAGCTTCATCACCTGAAATGAAGGCAGCGAACCTCAGCGGCGGAAACCAACAGAAAGTCGATCGCATGGCCGTCATGCACGAAGGCAGAATTGCTGGAATCCTAAACCGCGATCAATTCACCGAAGAAGCAATCATGCGGTTGGCGACCGGCGGCGTGCGCGAGTAACTCATCATGAAAAAAGAGCTGGGCATACTCATTCTCCTCATTGTCCTTTGCGTCTTAGTTTCGGCGATCAATCCGAATTTTCTCCTGGCCATCAACTTGCAAAATCTCGCGCGACAGATTGGCGCGTTCGGCATTTTCAGCATCGGCCTCGGGCTGGTCATTATCACGGGCGGAATCGAATTGTCCGTTGGTTCAATGATGGCGCTGCTCGGCGTCTTGTTGTCGATGATGTTGACTGAATGGAAGTTCGGCGTGGTTATCGCCGTGCTGGCATGCTTTGGCGTGGCTATGTTTCTGACTCTGGTACATGGTTTGCTGATCACGCGCGTAAACATGCAACCGTTCATCGTTACGTTATGTGGGCTGCTATTCTATAGAGGGCTGGCGCGCTTCATCACCAAAGACGAAACGAAAGGGTTCGGCACTGTCAGTGGTCTGGACTTTCTGCGTTTCCTGGCGAACGGGAACCTGTTCGGTGTGCCCATGCCTTTCGTGTTGCTGATTCTGATCAGCATCGTGACATGGGTTGTGCTGCATCGATCGGTTTACGGGCGATACCTGTTTGCTACTGGTCGCAACCCCGAAGCTGCCCGTTATGCTGGAATCAACACGCGGGTGATCATTACGTTGGCTTACGTGATCGCCGGAGCGCTGACTGCTGTCTCGGGAATCATCTTCGCTTTCTATACTAATTCAGTGTCGCCGGCGAACCATGGAAACGCGTATGAACTTTACGGGATTGCCGCAGCAGTTCTGGGCGGCTGTTCTTTACGCGGCGGCGAGGGCTCAGTAGTGGGAATCATAATTGGCGCTGCGTTGCTGCAAGTCTTGCGCAACCTGGTTAACTTGTTGGGCATTCCGAGTTCGCTCGACTTTGCGGTAATGGGCGCTGTGATTCTGCTGGGCGTAATGGCGGATCAGATGCTGAGCGAGCGCCGGGACCGGCGACAGGTAAGGTTGATGCGCGAATCTCTCCGCGCCGACATGCGCGCACCGAACCCCTTAGCTGCGGATCACTCCGGCGGGACCGGCTCGGAACCGCCTGTAGTAGCCGGCCAATGATCTTTCTGGTCAATCGCTAGATTAGAATGACCGCGCGTTAGTGTGTCGCACACAATGATCTGGGAAGAACGATGGCACCCCTTACGCGAAGAATGGGTGATCGTGGGGGCGCATCGTCAGGATCGGCCGTGGAGCGGTAATACCGTCAAGCACCAACGCCTCAATCGTCCCGACTATGTTGAGGACTGCTATCTCTGCCCGGGCAATGAGCGCCTGAGCGGCCAAGTCAATCCTCGTTACGCCGGCGTCTTTGTTTTCGACAACGATCATCCCTGCCTGCCAATCGAGTACGCGGACGCACGCGCTTTCTTTGCGAGCGACAGCGGCACTCATTGGGCCGCTTATGTCGCCGGCGCCTTCGTGGTGTTGAGGCGTGAAGCAGACCTTTCATTCGATGAAGGTGCGCGCATCTTGATTCACTCAACCGTTCCCGAAGGCAGAGGAGTCAGTTCGTCTGCCGCGCTGGAAGTCGCCGTCATGCAGGCCGTCGCGGCAGCTTACGAAATCGAAATGTTGCCGCAAGAGCTGGCGCTGCTTTGTCAAAAAGTCGAGAACATAATCGTAGGCGCGCCGTGCGGTGTCATGGACCAGATGACTGCGGTCTTTGGCGAAACGAACTGCTTGGTGGAGCTCCTATGCCAACCCGCTGAATTGGAAGGCATACTTCCGCTCCCTGAACAAGTGGAGGTATGGGCCATTGATTCCGGCATTCATCATTTTGTTGGCGGCTCGGACTACCGGACTGTGCGCACGGCGGCCTTCATGGGCTACCGCATCATTGCCGATGTGGCCGGATTACCAGTTCGTCCTGGCGAGCGCCACGGTCACGTTTGTATTGATGATTCGAAATGGAAAGGCTATCTTGCGAACGTTACGCCGGAAGAGTTCGAGGAGGAATATAAGCAAACTGGTATTCGACCAGCGATCGTTTCAGGTTCTTCGCCGGGCGCGAGTGCCTTCGGGGACTTGAGACTGACGCGAAACTGAAAAGAAAGAACTGATGAATATGAAGCAAAGATTTTTCATTTGGCTATTGCTGGGCCTCGTGTTATTCGTGCCTTGTTCCCAGGCGACGGCTCAGGCGAACGTGAAAAAGGAAACTTTTGGCAAAACTCCGGAGGGCCAGCCGGTGGACATTTACACTTTGACGAACAGTCACGGTGTTGAAGCGAGGATTACAAACTTTGGCGGCATTCTCACCTCGTTGCGTGTTCCGGACCGCAAGGGGAAGGCCGACGACGTAGTGCTCGGCTTCGATAATCTGGACGCATATCTAAAGGGCGATCCGTGGTTCGGCGCACTGATCGGCCGTTACGGCAATCGCATCGCAAAAGGCCGCTTCACCCTAAACGGCATCGAATACAAACTGGCGACCAACAATGGCGAGAACCATCTGCACGGTGGCATCAAAGGCTTTGACAAAGTCATTTGGAACGCGAGGCCTATGAAAGTTCCCGGCAGCGCAGCCCTCGAATTGACTTATCTCAGCAAGGACGGTGAGGAAGGTTATCCGGGCAATCTCTCGGTCAAAGTCACTTACACGCTGACGAATGCGAATGAGCTGAAGATCGATTACTCCGCAACCACCGACAAAGATACAGTCGTCAATCTCACGCATCACTCTTATTTCAATCTTGCCGGCCAGGGAAACGGTGACATTCTCAATCATCGCCTGTACCTTAACGCCAGCCGATTCACACCAATCGATGCCGGATCGATTCCGACCGGAGGCCTGCGGAGCGTGCGCGGCACTCCTTTTGATTTCATTCGCATGACACCGATTGGCGCGCGCATCAATGCGGATGACGAACAGTTGAAGTTTGGGAGTGGTTACGACCACAACTTTGTTCTGAACGGGAAAACGGGAGTGATGCGCCTGGCGGCCAGAGTTTACGAGCCGACCACCGGACGGGTGATGGAAGTTTTGACGACGGAACCTGGACTTCAGTTCTACAGTGGGAACTTTCTTGATGGCACACTGACCGGCAAAGAGGGCAAAGTCTATCAACGGCGATCCGGCTTTTGTCTGGAGACGCAGCATTACCCCGATTCGCCGAATAAGCCGAATTTCCCGAGCACGGTCTTAAGAAAAGGCGCGCGTTATCATACGACCACAATCTACAGATTTTCGGTCCGAAAATAGCATTGAGTTAACAAGATTTTCATTTGCTATTTTGTTGAGGCCAACCTCGACACACTCCAAATGGAAAATGAAAAATGACCAATGATAAATGGAAAATCGGAATTATGTTCTTCTTCTCAGTGTCTCTGTGCCTCAGTGGCTTCCTCTTGTTTTCTCCATCACACTCGCAAACACGAGCGGCCCTCAAGGACACGTTCAAAGACGATTTTCTAATTGGAGCGTCGCTCAACCGCCATCAAATCTATGAGGAAGACCCGCGAATAACATCGCTGCTCGTCTCGCAGTTCAACACGATTACCTCTGAGAATATTCTGAAATGGGCGCTGGTCCACCCCGCCCCTGACAAATACTTTTTTGCCGCAGCCGATCGCTACGTCGCGTTCGGCGAGAAGCATGGGATGTTCATCGTTGGCCACACGCTGGTGTGGCACAACCAAACTCCTGCGTGGGTTTTTCAGGACGAGAAAGGTAATGCCGCGAATCGCGAGACCTTGCTGAAGCGTCTGCGGGATCACATCACGACCGTCGTCGGCCGTTACAAAGGAAGAATCAAAGGTTGGGATGTCGTTAACGAAGCGCTGAATCAGAACGGAACTATGCGGCAGTCACCGTGGATGAAAATCATCGGCGAAGATTATTTGGCAAAGGCTTTTGACTTTGCGCACGAAGCCGATCCTGATGCGCAGTTGTACTATAACGATTACGACCTGGAGCTGCCGGCGAAACGTAAAGGGGCGGTCGCCTTGATCGGAAGACTCAAAGCACAGGGGGTTCCGATCACAGCGATTGGATTGCAGAACCATAATCAGATGAACTGGCCGTCAGTGACGGACGAAGATGAAACGATCAGCGCGTTTGAACAACTCGGAATCAAAGTCAACATCACCGAATTGGATGTCGACGTGCTGCCGCGTCCGACGAGGCCTGGCGCCGATTACGCGCTGGACATTCCTGCGACTCTGCAGCTAAATCCATATCAAAACGGTTTGCCTGAGGTGGTTCAACGGGCTTTGGCGAAACGCTATGCGGATCTGTTTCGCATCTATCTAATGCATCGCGACGCAATCGACCGCATAACTTTTTGGTGTGTTACTGACGGCGATTCATGGTTGAATGATTGGCCCATCAAAGGCAGAACTAATTACCCGTTGCTGTTCGATCGTGAGGGTCAACCCAAGCCGGCGTTTGTTGGCGTGCTCAAATTGAAAATAACGGAGTAGACACATGACAGCGAACAACTACCGCCCCCAGCCTGAACACAAATTCACTTTTGGGCTCTGGACCGTTGGCAATCGAGGCCGCGATCCGTTTGGTGATGCGACGCGTCCGAGTCTGAGTCCGGTTAAGATCGTGCGAGAGTTAAGCAGGCTCGGCGCTTACGGAGTCAATCTTCACGACAACGACCTGGTACCTATCGATGCGAAGCCCCAGGAGCGCGATCGGATCGTGCGTGAATTCCAAAAGGCCCTGCACGATCATGGAATGAAAGTTCCCATGGCCACCACGAACCTTTTTTACGATCCGGTGTTCAAGGACGGCGCGTTTACTTCTAACGATCCGCGCGTGCGTCTTTACGCGTTGCAGAAGACGATGCGTTCGATAGATCTCGGCGCGGAGTTCGGTGCACACATTTACGTCTTCTGGGGTGGCCGCGAAGGCGCGGAGGTAGATGCAGCGAAAGACCCGCGCGAAGCATTGAAGTGGTATCGCGAAGCACTGAATTTTCTGTGCGAGTATTCGATCGACCACGGCTACGATTACAAGTTCGCCCTCGAAGCCAAACCGAACGAACCACGCGGGGACATCTATCTGCCAACGACCGGCGCGATGCTCGCGTTCATTGCCACGCTCGATCATCCCGAGATGGTTGGCGTCAATCCCGAAGTCGGGCACGAACAGATGTCGGGCCTGAATTTTTATCATGTCGTGGCCCAGGCAATTGAAGCCGGCAAGCTCTTTCACATCGATCTCAACGATCAGAAAGGACCCCGTTTCGATCAGGACCTGCGTTTCGGTTCCGAGTCAATTAAGAATCTTTTCTTTCTCGTGAGGCTGCTGGAAGACTCGGGGTACGATGGACCACGTCACTTTGACGCTCATTCGTATCGAAGTGAGGACGAAGCAGGGGTTTGGGAATTTGCCGCCGGCTGCATGCGAAATTATCTAATCCTCAAAGAGAAGGCGCGCCGATTTAATGAAGACACCGAGATTCAATCACTGCTCGCGGAGATTCGCTCAGCGCCCGGCGATTACGCGAACGGCTTTGGCCCTTACACACATGACCGGGCCGAGAGCATCAGAGGGCTGCCTTTGGATCGAGCGGAATTAGCGGCGAAGAAACTGCCTTACGAACGCATAGATCAATTGACGGTGGATATCCTGTTAGGCGTTCGTTGATTCGCATCGTTGGCCGGTGTATTTAAAAAGCGGAAGTCACGCACTGGGGTTCAGAGCTCAACCTTTAGCTTGTCGCCTTTCGTGGACAGCAATCTAAAGGTCGAACTCTGAACGCTTGTGCCTGAACTCCACAGCAGGTCTGATCATTTCCATCAACGGAGGCAAACCAAAAAGGTGAAAGGCGAGACCGCAAATCGCTCGCGCTGTCGCCCGCGAAAGCGGGCTTCGGGACATTCTCTTGATCCCATTCCTTACTTACTGCTATTCGCGCTGATGGTCATTGTTTGTGCGCCGGGTCGTCCCTTGGCTCAAGTCCTTGGGGATCCCGTAGACGTCAGTCAGGATTTTCAGAAGATGGAGAATGTCTATTTCATCGGCAGCCGGGTCACTTCGTTCGATCCAGCGACCGGGCAAGGGACACTGCAGTGGGACCGATACCTGAGGAATACTACGCTGTCTTTCAACAAAATTGACGTTGGGTTTGCGCGCGGTCGGGCCACTGAATTTCCCGGAACGGAATACGATCAAGATCCGTCGCTGCCTTTCTCGATTACGTTTGTAAGTCCTCGCACGGTGCGATTGCGTTTTTCCACACGAGCGGTGCCACTCAGTGAAGGGAAGTCGCTAATGCTTGCGGGGCCGGTTCCAACCGATCATTCGTGGAGAGTTGAGCAGACCGACCAGGCGATTACGTACAAGAGCGCTCACGGTGAAGTGCGCATAATTAAACAGCCGTGGCATATCGAGATACATGACGAACGCGGACATCTCCTGACACGCACACAGAACATTGGTGATCCGGCGACGTTTATCGCTCCGATTCCATTTTCTTTCCTCCGCCGCGCCGGCGATTTGAGCCGCCGCATTGCGGCCACTTTCGAACTAGAGCACGACGAGAAGATTTTCGGTTGCGGCGAGTCGTTTACCCGGCTGAACAAGCGCGGACAACACATCAACGTCTTTACGCGTGACGGCATGGGCACGCAGAACGAATACATGTATAAGCCGATTCCATTCTTCCTCAGCAGCAACGGCTACGGCATGTTCGTGCACACCAGCGCCCCCGTGACCTTTGATTTCGGCAAGTACTACGACGCGCACAATGTAATCTATTCGGGCGACGAGGACCTCGACCTCTTTATCTTCCTCGGCGAGCCGAAGGACATTCTCTCTGAATACACGGCCCTGACCGGCCGCAGTCCCGTGCCTCCACTTTGGTCTTTTGGCTTTTGGATGAGCCGCATCACCTACAACTCTGAAGATCAAGTGCGCGAGGTAGCGAAGCAATTAAGAGCGCACCGCGTGCCCGCTGATGTCATTCATCTTGATACTGGCTGGTTCGAAACGGATTGGCGCAGCGACTACCGCTTTTCCTCTTCACGATTCCGGTTACGAAGTGAAGAACGAAAGCGGGCAGTTGCCTTGTGAAGACGCGACACTCGATATGAGCAATCCCGAAGCGGTCAAGTGGTATCAAGCGAAGCTCGCAAACCTTTTGAAGCTCGGGGTCAGCGCCATCAAGGTTGATTTCGGCGAAGGGGCTCCGTTGACGGGACAGTATGCTTCAGGTCGAACCGGCTGGTACGAGCATAATCTTTACCCGTTGCGTTACAACAAAGCCGTCGCCGAGATCACGAAAGACGTGACGGGCGATAACATCATTTGGGCGCGGAGCGCGTGGGCCGGTAGTCAGCGTTACCCACTCCACTGGGGCGGCGATGCCGAGAACACGAACTCGGCGATGGCCGGCGAGTTGCGCGGCGGACTTAGCTTCGGCTTGTCTGGCTTCACTTACTGGAGTCACGACGTAGGCGGCTTCGTCCAGCGTGCGCCGCGAGATCTGTATCGTCGCTGGATGGCGTGGGGCGTGCTGACCTCGCATACGCGAGCGCACGGTGCGCCACCGCGCGAACCTTGGGAATATGACGAGGCGTTGACGGAAGATTTTCGCCGCGCGCTTGGTTTGAAGTATTCGCTGATGCCTTACATTTACGCTCAGGCTAAAGATTCTTCTGGCCGCGGCTATCCGATGCTGCGCACGCTCTTCTTCGAATATCCAAATGATCCTGGATCGTGGGACATTGACGATGAATACATGTTCGGATCTAATCTGCTGGTCGGACCGCTCTTCGACAGCAGTGATACCCGCAAGGTTTACCTCCCGCCGGGCGACTGGATTGATTATCAAACGGGCAAGGTCTACGCGGGCGCGCAATGGCACGACATCAAAGCCGGCGATATCCCCGTTGTTTTGCTTGTAAAGAACCACTCCGTTCTGCCGCACATCAAAGTCGCACAAAGCACGAAGGACATGGACTGGAAGGACGTCGAGTTGCGCATCTTCAGCACCGACAAGGAGCCGATTACCGGATTGTTTGCCCTGCCCAAAGGCGCTCTTCAGACGATCAGCCTCAGTCCGAGTACTGGCGGCTTTGCTTTGGTCGAGGATCCACTTCGCGGAAAAGTGAAGTGGAGGATCACGCGGTTTGCTCGACACTGATTTTCTTTTCTGCGTCGGAGCTCACCCACGCTGCGGACCATCATCATGAAGCGCAAGATCTCGCGCCGAAAATTTCTCAGGCAGACTGCGTTCGCAGGTGCGGCTCTTCCTCTTGCCTCTTCCGCACTCGCAATCAAAGAGAAAATTTCCTTCGCAACTAACGCCAGCAGACAGCCACTGATGCTCTGGTACGAAAAGTCGGCCAGCCAGTGGGTTGAGGCCTTGCCAATTGGTAACGGGCGATTGGGGGCGATGGTCTTCGGTGGGACGGTGAGTGAGCGCCTCCAATTAAACGAGGACACTCTTTATGCGGGTGGGCCATACGATCCGAATAATCGCGAAGCGCTGAAAGCGTTGCCGGACGCGCGACGGCTGATCTTTGCGGGCAAGTACAAAGAAGCAAATGACCTGATCGGTGAAAAAATGATGGCCCATCCGATCAAGCAGATGCCTTACCAACCCGTCGGCGATCTGCGGCTTGAGTTTCCCGGGCATAATAATGTTTCGAATTACTTTCGCGAATTGGATCTCGATACGGCGATTGCCAGAGTGTCTTACAAACTCGCTGGCGTGACCTTTTATCGTGAAGTCTTCGCCAGTCCGGTGGACCAAGTGATTGTGCTGCGGCTTACCGCAGACGCGCCGGCGAAACTCAGTTGTATCGTGAGTTTCACCACGGCTCAGAAGGCGACTATCCAAACGGAAGCAAATGACACGCTCGTCATGCGCGGCGAGAATGGCGACGCTTTTGGCGTGAAAGGCGCGCTGAAGTTTCAGGCGCGCGCCCGCGTGCTGGCGAGCGGAGGCGCAACAGTCGCCCAGAATGGAGAGATCGTCGTCAGCAATGCGAATACGGTTTTGATCAGGATTGCGGCGGCGACCAATTACAAGAGTTACAAGGACGTGAGCGGTGATCCGGAAGCGCTGGTAAAAGCTTATCTGAATCGAATCAAAGGAAAGTCATTTGCTGCGATGCGCACCGCGCATGTCCGCGAGCATCAGCGGTTCTTTCGGCGCGTGACGCTGGATCTTGGGATTACGGAAGCGGCGAACCTGCCGACAGATCAACGACCGGCTAAGTTTGTTGCAGGCGCCGATCCACACCTCGCGACACTCTACTTTCAGTACGGACGGTACCTTCTCATTTCATCATCGCGACCAGGCACGCAGCCGGCAAACCTGCAGGGCCTTTGGAACGAGTCGATGACACCGCCGTGGGAATCGAAGTACACAATCAACATCAACACCGAGATGAACTACTGGCCGGCAGAGACGACTAACCTTTCCGAGTGCCACGAACCGCTGCTGCGAATGGTGACGGAACTGGTTGAGAACGGAGGCCGCACAGCGCACATACAGTACGGCGCGAAGGGCTGGGTTTGTCATCATAATACAGACCTCTGGCGGCAGACCGCTCCGATCGACGGGCCACTGTGGGGGTTCTGGCCCACGGGGGGCGCGTGGCTTTGCACGCATTTGTGGAATCACTATGAGTTCACCCGAGATGACAAATTTCTCGCGCGTGTCTATTCGGTAATGAAGGGCGCGGCGCAATTTTTTGTCGACACTCTGGTCGAAGAACCGAAACATAAATGGCTCGTGACGTGTCCTTCGATCTCACCGGAAAACACACATCCGGCGGGGGTGGCAATCTGCGCGGCCCCAACGATGGACATGCAGATTCTGCGCGACCTGTTTAGTCAGTGTATCGAGACCGCGCGGATGTTAGGCATCGACAGAGAGTTCAGCGCCAAGCTCGCTGATGTTCGCGCCCGGCTGACGCCGATGCAGATCGGCAAGGCCGGTCAGTTGCAAGAGTGGCTCGAAGATTGGGACCTAGAGGCGCCGGAGCGTCAGCACCGTCACGTCTCACATCTCTACGGTTTGTTTCCCAGCAATCAGATTACGTCGAGTGCCACGCCCGATCTGTTTGCAGCCGCGAAGAAGACGCTGGAGCTGCGGGGCGACGTTGGAACCGGATGGAGTCTCGCCTGGAAGATCAACTTATGGGCACGACTGCTCGATGCTGACCATGCCTATCTCCTTCTGCAAAAAGCGCTGACACCCATTTATTCAAACGATCCCAGGTATCGCGGTGGTGGTGGTATCTATCCGAATCTTTTCGACGCTCATCCGCCATTTCAAATCGACGGCAACTTCGGCGCGACCTCAGGCATCGCCGAAATGCTTTTGCAATCACACACGGGCGAGATTCATCTGCTGCCAGCCTTGCCGAAAGCATGGCTCACCGGAAACATCAAAGGATTGCGCGCGCGTGGCGGATTCGAAGTCGATATTGAATGGAGAGAAGGGAAGTTGGTGCGGTCGACTATTCGAAGTATTAACGGGACCGACTGCAAGGTGCGCTATGGTAAGCAGGTCGTCACGCTGCGTCTTACACTCGGCGCCGCCGCTCGGTTGAATGAAAGGCTGCAGCGGGTAAGCTCTACGAGATTCACGTCCCCGTTAGTGTGAATTGCCTCCCAACTAATTTCCGCGTGCAATTCGATCCAGCGTTTCTACTAAAGCCTCCAGTGCAGACCATTGCGGATTGTGATCCGCGGTCAATTGCAGCACTGGCCAGCCGCGCTCCTTCGCGCGTACGGACTGAGAATAGAAATCGTCGTCTTTCGCTTCTTTACCTTTTTCCACCGTGAGAATGTAGGTAGCAGGAAGCTTAAACGCAGCTTGGTTCTTGAGCACGATCGCTTCCGTAAAGGTCTTCAGCGGCTGCGGTACATCGTGTGGCGGTGGCTGATCAGGTTTTACCCATGCCGGCACAATGTAATCGCCTTTCGTCATATTCTTGAGAAAGTCGTTGCGCTTGCCAAAAATTGCCATCACACTTTCACCATCCGTGGGCACAAGCGCATCGATGTAAACCAGTCGCTTAATCCGATCAGGCAAGCGATCAGCAACGCCGGTGATAACCATGCCGCCATAACTGTGGCCCACGAGGATGATGTGGTGAAGATCTTCAAACAGAATGGTGTTCACAACGTCTTCAATGTGCGTGCTTAAGCCGATATCCGGCCGGCTCAAGTGGACACGCTCGCCGAGTCCGGTTAACTGCGGCCGATAGACGTTGTAACCCTTTTCGCGCAGGGCCGCATCGACTTTGCGAAAGGCCCACGCGCCGCCCCATGCGCCATGGACGATCACGATCGTCGGCTTCGCGCTCTGGGCCATTGTCTGAATGCCAATCAGTTGCGAAGCGAAAGCGACGAGTGCGATCGTTAAGAGTTGTCTCTTGATTCTCATGTCCTTCAATCCTCCGAAGTGTCTTTGCCTAAAAAGTCTTTCAGCGGTGCAACTATGCCGTGTGATATGCGGAAGGCCCAGGCCCTTCGGGCAAGTTCTATATTTGAATTCCGGGCTACGCCCAATTGTTGGGGCGCAGCCCCAAATTTATTCATGCTGACCGACGGAAGCGCGGAGCGCTTCCGCACATCGGAGGGGGTACCCGAACGCCTCCTGCCCGACTTCTTAGGCGAACCCCTCCGAAATTGTTTGAAGCTCTTCACCACGGAATCGCGATTGCGGTGCGTCGTTCGTTTGTCCACGCGCAGCAGCCGATCGACGGGCCTGCTCATTGGTACACGCGAACGTAATCAACCAGCATAGTTTGCGGAAATACGATCCCCAGTGTGGCCGTTGCTGCAAAGCCGATGAGAGTCTGCAGGCGGGACTCCATGGCGTCCAGTCTTTTCTGAGCCAGATCGTACGCCGAAATTGCGAACGGATATGCTAGATCGACTGAGGGATATTCTTGGGCAAGGTTGTCAGTCGAGTTACTCATTCTGCTGCACCTCCGTCTTGCTGGGTTTGAGCATGACGTTGATTATTGCAGAGATGCTCGAGTGTTCCTTCCGACATAGTCCTTACGATCGCTGTCCATCACGCCGAACGAGCCGCGCAGATTCCAGAGCGCAAAGCCCCAGCCAGCTTCCTTCCAAAGCGAGAGACAGTCTCGCATCCAGGCCAAGGTCACCGCGTGGGGAGTCTGATTGAAGCAGCCCCACTCGCCTACATGGATCTGTACGCCTCTATCTACCAAAGGCCTGTATGGATCAATGTATTCACTCTTGAGACGCGCGCGATCCCATGTTGTGCCGCGATCATCTTTCAGAGGCCAGGTCGGCACATTGAAACTTTCAAATTCATCTTTCGGCACCCCAGGTCGCCGTATAGTGACTGATGGCTTTAGGGAGATAGCCACGCGTGCTTTGGACCAGTCCCAGCTCGGCGATGCCCATCACGGGCGCCTGACCGATGTTAATGCCGTCAGCGAAGATCAATCGTTTGGGATCGACTTCACGAATTCCAGCGACCAGCTGCTGGACAATCTCAACGTAGCGCTCCTCCAGATAGCCTTCGAACGATCGGCGACCGCAACAGCGCAGGCAGTTAAACCTTTGATGAAAACGCGCCGGTTCATTTTCAGTTACCCTGCAGAAACTGAGCGACGGCTGCATTCACTTTCTCGTATTCACACGATGGGGCGAGGTGGCCGCAATCACTGTCCAACTCGAGCGTCTTCGCCGGCAGCAATCGCGCGAACTCCAATGCAGGTCCCGGAGTAACTACGTGATCCGATTTGGCGACTACGATCAGCACCTTTGCTCTTACCGCCTGGGCCGCGCGCTCCATCGAACCGCCGAAGTCCTGCGACACGTCCAAAGCCATCATTGCCTGCGCTTGCCGTATCTTGTCGTTGGCGTCAACGCCGGCGTCTTGTTTTGCTTTCTCGAGCCGATCGAAAAGCTGTTGGCGGGTAATCAGTTTGTTGTAGTTCTCAGGCGTCGTGAGCAGCAGCTCGCCGAATTCGTACTCGACCACGCGCGCCGGGTTCGTCGCGTAATTGCCGTTGTCCCAATCGCGATCGTTCACGATCGCATCAATCTGCGCCTGCCACAGCAGCAAATCGTAAGTAGCCAGTCGCGGTGAACCAACAATCGGAATCGCTTTATCCATGAAATTCGGATACGAAACCATCCACTGAAACGTCTGCATGCCGCCCATCGAAACGCCGATTACCGCCTTCACATGATCGAGATGCAGCACCTTTGTCAACAATTCGTGCTGTGAATCGACGGTATCGCGCAGCGTGAATTTCGGAAAGCTCATGCGCGGCTGCAGCTTACTGTTCGAAGGTGAAGAAGAAACGCCGTTGCCGAGTGCATCTATAGCAATCACGAAATACTTTTCGCTGTTAACCAGCCGGCCTGGGCCGATGTTCGATTTCAGTTGCTCGGTGGTGCCGGAAGCCCAGGTGGGGAAGACAATAGCATTCGATTTCTGCTCGTTTAGTTTGCCGAAAGTTCGATAGCCGGCACGACAATCGCGAATCACCTCGCCGCTTCTAAGCTTGAAGTCGCCGAGAGAAGCAAACTGCTGATCCTGCGCAACAACTCCAATTAACAGGAGTTGAATTGAAAAACAGATCTGCAGCGCCAGGCGAACCGAATTTTTAATCAAGTTTCTACTTCTGAAAGACAAGATTATCCACCGCGATCGTGCCATGCTGCGGCGCGCATTGATTGCAATAGGCGCTGATACTAATGGCGGTCAACTTCCTGAGCACCTCTTTGGTGTCGACCTTCTGGTCGACCCAGGAAGGCTGCGAGAGAGACTTCAGCGG
>WNGF01004869.1_pt1 | contig 28443 bp, 26 predicted proteins | sample 5400641 | NCBI WGS metagenome assembly WNGF01 (sample SAMN13153371, study PRJNA577476) | soil metagenome | isolation source: 80 cm soil or saprolite under grassland replicate 2 | place: USA:California | collected 2016-06-15 | reverse complement strand
AGGCGGTCCAGGTCCCCTCCCGCGGCGTCTGGCTCTTGACGGGCAGCCCGGCCGCGTCGGCCACGGTCGAGAGCGGCGGCTCACGGCTCTCGGCGCAGAAGATCGAGATCGGCGAGAAACGCAGAGACGTCACGGCGGAGGGGGGAGCGCGGGCCGTGTTCACGCCCGAAAAGGGAAAACCGCCGACGGTCTCGCCGCTCGGCGACCCGCAGAAACCGACCTACGGCAAGGCCGCCCGCATCGTGCTCGACGACGCGTCTCGCATCGCGACGCTCTCGGGAAGCGCTTCGGTCTGGCAAGAAGCTTCCTCGCTCGCAGCCGACGACATCACCTTGAACGACGTCGAGCGCTCGGTGGTCGCGGTCGGCAACGTGCGCGCCGTCATGCCCCCGCAGCCCGACCCGAAAGCCGACGCGGGAAAAGCGCCGGGCAAGCCGTCCGCCGTGGCGGGAGCGAAGCCTGAAGCCACCGTCGTGACGTCCCGGCGCCTTACCTACAAGGAGGCGGCTTCGTCGGCAGTTTTCGAGGGTGGCGTCGTCGTGATGCGCGGGGCCTGGCGCGCCTCCGGGAACACGGGCACGGCGTTTTTCGACAAGGAGCGAAAGGTCGAGCACGTGGAGCTGATCGGGGGCGTCGCCTTGAGCGACACGTCCGCGGGGCGCACGGGGCAGGCCGACCGCGCCGTGGACTATCCGGCGGAGGGACGGACGATCCTCGAGGGCAAGCCGGCGCGCGTCAACGATGCGGAAAACCGCGTCTCGGGCGCGATCTTGACGATCACCGAGCGCGGGCGTAGGGTCGAAGTGACCGCCCCGGAGGGAGAGAAGACCGAGACCGTGCACCGGACGAAACGCGATTGAGCGAAGAGATCCCGTTCCTCGACGAGCGTCCGGTGCTCTCCGCCGAGGGTCTCGTGAAGGTGTACGCCGGCCGCACCGTCCTGCGCGGGGTTTCGCTGACGATCGGCGCGGGAGAGATTGTCGGGCTGCTGGGCCCCAACGGCGCGGGCAAGACGACGACCTTTTCGATTGTCGTCGGGCTCGTCCGGCCGGACGCCGGAGTCGTCCGACTCGGCGACCGCGACCTGACGGACCTGCCCATGTACCGGCGCGCGCGAGCGGGCATTTCTTACCTGCCGCAGGAGCCCTCGGTCTTCCGCAAGATGACCGTCGAGGAAAACCTGCTCGCCATCCTGGAGACTCTCGACCTGCCGCCTTCGGGCCGACGCGAGCGCGCCGACCGCCTTCTGGCCGAGTTCGGCCTCGAGGCCCTGCGGAAGAACCGCGCGTATTCACTCTCTGGAGGCGAGCGCCGGCGCGTCGAAATCGCGCGCAGTCTCGTCGTCTCGCCGGATTTCCTCCTTCTCGATGAGCCCTTTGCAGGCATCGACCCCCTCGCCGTCCTCGACATTCAGACGATCGCGCGGCGGCTCGCCGCGTCGGGGATCGGGGTGCTCATGACCGACCACAATGTGCGAGAGACGCTGTCGATCGTCGACCGGGCCTATATAATCAATGACGGCGAGATTCTCAGAGCGGGCACGCCTTTTGCTCTGTCGAACGACGCCACCGTCCGAAAGATCTATCTGGGAGAAGCGTTCCAGCTCCGTTAGTGAAGCCATGGCTCTCGAACAGAAGCTGAATCTTCGACTTTCGCAGCGGCTGGTCATGACGCCGTCGCTGCAGCAGGCCATCAAGCTGCTGCAGATGTCGAAACTCGAGCTCGAGGAGACCATCACCCAGGAGATCGTCGAGAACCCGATGCTCGAGGAAGAGCAGGAGGAGCCGGCCGAGGTCGAGCCGGGCGAGGCCTCCGAGGCCCCGTCCCCCGAAGCTTCCTCCGCGCCCTCGCCGGAGGAGGAAACGCTGGCAAAGGGGGAAACGCCGGCGGAGACCTTGCCGGTGGAAGCGGCCCCGGAAAAGGAGCGCGATTCCTTCGAAGAGATCGACTTCAACTCGTTCTTCGAGGATTACCTCGATACGGGCTACAACCCGCGGCAATACGACGAGGAAACCGAAGCCGCGCCCCTCGAGAACACGCTGACCCAGACGCCCGGGCTGCAGGAGTATCTGAATTGGCAGCTCGGGATGAGCGAGGCTCCGGCTCGCATCAAGGAGATCGCCGCTTACCTGATCGGGAACATCGACGAGGACGGGTATCTGCGCGTCTCCCGCGACGAGATCCGCGCCGGCGGTTATGAAGACGAAGCCGAGGTCGAGGCGGCTCTGAGTCTCGTGCGGGGATTCGACCCGGCGGGCATCGGCGCCTTCGACATGCCCGACTGCCTCATGCTGCAGGTCCGGGCGCTCGGAATCGAGAACCCCTTGATCGAGAAGGTCGTCACCGAGCATTGGGCGGCGTTCTTGAACCGGCAGTATGCGCAGCTCGCCAAGGCTCTCGGCGTGAGCATGTCGGAGCTGCAGGTCGTCTTCGAAGTGGTCAAGAACCTCGAGCCCAAGCCGGGCCGCCGCTTCTCCAACGAACGGACGATCTACGTCGAGCCCGACGTCGCCGTTCGCAAGATCGGCGACGAGTACGTCATCCAGTTGAACGAAGACGGTTTGCCGCGGCTGCGGATCTCGGCGGCCTACCGCCGGATGCTGCGGGGCGGCAACGGGGCGATCGGGGTGGAGGCGGCCAACTACTTGAAGGAGAAGATGCGCTCCGCCGTCTGGCTCATCAAGAGCCTCGACCAGCGGCAGCGCACGATCTACAAGGTGGCCGATTCGATCGTGCGCCACCAGCGCGGGTTCCTCGACAACGGCATCGAGCACTTGCGTCCGCTGGTCCTGCGCGACGTGGCCAACGACATCGGAATGCACGAGTCGACGGTCTCCCGGGTCGTTTCGAACAAGTACATCCACACGCCGCGCGGGCTTTTCCCGATGAAGTACTTCTTCCACAGCGGAATCGACTCGTCGAGCGGGGGCGACGTCTCCTCGCTCTCGATCAAGAACAAGATCGCCAAGATGATCGAAGACGAAGACTCGCGACGTCCGCATTCGGACGCGCGGATCATGGAGAAGCTGCGCGGCGAAGGCATCCAGATCGCCCGGCGCACCGTCGCGAAATACCGCGAAGAGCTGCGTATTCCGTCTTCCTCCCAGCGCAAACAGAGTTTCTGAAAGCAGCACAGGAGGGGCGATGGCTGTCGAGCTGACCGGCCGCAACGTGACCGTCACCAACGCCTTGAGGACGCTCGCCGAGAAGAGAGCCCGGCGTCTCGAGCGTCACCTCGCCGGGCCCGCCGGCGTGCGCATCGTCGTCTGGCGGGAGAAGCATCTGTTCAACGCGGAGGTGATCGCGACGCACCGCCGCCGGCGATGGACCGCCCAGGAGGAGCGCGGCGACCTCGAGGCCGCCGTGTCGTTCGCCCTCGGGAAGATCGACGCGCAAGCGCGGAAGGAGACCGAGAGACTCCGGACCCGCAAGCATCGCGGAGCCCGGGCCAAGGCCGGCGCCGGCAACGGGGAGGGATCCGAGAGAAAGACCCGGGCGCGGGCCTCGGACAGCCGGATCGTCCGGGCCGGACGGCTCCCGATCAAGCCGATGAGCGTCGAAGAAGCGGCCCTGACGATGGACGGCTCCGACCGTGAGTTCCTCATCTTCCGCGACGCAACTTCGGAGAGAGTCTCGGTCCTCTACAAGCGACGGGACGGAGACCTCGGCTTGATCGTGCCGGAAGACTGACTCCATGCCAGCGAGGGGAGCGGAGATCGTCCCTCCGCAGCTCGTCTTCTCCGTTTCGGGCCAAACGGCGGCCCAGGTGCTCGAGGAGATGGCGGGACACCTGGCCGAGCAGGGTGTCGTATCGGACGGCCCGGCCCTGGCGCGACAGCTCGTGGGGAGGGAGGCACGTTGCCCGACCGCGATCGGCGCCGGAATCGCGATGCCGCATTGGAAGATCCCGGCTCTGTCCCGAGTCGTCGTCGCGGTCGGCCGCGCGCGGCTGCCCGTGGATTTCGCGGCCCCGGACGGAAAGCCCGTGGATCTCGTCTTCCTCCTGCTCTCGCCCGCCGAGGTCCCGGCCACGCACCTGGCCGCTCTGGCACGCCTGTCCCGGATCCTGCGCGCGCCGGGCGTGGCCAACCGCATCCGCGAGGCCGGCAGCCCCGAGTCGGTGGCCGAGGCCTTGCGGGAAGCGGAGGCCGGGCTTATGGTGTCGGTGAGATGACCAACGCGAACGAAGCGCGGCCGGCGCCGATCCTGACGGCAGAGACCCTGCTGTCGCCGGCGCTCAAGGAGCTGGGGCTGACCGTCGTGGCGGGGGAGAGGGGCTTCTCCCGGCGCATCTCCTGGGGACGGATCCAGCGGCCTGGTCTGGCCTTCGCCGGGTTCCTCGCGTTCATCAAGCCCGGCCGCATCCAGATCCTGGGGGAAAGCGAGCTGAACTACCTGGACACGATGCCGGCTGATGTCCGCGCCGAGCGCATCGACTCCATCTGCCGCCTGCCCGTCGCGGCTTTCGTCGTGACCAAGGGCCAGCCGGTGCCCGACGACCTCGCCCGGGCGTGCCGTGCCGAAAACGTGCCCCTCCTCGTTTCGGACCAAACGACCTCCGTCGTCATCCAATCGATCACGCGCGTCCTCGAGGACGAGCTCGCTCCGTCGACCTCTCTTCACGGCGTGCTCGTCGACGTCTACGGCATGGGCGTGCTGCTGCTGGGCGACTCGGGCATTGGAAAGAGCGAGTGCGCGCTCGACCTCATCCAGCGCGGCCACCGGCTGGTTGCCGACGACGTCGTCGAGATTCGCAAATACCCGAACGGCTCGCTCGTGGGCCGGGCGGCGGAGATGATCCGGTACCACATGGAGCTGCGGGGAATCGGCATCATCAACATCAAGCACCTCTTCGGCGTCTCCGCCGTGCGCGCCTCCAAGTCCGTCGAGCTCGTCATCGAGCTCGAGCGCTGGGACCCGAGCAAGAAGTACGACCGCCTCGGCCTGGACGGCGAGGCCTATTCGATCCTCGATAGGCCGAGGCCGTTCCTGCGCCTGCCCGTGGCTTCGGGGCGCAACATCGCGCTCTTGATCGAGATCGCCGCGCGCAACGAGCTTTTGAAGAGTCAGGGATACGACGCGGCAAAGGAGTTCGCGCTCAAGGTGGACGAGCAGATCGCGAGGAATGCGATGTCCCCCGTGGGCCGTCGGCCTTGACTGGCGCGTCCCCCGGGCAAGCGGCGGCTCCGCCTCCCGAAAGCCTCGTCATCGTGACGGGTCTCTCGGGCTCCGGAAAGAGCCTGGTCAACAAGTGCCTCGAGGACATGGGCTATTACTGTGTGGACAACCTGCCTCTCGAGCTCGTCCTGCCGCTGCTCGAGGGCGCCAGGGGCCCGCGCCTCGGCGTCAATCTCGACGTGCGCAATCCGGACTTCGCCGCGCGGTTCCCCAAGATCCTGGCGCAGGTGCGGCGCCGCGTCCCGGGCACGCGCATGCTCTTCTGCGACGCCTCCGAAGAGGTCTTGATCCGCCGCTTCTCCGAGACGCGCCGGCCGCATCCGCTCTCGGGCCATCGGCCGCTGCTCGACGCGCTGCGTCGCGAGCGGGCCATGCTCGAGGAAGTCCGCGCGGTGGCCGACGTCGTGCTAGACACATCGGGCATGACGGTCCACGAGCTGCGCTCTTTCGTGCAGAAGACGTTCGTGGGCGATCCCGAGCGGGTGGGAATGATCGTCTCGGCCACTTCCTTCGGCTACAAGTTCGGCACCCCCCATGACGTGGACCTGCTTTTCGATGTGCGCTTCCTCGCCAATCCCCACTTCGTGCCCGAGCTCAAGGCGAAGACCGGAAACGATCCGGCCGTGGCCGCCTACATCGAGCAGGACGACGACACGGAGCCTTTCCTCGCCAAGCTCCTCGAGTTCCTGGAATACCTGCTGCCGCTGTACGAGAAGGAGCACAAGAGCTACCTCTCGATCGGCATCGGCTGCACGGGCGGAAAGCATCGGTCCGTCTATGTCGCCGAGCGGCTGGCCGCCGCGCTGCAGGAGCGGGGCATCCCCGTGCGCGTGTCTCACCGGGACGCCACTCGGGAATAGGATAGGCCTCCCGATGATCGGAATCCTGATCGTCACGCACGGGCGCCTCGCCGAGGAGCTGCGCGCGGCCGTCCTGACGATTCAGCCGGCGATCGTACAGATCGTGGCGGTCGCGCTCGCGTGGAGCGAGACGGGCGAAGACGCCCGGGAACGCATCGCGGGCGGGCTGGCGGAGGCGGACTCGGGAGACGGAGCCGTCATCCTGACGGACATGTTCGGTGGAACGCCGACCAACCTGACGCTGTCCTTTCTCAAGAAGGACCGCGTCGAGATCGTCACGGGAGTCAACCTGCCGATGGTTCTGAAATGCGCGGCCCTCCAGACGAGCGGCAAATCCGTCGTCGAGATCGCCCATCTCGCCAAAGACCGGGGCCAGCGTTCGATCTGCGTGGCTTCGGACCTGCTCGCCGCGGATGACGCCGTCGGGGCGACCCTCTCGGAAGAAGGGCAAGAGCGGTGATCGAGCGCCAGATCGCGATCCAGAATCGCCTGGGCCTGCACGCTCGAGCGGCGGCCAAGTTCGTCCAGACGGCGAGCCGGTTCAAATCGGCGGTCAAGATCCGCAAGAACGGCGAAGAAGTGGACGGCAAGAGCATCCTCGGCATTCTCCTGCTCGCGGCGTCGCAGGGCACGACCATCGTCGTCGCGGTGTCCGGCGAGGACGAGAAGGACGCGTTCGCCGCGGTCGAGGACCTGATCACGCGCCGGTTCGACGAGGAAGAATAGGTGCAAGGTGCCAGGTGTTAGGGGCCAGGGACGCGGGCTCCGCGTCTGCTCCCTAACACCCAACACCTGACACCTGACACCTGCTCATGCTTCAGGGCCTTCCCGTCTCTCCCGGCGTCGCGGTGGGACGCGCCGTCGTGTTCCGCTTCGGCGGCCTGCCGGCCTTTCGGCGGGCGGTGTCTCCCGAGGAGCTCCCGCGAGAGGAGGAGCGCCTGCGCCGGGCAGCCGACTGCGCGGCCGAGACCTTCCGGGAGCAGTCGAGCCGCGTCAGCGGCGACATCGGCTCCGAGCTCGCCGCGATCCTGGAGGCGCATGGGCTGATCGCCTGCGACGAGACCTACCTCGGGGCGATCGTGGAACACATGCGCCGGGAACGCGTCAACGCGGAATGGGCGCTCGCCGTCGTCACCCGGGACCTGTCGCGCCGGCTCGCGGAAGCAGACTCCGCGGCCATGCGCGAACGGGAGGCGGACCTGGCCGACGTGGCCCGCGAGATCTCGGGCGGCCTCACCGGAGCCGCCGTCTTCGCGCCGCAGGGAATGCCGCTCGGTTCGATCCTGGTGGCCGACGAGCTCTCTCCGCTGGACGCGTCGCGTCTGGATCCGCGCCGCGTGCGGGCGATCGCACTCGAGCGGGGAGGACCGACCTCGCACGCTTCGATCATTGCGCGCTCCTTCGGCCTGCCCGCCGTCGTCGGCGTGGCGGGCCTGTGCGAAGCGGTCTCGCCGGAGCGGCCCATCATCGTGGACGGCGACCGGGGCTCTGTCGACATCGCCCCCTCGAAGGAGAAACTGCGCAAGAGCCTCCTGCGCGTCCGCGAAGACCGGGATCGCAACCGGCGCCTGCGCGCGCGGACGGCCCGGGCGGCCGTCACGCAGGACGGGCTGCGGATCATCGTGCGGGCCAACCTGGAGCTGCCCGAGGAGCTGCCGGCCCTCGACCGCTGCCACGCGGAGGGCGTGGGGCTTTTTCGCTCGGAATTCCTGTATTTGCAGGCTTCTCCGCGCACGCCGGCCGTCGAGGAGCAGCAGGAATCCTACGAGAAGCTGCTCGAGGCCGCCGGCGGACATCCCGTGGTCGTGCGGACCTACGACCTGGGCGGCGAAAAAGGTATCGGCCCGGCGCGCGGCGAGAACCCGGCTCTGGGCCTGCGCGGCTTGCGCTATTGCCTGGCGCACCCGGCGCTTTTCGACGCACAACTGACGGCGCTCTGCCTCGCCTCGCGGCGCGGCAAGCTGAAGATCCTGCTGCCGATGGTCTCTTCTATCTCGGAGCTGCGCGCGGCGCGCCGGCACCTCGTCGCCGCGGCGGAGAAGGTCGGCCTGCCGCGCCCGCCGGCCCTGGGCGTCATGATCGAGGTGCCGTCGGCGGCCCTCGTCGCCGACAGGCTGGCCGCCGAGGCGGATTTCTTCTCGATCGGCACAAACGATCTGGTGCAGTACGCTCTCGCGGTGGATCGCGCCGACCCGGAAGTCTCGGCGCTCTACCGTCCGCTCCATCCCGCGATCCTTCGAATGATAAAATTCGTCGTCGAGGCGGGGCGTGCGCACGAGCGTCCGGTGGCGGTGTGCGGCGAGCTCGCGGCCGATCCGGTCGGCATTGCCGTCTTGATCGGCCTCGGGATCGCCGAGTTCTCCGTGACTCCGGTCTCGATTGCCACGGTCAAAGACAACCTCGCAGGGCTCGACGCGGCGCGGTGCCGGGCGCTGGCCGAGAAGGCGCTCGACGCGGCGGACCAGAGCGAGGTGGAAAGGATCTTCCGGGCACGGACGTGAGACGGGTACCAAAACCCTGGGGGCACGAGCTGATCTTCGCCGAGAACGATCGCTATGCCGGCAAGATCCTGCATCTGGAGGCGGGACAGAGCCTCTCGCTCCAATACCACGAGCGCAAGGACGAAACTCTGTATGTGCTGTCCGGAGAGGTGCGGCTCGAAGTGGGATCCGACGGCTCGATGCAGGAGCTGCGGTTGAAGCCCGGCGAGGCATTCCGCATCCTGCCCGGGACGCGCCACCGCGTCAGCGCCGACCGCCCGGCGGACCTGGTCGAGGTCTCCTCGCCGGAGACCGACGACGTCGTGCGTCTCGAGGACCGCTATGGGCGCGCGGGGACAACTGCGCCATGAACCGATTTTGGATTTTGGATTTGCGATTTTGGATTTGCAGGAACGGAGCTGCCTCGAGCTCCAATCCAAAATCCAAAATCCAAAATCCAAAATGGTTCCTGTTTGGCCTTCTTCTGCCTTCGTGGCTGCTGGCGGCGGCAGCGCCGACGCCCACGCCGACGCCAACCGCTCGTCCCAGGCTCGGCGGCGGCTTCGGCCGCGCGGTTTCGACGCCCGTCCCGCGCGGGGCGACCGGGCAAAGCCTGGCTGACGTCGTGCGCGCCGCGGAAACCGTTCGGAACAAGGAGAAGGAGAATCCGGAAAAGAAGTCCGCGGTCAAGATCGACAACAACACGCTCGTCACGGATCCGTCGAAGGGAAAGCTGACGACGGCAAAACCGGCTCCCGCGGCGGCGGCCCGTCCGGCGGCCCCACCGGCGGCTCCGGCGGCTGCCGCCCGCGCCTCCGTCGCGCCCACACCAGCACCGCCCTCGCCCGCGCCGGGGGAGCCTTCAGCCGAAGAGACCAGGTGGCGTGAGGCTGCGCGCAACGGCAAGAAGAGGATCGAGGACGCCAGAAACCGCGTGGAGGAGCTCGACTCCGCAGCGCACAAGCTCGAGAGCGATTTCTACGCCTGGGATGACGGTCAGTACCGCGACCGTGTCATCAAGCCCGCCTGGGACAAGACCAAAGAGGACCTCGAAGCGGCTAGAAAAGAGCTTGCTGCCGCGGAGAAAGATCTGGCCGAACTTCCGGATCGGGCCCGCCGCGCGGGCGCGCTGCCGGGATGGTTGCGCGAATGAGCAGCCTTCCTCTCCCCGTCGTAAGTAACGGTGAAATAGAGAGTTATGGCGGTGGCGGACGCTACCGGGTGGAGACCTGGGGCTGCCAGATGAACGTGCTGGATGGCCAGCGCATGGCCGGCCAACTCGAGGCGCACGGCCTCGCGCGGGCAGCAGACGGCGAGACGGCGGACGTCATCGTGCTCAACACCTGCCACATCCGTGACAAGGCCGACCACAAGGTCTACAGCGAGCTCGGCGTTCTCGCGCGAGCCCGGCAGGAGAGGCCCGAGCTGGTGATCGGCGTGGCGGGCTGCGTGGCGCAGGCTCAGGGCGAGGCGATCTTCGAGAGGGCTCCGTGGGTGGACTTCGTCGTCGGCACGGGAGAGGTGGAGCGCGTTGGAGAGATCGTCGAGCGCGTGCGGTCCGAGCGCCGCCGCATCGCCGCGCTCGAGCTGCCCGAGGACTCTCCGATCTACCAGTTCCGGCAGATCGCGCGCGGCTCTCCCTTCCAGGCGTATGTCACCGTCATCGAGGGCTGCAATCAATTCTGCACTTTCTGCGTCGTGCCTTTCACTCGGGGCCGCGAGAGAAGCCGCCGGTCCTCCGAGGTCCTGTCGGAAGTTGCGCACCTGGCAGCCTCCGGCTACACCGAGGTCACATTGCTCGGCCAGACGGTCAACGCCTATCGCGACCCCGAAGAGCAGTTCGGTCTGGGGGAGCTGTTGCGGCGGGCGGGTCGGATTCCGGGCGTGCGTCGCCTGCGCTTTGTGACCTCACACCCGAGATTCGTGGATGACGACCTTCTCGAGGTCCTGGGTCAGGGCGGTCCGATCGCGCCCTATCTGCACCTGCCCGCGCAATCGGGCTCCGACCGGATCCTCTACCGCATGAAGCGCCGCTACGACGCCCGCGGCTACCTGGAGACCATCGACCGGGTCCGCGGCGCTGTCCCTGACATCGCCCTGTCCTCGGACTTCATCGTGGGCTTCCCGGGGGAGACCGAAGAAGACTTTGCGGCGACACTCGAGCTCGTGCGGCGGGTGCGCTTCGCGAGCCTGTTCGGGTTTTGCTACTCCTCGAGGCCGGGCACTGCGGCCGCCCGGTGGGGAGGCGCCTCGGCCGTTTCCGAGAAGGTGGCGGCGGAGAGGCTTCGACGACTCCTCGACCTGCAGACCGAGCTCCAGGCAGAGACGAACCGGTCGCTGGTGGGACGCCGGTTCGAGGTCTTGGTCGAAGGCCGCGACCGCGGCGGACAGGCCACGGGGCGCACCGCCTGCAACCGAATCGTGCATTTTCCGGCAGGGGAGGATCCTCCTGCCGGCGGCAGCTACATCTCCATTCGGATCGCGCGCGGTCTGCCGAACTGCCTCGTCGGAGAACGCGTCGCCTGAGGTGGCCCATGGTCAAGATGGAAATCAAAGGCCTGTTGATGGACCCGGTCTCGAACATGCCGGTCGTCATCCTGCGGGATCGCGACGACGGCTACTTCCTGCCGATCTGGGTCGGAATCTTCGAGGCAAACGCGATCGCGCTGGAGATGGAGAAAGTCGCCACGCCGCGGCCGATGACGCACGATCTCTTGAAGAACGTTCTGGTCGAGCTCGGGACGCAGGTCGAGCGCATCGTCATCACGGAGCTCAAGGACAACACCTTCTATGCCCGAATCCATCTGACGCGCGGAGACGCCTCGTGGAACGTGGACAGCCGGCCGAGCGACGCCATCGCGCTCGCCCTCCGGTCGAAGGCGGACATCTTCGTCGAGGAGGAAGTCCTCGAGAAGAGCAAGACGCTGAGATCGGATGGAGAGCAGCCGGATCCCGAGCGCCTCAAGAAATGGCTCGAGGAAGTCAACCCGGACGATCTCGGCAAATACAGAATGTAGATCTCGGCTTTTCCAAGCCACGGGGTACACTCGGTCCGTGATCATTTCCATCACCAATCAGAAAGGCGGTGTCGGAAAGACAACCACCGCGATCAACCTCGCCGCCGCGCTCGCGCAAAAAGGCCACAGAACCCTTCTCATCGACCTGGACCCCCAGAGCAACAGCACGATGTCCTACCTCGACCGAAAGTCGGTCGAGAAATCCATGTTCGAGGTCCTGACCGACCCGGAAGTGAAGTTCAAGGACATCGTGAGGCCCTCGGGATTGCCCAACCTGGACATCGCCCCGGCGAGGATCTCGCTCGCCAAGATCGAGTCGAAGCTGCTGGGGGAGATCGACGGGCATTTCCGCCTGCGCGACAAGATGGACGGCGTGCGCCGTCGATTCGACGCGGTCTTGATCGACACGCCTCCGACGCTCGGCATGATCACCGTCAACGCGATGGTGGCCTCGACACACGTCCTGATCCCGATCCAATCCTCCTACTTCGCGCTGGAGGGCACCGATGACCTGCTCGAGACGATCGACAAGATCAAGGCGCGCCCCAACCCGAGCTTGCGGATCCTGGGAGTCGTCATCACCCTGCACGACAAACGCACGGTGATCGGCAAGGACGTCCACCACCAGATCAAGGAGGTCTTCGGCGACAAGGTGTTCAAGACCACGATCTCCAAAAGCGTGCGCCTGGAAGAAAGCCCGGCGCACCGCGAATCCATCTTCACCTTTTCGCCGCGCTCGAGCGGCGCCGCCGAGTATTACTCGCTGTCGGAGGAGGTTCTGTCCCGTGTCTAAGAGCAAGAGAGGACTTCCGACGGAGGCGCGCATGCGTCACGACTCGCACTTCGTCGAATCGCTTTCCGAACGGTTCGGCGCCTCGATTGGAAGACTGATCCCGCTCGAGGAGATCGAGACCAACCCCGATCAGCCGCGCACGTCGGTGGGGGACCTGTCGGAGCTCAAGAAGTCGATCGAGTCGAAGGGGGTGCTCGAGCCGCTGCTCGTCCGGCCCTTGGACGACGGCCGCTTCCAGATCATTGCCGGGGAGAGGCGCTTCCGCGCGGCGGTCGAGCTCGGCCTGGCGGAGGTCCCGTGCATCGAGCTCGACGTGCCCGAGAACGAGGTCGTCGAGATCGCCCTGATCGAGAACCTGCATCGCAAGGATCTGCATCCCTTCGAAGAGGCCGAAGGCTACGCCTCGCTCCAGAACAAGTACGCGTACACCCAGCAGCAGGTCGCCGACGCCGTCGGGAGGTCCCGGGTGACGATCACCGAAGTCGTCTCGCTTCTCCAGATTCCCGAGGAGCTCCGAGCGGAATGTCGGCGCGCCGACATCGAGGCGCGCTCGCTGCTGCTGGAGGTCGCGCGGCTCAAAGATGCGCCGAAGATGCGCGCCGCCATCGAGCGGATCGTCGAAGGCACGACCCGCGACGACCTGCGCCGGGAGAAGAGGGAGACGAGGGAGGGCAAGCGCGCCAAGCGCTTCACCTTCGTCTTCAGGCCAAAGGGCGCGCCCTTCAAGCTCAACCTTTCGTTCCAGAAGGCGCGGGTCGAGAAGCAGGAGCTGATCCAGACACTCCGAGAGGTTCTCCGTCAACTCGAATCCGGCGACATCAAGCTCGGGAAGAAGTGAAGGAGGGCTCGTCATGGCTGACATGGCCGGAGCGAGATTGCAGTTTCGCGAAGCCGGGATCGCCGCCGGCCACATCGCCGAGATACCCCTGGCGAACGCCTTGATGAAGATCGCCGCCGGTCTGGAGCAGATGACGCTTGGCTTGAAGGACGCCGCGAGACTCCAGTTCCACGAAGCGGGCACCGGGTTCGCGGCGGGGGGAATCAAAGAGATCCCGACCGCCAACGCCCTGATGAAAATCGCAGCGGGTCTCGAGCTGATGCTCTGAGCGAGACGGCGGTAGGAATCCGCCAACATCGAGCTCGGCAATAGTTGCAGGGCGCGTCCCACGTTACGTAAAGCGCAGGAGGGCGTAACTCGCATCTCGACAGTGGGCGCTTTACGTAACGGGGACGATATTATGCAAAATCGCCAGCCACCCCCGTGCTATCGCCACGCCTGTCGCGCCTTCGCCCGATCCAGCCCTGCAGTTCCAGGGATTCTAGCGATTTTACATAATATATCTTATCGGACTCTAGCGGCCTTGCCGGGCATCGACCTTGACTCCGGCCAACCGACTGCGGACTATCCCCCTTGATGCGCCTTCTCTCCCGCTCCGTCCTCCGGGAGCTCTGGTGGCCGTTCGTGCTCGGTTTTGCCGCCTACACCTTTCTGCTTCTGGTTCGCGAGATCTTCCTGATGACTGACTTTCTCGTGCGCCGCGCCGCCACGCTCGGCGAGGTGCTCTGGCTCATCCTTCTGTCCATTCCCTGGATCGTCGTTCTGACGCTTCCCATGGCGTTTCTCCTGGCGCTCTTGATCGGGATCGGCCGCCTGGCGGCGGACTCGGAGCTCGTCGCGATGCGCTCCTGCGGTGTCGGCCCCGCCGTCCTCTACCGGCCGGTCTTCGGAGCTGCCGCGGTTCTGTCGACGGGCGTCTTCCTGCTCTACAACTTTGTGCTGCCCAAGGCGAACGACGCCCTGACGCATGCGCTCGCCCGGCTGGCCGCGACCTCGGCCGTCAACCTGGTCCAGCCCAGGGTCTTCCGCGAGATCCGGCCGGGGGTCACCCTTTTCTTCGACCGCGTCGGCGCGGACAGCCGGTCTTTCGAAGGGGTCTTCCTCGCGTTCACCGACGAGGGCCAGAATCGAATCATCGTCGCGCGCGCCGGCCGCCTGACCGTCGAAGGAAACGACCTGTGGCTCGACCTCGACGAATCCGTGGCCCACGACTTCGATCCGGCCGATCCGGCCCGCTACCGCATCGACCGCAACGCCAAGCAGCGGATCCTGTTCGCCGGCGACATCTGGAACAGCCCCAAGGCTCAGGTCAGTTTCGAGAAGGGATTGAGGGCCCAGTCTCTGGGCGAGCTGCTTCGGACGGCCCAACACGAGCGGGCCCTCGGAAAAAGCCCCGAGCGCTACCGCCTCGCGTGGGTCGAGATCCACAAGAAGCTCTCGATTCCGCTGGCCTGTTTCGCGTTCGCGTTCGTGGGGATCCCTCTGGCGGAGACATCCCGGCGCGGGGGCCGCGGGAGCGGCTTCGCCCTCTCACTGGCGCTGCTGGTCGGCTATTACGTGCTTCTGTCGAGCGGTGAGACCTGGGCCGAAAGCGGAAAACTTCCCCCGGGCGCCGCGATGTGGCTTCCCAACGTCTTGCTCGTTCTGCTCGGCGTCGCGATCTTCGTCCGCCGGGGTCGGGAGCGCAGGCGGTTTGCCTTTCCTTCCTTTCGAAGACCAAAGACCGGAGTCCTGCCTCCGGCCGAGGTCGAGAGGCGCGCCCGCTGGACCGGCTTCTGGCGCTTCCCCGCCGTGCTCGACCGATACGTGCTGGCCCGCTTCTTCTCGGCCCTCTCGCTCGTGCTGCTCTCCATCCTCGTAGTCTCGCTGATCGTCGACTACGCGGACCGGGTCGACGAGATCATCCGCAACAGGCCGCCCTGGAGCGCCCTCTCGGGCTATTACCGGTATTTCCTGTTCAACATCTCGATGGACCTCGCTCCCTTCGCCGTGCTGGTGGCGTCGCTTGTGGGGCTGGGCGTGCTTTCCCGCAACAACGAGGACACCGCGTTCAAGGCCGGCGGCGTGTCTCTCCATCGGCTCGGCGCTCCGGTCCTCGTGGCCGCCGGCCTCGGCGGCTTGCTCGTCTTCGCTCTGGGCGATTACGTGGGGCCCATTGCCCGACAGCGCGAAGCCCGGTATCGCAACATCATCCACGGCCGGCCCGTCGACTACGGAATGCGCTACGCCTCCGAGCGCAACTGGTTCTTCGGCGAGGACGGCCGCATCTGGTTCCGGGAGGAGACGGATCCCCGCCGCGGCGTTCTGGTCGCGCCGACGGTGCTCGAGTTCGGCCCGGCGTTCGCCCTGGTTCGGCGCGACCAGGCGCTGGTGGCGCAGTGGACGGGGCAGGACTGGGACTTTCGCCGCGGCTGGACGCGCACCTTCGAGGGCTCAGTCGAAACGTCCTATCAGCCTTTCCTCGAGCGGAAGATGCAAGGCGAGCTCCCGGCGGCGTTCACGCGCGAGCGCCGTAGGCCGGAGGAGATGACGCTTGCCGAGCTCAGCCGGTACACCCGAAGGCTCGAGCGCACGGGCTATCCCACCGGGACGCTCGCGACGGCTCTCCACCAGAAAATTGCGCGCCCGGTTCTGATCCCTCTCATGGCGCTGCTCTCGATTCCGTTTGCGTTTACGATCGGAAAGCGCGGAACGCTCGCGGGCATCGGCGTGGGCCTCGGCCTGGGCATGATCTTCGTCGTCGCCAACGAGTTCTTCACGCGCCTGGGAGCGGTCGGAGCCCTTCCTCCCCTGCTGGCGGCCTGGTCGCCCAATGTTCTTTTCGCGACCGGGACGACCTACCTGCTGCTCCGATTGAGGACCTAGGAGTTATCGCAACGTGAACGCAACGTGATCGCAACGTGAACGCCGTGAAGCGAAGTGCGAACGAAAGAACAGGGTTCGAGCCGACTTCACCCGATCGCGGCGACCACTTCACCCGATCCCGCTGCGTTCACGGCGTTCACGCTGCGTTCTTCTAAAAGCTCTGCCCGCTCGAAAACGACACCAGCCAGCCCCTCTTGCCTTGCTGGTCGGCGTTCAACGCGTACGCGATGTCGAGGCGCAGAATGTTGTTGCCGGCCGCTCGCGCGATGCCGAACCGCAGGCCAAGCCCGACGTCGCTCTTGAGACCGGAGAGGCGGATGGGCGTGCCCTTTGGCGCCGCCAGACCCGTGTCGAAGAAGACGGCGACTCCCGGCGAGAAAAGCTGAAGGATCTCCCTGCCGGAGAAGACCCGGTGCTCCAGGTTCCAGATCAGCCTCTTGTCCCCCTCGAAAGCGTGGAGGTGGTAGCCCCGCAGCCCCGTCACGCCGTCGGCGAACAGCTGGACTTCCCGGTCGAGGTTCCAGCCGCGGTCAAACTGCAGGCGCGAGACCGTCGTCTGAAGCAGCGGGGTCTCCCATTTCTTGACCCAGCCGAGCGTGGCCGAAAGAAGCGCGTTCTCGACACCGTGGTTGAGCCGGGTGTCGAAGCCGATCTGCCCCAGCAAGAAACTGCCGGGCCCGAGCCGCGCACCGGCTTCCAGGTCGCCGAAGAAGCGATACGTGGTCTCGGGCGCGCCGAACGCTCGCGGCGAGATCGCCACCGCCGCGAGGAACGTGGGGCCCAGGTTGAAGTCTTCGTAGCGCAGGTCCCTGTTGACGTAGTTCAGCTTCAAGAAGTCGTTGTGCGCCTCCTGATAGACCACCGAGACGTATCGAAAAGTGTGGTCCTCCGGGACGATCTGGAGAGGATAGGCGTCGGTGGCGCGGAACCGGTCTTCGGTGAGGTCGAGGGCGAGGCCGAGACGCCGCGCGTGGGTGTCGTCGGCCTCGATCGCCCGCGCGTAGAAGAGCCGCCCCTCGTGGTGCTTCTGCGCGTAACGCGACACGGCCTCCCCCGCCTCGTAAAGGTTCTGCTCCAGGCGCAGGTGGTTGTAGAGCACGTCGATCGCGAACCGGTCGGAGAACGAGACGAAGGGCTTCTGCAGAAGGACCCTCTCCTGCCCGCCGTCCGTGTTGTCGGCGAAAATCAGATCGGCCGTCCAGTACGCGCTGAAGAGCGACGGATCGTGGTACTGGACGAAGCGGTTCGTGCGCTCCGTCTCCTTGTCGTACGTGACGTCGACTTCCTTGCCGCGCCCAGCGTGACGCCGGGGTCGAGCGTCCAGGAGTCCTGCGTCACCACGTCCACGTCGACGACGCCGTCGTGCGGCGGTCCGGCGATCACGGAGGCCGACTTGACGAACCGCAGCCGGCGCAGGTTGCGCTCCGTCTGATCCAGGACGAACTGGTCGTAGGGATCGCCCGGCTGGAAGAGCAGGAACTTGCGGATGACGTCGGTGCGGGTCTCGATGTGGACAAAGTTGGCCGCGCGGTAGAACCAACCCTTGGCCGCCTCCTCGGGCGAAAAGACATCGAGACTCTTGACCCGGATCTCGCCGATTCGGGGGGGAGGAGCTTCCTCGGCGCCCGCCAGATACGGGAAAGCCAGGATGAGGCCGAGAGTGATCGACTTCACCCGATCACGCTCTCACCGATCACCCGATCTTAGGTGCCCTCTTCCCAGGAGTTCATGTAGCGGACCTGCTCGGGCGTCGGCGTGTCGATCGTCATTCCCATCGATGCCAGCTTCAGCCGCGCGATCTCGCGGTCGATCTCCTCGGGCACGGCATAGACTTTCTTCTCGAGCCGCGCGTGGTTCTTCACCATGAACTCGGCGGCGAGCGCCTGGTTCGCGAACGACATGTCCATGACCGAGGCCGGGTGGCCTTCGGCGGCCGACAGGTTCACGAGACGGCCGTCGGCCAGAAGGTTGATCCGGCGCCCGTCGGCGAGCGTGAATTCCTCGACGAACTCGCGCGTGGCGCGCCGCGCCTTCGAGAGACCCTCGAGCGCCGGGATGTCGATCTCGACGTTGAAGTGGCCCGAGTTGCAGACGACGGCGCCGTCCTTCATCGCGCGGAAATGCTCGACCCGGAGCACTCCCTTGTTGCCCGTGACCGTGATGAAGATGTCGCCCAGCGGAGCGGCTTCGGCCATGGTCATGACGCGGTAACCGTCCAGAGCGGCTTCGATCGCCTTGGTCGGATCGATCTCGGCCACGATGACCTGTCCGCCCATGCCGCGCGCGCGCAGCGCGACGCCGCGCCCGCACCAGCCGTAGCCGGCCACGACGACGTTCAAGCCCGCCACGAGGAGATTCGTGGAGCGCACCACGCCGTCCATCGTGGATTGACCGGTGCCGTAGCGATTGTCGAAGAGGTGCTTGGTCTTGGCCTCGTTGACGGCCATCACGGGGAACTTCAAGACACCGGCCTTTTCCATCGCGCGCAGGCGGATGACGCCCGTCGTCGTCTCTTCGGTGCCCCCCGCGACGCCCTCCAGCAGGGCCCTGCGGTCGGCCGGGGCGAGCTCTTTCGCCCACTGGCGGATCGTCGGGTCCACGTCGGCGTCCTTGCCGAGCGCGAGGAAGAGCAGCGACGAGACGAGATCCGCTCCATCGTCCATCGTCACGTTGGGCCGATGGGCGAGGGCCGCGCGAATGTGCCCGTAATAGGTCTCGTGGTCCTCGCCCTTGATCGCGTACACGGCGACGCCGTCGGCGGCCAGGCAGGCCGCTGCATCGTCCTGCGTCGAGAGAGGGTTGGAGGCGCAGAGCACCAGGTCGGCTCCGCCGGCGACCAGCGTCCTGGCGAGACTCGCCGTCTCCGTCGTAACGTGCAGGCAGGCCGAGAGGCGGACTCCGGCGAGGGGCTTTTCCTTTTCGAACCGCGCCCGTATCTGACGGAGTACCGGCATGCTCGACTCGGCCCACTCGATGCGCAGCCTCCCCTTGTCCGCCAGGGCAAGGTCCTTGATGTCGTGCCGTGCGGTGGTAACCGCGCTCTTCATTGCGCGACCGCCGCGGCGGGCTCCACGCCGGCGGCCTTCGCGAGGGTCTCGGCCACATCGGTCTTCTCCCACGTGAAGTCGGGCAGCCGCCGCCCGAAGTGCCCGAACGCGGCCGTCTGCTTGTAGATGGGCCGGCGCAAGTCGAGCCGATCGATGATGCCCTTGGGCGTCAGCGGAAAATGCTCGCAGATCAGGGCCACGATCTTTGTCTCCGGAAGCTTTCCCGTCCCGTAGGTCTCGACGTGCACCGAGACCGGATCGGCGACACCGATCGCGTAGGCGAGCTGGATGAGCGCGCGCTCGGCGAGCCCTCCCGCAACGATGTTCTTGGCGACGTAGCGCGCCATGTAGGCGGCCGAGCGGTCCACCTTCGTGGGGTCCTTGCCGGAGAACGCGCCGCCGCCATGCGGGGCGCTGCCGCCGTACGTGTCCACGATGATCTTGCGGCCCGTCAGGCCCGAGTCGCCCTGCGGCCCGCCGACGACGAAGCGGCCCGTCGGGTTGATGTGAAACTTGGTGTCGCGGGTCAGGAGGTGTTTCGGGATCGCCGGCTTGATGATCTCCTCGATGATGGCTTCCTTGAGCGCGGCGTGCTTGATGGCCTCGGCATGCTGGGCCGAGACCACGACCGTCTCGACCGAGATCGCCCGCGTGCCCTCGTACTCGACGGTGACCTGCGACTTGCCGTCGGGACGGAGGAACTCGAGCTCGCCCTTGCGGCGCGCCTCGGACAGGCGCATGACGAGTTTGTGCGCGAGCGTCAGGGGCAGAGGCATCAGCTCTTCCGTCTCGCGCACGGCGTAGCCGAACATCAGCCCCTGGTCGCCGGCGCCGCCCGTGTCCACGCCCTGGGCGATGTCGGGCGACTGCGGGTCGATCGACGAGATGACGGCACAGGTCTCGTAGTCGAAGCCGAACTTGGCCCGCGTGTAACCGATCTCCTTGATCGTGTGACGCACGATCGAGGGAAAGTCCACGTAGGTCTTCGTCGAGATCTCGCCCGTGATGAAAGCGAGACCGGTCGTGACGAGCGTCTCGCAGGCCACGCGGCCCGTCGCATCCTCACGCAGGACCGCGTCGAGAATGGCGTCGGAAATCTGGTCGGCGATCTTGTCGGGGTGGCCTTCGGTGACCGACTCCGACGTGAAGTAGTGTCTGCCGTTCTGGAGCATGGAGTCTCCCTCCTTGGAGCTCGGCAAGTGGTCGGACTAAAGGGCGAAACCCTAACATTTTCAGCCGTTCCCGTCAAAAACCCTCGGGGGCGCAGAAGTCCAGAGAGCTGCCCGCCTGAGCAAAGAAATAGAAGACGTTGCGGCCGTAGCGCCGCCTTTCGATCAAAGCCACGCCGGGGGGCTCGACGGGAGCCGACGAGGGGTTGTCGCGCTGGAGCACGAAAAGACCGCCCGGATGGAGCAGCGCCGCGGCCTCCTCGAGAAGACGCGGAGGTATAGCGTGCGCATAGGGTGGATCGGCAAAGATGAGATCGAAGCGCTCGCCTTTGCGCCGAGCCTGGGTCAGGGCGCGCGCCGCGTCGCCGCGCAGGACGCGCAGCCGCTCCCCCCGGGGATCGAGCCGAGCCGCGTTCTTTTCGAGAGCGGTCGCGTCCTCCTCGACGAGCACGGCAAGACGCGCTCCCCGCGAGACGGCCTCCAGTCCAACGGCCCCGCTGCCCGCGTAGAGATCGAGGATCGCCGCCCCGACCACGGAATCGTGCAGGATGGAAAACAGCGCTTCGCGCGACTGTCCTGAAGTCGGGCGAGCCCCGCGGGGCACCTGGAGAATCCGGCCTTTCCATTGGCCCGCCACGATGCGCACACCCGGCCGGGATCGCTTCATTCGGGCGCCGCGAACTGGAAAACCTCCTTCTCGGCGATCACGCGCACGACACGGAAACGCACGCCGTCGAGGCGCTGAAGGACGGTGCCGGGGGGCAGCGTCGCCGCCGTGAAGCTCGAGGCCGGCGCGAGGCGCTCCGTGAAGAGGTTGCGCAGGCCCTGGAGAGACGCTCTCAAGGCGGAGGCCTCGGACGAGAGGCTCGAGAGCTCGTCGAAGCGGATGGCCTTGCGCGATCCGTTGGGCCGGGTCAGTGTCACGCGGGACTCCACGAAAAAGTCTCCCGTCAGGCCAGAGCGCAGGTCCCCGGGAAGGGACCAGAACTCGTCGCGCGCAAAGTACTGGCAGTAGAAGTCGACTTCCTCCGCGGCGATCGGCTTGCGCCGCACCTCGTCTTGCCCGCCGCGGCTCGTTTTCCACACGAGCGTGCGGTCGGAGAACAGGGTCAACCGCTCGTAGCCTTCTTTCGTCTGCCGGACCCACTCCGCGCAGAAGCTCGGCCCCGCGGGCCGGGTCGGCACGGCCGTCGGCGTCGGGTCCGCCGCCGCCAGAACGACCGACCCGATCAGAGCGGAAACCGCCATCCAGGTCATGTCTCACGGCTCCGGCCGCCTGCGCGTCTCAATGCAAAGTCCAACTCCTCCGCTTCGGAGATCATTCCGTTCTCGCGTGCCGCGAGCGTCTCGGCCAGGGCGCGGCCGACGCCGGGCCCGGGAAGCACCCCCGCGGCCACGAGATCGCGGCCTCCGATCGCCAGGCGCACTGGCCGCCGAACGGCGTCGAGCAGCTTCGCTGCCGATCGGCGAGGCAGGCAGACCGCCAGCGCCCCGATCTCCTCGGGCGACAAACCTTCCGAAAGCGCGCGGATCGCCGACCGGCGGCGCGCGCGGCGCAGCCGGACGAGCCGCCGGCGCGTCGCGGGCCAGGCGCGGACGGAGCGGCCCGCGCGTCCGGACAGAGCCAGGCGATCTGCCAGACGCGCGAGCTCCGCTGCCGGGCGGTCGGCCGCCCAGGCGATCAGGAAGAGCAGCCAGGAGCTCGCCGGAGGCCATTCTTCCGACAGGGCCTCGGCGCGCCGCAGGCGTTCGAGCGATCGGGCTGTCCCTTCCAGTCGCGCTCCGAGAGCGGCGCCGAGGCCGAGGGCGGCCAGCCGGCGCGCCGCGGCGGCGCGGTTCGGCTCGGCGAAGAGAAGCTCGAGCTCGCGCCGAACGCGATCGCCCGAGACGGCGGCGAGAGCGCCTGAGCGCAAGGCCTCCCGGACGGCCCTGGCGGCATCGGGCGCGATCCGAAAGCCCAGCCGGTTGGCGTAGCGAACGGCGCGGAAAGCCCGCGTCGGATCGTCGAAGGGCGAGAGCGAGTGCAGAAAGCGCAGGCTCCTTCGCCGGATGTCGCGCAAGCCTCCGAACGGATCGAGCAGCCGCGGACGGCGAACCGGTGCGATCTCGAGCGCCAGGGCGTTGATCGTGAAATCGCGGCGGAAGAGGTCCTCCTCGATAGAAGCGGGCTCGACCTTCGGCAGCGCTCCGGAGCGCTCGTACGTCTCCCGCCGCGCGGCGGCCACGTCGAGGCGGGTGCCGTCGGGAAGCTCCACCGTGGCGGTGCCAAACCGATCGTGCGCCTTGAGCTGTCCCGGAAGCGTCGCCGCGACCGCGCTCGCGAAGCCTGCCGCGTCGTCCTCGACGACCAGGTCCACGTCCTTCACGGGTCGGCCGAGCACGAGATCTCTCACCACGCCGCCCACGAGAAAAAGGCGCGCCCCCCGCTCGCGCGCGATCGCCCGCGCCTCTGCGACTCTCTTTCGGAGCACTCTCGGCAGACGGCCGAGGTCGGGCGCCTTTTGCTTCACGGCACTCTTTCGCGCCCTTCGGTGCCATAGGGGCGGCCCTCGCGGCCGCCCGGATTGGAGCGGGAGGGGGCGAGCCCCTCCCCTACGGCACGATGCCGAGCTCGCGGGAACGATCGGAACATGGGCTTCGACGGATTTCCGATTCAGGAGTCTAAAAGATGTAGGCGACCGAGCCCTCCCCCGCCAGAGCCTGGATCTCGCTCGTGAGCTTGGGAGACGGCGCGATGCTCATCGACGACGCCGCGCGCAGCGTGGCCTCGAACTCGCCGGGCCGGACGAGCCGGATCGAGACGGGAGTCGGCCCCGGGTACGCCTTGAGCCGCTCCTGCACGCGCGCGAGCACCGTCTCGTCGGCGAACGCGAGGTTGACGCGGATCTCCATCTCGCGGGCGCGCCTCTCGCGGATGCCTTCGAGCGGCGTGACGTCGGCAGCGGTCAGCTCCAGGGCGCCTCCCGACTCGCGCACCGTGGCCGTGGCGAGAACGGGCAGATCGGCGCGCACCCACCCGCCGACCCTCTCGTAGAGGCTGGCGAAGATCGCGATCGGGACGCTGCCGGTCGTGTCTTCCAGCACGGCCTTCAGCATCGTCTTCCCTTCGTTGACGCCCTTCTTGATCTTCTGCTTCTTCAGGCTCACCAGCACGCCCGCCACTCTGACCTGCTGATCCACGCGCGAGGAGAGCTCGGCGGTCTTCGCGTCGGCAAACCGCTCGATCTCCTCGGAGAACCGCGTCAGCGGATGCCCGGTGACGTAGAAGCCGAGAACATCTTTTTCGCCTTGCAGGCGCTGGTCGAGCGACCATTCCGGCTCGTCTGTGAAGTCGTCCGAGGGAGGGCCTTCGTCGGCCGCCGCCCTGACGAACAGGTTCGATTGGCCGAGCTCGGTCTCCTCGCGCTGGCGCTGCGATCGGGCCACGACCCTTTCCGAGGCGGCGGCCAGGGTCGCCCGGTTCTTGCCCAGTGAGTCGAAGGCGCCGGCCGCGATCAGGGCGTCGAGCGTCCGCTTGTTGACGAGCCGCGAGTCGAGGCGCTCGGCGAAGTCGGTGAAGGAGGCAAAACGCCGCTTCTCCCGTTCGTCCAGAATCGCCTGAGCCGCCGCTTCCCCCACCCCCTTGATCGCCGCGAGCCCAAACCGGATCGCCTGGCCGACGCCGGCAAAGTATTTCTGCGATTCGTTGATGTCGGGCGGGAGGACCGGGACGCACGTCTCCTGACAGTCGCCCAGGACCTTGACGATGCCGTCGGTGGAGCCGATCTCGGCCGAGAGCGTGGCCGCGAGGAAATCGACCGGGTGATGCGCCTTCAGGTACGCCGTCTTGAAGGCGAGCAGGGCGTAGGCCACGGCGTGCGACTTGTTGAAGCCGTATCGGGCAAACGGCTCGATCAAGGACCAGAGCTCGAGCGTCTTTTTCTTCGGCGTGCCGTGCTCCACGCACTTGCGGATGAACTTCTCCGCCTCGGCCTGCATGATCTCGCGCTTCTTCTTGCCGATCGCCTTGCGCAGCAGGTCGGCCTCGGCGAGCGAATAGCCGGCCACCCGCTGCGCGATGCGCATGACCTGCTCCTGGTAGACGAGGATCCCGAGCGTCTCCTCCAGGATGTCGGCGATCTCCGGCAGAGGGTACGTCACCTTGCTCGTTCCGTTGCGCCGCCGGACGTAGTCCTCGACGGTGCCCGCGTCGAGCGCGCCCGGCCGATAGAGGGCGTTCAACGCCGCCAAGTCGGCGAAAACGCGCGGCTTCGCCCGACGCAGCAGGTCGCGCATGCCGCCGGAGTCGAACTGAAAGACACAGCCGGTCTTGCCGGCTCGAAAGAGCTCGTAGGTGGGCTCGTCGTTCAAGGGCACGTGGCCGAGGTCGGGGCGTTTTCCGGTACGCTTCTCGATCGCGTCGAGCGTGCCGTCGATGACGTCGAGGGTGATCAAGCCGAGGAAATCGATCTTCAAGAGACCCATCTTCTCGACCGCGTTCATGTCGAACTGCGTCGTGACCTCGTCCTTGTTCGTGCGGTAGAGCGGCAGGTACTCGGTGATGGGCTTCGGCGCGATGACGACGCCCGCCGCGTGCATGCCGGCGTGCCGGGAAAGACCCTCCAGCCGCTCGGCGATCCGGACGACCTTGGCGACCGACTCGTCCGACTCCATGGCCTCCTTCAATCCCGGCGACTCGCGGAAGGCTCGTTCGAAATTCACGTCCGGACCGTCCGGCACGAGCCGGGCGATCCGGTCGCCCAGCGCCACGGGCAGCGAGAGGACCCGCGCAACGTCCCGGACCGCGAGCTTGGGCTTCAGCTGAGAGAACGTGACGATCTGGGCCACGTTCTCCCGGCCGTATTTCTTGGTCACGTAGTCGATGACTTCGCCGCGCCGCGCCTGGCAGAAGTCGATGTCGATGTCGGGCATCGAGATGCGCTCGGGATTCAGGAAGCGCTCGAAGAGAAGGTCGTACTTCAAGGGGTCGATCTCGGTAATGTGAAGCGCCCAGGCCACGATCGAGCCCGCGGCCGAGCCGCGGCCGGGGCCGACCGAGATCCCCTTCTCGCGCGCGTAGCGGATGAAATCGGAGACGATCAAGAAATACGACGGGAAGCCCATCTTCTCGACGACCCCGATCTCGTACTCGAGCCGTTCGAGGTATTTCTCCGTCGGGATGCCGGTGGCGCCGGCCGGATCCGCGGCCATCTCGTGAAGGCGCTTGTCGAGGCCCTCCCGGGCGAGCTCCCCGAAGTACTCGGCGGGAGTCTTCCCGTCCGGAGCCGCGAAAGTCGGCAGATGCAGCCCCTCGGTGTCGAATGAGACGGAGCAGCGGCCCGCCACGGCGACGGTGTTCGACACGGCCTCTGCGGTCCAGCTCGCGAAGCGGGCCTTCATCTCGTCGGGGTTCTTGACGTAGAACTCGTCGTTGTAGAAGCGCATCCGCCGCTCGTCCTCGAGCGTCTTGCCCATCCCGATGCACAGCAGGACCTCGTGGGCGAAGGCGTCGTCCCGGCGCAGATAGTGGCTGTCGTTGGTGGCCACGACCGGAGCGCCCGTCTCTTTCGAGAGGCGCAGGAGGTCCGGAATGATCGCCGTCTGCTGCGGAAGGCCGTGGTCCATGAGCTCGACGTAGACGTTGCCCTTCCCGAAGATCTCCTCGTACTCGAGAAACGCCCGCTTCGCCGCGTCGAAGTTGCCGCGCGAAAGCGAGCCGGCAACCTCGCCCTTCAGGCATCCCGACAGGGCAATGAGTCCTTCGGCGTGCTCGCGCAGGAGCTTCTTGTCCATGCGCGGCCGGTGGTAGAAGCCGGAGATGTACGCTTCCGAGACCAGGCGCACGAGGTTGCGGTAGCCCTTCTGACTCGCCGCCAGCAGAGTCAGGTGATAGGCGTAGCCCTCCCCCGACTCGCTCGCGGCCTTCGCCTCCCGATCCGCCCGATCCGCCGGGGCGATGTACGCCTCGACGCCGATGATCGGCCGGACCCCCTGCTTGACGGCCTCGTGGAAAAAGTGAAACGCCCCGAACATGTTGCCGTGGTCGGTCACCGCCACGGCTTTCATCCCCAGCTCGCCCACGCGCTTGCACAGCTCGGGCAACCGGTTGGCGCCGTCGAGAAGGCTGTACTGGCTGTGGAGATGAAGGTGGACGAACTCGCCGGGCATCGATCGGATTCTACGCCACGCTATCATCCGCGCCAGAACGTCGCCGAAGGAGGAGATCGTGATGAGCCGCTGTTCCAGGCGCCGCGTCGTCTTCGCTCTTCGGGTTCTCGCTTCCTGCCCACTCGCCGCTGCCGACAAGGAGCCGGCCGACATCGCCGCGGCGCGCGCGGTCTTCGAGCGCAATCTCGCCGCGATCCGGGCGCGCGACCGCGCCGCCTACCTCGCCTGTTATCTCGCCGGCGCCAAGAACTTCATCCGCACGGCCGACGAGGGCCTCTCGATCGGCTGGGCGGAGTTCGAGAAGCAGGCCGGCTCGCGCTTTCCCGACACCTTCGACGCGAGCGACTTGAAGCTCGTCTCGGTGCGTCCCGGCCTGGTGTACGGCACCTACCGCTACCGCGTGCGGTACGGCGAGGACGAGCAGACGGGCGTGTCCGAGCGGCTTTTCGTCCAGACGCCGCAAGGCTGGAAGATCACCCTGACCGGGGCTTACCTCTCGCGTCCGGGCACGCCCGCCGCGCCCCGGGCCCTCGTCGGCGGGACGCTCGTGGACGGAACAGGATCCCCGCCCGTCGCCAACGCCGTCGTCGTGATGCGGGACGGCAAGATCGAGTGCGCCGGCCGCGGATGCGCTGTCCCGAAGGGAGTGGAGACGATCGACGCGAGCGGACTGTGGATCACGCCCGGTCTCGTCGACGCTCACGTGCACTTCTCGCAGACCGGCTGGGCGGACGGACGGCCCGATGCGATGGATCTGAGGGACCGCTATCCCTACGAAAAGACCAGCGCGGGTCTGAAGGCCCACCCGGAACGCTTTTTCCGCTCCCAGCTCTGCTCGGGCGTGACGGCCGTCTTCGACGTGGGCGGTTTCCCGTGGACCGTCGCGATGGCGCACGCTACGGCTCAGGCCAACGCGCCGCACGTTGCGGCCGCCGGGCCTCTGCTCTCGACGCTCGACCACTGGCTGAACCTGCCGGCCGAGCGCCAGTTCATCCTCTTGAAGGACGCCGAGTCGGCGCGCGCCGGCGTGTCCTATCTGCGCGCGATCGGAGCCGACGCGGTCAAGGTCTGGTACATCGTCCGGCCCGACCTTCCGGTCGAGGCCTCGGCCGCCGCCGTTCTGGCCGCCGGCGAGGAAGCGAAGAAGGCCGGCCTCCCGCTCATCGTGCACGCCACGGGTCTCGGAGAGGCGAAGGCGGCGCTGAAGGCCGGTGCGAAGCTGCTCGTGCACAGCGTCTCGGAGACGCCGGTGGACGATGAGTTCCTGTCTCTGGCCAAGGCGAACGCGGCGATCTACTGCCCGACGCTCACGGTCTTCTCCGGTTATCTGCGGATGAACCAGGCTGCCCTCTCGCAGACGCCGCCGGCCGTGGACGATCCCAATGGCTGCGTGGACGCCGCGACGCTCGCGAAAGTGGCGGAATCCGCCAGGGCCGGCACCGCGGGCCGCGCCGAGCGAGTCGCCGCGCTCGAGAAGCGCGTCGCCGAGGGCGACCGCTACGGCAGCGCGAACTTGAAGCGCGTCTTCGATGCGGGGATCCCGGTCGCCATGGGCACGGACGCGGGCAACCCGCTGACGCTCCACGGCCCCTCCGTCTACGCCGAGATGGAGGCCATGCAGGCGGCCGGGATGACGCCGATGCAGGTGCTCGTCGCATCGACGCGCGGCGGCGCCCGGGCGATGGGCCGCGAGAAGGAATTCGGGACCGTCGAGAAGGGTCTGTCGGCCGATCTTACGGTCGTCTCCGGCGATCCCACGGCGGACATTCGCAACATGCGCAAGCTGCGCTGGGTCGTCCGCGGCGGCGTCGTCCGGAGTCTCGAAGAGCTGAAGGGCATCGTCGCCGCCGGCAAATGGTAGGCCGGTGAGCTTCCGGCGCGAGCTCGGCCGCTTCGACGCCACGATGGTCGTCGTGGGCGGCATCATCGGCGCCGGCATTTTCATCACCCCTTATCTCGTCGCGCGGCGCCTGCCCTCGGGCGCGCTCGTGCTGGCGGCCTGGGCGACCGGCGGGGCGATCGCGACGGCCGGGGCCTTCGCCTTTGCGG
>WNGF01005373.1_pt1 | contig 28503 bp, 28 predicted proteins | sample 5400641 | NCBI WGS metagenome assembly WNGF01 (sample SAMN13153371, study PRJNA577476) | soil metagenome | isolation source: 80 cm soil or saprolite under grassland replicate 2 | place: USA:California | collected 2016-06-15 | reverse complement strand
CAGTTCGCACTGCTGTGGTTCACCGACCTCGAAGGGCACCTCAAGAGCTTCGCCGTGACGCCTAGTGAGCTCGAGGGCGCGCTCGACGACGGGATGGGCTTCGACGGCTCGTCCATCACGGGCTTCAACGCGATCGAGGAGTCGGACATGATCGCGATCCCCGATCCCGAGACCTTCCAGATCATGCCCTGGAGGCCGGGCGAGACGAAGGTCTGCCGAATGATCTGCGACGTCGTCACTCCGGACGGAAATCCCTACGAGGGCGACCCCCGCTATGTCCTCCGCCGGGCCCTCAACCGGATGGAGGAGATGGGCTTCGACACCTTCAACGTCGGGCCGGAGCTCGAGTACTTCCTCTTCCGCGACGACAAGGGCACGGAAACTCTCGACGAGGGCGGGTACTTCGCAATGACCACGATGGACGCTGCCTCGGAGCTGCGCCAGGAGACCGTGCGGGCGCTCGAGTCGATGGGCATCCCGATCGAGTACGTCCACCACGAGGTCGGGCCGTCCCAACACGAGATCGACATGCGCTACGCACCCGCTCTCGAGATGGCGGACGGCACGCTGACCTACCGCCTGATCGTGAAGGAGATCGCCAAGAAGGCGGGCTTCCACGCCACCTTCATGCCGAAGCCGATCTTCGGCGAGAACGGCTCCGGGATGCACACGCACCAGTCGCTCTTCACCGACGGCCGCAACGCCTTCTTCGACCCCGAGGACGAGTACCACCTCTCCGCTGCCGGCAAGGGCTTCATCGCCGGCCAGCTCAGGCACGCGCGCGAGATCTCGGCCGTGTTCGCGCAGTGGGTCAACTCCTACAAGCGGCTCGTGCCCGGCTACGAGGCTCCCGTCTACGTGGCCTGGTCACGGCGCAACCGCTCGGCGCTGATCCGCATCCCGCTGTACAAGCCCGGCAACGAACAGGCGACACGCGCCGAGATCCGCTGCCCCGATCCCGCCTGCAATCCCTACCTCACGTTCGCGTGCCTGCTCCACGCCGGTCTCGAGGGAATCGAGCAGGGCTATGACCTGCCCGAGCCGATGGAGACGAACCTCTATCACCTGACGGCCGAGCAGCGGAAGGAGCGCGGGATCGTCTCGCTTCCGGAGACGCTCGGAGAGGCGATCGACGAGCTGGCCGAGTCAGAGCTCGCCCGCAAGGCGCTCGGCCCGCACATCTTCGACCGCTACGTCGAGCTGAAGCGCAAGGAGTGGGACGAGTACCGGGTTCAGCTCACCGAGTGGGAGCTGAAGCGCTACCTGCCTGTTCTCTAGGGCTTCGAGGTCATCAGCCAGAACAACACAGGAAACAGGAGTAGGACCAGGGGGCCGAGCAGCTTGAAGACAGGGTGGTTGGCCATCTTCTGCAGCTCCTCGGAGTGCTCGACACCCTCCGCTACGAGCCCCTCGGCCCGCCCCATCACGCGGTGGTTGAGCCCCGCAAGGACGATGCCGCCTAGGACGGCGCCGGCCAGCGTGACGCCGATCCCGGCCTGTAGCCACGCGTTGCCCCAGACGTTCTCCCTCCCCGCCAGCACCGAGCCGGCTCCGAACAGGATCACGAGCGCCGGCCACGTGACGAAGAGATCGGTCCGGTGGCCGATACGGGTCAGCAGGTAGATCTCGCGCGGCGAGTCGCGGCGCGAGGCCGCGATACCTGCGACCGCCGACGTCAGGACACCGCCGAAGAGGGCGAACGCCGCGAGCAGGTGCACGAACAGGAGCCCATTCCAACTGTCCGGCCTGAAGGCGATCGCGACCATCAAACTCCCGGCTTCCAGACCATGAGGACGAGGATCGCGATGACGGCCGCGGTGCTGAGATAGCTGAGGACGAGCGCAGGGACGCTTCGCACGAGCCGGCGGAGCTCATCGCTCGGCTCGTCCCCGGTCCGGGAGAGCCGCTCGGCGAGCTTGCGCGCCTTGCGATATGTCCGGCCCCCGGCGCCGCCGAGAGCACCGCTCACGAACCAGAGCACGATCGCCGCGATGATCCACTCCTGGCCAAAGCCGTAGCCGAGGTAGTCGGCAAGCCAGATCCCGAAGCCGAGGACTGCGAGCGAGCCGATCCCCATCAGGACCTCCGCGACCCGTGTCAGCCGGAAGAGCAGCGCAATCTCGCTCGGCCGGCTGCGCTGCATCGCGGAGAACTGGAGCAGGCCCGCCACGACGGCGCCCGAGAGGAACAGGAAAGCAGCGAAGACGTGCAGGAAGAGAAGCCAGTCGTACTTGCTCATGCCGCCGGGGACGATAATCGGTGACATGGACGCGACGGAACGGCATCTGCGCCTGCTGACCGAGACCACCGAGGCGGTCAACTCCTCGCTCGACCTCCAGGAGGTGCTTGCCCTGGTGGCCAGCAAGGTCGCCGACGCGCTCGGCGCGGACGCGTGCTTCGTCTACCTCTACGACGAGCGCGCGGACGAGCTTGTCCTGCGCGCGACCCACGGAACGCGCGTCGAGGAGATGACCCGCACTCCCCGCATGCGGCCGGGTGAGGGAATCACCGGCTCGGCCGCCGCCGAGAGGGAGCCGATCATGATCCCCGAAAGGGCACATCTCGACGAGCGCTTCAAGGCCTTCCCGAATCTGCCCGAGGACGAATACGAATCGATCCTGGCGGTCCCGATCCTCGCGCGCGACAAGCTCGCCGGAGCGCTCAACGTCCGCACCCGTAATCCGCGCGACTTCACGCCCGCTGAGATCGACCTTCTCCTCGCAATCGCAAGGCAGGTTGCGCAGCCGATAGAGCACGCAAAGCTCTACTCCGAGGCGCAGCAGCGAGTCGCCGAGCTGGAGGCGCTCGCACGCATCTCCGAGGCCGTGTCGGAGTCCCTCTATCTGGAAGAGTCGGCCGAGGCGATCGTGCAGACGACGATCGACGCCGTCGCCGCGACGGGAGCAGCGCTCGTGCTCGAGGATGGGAGCATCGCCTGGCCGGAGGGCCGAGCGGGTAAGCACGCTGTCCGGGTCCCGCTCCGCTGGAAGCGGCGCCAGATCGGCGAGCTCGTCTGCGACCGCGACACGCCGTTCACCGATGACGAGCGGGCGCTGCTCTCTTCGATCGCCCATCACGCCGCCGTCGCGCTCGAGCACGGCCGCGCGGTCCTGCGCGGAGTGCTCGCCCAGGAGATCCACCACCGAGTGAAGAACAACCTCCAGACCGTCGCCTCGCTGCTCCGGCTGCAGGCGCGTTCGGGCTCGGTCGACCCGCGCAAGGCCCTCGACGACTCCGTCAACCGGATCCTCGCCATCGCAGCCGTCCACGAGGTGCTGACCGAGCGGCGGGACGAGGAGGTCGACCTCGGCGAGCTGCTCGACCGGCTGCGCGCGATGCTCGTCCAGGGTCTCGGAGCCGCGAAGGTCGTCGAGGCCGCCGTCGAGCCGGTCTCCCTCGCCGGCAGCCGCGCCACGGCCCTTGCCCTGGTCTTCAGCGAGCTGTTCCAGAATGCGCTCGAGCACGGCGGCTCGACCGTGCGGGTGGAGCTCGCCAAGCGGAACGGCGCCGTGCGGCTCGCAATCGCCGACGACGGGGCGGGCCTCGAGGGAGCCGGCGACGGCACGGGCCTGTCGATCGTCCGCGCGCTCGTTCGGGACGAGTTGCAGGGAACGCTTCGCTTCGAGCAGGACGGTGGCCTGCGCGCCGAGGTCGTCTTCCCCGCGTGATGGAGCTCGAGCGCTACAGCTTCGTCCTCCTGCGGCGCGGCCCGCGGGCGGACGAGTTCGGTGAGGAGGAACTGGAACGGCTGCAGGAGGCCCACCTCGCCCACCTCGCGGCCATGCACGAGCGCGGGGTGATGGCGGTTGCCGGCCCCTTCAGCGACCAACCCGACGAGACGTGGCGCGGATTCGGCCTCTACACGGTCGATCTCGACGAGGCGCGGCGCCTGGCCGAGTCCGATCCTTCGGTGCAGGCAGGGCGGATGGCGGTCGATGTCTTCAACTGGTGGACGAAGAAGGGAGCCCTGCAATTCGGGTCCTGATCGCGGAGGACGAAACCATCATCCGGCTCGATCTCAAGGAGCTGCTCGAGCGCGCCGGCCTCGAAGTCTGCGCCGAGGCGCGCGACGGCGAGGAGGCGGTCGAGCTGGCCCGCACGGAGCAGCCGGACCTCGCCGTCCTCGACGTCAAGATGCCGCGGCTCGATGGGATCGAAGCGGCACGCAAGATCCTCGACGAGCGCCCGATCCCGATCGTGATGCTGACCGCGTACGGGCAGGACGAGCTTGTCTCACGGGCGATCGAGGCCGGCGTCTTCGGCTACCTCGTCAAGCCCTTCCGCGAGTCGGACCTCCTGCCTGCGATCCAGACGGCTCGCGCGCGGCACGAGGAGCTGCTCGCGCTGCGGGAAGAAGCCGACTCGCTGGCGGAGGCGCTAGCCGCCCGTAAGGCGATCGAGCGGGCGAAGGGGCTTTTGATGGAGAAGGAGGGATTGTCCGAGCAAGACGCATTCGAGCGGCTGCGCAAGGCGAGCCAGGTCTCGGGCCGGCCGCTGAAGGTCGTCGCCGAAGCAGTGGTCGCCACGTTCGAACACCCGCGCTGAACGGGCACAATTCAATCCCGTGCAGATCTTTCGGTCCTATCGCCGGCGCCGCCGGCTCATCTTCGGTGCGATCGTGGTCGGGGTTGCCGCGCCGTTGATCTACCTGGGCGTCCACTTCTCGAAGGCTGGTAATCCGCAGAATGCAAACGGGCCGACCGTCCCGAACCCCGCGCCGGAGCCGAAGCATGCGCGCTTCACGCCCCGCAACCAACGCGAGGTCCATCAGGTTCTCGAAAGGTTCATCAGCTCCGCGGTCGCTCGTCACGACGCCGCGCGCTCGTGGAATCTCGTGAGCTCGAGTCTGAAGCAGGGAGTGACCCGAAGGGAGTGGAACCACGGAAAGATCCCGGTCATTCCGTATCCCGCCGCCGACAGGGGGCTCGGGAACTGGAGCTTCGTGGAGTACTCGTACCGAAAGGCCGTCGGTCTCGAGGTCTTCGTGTTCCCGAGGCCCGGCTCGGGCTGGTCGGCGATGTCGGCAGACGCGGAAGTCGTCAAAGGGCATGACGGGCGCTGGCGCGTCAGCTACTGGATGCCGAAGAAGTTCCACGGCCCGCCCGCCGTTGTGAAGGCAACGAAGTCGAAAGCTTCGAAGGCGAAAGCCAAGATCAAGCACGTGCCCAAACGGACGGCGACTCCGAGCGCAGCGCCGCCCACCTTGGAGCCGATCAAGGCAAGCCGCGCCTGGTGGGCACTCCCGCTCGGGATCCTCTCGCTGATCGTCGTCTTTCCGATCACGATCGGAGTGTTCGTCTGGATCCGCAACCGGCGGGCGGAGGCGGAGTACCTGCGCTCGAAGAGGTAGTGGCGACACAGGCTCCGACGCGAAAGGCCCGTGCCCGGCGTCCCGGCGAGGGACAGGGCGACGCCTGGCGGGTGATCGTCCTCAACGACAACCACAACACCTTCCAGGGAGTCGCGTTCGCGCTCGCCTCGGTGGTCCCGGGGGTGTCGTACGAGCGAGGCCTGCAGATCGCGGACCGGATCCACTTGAGCGGCCAGGCGATCGTCTGGTCGGGTCACCGCGAGACGGCCGAGCTGTACTGGAACCAACTGAGCGACCACGGGCTCACGATGGCGCCGCTCGACCACTAACCGCGGTCGAACAACTCTTCCCAACGGGCCAGAAGCGTCTGCAGCTCGTCACGCGCTTCCCGGTGAGCGGTGAGCGTCTCCATGTCCGACCAGTCCTCGGCGAGCCGCCGCTCGAGGTCCGCGACCGCCCCCTCCTTGGCCGCGATCTCCCCCTCGATCTGCTGCAGCTCGGTCGGCCCCGCAGCCGGGACGTGCACGGGCTTTGGCTTCGCCGGCTTCGGCACGGAGGGCTCCGCCGGCGCCTCCAGCTCGGCTCGGCGGCGGACGTAGTCGGCCCAGCCGCCCTCGTACGAGCGGATCGTCCCATCCTCGATCGCGAGCGTCCGCTCCGCCACCGCGTCCAGCAGCGCCCGGTCGTGCGAGACAAGGAGCACGGTCCCAGGGAAGGCCTCGAGCGCTGCCTCGAGCGCCTCGCGGCTCTCGAGGTCGAGATGGTTTGTGGGCTCGTCGAGGACGAGGAAGTTCGCGCCCGAGGCCACCGTCACCGCAAGCGCGAGGCGGCGACGCTCGCCGCCCGAGAGGACGGTGACCTGCTTCTCGTGCTCGTCCCAGCCGCTGAACAGGAACTTGCCGAGCAGGTTCTGCGCCTCGGGCCGTGCGAGACCAGTCATCGACTGCACGCAGTGCAGCACCGAGCCGCGCGTGTCGAGCTCCTGCTCCTGCTGCGAGAAGTAGCCGACCTCCACGCCGTGACCGATGCGGATCCCTCGCTCGTGGACGATGGCCTCGAGCAGCGTGGTCTTCCCCGAGCCGTTCGGCCCCACGAGCCCGACGTGCTCGCTCCGCTCGAGTGCGAAGCCCACATCCGAGAGCAGGTGCTTGTCGCCGGCTGCGAGCTCGAGGCCGGCGGCCTCCACGACGGTTCGGCCGCTGCGCGCGGGCTGCAGGAAGTCGAAGCCGAGCGTCCTGCGACCACGCGTGAGGCGCGCGAGGTCTCCGGCGGCCTCCGAGCGGACCTTCTCCAGGCGCCCGATCTGTGTCAGCTTGGCCTGCGCCTGCTTCGCCTTCGTCTTCTTGTACCGGAAGCGCTCGACGAAACGCTCGAGGCGCGCGATGTCGTCCTGATAGCGCTCGACCGTCTTGGCTGCGTGCGTGGCCCGAGCCGCCTTCTCGCGCCGCCACGCGTGCCAGGGGCCCGCGAAGTAGATCGACTCGCCCTGCGAAAGCTCCAGGACGGCCGTCGTCGTGGCCTCGAGAAACCAGCGGTCGTGCGCGACGAGGATCACGCCGGCGTCGATCGACTGCAGCTCGTGCTCGAGCCATTCGAGGTTCGCAACGTCGAGGTGGTTCGTCGGCTCGTCGAGGAGGAGCAGGTCTGGGTCGCCGCCGAGGGCGCGGGCGAGCGAGGCGCGGGTCAGCTCCCCGCCCGAGAAGCTCTCGAGCGGGCGGTCGAGATCTCCTTCGCGGAATCCGAGCCCACGCAGGGACGCGTCGACCCGCTCGCGCCAGGCATAGCCGCCGGCGTGCTCGAGCCGCCCCTGCGCCTCGGAGTAGCGGCGCAGCGTGGCGGCATCGTGCTCTCCGCCGGTCATCGCCTTCTCGAGGCGCTGGAGCTCGCCTTCGAGCGCGATCAGGTCGGCGGCGCCCGAAAGCGCGTACTCGCGCAGCGTCAGCCCGCGCTCGAGGGGAGGCCGCTGGTCGTGGAGCGCAATCCGCGTCCCTTTCGAGAACGCGAGCTCTCCGCCATGCACCTCGGTCTCGCCGGCGAGCATTCGGAGCAGGGTCGTCTTGCCGGCCCCGTTCGGCCCGGCGAGCGAGAGCCGGTCCCGGCGCTCGACCTTGAAGGACACGCCCTCGAAGAGGAGCGATCCTGCAATCTCCTTGCGGAGATTGGATGCGATAACAACGGACATGGTCTGAGACTAGGGTGCTCCCGCGGGGACTCCAGTCAGGGTAATGCGTGACGCTCGACTTTAAGAGGTCAGAGCCCGCGCGCCGACGAGCCGCTTGACGGCCTCGGCGATGTGCTCGGCGTCGATCCCGGCCGCTGCCATTAGCTCGGACGGCTTGCCCGACCCGGGCATGCTCTCGACGGCGAGTTTGACCACCTGCGGCCGCTCGTCCGCCTCGGCGAACGCCGAGAGGACCGCTTCACCCAGCCCGCCCTCCGGCCAGTGGTCCTCGACGGTAACGATCCGGCCGTTCGTCGCTTCGGCCGCCTCTCGCAGCGTCTCGACATCGATCGGCTTGACCGAGTAGAGGTCGATCACGCGTGCGCTCACACCCTCGCCGGCGAGCGCGTCCGCGGCCTTGAGTGCCTCGTGCAGCGTGATCCCGGCCGCGACGATCGCCACGTCGTCGTCCTCGGAAGAGCGAACGACCTTGCTGCCGCCGATCGGAAACTCCTCGTCTGAACCGTAGATGACCGGGGTCGCGGCGCGCGTCGTCCGGATATAGGAGATGCCCGGCAGCTGCGTCATCTGCCCGACGAGCTTGGCGGTCTGATTGGGATCGGAGGGATAGAGGACAGTGCTCGAGTGGACTGCGCGGAACTCAGCCAGGTCTTCGAGCGCCATCTGCGACGGGCCGTCCTCGCCGATCGAGACGCCTGCATGCGAGCCGCACAGACTCATCGTGGCCCGGCTGATCGCCGCCATGCGAATGAAGTCGTACGCGCGCGAGAGGAAGCAGGCGAAGCTGGACGCGAAGGGATGCCAGCCGCGCACCTGGAGGCCGACCGCGGTCGCCACCATCTGCTGCTCGGCGATGTACATCTCGAAGTAGCGGTCGGGATGAGCCTCGCGGAAGATCTCGGCGAAGGTCGAGTTCGAGACCTCGCCGTCGAGCGCAACGACGCGGCCGTCCGAACCGCCGAGCGCAGCCAGCGAGTCGCCGTAGGCCTTGCGGGTGGCGACCTCTTCCCCGAGCTCGTACCTGGGCAGCTCGAGCGGCCCCGCTTCGAACTCGTGGGGCTTCGCATCTCCTTCCGGCTTCGCGACCTCGACGACCTCGTTCCGGATCCCGCCCAGCTCCTGGATCGCGCCCTCGGGATCGTCGAGCGCCTTGCCGTGCCAGCCCTCCTTGTTCTCGACCGCCTTGACGCCCTTGCCCTTGATCGTCCGGGCGATGATCGCGGTCGGCTGCCCGTGCGTCTCGATCGCCTCGGCGAAAGCGCCGTCGATCTCCTCGAAGTCGTGGCCGTCGATCTCGATCGCCTTCCAGCCGAAGGCGCGTGCGCGGTTCGCATACGAGTTCACGTCCCAGCCGTGCATGGTCTCGCCGCGCTGGCCGAGCCGGTTGATGTCGAGGATCGCGGTCAGGTTCTCGAGCTCGTAGAACGCGGCGTGCTCGAAGGCCTCCCACATCGACCCCTCCGCCATCTCGCTGTCGCCGCAAAGAGTCCAGACCCGGTACGGGAGCCGGTCGAGGTACTTGCCGGAGAGGGCCACCCCGACCGAGATCGGAAGGCCCTGGCCGAGCGAGCCGGTGGCCACGTCCACCCAGGGCAACTCGGGGACGGGGTGTCCTTCGAGGCGGCTTCCGAACTTGCGAAAGGTGAGCAACTCCTCCTCGGAGATCGCTCCGGCCGCCTTGTAGAGCGAGTAGAGAAGCGGCGAGGCGTGGCCCTTCGAGAAGATCAGGTGGTCGTTTCCGGGGTACTTGGGCTCGCCGAAGTCGCAATGCAGGTACTTCGAGAGGAGCACCGCCATCAGGTCTGCGGCGGACATCGACGAGGTCGGGTGACCCGAGTTGGTCACCGCCGCGGCGCGCACGGAGTCGACGCGAAGTTGCTGTCCCAGCTCGCGCCACCGCTCGACATCTTTCATGTGCGTTCCTCGGGCGTCGCTGGCAAAGGAGGCGAGCCGGCGGCGCGCAGGACAGTACAACTGGTACGGCCAAGCGCCGACGGCGAAGCATCCTGCCGCCAGGGGCGCCAGGCGTCAGGCAAAGCCGGGCCTCGCCCGGCGTGAGCCGACGCCGGCGAGGGGCGCACATCGGTCATGCTCACAAGCGTAACGGCCTCTCTGGAGGCGGTGTAACGTGAACCCTCGTGAAGGTCGTAGTCGGCTTCGACCACCGCGGCGTCAAGCTGCGCGAGCGTGTCCTCCAGGACCTCGCCTCCGACGGGCACGAGGTGGTGGACGTCGGTACCGACCGCGCCGAGCCGATGGTCGACTACCCGGACAAGGCCCAGGAGCTCTGCAACGCGATCCTCTCGGGCCAAGCCGAGCGCGGCGTCCTCATCTGCGGGTCGGGCGTGGGCGCCTCGGTCGCGGCCAGCAAGCTTCCCGGCATCCGCGCGGCAATCTGCCACGATGCCTACTCCGCCCACCAGGGCGTCGAGCACGACGACATGAACGTGCTCTGTCTGGGGTCGGAGGTAATCGGCCCGGAGCTGGCCGCTGATCTCATCAAGACCTTCCTCGGCGCCACCTTCACGGGGAAGGAGCGCTATGTTCGACGGCTGGAGAAGGTCAAGGCAATGGAAAGGGATGATGGGCATGGCTAAGAGCAACCTGCACGCGCTCTCGGAGCTTGGGCAGAGCGTCTGGATCGACTACCTCTCGCGCGACATGGTCCACGGGGGCGAGCTCGAGCGGATGATGCGCGAGGACGCCGTCGTCGGCGTCACCTCGAATCCGACGATCTTCCAGAAGGCGATCTCCTCAGGCAAGGCCTACGACGCGCAGCTGAAGGAGCTGAGCGACGAGCACTGCGACACGGTCGAGGCGTTCTTCCAGCTCGCCGAGCGCGACATCTCCGACGCGTGCGACCTCTTTCGCCCGGTCTGGGAGGCCACCGGCGGAAGGGACGGTTACGTTTCGATCGAGGTCGATCCGACCCTCGCTTACGAGACGAAGCCGAGCTTTGACCAGGCGAAGCGCCTGTGGGAGCAGATCGACCGCCCGAACCTGCTGGTCAAGATCCCTGGCACCGAGCCGGGCCTACCCGCGATCGAGGACTCGATCGCCGAGGGCCGCTCGATCAACGTCACGCTCATCTTCTCGATCGACCGCTATGCCGACGTGGCCGAGGCCTACATACGTGGGATCGAACGGCTGGTGGAGAGCGGCGGGGATCCGAGCCGCGTCGCCTCGGTCGCGAGCTTCTTCGTCTCGCGGGTGGACTCCGAGGCCGACAAGCAGCTGGAGGAGATCGGCACCGAGGACGCGCTCGCCCTGCGCGGCAAGCTCGCGGTCGCGAACGCAAAGCTCGCGTACCAGCGCTACAAGGAGATCTTTTCGGCCGAGCGGTGGCACGAGCTCGAGCTGAAGGGCGCCTCCAGGCAGCGCTGCCTGTGGGCCTCCACCTCGGTCAAGAACCCGGAGTACCGCGACACGCTCTACGTCGAGGACCTGATCGGGCCCGAAACGGTGAACACGATGCCGGAGGAGACGATCCAGGCCTTCCAGGACCACGGAGTCGTCGCGGAGACCCTGGAGCAGGGAGTCGACGACGCCCAGCGGGTCTTCGAGGGCATGGAGAAGGTCGGCGTCGACTACGGCGACGTGACCGACGTCCTCGAGAAGGAGGGCGTCCAGAAGTTCAGCGACTCCTTCAAGGAGCTGCTCGACGGGATTACCGAGAAGCGCGGGCAGTTAGTAACTGCATGAACGTCACAGCGGACGAGCTCGTCAGCCGCATCTGGGAGCGCGACCCCACCGTCTGGACGGGCGACGACGAGGCCAAGTGGCTCGGCTGGCTCGACGAGCCCATGCGGGACCTCGACCTCTCGGCCGCGCCGGTCGGCGCCTTCAAGAGCTATGTCCTCCTCGGCATGGGCGGCTCGAGCCTGGCGCCCGAGGTCTTCCGACGCAGCTTCGGCTCGGAGAGCTTCCACGTCCTCGACACCACTCACCCGAACGCGATCCGGCGGCTGCAGGAGCAGATCGACGTCGGCAGCACCTTCTTCGTCGCCTCATCCAAGTCGGGGACGACCCTGGAGACACGCTCGCACCTCGACCACTTCTGGGAGCTCGCCGGCAAGAAGCCCGGTCAGTTCGCGGTCGTCACCGACCCCGGCTCGGAGTTGGAAAGGCTGGCGGAGGAACGGGAGTTCCGCGCCGTCTTCCACGGCGAGCCAACGATCGGAGGCCGTTACTCGGCGCTGTCGGCCTTCGGGCTCGTCGCGGCAGCGCTGATCGGGGCCGATGTCGAAAAGATCCGCGATCGCGCGCGAGAGGCCGCCGAGGCCTGCCACGGCCCGGACAGCCCGGGCCTGGAGCTGGGGCTTCAGTTCGGAAGCGGGTGGCGGGAGGGACGGGACAAGATCTGCATCGACGACACGGTCGGCGCTTTCGGGCTGTGGGCGGAGCAGCTGCTCGCCGAGTCGACGGGGAAGCACGGCAAGGGCCTCGTCCCCGCGCCCGGCGAGTCGCCCGACGGCCTTGATCGGCAGCGCGGCGAGGTGCTCGTGGAGGATCCGTACGACCTCGGCTACGAGATGTACCGCTGGGAGTTCGCAACCGCGGTCGCAGGCGCGATCCTCGAGATCAACCCGTTCGACCAGCCCGACGTGCAGGCGGCCAAGGACCGGACGAACGAGATCCTCGCGGCAGGCGGCGAGCCCGATGTCGAGCCAACCGGATCGCTGGAAGAGCTGCTCGCGGGCACGCGGGAGGGCGACTACGTCTGCGTGCAGGCGTTCGTCGATCCGACCGACGAGAACGAGCTGAGGATCCTCGGGCTGGTCGAGCGGATCCGCGCTCAGACCGGCCGGGTGACCACCCACGGCTTCGGGCCGCGCTACCTGCACTCCACGGGCCAGCTGCACAAGGGGGGCCCGCCGATCGGCAATTTCGTCCAGGTCGTGGACGACACCGGCGACGAGATCAAGATCCCGGGGAGGAAGTTCGGCTTCGGACGCCTGATCCGCGCGCAGGCCGCCGGTGATTTCGCCTCGCTGCAGGAGCGGGGCCGCCCGATCATCCGGCTCCGCATGGAGGACCTGTAGTGCAACTCGGAATGGTCGGCCTCGGCCGCATGGGCGCGGGCATGACGAAGCGCCTGCACGACCGCGGGCACGACGTCAAGACCTACGATCCGAACGTCGACTCGACGGCGGGCTCGCTCGAGAAGCTCGCCGCGCAACTCGAGGCACCGCGCTCGGTCTGGATGATGATCCCGGCCGCGATCGTCGACTCGGTCATCGACGACCTCGCCCCGCACCTCGAGGAGGGCGACACGATCATCGACGGCGGCAACTCCTACTACGTCGACGACCTGCGCCGCTCAGCCGATCTGAAGAAGCACGGGCTTCACTATGTCGATATCGGCGTGAGCGGCGGGGTTTGGGGTTTCGAGCGCGGCTTCTGCCTGATGGTCGGCGGGAACGACGAGGCGGTGAAGCGGCTCGAGCCCGTTCTTGACGATCTCGCGCCCGGCGTCGAGACGGCCGAGCGGACGCCCGGCCGCAAAGGCCCGCCTGCCCAGGCCGAGAAGGGGTGGCTCCACTGCGGTCAGAGCGGCGCCGGCCACTTCGTGAAGATGGTCCACAACGGGATCGAGTACGGCGTGATGCAGGCCTACGCCGAAGGCTTCAACGTCCTCCGCCATGCGGACATCGGCTCGACCCAGCAGGAGGCGGACGCCGAAACCGCTCCGCTCCGCGACCCCGAGCACTACCGCTACGAGATCGACGTCGCCGCCGTTGCGGAGGTTTGGCGGCGGGGAAGCGTTATCTCCTCCTGGCTTCTCGACCTGACCGCGACCGCACTCGCGCAGAGCCCCGGCCTCGGCGACTACGCCGGTCGCGTCTCAGACTCCGGCGAAGGCCGCTGGACGCTCAAGGCTGCGATCGACGAGTCGGTGCCGGCGCCCGTGCTCTCGGCAGCGCTCTACGAGCGCTTCTCCTCTCGCGGCGAGGCTGAGTTCGCCAACAGGATCCTGTCGGCGATGCGGCACGCCTTCGGCGGCCACCTCGAGAAACCGTCGTGACGACCGCCGTCGCCGAACAGGAGAACCCGCTCCTCGAGGGGTTGGGCCTCGCGCGCACTCCGCCCTCCTGCGCGCTCGTCATCTTCGGCGCGTCCGGCGACCTCACCCAGCGCAAGCTCTTCCCCGCGCTCTACTCGCTCGCCTTCCGCCACCTGCTCCCCCGCAACTTCGCCGTCGTCGGGGTCGCGCGCACCGAGGAGTCGGAGGACGACTTCCGCGAGCGAATGAAGCAGGGTGTCGAGGAGTTCGGGCGGGATCCCGTGCGGGACGACGTCTGGGACACGCTCGCCGAAGGGATGCGGTACGTCGCAATGGACTTCAAGGACGAGTCGGGCTGGAGCAAGCTCTCGAAGGTCCTCGCCGACCTGGACAAGAACCTCGGTACAGCGGGAAACCGCGTCTACTACTTCGCCGTCCCGCCGGCCGCGATCGGGACGCTCGTCGAGGAGATCGGCAAGCGGAGGAGCAAGAACGGCTGGGACCGGCTCGTGATCGAGAAGCCGTTCGGCCACGATCTCGCGTCCGCCCAGGAGCTCAACACCCTCATCGCAGAGAGCTTCGACGAGTCCGAGGTCTTCCGCATCGACCACTACCTCGGCAAGGAGACGGTCCAGAACATGCTGGCGCTCCGTTTCGCGAACGGGATCTTCGAGCCGGTCTGGAACCGGCAGTTCATCGACCACGTGCAGGTCACGGTCGCCGAGTCGATCGGGATCGAGCAGCGGGCCGACTACTACGAGCAGGCGGGCGCGATCCGCGACATCTTCCAGAACCACTTGTTGCAGCTCGTCGCCCTGACCGCAATGGAGCCGCCGATCGACTTCACCGCTGAGTCGGTACGGAACGAGAAGGTGAAGGTGCTGCGCTCGCTGCGCACGCCGGGCCCGCATGAAGTCGTCCGCGGGCAGTACGGGCAGGGCTTCGTCGAGGGCGAGGAGGTGGCGGGCTACCGCGAGGAGGACGGGGTCGCGCCGGACTCGACCACTGACACCTACGTGGCCGCGAAGCTGTACGTCGACAACTGGCGCTGGGCCGACACTCCCTTCTATGTCCGCGCAGGCAAGCGACTGGCACGGCGCGAGACGACGATCGCGATCCAGTTTCAGCGCGCGCCCCATCCACCGTTCGCGGAGATCGCCGGCGAGGGGCTGCGCCCGAACGTGCTCCTCGTGCACGTGCAGCCGGACGAGGGAGTGTCGCTCTCGATCGGCGCGAAGGTGCCGGGCGCCGGAATGACGATCCGGCCGGTGCACATGGACTTCCTCTACGGCGGAACCTTCCGGACCGGGATACCCGAGGCCTACGAGCGCCTGATCCTCGACGTGCTGCTGGGCGACGCGACCCTGTTCACGCGCTCCGACGAAGTGGCGGAGGAATGGACGCTCGTGGACGCGATCGCCGGCTTTTGGCGCCGAGACAAGCCGACCTTCCCCAACTACGCCGCGGGCACCTGGGGCCCGCCGACTGCGAACGAGCTTCTCGAGCGCGATGGGCGGTCATGGCGACGTCATTGACCGAAGAGGAGTGGCGCGGAGAGGACATCTCGATCTCCGAGGTCGAGTCACAGCTCGCTGGGATGCGGCAGACAGACCCGGACGGGCATCCCGATCTGCGAACGAGCGTGATGACGCACACGGCCTGGGTGCCGCGAAACTGGCTGGACGCGGCCCGTGGGACGCTCGCCGGGCTGGCCGAGATGCATCCCTCCCGCACGATCATGCTCGTCCCGGAGCCGGATGCCGGGCGCGACTCGCTCGACGCCGTCCTGTCCGTACAGTGCTTTCCCCTCGAGCAGGAGACGCGTCACGTCTGTTCGGAGGTGATAGAGCTGCATCTCAACGGCTCGCGCGCTCAGGCGCCCGGCAGCATTGTCGAGCCGCTCCTCATCCCGGACCTGCCGGTGTTCTCGCGCTGGCGCGGGCGGCCGCCCTTCGGCACCGGCGAGCTCGAGCAGATGCTCGCCGTCGTAGACCGCCTGGTCGTCGATTCCTCGGAGTGGAACGATCTTCCGGATGCCTACCGCGAGCTCGAGGGCTGCCTCGAGAACACGGCCGTCTCCGACATCGCCTGGCGGCGCTCGCTCGGCTGGCGAGGGTCGCTTGCGGAGATGTGGCCGGGGATCGCGGAGATAGGCGAGCTTCGCGTCACGGGCCCGGAGGCCGATGCGATGCTGCTCGCGGGGTGGCTGCGCTCGCGACTCGAGCGCGACGTGACCCTCGAGCACGTGGCCGCGGAGGAGCTGGAGTCGGTCGCGGTGGACAGCGCCGCGGTCGAGCTGCCCCGCGGCGAGCGGCCCGATCCGAGCGACCTGCTCTCGGCCGAACTCGACCAGTTCGGCCGCGACCGGATCTACGAAGCAGCGCTGCGGTCCGCCTGAAGAGCCTCCCCGGCGGCGAGGACGAGCGCGTCCTCGCCCGGCCGGCCGATTAGTTGAACCGAGGCCGGCAAGCCCTCGGCGGTTCGCCCGCAGGGCAGCGCCAGCGCCGGCGCGCCGACTGCGTTGACCGGGAAGGTGAAGCGGACGAGCGCCTCTCGAACCTGCAGGTCGCCGGTTCCACTCCTCACCGGCGGAGGCGGGACCGGCAGCGTCGGGGTGAGAAGTAGATCGAAATCCTCCATCGTCTCCGCGAAGCGCTCGCGCAGTTCCCCTCGCGCGCGAAGCGAGCGCTCGTGCTCCGCGTCCGTCACGGCGAAGCAGCGTTCCAGCTTGATGCGCAAATCCTCGCCGTAGGAATCGGCGTGCTCGGGGAAGAGGCCGCTGTGGACGTCCGCCACCTCGCGGCTCGGGGAAGAGGCCGCTGTGGACGTCCGCCACCTCGCGCATGAACGCCGGGCCGCTGTCCTCGGCGAGCGGCAGCTCAACCGCCTCACCATCGGCGAGTTCGGAAACACGCTTCGCAATCCCCGCGTCTTCGCAGCGATCGAGCCAGGCGACCCCGAGGCGGAGGTCGTCTAACACGATCGGATCGGCGGGCTCGAATCCGGGCACGAGCGCCTTCATAAGATCGGTGCACTCCGCGACGGTCCGCGCCATCGGCCCGACATGGTCGAAGCTCGGTGCAAGCGGGAAGCAGCCCTCCAGCGGGACGATCCCGTAGCTCGGCTTGAAGCCGACGATCTCGCAGCAAGCGGCCGGGATCCGCACCGAGCCTCCCGAGTCCGTTCCAACTGCAGCGTCGGCGAGGCCGAGCGCGAGCGCGGCCGCGTTCCCTCCACTCGAGCCGCCCGCAACCCGGCCCGGGAACACCGGGTTCGGCACGGTGCCGAAGTGCGGGTTCTCCGACGTCGTTCCGTACGCGAACTCGTGCAGGTTCGTCTTCCCGACGTTCGTGTAACCGGCCGCTTCGAGCCTGCGCACGGCCTCGGCCGTCTCCTCCGGGACGTGGTCGGCGAACATGATCGAGCCGTAGGTCGTGACCAGTCCGGCCGTGTCGAAGAGGTCCTTGACGGCGAGCGGGATGCCCTCAGCCGGCCGTTCGGGCCGCGCGAGGAAGACGCCGTCGGGAATGCTTCCGTTCATGCGTGTCCGCGACCTTAACTGGATGCAGGTCGAGGCCTACCTCGAGCACGACTACCGGATCGTGCTTCCGCTCGGATCGACCGAGCAGCACGCCTACCTCTCACTCGAGACCGACAACCTCCTCGCCGAGCGCGTGGCCGCCGAGGCGGCCGAGCCGCTGGACGTGCTCGTCCTCCCCGTGCTCGCCTACGGCGTCACGCCCCGATTCGCCGGTTACCCGGGGAGCCCGTCGATCGGCGAGGAGACGTACGTCGCACTGCTCTCGGATCTGCTCGCCTCGCTCCAGGGCCAGGGCTTCCGGCGGATCCTGATTGTCAACGGCCACGGCGGCAACAGTTTCGCCGCGGAGCGGGTGAGCGACGACGGCGTGATCTGGCACGACTGGTGGAACAGCGCCCGGATCCGCAGCCTCGTCGACCAGATCGACCCCGAGGGAAGCCACGCCTCGTGGATGGAGAACTTCCCCTGGACGCGGCTCGAGGGCATCGAGCTTCCCGGCGAGCACAAGGCGCCGGTCGACCTGGCCGGCATCGACGACCCGGGCGAATATCGGCGCGCCGCCGGCGACGGCTCCTTCGGCGGGTACTACGAGCGGCCCGAAGAGGAGATGCTGAAGATCTGGCAGGCCGGCATCGAGGAGATTCGCGGCTTGCTCGAGTCGGGTTGGAACTGACTAGCTGACCGCGAGATAGATCAGCGCGACCAGCACCGTTCCGGCGAAGAGCGTCAGGAAGAGGGCGAAGAGCGCCCACCCCAGCAGCACGTTCTTCCGGCCGAGCTCGGAATCCAGCATCAGGCCACCAGCGGGTCGAGGGCCATCGCGACGAAGAGCAGCGCGAGGTAGGCCAGCGAGAAGTGGAACAGCAGCCGCGCGCGCGCCGGGGTAATCTCACGCTTCAGCCGCCACGCGAGCCAGACGAGCGCGGCGCCCAGCACAAGCGCGGCAACGAGGTACGGCAGGCCGACCGTGCTCCAGACGAACGGCAGCGCCGTCACGGGCACGAGCGCAAGCGAGTAGAGCAGGATCTGCCTCGCCGTCTCGCCATCGCCACGCACGACCGGCAGCATCGGGATCTTCGCCGCCGCGTAGTCGCGCTTGATCAGCAGCGCCAGCGCCCAGAAGTGCGGCGGCGTCCAGAAGAAGACGATCAGGAACAGGAACAGCGCCGGGAGGGTCAGGTTCCCCGTCGCGGCCGCCCAGCCCACCAACGGGGGCACCGCGCCGGCGGCTCCCCCGATGACGATGTTCTGCGGCGTCGAGCGCTTGAGCCAGCCCGTGTAGACGATTACGTAGAAGAGGTTTCCGACGAGCGCGAGCGCCGCCGTCAGCGGGTTGACGAGACTCGCGAGCAGGACGAACGAGAAAGCCGAGAGCGCCAGCCCGAACTCGAGGGCGCGCTCGGGCGCCACGCGCGCGGAGGCGACCGGCCGCCCGGCCGTCCGCCGCATCGCGCGGTCGACGTCCCGGTCGAGCACATGGTTGAGCGCGCTCGCCCCGCCGCAGGCGAGCGCAAGGCCGGCCATCGTCACGGCGACGAGCCAGAGCGGTGGGAGCCCGTGTTCGCCGACGACCATTCCGCAGAGGCCGGTCAAGAGGAGCAGGGACATAATCCGGGGCTTCGTGAGAGCGATGTAGTCCTTCCACGCACCGGCCGCCACGCGCTCACCGCCGCGCATCGTCACGGCGGCCAGGACGAGCGCAGCCGCGAAGGCAAGCCCCGCCAGCGCAATGTGCGCTGCGCGCCCGGTCACGAGCGCGGCCGCTCCGAAGAGGCCGAGCGCGGCAAGCGAGGGCCCGAGCAGTCGCCGGTGCGCGACCCAGGCCGCGACGACGAGCGCCGCCAGCGGAGGAACCGCCACTGCCGCGAGCGCCCTGTGCGCCACGCCGCCGCCCACGGCACCGCTCACCACGGCGAGCCCAGAAGCGTGCGCGGCGGCGAGCGCCGTCAGTCGAAGCCAAGGGCCCACGCTCAGCTCAGAGATGGCCACCCTCCTTCAGCCTGCGCCGGATGTCCCGCAGCGGCCGCGGGCTCGACACGTACGGGACCTCGACGAAGTTCTCGGGCGGCGGCGGAGAGGTCGCGTACCACTCCAGCGTGTCGGCCAGCCAGGGGTCGTTCCCGGCCCGTAGGCCGCGCCGCCTCGTCAGCACCACATTGACGAAGAAGAGCAGGATCCCGACCCCCATCACGAACGATCCGATCGACGACACGAGGTTGTACCACTCCCATAACCCGCCGTGATCGTACGTGTACACACGCCGCGGCATCCCCAGCAGCCCGAGCATGTGCTGGGGGAAGAAGGCGAGGTTGAAGCCGACGAACGTGAGCCAGAACTGCCACTTGCCGAGCCGCTCGTCCAGGATCCGTCCGAACATCTTCGGCCACCAGTAGTAGAGCCCGGCGAAGATTGCGAGCATCGAGCCGCCGAAGAGAACGTAGTGCAGGTGGGCGACGACGTAGTACGTGTCCGTCACCTGCCAGTCGACGGGGAAGACCGCCAGGAAGATGCCGGACAGCCCGCCCATCGTGAACACCGCGATGAAGCCGAGCGCGAACAGCATCGGCGTGTCGAAGATGAGATTCCCCCGCCAGGTGGTGGCGAGCCAGTTGAAGATCTTGACGCCCGTTGGGACGGCGACCGCCATCGACGTGACCATGAAGAAGACCTGCAGGCCCCACGGCAGCCCGACGGCGAACATGTGGTGGGCCCAGACGAGCATCGACACGAATGCGATCCCGACGGTGGCGAAGACGATCGCCGTGTACCCGAAGATCGAGAGCGCGCTGCCGCCGTGATCGGGGAGGAAGAAGTGCGTCCCCACCTGGCGGTCGAGCAGCAGCAGCGTCAGCCCCGCCGAGAGCGCCGGCAAGACGAGCAGGAGCAGCAGCGCGTAGATCTCGATCGACCAGACGAAAAGCGGCAGCCGCATCCACGACATGCCGCGGGCACGCATGTTCTGTATCGTCACCAGGAAGTTGATCGCCCCCGCGAGCGAGGCGATGGTGAGGATGTGGAGCGAGAGGATCCAGAGGTCCTGGCCCGTTCCCTTCGAGAAGCCGGACGTGGAGAGCGGGACGTAGCTCGTCCATCCCGCGCTGGGGGCTCCTCCCGAGGCGAACCAGCTCGAGTACAGGACGATGCCGCCGAAGAGGAACAGCCAGTAGGAGAGGGCGTTGAGGCGGGGGAAGGCGACATCCCGGGCGCCGATCATCAGTGGGACGAGGTAGTTCCCGAAGCCGGCGAGGATCGGCACGATGACCAGGAAGACCATCGTCGTCCCGTGCATCGTGAAGAGCTGGTCGTAGCTCTTCTTGGTGACGAAGCTCTCGTTCGGAGTCGCGAGCTGGGCCCGCATCAGCAGCGCGAGAATTCCGCCGGCGACGAAGAAGACCAGGCTCGTCGCAATGTAGAGAATCCCGATCCGCTTGTGGTCGGTTGTCGTCAGCCAGCCGGCGGCGCGGCCTTGCGTCCACGGGACGCGGGGAGGCGCCTCGACCCTAACCGCCACTTCCGCCCTTTGCGATCGTCCGGCCGAGGTAGGCGAAGAGCGCGTCGGTCTGGCGGGCGCTCCAGTCCCTGCCGACGGCGGGCATCTGCGTGCCGCCGCTCTCCAGCAGCGTCGTCAGCCCCTTCTTGTCGGTGAGCAGCGGGCTTCCCGCGAGCGCCGGCCCGATCCCGCCCTGACCCTGGAAGCCGTGGCACTTGGCGCAGACGCCCTCGAAGGTCCGGCGGCCGAGGTCGGACGTGCCCTCGGTTTGCGCCCGCGCCTCGTCGGCGAGCCAGCTGTCGAACTGGGCCGCGGGCAATACCTGCACATCGGCGCTCATGTCCGCATGGAGGAGACCGCAGAACTCGGCGCAGCGTCCCTTGTATGTCCCCACCGGCGAGGGGCCGAACCAGGTGTGGTTCGTATTGCCGGGAATCGCGTCGAGCTTCCCACCGAGCGCGGGAATCCACCAGCTGTGGATGACGTCGAACTTCGGCGCGGTGACGTCGAGCTTGACGACACGGCCCGCGGGCACGCGCATGTGGTCGACCGCGATCACGCCGTTCGGATACGTGAACTGCCAGTAGAACTGGCGGCCTTGTACCCCGATGTCGAGAGTGTTCGCGGCGCCTGCGGACGAAACGTTCTTGATCCCCGGGAGCTCGTAGAACGTGAAGGCGGCGATCGCGGCGAGGATCAGGGCTGGAACCGCCGTCCACACGAGCTCGATCCTCGTGTGGCCGCGGATCTGCGGGCCCTCGACCTCGCGTGGGCGGCCACGGCTGCGATAGCGCAGGATGAAGACGACGAGCGAGATCTCCACCAACAGGAAGATCGCGGCGGTGAAGCCGAAGATCAGCCAGTAGGTCGTCTCGATCCGGCTCGCGTTCGGCGATCGGGGCGCGACCGGGGAGAATCCGCCCTTGGCCGCGGCGGCACCTCCGGCCGCGATGAGCGCGATGCCCGCGAGAAAAGCGAGGGTGCCGAGAAGCCGCGAGCGCACGGGGTGGCATTCTACGAAGGTGGTCTCCGCCGCGAAGGAGGGATCGAGAGTGGCGCTTCCGCCGGAGGTCGGCCGGCCGTTCGAGGTCTTCGTAAACGGCGTCCCCCAGGCGCCCGGAAAGGACTTCGACCTCGACGGCAACACCCTGGTCTTCAGGCGCAGCCTCGCCAAAGAGGGGCGGCTCGGCTTCTTCCGCTGGCTCTCGCTCTTCCTCGGGGTCGCGGGCACGTACCGCCAGAACGATTCGGTGGACGTCGTCTACCAGCGCGGCGGCCGAAGAGTAGTCGCGAGCAATCTCACGCTCGACGCGGACTAGGCGGCCGGAGAGTCGAAGGAGGGGATCCCAAAGGGGAACCATAGGGTTCCCCTTTGGGAGAGGAGTGCGAGGCTTCGCCTCGCGCTCCGGTCTCGGGCAGCCTTACTCGGGCGACGCGTTACGAACCCTCGAGCTGCCACGCCGCGACGTCGCGGATCGAGACGATGCCGATCGCGCGGTCGCCCTCGACAACGGGCAGGTGCCGGAATCCGTGCTCCATCATGGTCCGCGCGGCCTCCTCGACGTCCATGTCCCCCGAGGCCGTGACCGGATCCGCGGTCATCCATTCCCGCACGCGCGCGTCGCTGGAGTGCGTGCGCGCGGCGACGGCACGCATGATGTCGCGCTCGGTCAGGACCCCGATGATCCGGCCGAAGTCGCCCACGACGACCGAGCCCACGCCTCGCTCGACCATCTTCGAGGCGACCTCGCCGAGCGTGTCCTCGGGCGCGACCGTGAGCACGCCCTCCGTCATGATTTCCCGCAGCGCCGCCATGCCGCGAGCATAACGGGTTACGCGCGCGCTTCTTCCGCCTCGATTCCTTCTTCCTCGTCCGGGATCGGCGCCGACCGCTGCATGACGAGCAGCACGAGGACGACGCCGGCTACACACACCCCGACCGAGAGCCACATGACGGCGCCGAGGCCGTCGGTGAAGCCCTGGCGGATCGCATGGACGATGTGGTCCTGCTGCGTCTGGCCGAACTTCTTCAGGGCCGTCGTCGCGTCCTTCGCGCCGGCGAGCAATCCCTCGAGCCGGCGCTCGCTCGACTCGATGCTGACACCGACCTTGGCGAGCAGGTCGTCCGACTTGTGGTCCTTGACAGTTTGGAACAGCGCTCCCGAGACGGCGATCCCGAACATCGCTCCCAGGCCGCTCATCGTCACGAGAACCCCGGCGGCAGCACCGTGCTCGGCACGCCGTATCGCGTTCATCGCCGCTGTGTTCAGCGGAGTCAGACAGAGGCCTACGCCGGCACCCAGCACGAGCATCGCCGGCCAGAGCTCGTTGTAGCCCGAGCTCCCGTCGATGTGGGTGAAGAGGTAGCCCCCGACCGCCGAGAGGAGCAGCCCGGCCGCGATGGGCAGGCGGGGCCCGACCCGTTCGGAGATGGGCCCCCCGAGCGGAAGGAACACGACCATCGTCGCGCTGAGCGGAAGCAACAGCAGGCCCGACTTGAGCGGCGAGTAGCCGAGGACCTCCTGCATGTACAGCGGCAGGAAGAAGAGAACCGCCGCGAGGATGAAATTGGCCGCGAGCAAGGCGGCGTTTCCGCCCGTGTAGTTCCGCTTCCGGAAGAAGCCGAAGTCGACCAGGGGATTGCGCGTGCGGGGCTCGATCAGCAGGAAGGCACCGAGTAGGCCGGCCGCCGCAGCGAACAGGATGATCGACCTGGTGGAGCCGAAGCCCCAGGACTGGCCTTCGTTGAGGACCAGAGACAACGCTGTGAGACCGGCGGCCAGCGTTGCGAGGCCGGCAACATCGATGCGCCGGTCGGCGTCAGGATCGCGCGACTCGCGGGCAGCCACGATCGTCATCACGAAGAAGACGGCGGCGAAGGGAACGTTGATCCAGAAGACGGACCGCCACTCCCAATCGGCGAGAATCCCGCCGAGCGCAGGGCCGACACCGCTCGTGAGGCCCGAGGCGGCCGCCCAGAGGCCGATCGCGGTTCCGCGCTGAGCGGGTTCGAACGCGTCGGTGATGATCGAAAGCGACGCCGGCGTCAGGATCGCGGCGCCGACCCCCATGGCCACGATCGCGATGATCAGGACGAGCGCAGTCGGGGCCAGCGCGGCGCCGACCGCCGCCGCCGCGTAGAGAATCGTCCCGCCGAGGAAGAACTTCTTGCGCCCGAAGATGTCACTGAGGCGCCCGGCGACGATCAGCAGCGCCGAATAGGCGAGCGTGAAGCCGACGAGCGTCCACTGCAACTCTCCGAGCGAGGCGTTGAACTCCTGGTGGATCTTCGGCAGCGCGAGCACCACCGCGGACGTCGGAATGGAGGTCGTGCCGCTCGAAAGTGCCATCGCCGCCAGCGCCGACCACTTGTTCTCGTGCCCGCCGCCGCCACGGCCGCGGTACCAGCGCAGGCTGTTCGAGAGCTGCAGCACCGCGCGAGCCTAAACTAGTGGACCGTGATCTCGCTGATGTCGGTTGTGCCCGGCGGCGCGTCGGTGATCCAGACCAGGTAGTACTGCGCCGGGCTGCTGTCCTCCAGGGTGAACGTCGTCTTCGCGCCGACGGTCTGGGAGGGCGACACCTTGTGGAACCGCCCTTCCGCCGAGTCGCCGGCCTTGATCCTGGCGGCGAAGCCCGGCGTGTCGCTCGTCACGGTCACCGAGTGAGCGTCGACCGGATGTCCCGCGTCGACGACGATGCCGACACCGGGCTTGATCAGCGAAAGCCGGTCGCGATAGTCCTCGGTCTGCCACGCGGTCGAGAGATTCCCGTCGGTCGCGAGCCCGACGAGGTCGGGATTCTCGATCCCGTTGTCCCCGTAGGGGTCATAGGAGGCGACCGCGCCCACTGGGATCCGCTTACCCCCTCCGGACGACCCGCGCAGGAACAGGACGCCGGCCACGATCGCGGCCACCGAGGCGAGCGCGAGCGCGACCAGGCCGAGCGACCACCGGCGCCGCGGGCGGATGCGTCCCGTGTGCGGGGCGGGTCGCGGAGCCCGGACGATCATGGTCGGCTCGTAGCCCGTCTCCTCCAGCTCGGCGAGGCAGGCGTTGAGCTCCGAGATGAACGCGCGCATGTCCGGGAAGCGGCCGGCCGGGGTCTTCTGCAGCGCCCTCTCGACCGCGCTCGCGAGCCGCAGCGGGGTATCCGGCCGCTGCTCGAGCACATTGGGCACCGGGTCGTGAACGTGCCGCAGGGCGACGGTGACGAAGTTGTCGCCCGGAAAGGGAACTTCGCCGGTCAGCAGCTCGTAGAGGACGGCGCCGAGCGAGTAGACGTCGCTATACGCGTCGACTGCTTCCCCGCGGGCCTGCTCGGGGGCGATGTAATGGCTCGTGCCGACCACTGTCCCCGTCGTAGTCGCCTCTTCGACGTCGAGGGCTCGCACGATGCCGAAGTCGGTCACCTTCGCCCGCCCCTGGCCGTTGAGGAGGACGTTCTGCGGCTTCACGTCTCGGTGGATGAGGTCGTGCGAATGGGCAAACGCGAGCGCCCGTGCGATCTGGAGCCCGAGCTCGATCACATCCTTGATGGGAAGTGGACCCGTCCGAACGATGAAATCCTTCAGCGTCTCGCCCTCGACGTGCTCGAAGACGATGAACTGGCGGCCGTCCTGTTCGCCGCGGTCGATCACCGTGACGATGCCCGGATGGCTCAGCCGCGCGGCTGCGCGCGCCTCCCGGCGGAAGCGCTCCACATACTCCTCGTCCGCCGAGTACTGGTCGTGGAGGATCTTGAGCGCGACCGTCCGCTCGAGCAGCCGGTCGTGCGCGCGGTACACGCTGGACATGCCGCCGACCCCGACGACCTCGTGCAGCTCGTAGCGCCCCGCGATCACCTCGCCGACCACGGGCCCATTGTGTCTATTGCGCGCTAGTGGAGGACGCTCGAAAGCGCTTCTTCCCAAGCAGCAAGCGCTTCGTCGAGCTCGCCTTCGGTCAGGACGAGCGGCGCCAGAACGCGGATGCAGTTCGAGTAGATCCCCGACTTGAGTAGTAGTAGACCGCGTTCGGCGGCCGCCTCGACGACCGCGGTCGCGAGCTCCGGAGCCGGCTCCTTCGTCTCGCGGTCGCCCACGAGCTCGATCGCGAGCATCATCCCGAGCCCCCGCACGTCGCCGATCGCCGTGTAGCGCTCCTGCCACGAGAGCATGCGCGAGCGGATCGTCTCGCCGATCTCGGCGGCCCGCTCGACAAGACCCTCGTCGTCAAACACATCGAGGACCGCCAGCGCAGCAGCCTGGGCGACCGGGTTGCCGACGTACGTCCCTCCGATTGCCGAGTCGGCCGGCGCGTCCATGATCTCGGCTCGCCCGATCACGCCGGAGAGAGGGAGACCGGCGGCGATCGACTTCGCCACCGTCATCAGATCCGGCTCGACGCCGGAGTGCTCGATCCCCCACATCCTCCCGGTCCGTCCGTAGCCCGTCTGCACCTCGTCCACCACGAGCACGATCCCGTGCTCGTCGCAGAGCCTGCGGATGCCGGCGAGGAACTCCGGGGGCGCGACGACGAAGCCTCCCTCGCCGAGCACGGGCTCGATCACGATCGCTGCGACGTTCTCGGGCGCAACCTCCGTCAGGAACGCCCGCTCGAGCGCCGCGAGCGCCTCTTCCGCCGAAGGGCCGCGGTACCCGTTCGGGTAGGGAACGCGGTAGACCTCGGAGGAGAACGGGCCGAGGCCGGCCTTGTACGGATGGGTCTTCGAGGTGAGGCTGAGTGCTAGCAGCGTCCGCCCGTGGAAACCGCCCTCGAAGGCGATCACGGCCTGGCGCTTCGTGTACGAGCGGGCGAACTTGATCGCGTTCTCGATCGCCTCGGCCCCGGCATTGAAGAACGCGGCCTTGGCCGGGGCGGAGATCGGAGTCAGCGCGATCAGGCGCTCGGCGAGCTCGACGTAGACCTCGTAGGGAACAATCGTGAAGTCGGTGTGGCTGAAGCGAGAGAGCTGCTCCTGCGCCGCCTCGACCACCCGGGGATGGGAATGGCCGACGTTCAAGCAGCCCACGCCTCCTGTGAAGTCGATGAAGGTGTTGCCGTCGACGTCGGTGATCGTCCCGCCGTGTCCTTCGGCGATCACGATGGGCAGGTAGACCGAAAGGGGGTCGGCGACGGCGCGCTCCTTGCGCTCGAGGATCTCCTTCGAGCGCGGGCCGGGAATCTCCGTCCGGAGGTCGATCGCGCGGGTCATAGCCATAAAGAGGACGATAGCGTTGCGATCCGATGGAAGTGAAGGGAAGAGATCCGCGGGACGCGGCCCTCCTCGAGCATGATCTCGACCCGGATCCGCTGCGCCAGTTCGCGCGCTGGTTCGAAGAGGCTCAGGAGGCGGGAATCGAGCTGCCGGAGGCCGCCGCGCTGGCGACCGTGGGGCCGGACGGACAGCCCTCGGAACGGATGGTGCTCGTAAAGCGCGCCGACGAGCGGGGCTTCCTCTTCCACACCGGTTACGGGAGCCGCAAAGGCCGGGAGCTGGAGAACAACCCGAGGGCGGCGCTCCTCTTCTACTGGCACGTCCTCGGCCGGCAGGTTCGAATCGAGGGCCTCGTCGAGCGAGTCGCGGAGGAGGAGTCGGCCGCCTACTTCGCGACCCGTCCGCGCGAGAGCCGGCTGGCCGCCTGGGCCTCGCCGCAGAGCGAGACGATCGAGAGCCGGGAGGCGCTCGACGCCCGTTTCGCGGACGCCGCCGAGCGATTCGGGGACGCGGAGGTCCCGCTACCCCCGGGCTGGGGCGGCTTCCGCCTGGTGCCCGGCGAGATCGAGTTCTGGCAGCACCGCGTCAACCGCCTCCACGACCGGCTGCGCTACCGGAGATCGGGTCAGCGCTGGACGGTGGAGCGGCTCGCGCCCTGAGGCGCCACGACTGCCGGCGCCTTCAGCGCCCCGGAAATGTACGTCCCCTCGGGATTCCAGAGCAGGAACCCGGCCGCCCTCGCCTGGCGGGCCGCGTCGATCTGCGCCTGGATGTCCGCGAGACCGTATTCCCGGCCGTAGAGCGAAAAAGCCTGCAGCCACGGCACCAGCGACGCCTTGCTCCCACGCAGCTCGTGGTTGAAGTCGCGCAGCGAGCGGTAGACGATCGCGGCCGGCGAGCCGGTCGGATCGTTGATGCCGTACTCACCCGGGCCGTAATGCGAGGGGTAGACCATCGGCGAGAGCTGGTCGACGTAGCGCCCGATCTTGCGCGGGAACTGGCCGATTCCCAGATCGTGGTTCGCGGCCAGGCCGAACACGTCGGCCGACACCCGCACGCCGAGCGGGTGCAGGCGTTGCGCGGCGTAGCGGAGGAAGTGCGCGATCGTCCGGCCCATCTTCTGATTGCCCTCGCCGGGATAGACGATCGCGGAGAGGTCCCCATCGCTCGCGAAGCGGACGTAGTCGAACTGAATCTCATCGAAGCCGGCCTTCGCGGCCGCGACTGCGATGTTCACGTTGTACTTCCAGACGTCCTGGTTGTAGGGGTTCGTCCAGCCGAGGCCGATGTTGTTGTGCCAGACCGACCCGTCGAGGTTGTGGATGGCGCGGTCGGGCCGGTTCTCCGACAGGTATGGATCCTCGAACGTGACGATGCGCCCGACCAGGTAGATCCCGCGCGCATGCGCCCGCGTTGCCACCGTACGCGGGTTGTAGTAGCCCTTCGCCGCACCGATCTTTTCCACCAGTGGAGCCGAATTCGAGGCGAAAGCCACCTCGCCGGTCTCGTCCTTGACGTCGAGCTCGATCGTGTTGAGCCCGTGGTGTTGCAGCGTGAAGTACTCGTCGAGCTTCCCGGGCACGGCCGCGAGCGACATCGTCACATGGATCCCGCGGATCTCCTCCGGCACGGGTTGCCTGCGTGGGCCGCTCGCCTTCTTGTGCTTGACGTTGGCCGGGGCTGCCTCTTGGCCGCCTCCGGAGCTCTTGCTCGAAAGCGCGACGGCGCCCGCGGCGATGCCGGCGATGAAGGAGAGCACGATCGCAAGCGCGATCAT
>WNGF01002149.1_pt1 | contig 28525 bp, 25 predicted proteins | sample 5400641 | NCBI WGS metagenome assembly WNGF01 (sample SAMN13153371, study PRJNA577476) | soil metagenome | isolation source: 80 cm soil or saprolite under grassland replicate 2 | place: USA:California | collected 2016-06-15 | reverse complement strand
TTCAGCGTTCGCCTGTGACCGACGCCGGATCTCGAGCAGTTTGCCTGCAGCCGCAGCATCATCGCGATCGCCAAGCAAGCGCGATGTCGTCACAGTCTCGCCGATCAGGAGGTCCTGAAGTGCCTCGGGGTCAGCATCTGTCAGATCGAGCATGCCCGTCTTGAGAAGGCGGAAATACAGGAGCATGTTCCGACGCGAACGATCAACCAGGCGATGGAGCCACCCAGTTCTGGCGGCGTCGACAAGCGCTACGCGGGCCGGATCAAGGGAGGGCTGTGATGGATGAGGCTCAGAAGCAGGACGTGGCGGTGCGAGGGTCAATTCGTCTCCGGGCCGCGCATTATGGTCCGGTCCTCGATGCTCGTCCAGCCGTGCACGCATGCTCTCACGAGCATGACGGTCAGCCGCTGAGCTGTCGCGACCGGAGTGCAACCCAGCGATTGACTGGAATGGCCTGGTCAGTCGGCCCTCGGCGCAGCCGGACCAGCCCTCGAGCTACCGGCGACGGCGCGGCACGTGCGAAGACACCGGAGCCACGAAACTCGGCGTCGCTGGGAGGGCCGTGCGACACATGGCAGCTTACTGTTCATCACCGCCGGCGAGCGATGGCGGGAGAGGCGCTTCTCGCATCGTCCAGAGACAAGGAAGTTCTCTAACGCCTAACCACGAGCAATTGACGACCTGGCGTTAGATAAGTAGCTGCCTGTTTCGCGATTGAGTCGGGAACAGCAACCACAACGTGGCTTTCGGAGATGCTTTCGACAATCGCGTTGTCGAAGGTGAATGCGGATGTTAGAACCGAACTGACCCCCACGAGGATGACCTGATCGCCAATCTCAGGCTGAGGCGTGGAGCCGAGTGGAACCGTCAAGAACCGCCATTGCCAGGGGACAAAGCGTGCTGCGGTTTCTGTTAGCAGGGCACCCTTCGCCAGTCTGCGAGTAGAGAAGCGGCCAAGCGCTTGCCGAGTATCGGTGAGCACGGCAGCTGGCACGCTGGGAACTCGGGCTTGCTCGACATCACTCGACCCAATGACTGTGAACGCAGCCACTTCGCGGGTAAGCCGTACTGCGGCGCTCCCGCTCTGAGCTGTCAGGAAGATGCGCGTGATGCCACCAAGCGCGAGCAAACCAGCTAACCCTGCCACAGCCAGGTCGATCGGGATCCGCGACTTCAGCAAATGCCACGCATCGCTAAGCCCTTCGACGCGCCCGTCGTGTTTAGGCATTGGTTACACGTTCGCGCCTGACGTTGATCTTGGGAAGCCCTTCGATCGTGATCTCCATCAACTCCAGATTCGGTGATTCCCGTAGGGCGTCAGTATCCTTGAATCGAAAGCGGCGACTAGCCTTCGTCAACTCTGGTGGCCACGCTAGGTTAGCCCTTGCGTTGTAGCCGAATTGCCGATCCGTGAGGTGCTTCCATAGCAAGCGCTCATGAACGCGGTCGGGTGGGAGTTCGATCCGCATTTGCTTGAGGATGTCGGCGCGATAGAAGTCAAAAGCGACTCTGACCAAGTTGCCGTATCCGCCGGCGGGCCCAAGTGCCGCGTAGTAGCAAAGCCTCGCAAGCAGCAACCCACCAACGAACGTAAACACGAACAAGTCGATTCTGTCACCGAGCCACACGACTATGACGCCACCTGCGAGCGCAACTGCCGACATTAACGAAGCAAGATTTAGCAGTGCATACATCGGTGTAATTGCCGCGTCAATTCTCGCAGTAAATGTATCAGGTAAGAGTGTCGCTAGTCTTGGCCACCAGATCATGGAATCCATGAAGTAAACTTGGTATGCGTAATCCTCGGCTGCACGTAAGATATTTCCCAGACGAGTTGGTAGGACGTCCTCTCGATCTCTGGGAAACCTAAAGTAGAATTCCTGGTAGTGATCTGTGACGCCTGCTGAAAGTTCAGCTGATATGTAATCCCAATGCTTGCGTTGATGTTCCGTGCCCCAGTCTGCTGCCCACCTGGGCCAGTTGTAGCCTTCGTAGAAGCGTACAATCGGCGAGGTTAGGGCCTCCAACAAAAACCCAGCCACGATCGAAACGATCAGTAAGCCGAAACCAAGCACGAGTTGGCTGGCTACGTTGAGTGCTGCTAAGCCAGCCACAACCGTGGGCAAATCTACGTACGCTGCAAAGACAAATCCAGCAAGTGCGCTGGATACGACGACTGGTGCCCAGTACGCTAAGAGGAATCGTCGATCGAAAAGGCCAACTAGCTTCTCAGCATAGGTGGCAAACATGCACCCGCTACGGGCCCTGAGAAGGTAGCGGCTTCACTCGGCTACCACACTTTTTGCAGGTAACCCGCCCACCCGCGTCTTCGCGCACGTCGAAGTGTTTGATGTCCTTCGAACATTTGGCGCAGTGCCAGTCGCTCACCGTAACCCTACGGGGAACCCCGTGCATGTCTCGCGAGGCATCATGCATCTGTGCCGTCCGACTCGAGTTGGCGTTACGCCTACAAGCATACTCGCTCTGCCTGCGCCGAGGGCTGCCTTGCAAGGGCACGTTGACTTTGTCGCGGAACTCAGACCCGTGGGGTTTACGCACATCGTTGCTGGGCAAACTGTTTCGTTGAGCCTGCGCGGAAGCCTTAGCGCCACCGAGCCCCAGAGGGCTCTACCTGCAGAGCTTCAATGTGACACGTAGTGGGTGAGCGCCGGCGCGATCAATGCCGCTGGCATCGGCGAGGAGGGGTTAGGCCCATCAGCTACGACCATTAGCAAGGTCACAAGCCGACAGCACACATTCAGGGAGAGCATTTTAGTTGCGGTCGGCTATAACACCCTCGTGCCCCCTACGCGCGTCGGCCTAAGGAACGTTGCCGTCATCGCCCACGTCGATCATGGGAAGACCAGCCTGGTCAACTCGATGCTGGCTCAGGTGGGGCTGGTGCATATGAGGTTCGGCGAGAGTGCGTTCACGCTGGATTCGATGACGGGGAACCCGCTGGAGCGAGAAAAGGGCGTGACCATCCTCTCGAAGATCATTGGGATCCCCGTGCCGAAGGCGATGCGTGAGAGATGGGCAGGGGGTCAGAGCTCGTCCAGTGGAGATGGACAACCGGGCCCGAGTGGCGGTAGTGACGCCACGGACCTCGCCAAGCTGACGGGGATTCCGTATCACGCGCCGTGGTCGGGCGACGAGGTGCGGCTCAACATTATCGATACGCCGGGGCATGCCGACTTCGGGGGTGAAGTCGAGCGCGTGCTGGGCATGGCTGACGGGGCGCTGCTCATCGTCGACGCGGCCGAGGGGCCCATGCCGCAGACGCGGTTTGTGCTGCACAAGGCGTTCGAGCTGCACTTGCGGCCGATTGTCGTGATCAACAAGGTCGACCGGCGCGATGCGCGGGCCGACTGGGTCCTCTCGGCGACCTCGGACTTGTTTCTCGATCTGGCTACCGATGCGGAGCAACTCGACTTTCCTGTGCTGTACGCGATCGCCCGCGAAGGCAAGGCCGGCTTCCAGCCGGACCAGCTGGAGGAGACCCTCGAGCCCCTGTTCAGGACGATCATCGAGCACGTGCCGCCGCCGACCGGTGAGCTCGAAGGGCCGCTGCAACTGCAGATCACCACGCTCGACTACGACTCGCATCAGGGCCGGTTCGCGATCGGGCGCATCCGCCGCGGGGCCGTTCGGCCAAGTGACAGCGTCGTCCTGCTCAATCGGTACGACGAGCGGACCGGGCCCTTCAAAGTCGTGAACGTGTACACGTACGAGGGGTTGGCGCGGGTGAACGTCGAGTGCGCGACGGTTGGTGACATCGTGGCGTTGACGGGGATCCCCGAGGTCGCGATCGGCGATACGGTGGCCGATCCGAGCAGGCCCGAGGCCTTGCCGGCCCAGGAAATCGAGGAGCCCACCGTGCGGATGACCTTCGGCGTCAATACGTCGCCGTTCGCTGGCCGCGAGGGCAAGCTCAGCAGCACCTCGCGGCAGCTCCGGGCGCGGCTCTTGCGCGAGCTGGAAACGAACGTCTCGCTGCGCGTCGAGGATACCGACAGCGCCGATGAGTTTCTCGTCTCGGGCCGTGGTGAGTTGCACCTGGCGATCTTGATCGAGACGGTGCGGCGCGAGGGGTACGAGTTTGCGGTCTCCAGACCCGAGGTGATCACGAAGGAGATCGACGGCAAGCTCCAGGAGCCGGTCGAGCACCTGGTGGTGGACACGATCGAGGAGCACGTCGGCGCGGTCGCCGAATTGCTCGGCAAGCGGCTCGGCAAGCTGGAGCACATGGCGCACGATGGCCATGGCGGCGTGCGGATGGAGTTCCGCGTGCCCACGCGGGGCTTGATTGGCCTGCGCTCGCAGTTGTTGACGGCCACGCGGGGGCACAGCGTGATGGCCAGCCGGCTGCTCGGGTACGAGCCGTGGCAGGGGCCGCTGAGTGGTTCGCGGAATGGTGTGCTGGTCGCTTCGGAGGGTGGAGTGGCGACTGGCTACAGCATCGCCAATGCGCAGGACCGGGCGCAGACCTTTGTTGAGCCGCAGACCGCGGTCTATGAGGGGATGTTGGTTGGGCTGAATTCGCGGCCCGAGGACATGGCCATCAATATCAGCAAGGAGAAGAAGCAGACCAACATCCGCTCTTCTACATCTGAGATCGCGGTCAAGTTGTCGCCGCCGTTGCGGCTGTCGTTGGAGCAAGCGCTGGATTTCATCGAGGCCGACGAGCTGGTGGAGGTCACGCCCGCGGCGTTTCGCATGCGCAAGCGACTGCTGTCAGCGCACGATCGCGCGCGGGCGAGCAAGCGGGCACCGTAGGCGCGGGCCTCGCCCTCACCCCCGACCCCTCTCCCAGAGGGCGAGGGGAGTTAGTCTCGCCCTCAGCCCGACCCCTCTCCCAGAGGGCGAGGGGAGTTAGCCTCGCCCTCAGCCCTGGATAAACCCTCCCCCAGAGGTAGAGGGGAGTTGGCGTAAGCTGGCGATATGACGTCCCTTGCCGCGGCGGTTGGTCTTGATCCGGCGCTCTTTCGGGCTGAGGCGATTGATGCTGAGACGGCGGCCTTCAATACGCAGGTCGCGGCGGTGCTGAAGGACGCGCCGCATGTCTCGTCGCGGCCAGCGGCGGAGACGCGGGCAATCCGCGAGTCGGGTGAGGGTCCGTGGGGCGCGCTGGTCCTCAGCGACATGGCAGTGGACCGCACCATCCCCGGCCCGAGCGGGCCGATGCGGCTGCGCACCTTCGTGCCGCAGACCGTCCAGGGCGTGTACCTGCACCTGCACGGCGGCGGCTGGACCCTCGGCGCGGCGCATCACACCGACGTCGTGCTCGAGCAGCTCGTAAAACAGACGCAGCTGGCGGTCGCGAGCGTCGAGTATCGGCTGGCGCCCGAGCACCCCTACCCGGCCGGACCCGACGACTGCGAAGCGGCCGCGGTGTGGCTGATCGAGCACGCGAAGTCGGAGTTCGGTTCGGACCGACTGGTGATTGGCGGCGAGTCAGCCGGCGCCCACCTGGCCGCGAACGTCCTGGTGCGGCTGCGCGACAAGCACGGTTTTTTCAGCTTCCACGGCGCAAACCTGACGTTCGGCGCGTTCGATATGTCGGCAACGCCCAGCCAACGCTCCAGCGGGCCATTTCTGGTGCTGGACACCAAGGCCATGGAGTGGTTCTACGATCAGTACGTGCCGCGCGAGCAGCGCCGTGACCCAGACGTCTCGCCACTCTATGCAGACCTGCGCAACCTGCCGCCCGCGCTCTTTACCGTTGGCACCGGCGACCCGCTCCTCGACGACAGCCTGTTCATGTACGCGCGCTGGATCGCGGCGGGCAACGAGGCGGAGCTGGCGATCTACCCGGGCGCGGTCCACGGCTTCACCGGCTTCGAGTATCCGCAAGCGCACCAGGCGCGCAGGCGCATCAACGACTTTCTGGAGCAGGTCGTTCGAGCAAGCGCTTGAGCCGCGCCTGGTCGGCGCTACACCGCGACCGCCGCCAGCTCCTGGTACAGCCGCGAATCCGACTCGGACCAGGCCACGGCGGTCAGGCTACGCCGCGGCTCGCGAACGCGCATGGGCGGGGTTCGCTGGGCGGTGCCGAAAGGCGGAATGGACCCGCAGGTAGGGCAGGTGGGATCCCTCGGGGTTGCAGGCCTCTGGCATCATTGCCGGCATGCCACCTCGCGTCTTCACACCAGACGGGATGCCCTACGCCAGATACCGGCCGACTCGACCGCTTGCACTCACGGACCGCACCTGGCCGGACAAAACTCTGGACCGGGCGCCGTTGTGGTGCAGCGTCGACTTGCGAGATGGCAATCAAGCGCTGATCGATCCAATGGACCCCGAGCGCAAGCGCCGCTTCTGGGACGTCCTGTTGGGCGTCGGCTTCAAGGAGATCGAGGTCGGCTTCCCATCCGCCTCGCAGCCCGACTTCGACTTCATCCGCGAGCTCATCGAAGACGACCTCATCCCTGACGACGTCACCATCCAGGTCCTCACGCAGTGTCGAAGGGAGTTGATCGAGCGCACGTTCGAGTGCCTCCGCGGCGCGCCGCGGGCGATCGTGCACTTCTACAACTCCACCTCAGAGCTCCAGCGAAGAGTGGTTTTCGGCCTCGATAAGCCAGGCATCGTCCAGATCGCCACCGACGCCGCGCGCTGGTGCAGGGAACTGGAACGCACGCTGCCAGGCACCGACGTGCGTTACGAGTACTCACCCGAAAGCTTCACGGGCACCGAGCCGGACTTCGCGCTCGAGATCTGCGAAGCCGTCATGGACGTCATCCAGCCGACGGTCAACAAGCAGCTGATCTTGAATCTGCCAGCGACCGTGGAGATGTACACGCCGAACATCTACGGCGACGTCATCGAGTGGTTCCATCGCAACGTCAAAGACCGCGACAAGATCGTGCTCAGCTTGCACCCGCACAACGATCGCGGCTGTGCTATCGCCGCGGCCGAGTTCGGGGTGATGGCGGGCGCCGATCGCGTCGAGGGGACGCTGTTCGGCAATGGCGAGCGGACGGGCAACGTCGATGTGATCACGCTGGCCATGAACCTGTTCAGCCAGGGCGTCGATCCGCGCCTGGACATCTCGGACATCGACGAGCTCCGCCGCGCCGCCGAGTACTGCAACCGACTGCCCGTGCACCCGCGCCACCCGTACGTCGGCGACCTGGTGTACACGGCCTTTTCCGGCTCGCACCAGGACGCGATCAAGAAAGGTATGGCCGCGCTGCCACCCGACTACCACACCTGGGAAGTGCCCTACCTGCCGATCGATCCCAAGCACGTTGGCCGCACGTACGAGGCGATCATCCGCATCAACAGTCAGTCGGGCAAAGGCGGCGTCGCCTACATCATGCATGCCGAGCACGGGCTGGACCTGCCGCGACGGCTGCAAATCGAGTTCTCGAAGACCATCCAGACGATCACCGAAGACACCGGCACCGAGATCTCCGCCGACGAGCTGTGGCAGACGTTCCGCTCGGTCTATATGCCCGATAATCCGCGGCTGCAGCTCCTGCATCACGAAGCATCCGACGATGGCGACCAGGCGAGAATTACCGCGCACCTGCTGTTCGAAGGCACACCTGTGAACGTGACCGGCTCGGGGAATGGACCGATCGCGGCGTTCATCGACGCGCTGGAGCGCGAGCTGGGTCTGGCGGTCGACGTGGTGGACTACGCCGAGCATGCGCTGAGTGCTGGGCACGAGGCAAACGCCGCCGCATATGTCGAGCTGACGGACGGCCACAAGAGCGTGCGGTGGGGGGTCGGCATCGACCACAGCATCCTGTCGGCATCGCTGAAGGCGGTAGTGAGCGCGATCAACAATGAGTCAGCCGCGAGAGCAGCGCCGGTGAGGGTGCCTGCGCGCGCGGCGGCAACGCCGAGGACGCCTTCGGGAGGGCCGTAAATCCCTGTAAGGGAAACGTTTAGGGGGAGGTATGCCGGTTCAACTCTTCAATTCCGCGGCTCCGATTGAGCTGCAGCTCACGGATTTCTCATGTTCCGTCGGCGCGACGTTCTGGTGTCTGCAGAGTCTTGGGGAAGACATCACGCAGAAGGCATTGCAGGCGATCATGGTCCCGGACCTGGTCTCGCCTGAGTTGGGGCTGCTCGATTCGAGCGGCGCGACCATCGCGCGACTCTTGCGCGATCGCTTCGGACTTGCCGCTAGCAACGCCAATCCGGTGTCCTTCGATGACGTCGCCGCCCGCGCGGGCAAACAGCCACTGCTGATCGGTGGGCGGCAATGGCACGCGGGCATCGGCCACTGGGTCGCGGTGCGCGGGTTCGATGGTCAGCGCCTGGTGCTCGCCAATCCTGGTGGGAATGGTCCGAATTTCGGCCAGCAGTCGCTCGATCGCGACGACTTTGTCAATCGAGGCAGCTTTTCGGCGGTGTTCATCGAGACCGGTGGACCGGCCCCTCTGCCAGCCGGACCTATCGCCGCGCCTGCCGGGCGTCCGTTCCGAGTCGCCAACACCGATGGCCAGGGCGCCAATCTGCGGCCCGAGCCCAACGCATCCGCACAGGCAATTCGTGCGTTGCGCGACGGCTCCATCGTCAGTGGCGGCGAGCACGCGTGGCGGCAGGTCGCGGACGACTCGGGTGCGCATGGATGGATGGCGAACGAGTTCCTGATCGCCGCGAACGGCCACTACACGGTGGCGAACACCGACGGGCACGGGGCGAACCTGCGGTCGGCGCCCGAAACCGCCGCACAGCCGGCGATCAAGCTTGTTCCCGAGGGTGCGCAGGTCAGCGGTGAGGAGCACGCCTGGCGGCAGGTCACTGCCGCCGACGGTAGCGCTGGCTGGATGGCCGAAGAGTTCCTGCAGCCCGCGCTGCCGGGGGGCCAGTAGATGCGGTTTCGCATTAGCAACACCGACGGGCAGGGCGCGAACCTGCGGCCCTCGCCCGGGACCGCCGATGCGCCCATTCGCAGCCTGGCCGAAGGGACCGAGGTCAACGGCGATGAGCACGCGTGGCGCCAGGTGACGGACGCCGACGGTGCGCAGGGGTGGGTTGCCAACGAGTTCCTGGTACCGGCCGATGGCCGGTTCGGGATCGGGCACACCGAGGGGCAGGGTGCGAACCTGCGGCGCGAGCCTGACCTTGCGAGCGAGCGGGTGAAGGTGCTGCCCGAGGGGTTACCGGTAACGGGTGCTGAGCATGCCTGGCGGCGGGTCTCGACTGGTGCCGATCGAGGCTGGCTGGCCGTGGAGTTTTTGACACCTGTCGATTCGGATGTGTGGACGTTTGATCTCGGACTGGCGTGCAGCCGCGAGAACTACTGGGACCCGGATGGGCAGCCCAAGCGGCGCGCGGCCATGGAGCAGTTCAACCAGCTGCCGTTTTCGCGGCGCAAGATGATCTTCGAGGCGGCGCTGGATGCCGGGCTCGATGCCGAGGACATCACCGATCCTGGTGTGCGGGATCACTGGAAGCAGGCGATGCGGACTATTTCGCTGGGGGATGGCTTTCCTGGTGAATGTCCGGACCTGAACCCGTTCATGCTGGCTGGCGAGGTGGGTGGCGTCTTTCGAGGTGGCGCCGACAAGTTGAACAGCTCCGCGCTGGGGTATTTTCAGTTCCTGGCGCAGAAGCCGATCCCGGTCGGTAAGCCGTTCAGCGCTGACTTCGACTTCGGCCACTGGAAACGCTTTGGGCCGTGCCCTGATGACTATTCGCACCAGACTGACCCGGTGTGCCAGGTGCGGGAGTTCATTCGCGCGATCCAGCGCTCGACCAAGCATCACGGCGATCCGATGAGCGTGGTCGACGAAAAGCGGACCCCGCCGCACGTCTGGGGTCCGTGAGCTGGGCGCAGGACGATGCTCATTGGTTGGGTGCGGTTTCGAAGCGGATGTCGTTGCCGAAGAAGTGGGCCAGCAAGGCGCCGATGGCGCCGAGCAGTATCGCCGCCAGGATGGGGTTAGCGGTGGACCACGCCTGGACGCGGCGACCGATGGGCTGCAGGCTTCGCCACTGCAGCACGATGTCGAAGACCGTGACGATAATCAGTAGCAGGAACAAGGCGAAGACGGCCCACGACATACCAATGTTGAAGTTGTCCGCCGTTGGCGCAAACACGGCTTCCATTCAGTCTGATTCCTCCCGGGCGGTGCGCGGATACCACAGCCAGTGGCCGAACAGAAAGCAGAAGCTCACTACCAGCAACAGCGTGAACAGCGGGAACTGCGTGTCCGCGGGCAGCGCGGGGTTTGGATGCAGGTCGTAGTGGATGGCACACCGCACGTAATACGTGAGCGGCTGCAGAATCGTGCCTTGCGGTACTCGCAGTACGCCTAACGCTTCGTAGAACAGCGCGAAGAAAGTGCCGAAGAACACAATCGCGATGGCGAGCGTGAACAAGGCGCGATTGTGCGCGTCGAATGCCCGCGGACCCTGCGCATACAACAGGTGATACCAGCGCGTGTTGCGGAAGCGACCGAAGACGTGTCCGCTAATAATGGCCACGAAGCCAAGTGCGACGAACAGGTGATTGGGCAAGCCCTTGTCGGCGTTCGCAATCGGCAGACCTTGCAGATCGAGGGTGCACGTGGCGGGCGGCAGCACGCCCGCCTTCTGGAACGCGAAGAACGCCCCGACCAGCAACAACACGAGGGTCACGCTCAAGATTGAGATGGACACGTAGTCGCGCTTGATCTGCGTCGACGTCACGTAAAGACCGTGTAGCCCGAGAGGATGCCCAAAACGGTGGTGACCAGCGGCAGCCAGCCCAACCAGGTTGGCGCTGGGCCAGTCCGACCCGGGAGCGGTCGAAAGAGCAGGTGGTTACCGGTGCTGAGCAGATAGACCAGGTCGAACACGGCGAACAACCCGCCGAGCAACGAGACGAATGACAGGGCCAGGAACAACAGGGCGCCGAATCCCGAGCGGCTGACACTGCCGCCCAGGAGCTCGAATGCCTTCAGGACGCCGAAACCGACGATTGCGGCGACCAGCAGCACGATCACCCACGACACCGTGACCGCCCGCGGATGCCGCACCGGTGCTTCGACCGGCTCGGTCATGGCACCAGCGGCGGAACCACCGGCGCTGACGGATCGACGCTGTCTTCGACGATCAGCACGGGCGCGCCGCCGATGTAGTGGTAGCCCGCCGAATCATCCGCATACGAAGCGGTCGCGCCAGCGAGCTGCACGCGCCACGCCCCACCTGAGTACGAAATGTCCGTAGCGGTGCCATCGGCTAACAGGGCGCGGGCCGACGAGCCGTTGGCAGCCACGCCGATCGAAACGGGTTCGGCATCGCCGTTCCACACAATTGTCACGCGCTGGCCGGCTGGGCGGTCGAGGGCGACCTGGTAGATGCGCCAGTTCGGCTCGAAGTCATTGGCTGGCCAGAGCTCGCGGTCGCGCGCGAGGGGGACGAACTGGGCTCGAGTGAAGCCCGAGAACAACCCGATCGCGGTTCGCAGCGCAGCAGCCGCCGGCCGCCACGAGGCATCGTCGCGTACCGCGCCCCACAGCCGCACCTGGATACACGGTCGGCCATCCACCAGCCGCCACCAGCCGATGTGCTCGTAGCCAGCGGCCGACGCCATCGCCAGCGCCTGCACCGCGAACGCTGCCTGCTCCTGCTGCGTGGTCTGCCACGGGTCGCCGCCGTGTCGATCAGCGCACTGCACGGACCGATCGTCCGACGGCATCGCGTTGGTCTCGGTGAGCCAGATCGGACGATCGATCCCGTGGCGTGCCTGGATCTGCTTGAACACGGAGTGGACGCGGTACAGGTCATCGGGCTTGCGGTACAGGTTGACAGAGACAGCATCGTGGTAGAAGTGGTGCTCGGCAGCGGTTGGATCGCGACTCAGGATGTCTAAGACGCGGTCGTAGTACTGCGGCCGGTTCATCACCGCGTCGGCCCAGTACGAGGTGGCTGGAAACGACACCCGCGCCTGCGGATTGGCGCGCTTCACCGCCAGGTAGCCAACGCGTAGCAGCTGCGTGAATTCCTCTTCGCTGCCGAGCCACGTGTAGGACTCACCCACGCCCGGGTCGGTGCTGCGAAAATCGGGCTCGTTCCAGATGATCCACTCATCGATGCGGCCCGCGTAGCGCAGCACGGTCTGGTACACGAACTGGCCGAAGTAGTTGTCGGGATCGTCATATGGCAGGAACAGGTTGCGCGGCACCGCCCGATGGCTGTGGGCGGGATCGGTCGCGGCCCACGGCGGGGTGTACTGCACCACCCCGGCGACCCTCACCCCAGCGGCGACCTCCTGATCGAGCACGTTCTCGCGCAGCACGCGACCGAAGCCCCAGTACTCGGTCGGATTGCTGGACTGGATGTGGTGCCAGGCCAGCAGCACCCTGGTCCAGCCCGCGCCCAGCTCGGCCATCGCGGCCGGATTGGCCAGGCTCTCGGCGATGCCAAACCGATCGTCCAGCCGGGTCGCGGGCTGCTCGGCGAAGCCGGGCAGAGCAGCGCTCAGCGATGCGGCAAGTGTGACGGCGAGTAGCAGCGAGCGCAGACGCCCACGATACAGCAGCCCAAGCGGTACGCTGCCTTACGCGGATGGCCACCAAGCACAGCACGTTCTTCCTCCAAAGCAGCCACGGCGGCATCGGTAACTTCGAGCTCCTGGTTCGGCGCCTGGCCGGGGGTGGCGCGGCGCACTTCTGGCGCAACAACGACGATCCGGTGCTGCCGTGGATCGCATCGGGGCTCGCGTTCGGTAGTCCTGATGACGTGTACTCGGTGTCGCTGATCCAGGGACCGCTCGGCGCAGCCGGCAATCTGGAGGCGGTCGCGCTCGAAGGTAGCCAGCTGGTGCACCACTGGCGTGACGACGGCGGCAGCTGGCGGTGGCAGGCCCGCACCGTGTTGCCGGGCAGTGTGCCGATCACCCACAGCGTGGCCCTGATCCAGAGCAGCCATGGCACGCTCGGGAACTACGAAGTGGTCGCGGCGGTGGCTGCCTCCGGCGGCGGTGGATTGGCGCACTGGTGGCGCGACAACGACACAGCTGGGCTGCCGTGGAACGGGCCGAGCTTCTTTGGTTCGGGTGGGGTCGAAGCAGTCGCCATGACCCAGAGCAGCGGCTTTGGCAATCTCGAAGTCATCGCCCGATCCGGCAACGCGCTGGTGCACTACTGGCGCGACGACGACCACACCTGGGGCTGGACGGGCCCGCTACCCATTCCAGGAACCAACGGCGTGCAGGGACAGCACGCCTTCCTGGAGGGGCCCGAAGGCAACTTCGAGGTGATTGCGCCGCTCAGCGGCGGTGGCCTTGGCCACTGGTGGCGCGACTCCCACGACCAGGAGCTGACCTGGTACGGACCAACCGTGTTCGGCGCAGGGGACCTCGAGGCCATGGCCGCGATCGAAAGCAGCTTCGGCAGCCTGGAGGTCATCGCGCGCTCAGGCGCGACGCTGCAGCACTACTGGCGCAACAACGACACCGGTGAGTGGAACGGACCGAACCTGGTCGTCGACCTGTCGCCGCCAGACCCGGCGCTGGCGGGCGCCAGCAACGTCGCGTATCAGCCGCCGCTGGTGGCGATCCACGCCGCCCTGGCACGAACCGGAAAGTTGGCGGTGTGGGGCAACGCCGATTTCGACGCGAGCGCTGGCATCGAAGCCGTCGTCAATCTCGCCAGCGGCGCCAGCCACTTTCCGGCCGAGCACCACCACCTGTTCTGCAGCGGCCACGCCATGCTGCCCGATGGTCGCGTGGTCATCATCGGTGGACATATGGAAGGGGTGACCGGCGTCCACGTCTTCTGGCCAGACGACGACTTCTTCGAGCACGTCACCGACATGCAAGATGGTCGCTGGTACCCGACGTGTACCGCGCTGCCCAACGGGCAGGTGGTGACGATGTCGGGCACGATGGGCAGCGGGGGTCCGGTCTCGCCGACTGCGCCGGTTAATAACACGCTGCAGGTGTTCGATCCAGTGGCTGGGTTGCAAGGGACGCAGCCGCTCCCGGAGCCGTTCTCCAGCCTGTTCCCCACGGACTTTCCAACGATCGACCTGTACCCGTTCGTGTTCGTGCTGCCGTCGGGCGAGCTGTTCGTTCATTCCCGCACCGTGAGCCGCTTCTTGAACTGGAGCTCGATGAGCTGGTCGGATGCAGAGCTCGCGGCGGAGTATCCGTTCTCACGCACCTATCCCGGCCAGGGCAGCTCGGTGCTGCTGCCACTGCGGCCGACAGACGATCCACCGTATCGCGCGCGTGTACTGATCGTGGGCGGCGGCGGCGCCGACCCACAGGACCTGAACGTCGAGACGCCGGCGACGAACACCGCGGAATTGCTCGACCTGGGAGAGTCGCCGCCCACCTGGCGCTTCACGGCTGCGATGGGCCAGCCGCGGGTGATGCTCGACGCCACGCTGCTGCCAGACGGGACGGTCCTGGTGACCGGCGGCAGCGCGACCGGACGCTCGGACATGGGGATTGACCCGGTGTTGCCGATCGAGCTGTTCGATCCCGTGAGCGAGTCGTGGACGACGCTGGCGGAGATGCACACCCCGCGCTCATACCACTCCACGGCGATCCTGCTGCCCGGCGCGCAAGTGCTCATCGGCGGCAAGGACTTCCTGTTCAACCTGCCGCCCTACGACTACCCGGAGCACCGCCTGGAGCTCTTTTCGCCACCGTACCTGTTCCGCGGCGCCCGACCATCGCTGGCCGCGGTACCCGCAACCGTCGGCTATGGCGCAACCCTGGTGGTGAGCGTGAGTCAGCCTATCGCGACCGCGGTGCTGATGCGGCCTGGCTCGGTGACCCACTCGTTCAACATGGAGCAGCGGCTTGTCGGGCTGGTCATCGCGGCTCAGGCGGGTGACCAGCTCACCCTCGAGGCGCCGCCGAACGCGAACATCGCCCCACCCGGCTACTACATGCTGTTCGTGCTCAATGCTGACGGTGTGCCGTCCGAAGCGGCGTTTCTGCAACTGGGCTAGACGACCAGCAGGATCGTGCCGATCACGCTGGCGGCGACGCCGATCGCGACGCGGCGACTGACGCGCTCACCCAGCAGTAGCGCGGCGAGGATCGCCGAGAACACCGGCGAGGTTGCGTTCAGCGCCACGCCGCGGGCCACGCCGGCGTAGGTGATCCCGCCCAGGAACATCAACGCCGAGGCGAGCGTGCCGACCGCCGCGGCCACACTCAGCCACGCCAGCCGGGCATCGAGGTGCTCGGTGGGCCGCGCGAATGCCAGGTAGACCACAAACATCGCCGCCGCCATCGGGAAGCGGATCATGTTGCCCTCGATCGGATCGACCAGCTGCAGTGCCGGGCCCAGAAACAGCCCCGACGCAGCCCACATACACGCCGCGAGCCCCGCCAGCAGGATGCCGAGCGGCTCCGTGCGGCGCCCATCGCGGACGCGATCGCCCGCGATCAGGGTCACCGCGGCCACGACGAGCGCCGTGCCGACCACCAGCGCAGGAGTCGGCGTCTCGTGCAGCACGAGTACCGCGCCCGCGGTGGTCAGCAGTGGAAACGCCGCGGCGATCGGCAGCGCGCGCGCAACACCGATCCGCGCCGCTGACAGGAAGTACAGCGAGTCGCCGACGCCCATCGTGCAGATCGTGGAGCCGAGCAGCAGCAGCCACGCCAGGGGCGGAGCGTTAATGGCTCGCTGGAGCGCGCCACTTGGCCAGGCATAGACCGCCAGCAGTGCAGCGCACACGATCATGCGCAGCAGGCTCGAGCGCCACAGGGCGCGGCCGGCCACTGGTCGCATCGCGACCGACGTGAATGACCAGGCGAGCGCGCTGCCGATGGCCATGAGCTCACCCAACAGCGGCATTCACCCTACGCTACTCGGCGGCGTATCCTGAGCGGCGGCGTCCGAAAACCACTTCAGGGGGAAAACTGTCGTGTCAGGAAAGAACAAGAACCAGACGGCGGCCGAGCGAGCGCGAGCGAGGGAGATCCTCGGCGCGGTGCCATCCAGCCACGCGTGCGCTTCGCCGGCCTGTCCGAGTCCAGGCAAGCCGATTCCGATGGGCGAGCTGTATCCGGTCATCTCGCTGCTGCCGCGGCGGCACACAGTCTTTTTCCACCGCGCCTGCGGCCCGAGGGTGACGGTTGGGGCTTAACGGCTGATGAAAAGATCCTTCGACAAGCTCAGGACGACCCTTCGACAAGCTCAGGGTGAGCGGAGTCGTTTGCAATCCGCTCATGGTGAGCCTGTCGAACCATCATGGTGAGTTTAAGCAGTCGAATCCAGAGCGGGGACCGCCTTTTCATCAGCCTAGGCCTTCGTCATGATCTCCATGAGGTGGCCGTCGGGATCGGCGAAATACAGCCCGCGGCCACCCAGGCGATGGTTGATCTCGCCATCAGTCGGCGAGCCGGGGCCGCTGCCATAGCGCACGCCCTGCGACTTGATGCGGCCAAAGATCGCGTCGAATTCCTGGTCGTTGACCAGAAACGCGTAGTGATGGCCGTCGAACTGCTCGCGGTTGTCCCAATCGAGCGTCAGCGTGTCGTTGACCTTGACTGGCGCAAAGTGACCCGCGAGGCCGGCGTACTCGAAGCCCATGAGGTCAGCAAACCACTTCGCTGAGGTTTCCTTATCGCGCGACGGCACGATCGTGTGGTTGAGGGTGATCGCCATAGTCCGATTGTGAAGCAGAAGAGGGAGCAATGCACGCAAGAGCCGCGGTGATGTACGCGACGAGCCAGCCACTCGAGCTGGAGGAAGTGGAAGTGCTGCCGCCCGGTGCGGGCGAAGTGCTGGTGCGCTACGTGGCCAGCGGCGTCTGTCACAGCGACCTGCACGTAATGCAAGGCCTGATGGCGCATCCGCTGCCGGTCGTGCTCGGCCATGAAGGCGCGGGTGTGGTCGAGGCTATTGGTCCCAACGTGCAGGGGGTGCAGGTCGGCGATCACGTGCTCACCTCGTACGTGCCGAGCTGCGGCCGCTGTCCGTTCTGCGTGGTCGGACGACCCAATCTGTGCGACCTGCGGGACAAACCACGGCACCTGATGCACGATGGCACCGCCCGCTTCCGCAAGGGCAGTGAGGAGGTCTTCCATTTCTTGCAGGTGTCGTCGTACGCCGAGAAGGCGGTGCTCCCAGAGCAGAACGTGGTGCCGATCCGCAAGGACGCGCCGCTCGACGTTGTCTGCCTGGTCAGCTGTGGGGTCATGACCGGTGCCGGCGCCGTGATCAACCGCGCGAAGGTGACGCCCGGCTCGAACGTGGTGGTATTCGGCTGCGGGGGAGTCGGATTGAACGCGATCCAGGCCGCGGCACTGATGGGCGCGGGCAAAGTGATCGCGGTCGATGTGTTCGACCACAAGCTGGAGTGGTCGCGCGAGTTCGGGGCGACGCACACGGTGAATGCGCGCACTGCCGACGCGGTGGAACGTATCAAAGAGATCTGCGGTCGCGGCGGCGCGGACTACGCGATCGAGGCCATCGGCGGCGCACCGACCATCGAGCAAGCGTTTAACAGCGTGCACCGCGGTGGGACCGTCGTGGTGATCGGGGTTTCGCCGGACGGGACGAAGGTCTCGATCGATCCGCAGATGCTGCTGCAGGAGCGCATTCTGACCGGTACGTCATTTGGCAGCACCCGTCAGAAGGTCGACCTGCCGATGATCGTGGACCTGTTCATGGACGGTCGCTACAAGCTGCGCGAGCTGATCAGCCGGCAGGTGCCGTTGGACGAGCTCAACCAGGCGTACGACGCGCTACAGCGTGGCGAGGTGCGGCGCAGCGTCGTTATCTACGAGTAACGTCCACCAGCACGTAGGCGCCTTCGACAGTCACGGGGTACGTCTCCACCAGGTAGGGTCCCTTGACCATGCCTGGCGCTGGCGCGGCCTCGAGCTCTTCGACCGAGACGTCGTAACGGCGGACGCGTAGCCGCACGGGATCGCACCACGACTGGCCGGTGCGCACGTGGAACTCCCAGCCGTGCCACGGGCAGGTCAGGATCTCCTTGCGCGGCTCGTAGTGGAACGAGCCTGGCCCAGAGGCAGTGAGCACACCCCATAGTTTGCCTTCGCACAACGCGCCGCCCTGGTGTGGGCATCGATTGCGCAGCGCGAAGTACTCGCCTTCGACATTGAAGACGCCGATCGAGCGGCCATCGACGTCGACGATCTTGCGCTCCCCGGGCGGGATCTCGTCGGCCCTGCCGACGACGTGTTTCACAGCTTCTCCTGAATATCCTTCGACAGGCTCAGGATGATCCTTCGACAGGCTCAGGATGAGCGGACGGGCCTACCGGCAAGTTGTGCAGGATCCGCGCGTTGTCGTAGTAGATCTGCTGCTTGACCTTCTCGGACAGGAATGACGGCAGTGCCATGTCGGGATTGTCCGAGTCCCAGTGCGGGTAGTCGCTGGCAAAGAGGATGTGGCTGACCATGTCGCCGTACTGCTCGATCATCTGCGTGAAGAACTCGGGCTTGTGCGGTTCCTCGACCGGCTGCGTGGTCAGGTAGATGTGCTTGCGAATGTACTCGGACGGCGCGTGCGCGAGATGCGGCACCTCGCTGCGCAGCAGCGTCCAGGCACTGTCCATCCGCCACATCAGCGATGGAATCCACGCGAAGCCGTTCTCGACTGAGACCACCTTCAACGTCGGGAAGCGATCGAACACACCCTCGGCGACGAGGCTGATGATGTTGGCCTGCATCGCCTGCGCCGGGCCGACGTGGTCTTCCAGATAGAACGACGGCCAACCCGTGCCGGTGATCGGATTGCCGTTCGAGCCGAATGCGTGCGACATCACGTGCAGACCGTGTTTGGCGCACGCTTCGTAGATCGGCCAGTATTTTCTCCGTCCCATCGGCTCGTGCGGGCGACCGCTGAACTGCACCTGCACGAAGCGTTTTTCGTCCGCGTGTCGCTCGATCTCAGCTACCGCGGCTGGCGGATCCTCGAAAGGAACGATCATCGATGCACGCAGGCGCGGCTCGCGGTCGAGCCATTCCGCGACCTGCCAATCGTTGACGGCCGTCGCCAACGCAGCGTCCAGGTCGGCATTTTGCTGCCGCCCGGCCGGTGTGAGCGGGATCAGCGTGGCGTACGCGACGTTGTACGGATCCAGAAAGTCCTTGACGGAGTGCGCGACTTCCGATCCGCTGCGGCGGCCTGACGGCGGCCGGGCATCCTCGCGATGGTCCATGAAGCGCGGGTAATAGGCTCCGCCTGGACCGCGCGGGCCAAACGTGTCGAGATGCTCGCGCCAACGCTGCGAGAGGTACGGATACAGGTCCTTGATGGAATCGAGCTCGTTGTGAAAATCGCAGTCGATCAGCGCGCGGCGGGTGCGCTTCGACTGCACTTTGGGTCGCGGGGCAGTCAGCACCATGGCCTACAGCTTATACAACGCGCGCGCGTTCGAATCCCTGATCTTCCGCGCCAGTTGCTCGGATACATGGCGTAGGAGCCCGGCCTCCGCGTCAACGGCGTGCACGTGCGGATAGTCGCTGGCGTACATCAGCATGTCCTCCGAGCCGAGCTGATCGACCACCTGCAGCAGCTGCTTCGGCGACGGCGGCGCATCCAGCGGTTGGATGCTCAGCCGCATGTGCTCACGAATATAGGCCGATGGCGCGCGACGCACCCACGGGACGAGCCGCCGCAGGTTGCGCCACTCCTTGTCGAACCGCCACATGTGGGCCGGCAGCCAGGTGAAGCCGGCTTCGAGCAACGCCATGCGCAGCGTCGGGAACTGGTCGAAGACGCCCTCGGACACGATGCTGGTGACCTGCGCCGCGAACACCGTGGCCATGCCCGTGTACTCCTCGAGGAAGTAGGACGGCCAACCCGAAGGGGTCGGCGGATTGCCTGGCGAGCCGCCGAAGTGGATGCCGGCGACGAGATCGTGTCTGGCGATCGCCTCCCACAGCGGGTGGTACAGGCGACTGCCATACGGATGTTGTGCACGCGCGGGGAGAAGAACCTGGACGAAGCCCGGGTGGTCGGCGACGCGGTCGATCTCCCTGGCCGCATCGGCTGGCAGCTGCGACGGCACGACGATCGACGCCCGCAGCCGCGAGTCTTTGGCGAGCCACTCCGCGACCAGCCAATCGTTGATCGCCCGCGACAGCGCGATGGCGGCATCGGGGTTGTGCAGGCTATCGACGGCGTACAGGCAGTTCAAGATGGCCACGTCGACACCGTCGAGCGCTTGCTGTTGCAGCACCGTCAGGTCGGAGCCAGGCGGCACGTTGTCTTCCAGGCGGCTTTCGGGACGCGCCGTGACTGGCGACTGCACGGGATAGACCGGCTCGGTCGGGCCTTTGAACAGCGTGTTGGTGATGTGCTCGACCCAGTACGGCGGTAGATACGGAAACAGCGCCTCGACGCGCGGGACGTCGTTGTGAACGTCGCAGTCGATCACCGTTGTGAGGGTGCCACTTACACGGCCAGACGCGCCAGCAGCAGCACGTTCAGGCCAATCACAACCGCGGCTGCCAGCGAGGCCAGGGCCGTCGTGAGGTAGGCGTTGACCTGCTGACCCATCACACTCTTGCGCGCGGTGAGCCAGACCAGCGGCACGATCGCGAACGGCAGTTGTATCGACAGCGCCACCTGGCTGGCGATGAGAATGTTGTAGGCGTCGAGTCCCAGCGCCAGCACCACGATCGCCGGAATCACCGTGATCAGCCTGCGCAACAGCAGACCGAAGCGGATGTTGAGAAAACCCTCGATGATGATTTGGCCGGCGAGGGTGGCCGTGGTGGATGACGACAGCCCGGAGGCGAGTAACGCGATCGCGAAGACGACGGCGGCTGCCTCGCCGAGCAGCGGCGCGAGCGTCTGGTGGGCGTCCTCGATCGAGTCGACCTGCATGCCGTGCAGAAAGAAAGTGCCAGCGGCCATCACGACCATCGCCGAGTTGACCAGCCACGCCAGATTGAGCGCGAGGACGGAGTCGATCAACGCCGCGCGTGAGGCGTGCACGTTGATGCCGGGGTCGCTGTGGCGGCGGGTCAGGATCACACCCGAGTGCAGATACAGGTTGTGGGGCATGACGGTCGCGCCGAGCATGCCCATCGCGATCACCAGGCTGTCACTGGTCAGGCGCGGCGTGAACACACCTTCGGCGACAGCCAGCCAGTCGGGTTTGACCAGCGAGACCTCGAACACGTAGGCCAGCCCGATGATGCCGACCAGGGTGAGGATGACGAACTCGACCACGCGAAAGCCGAACCGATACAGAGCCAGGATGCCCAGCACGGCGACGGCGGTGATCAGTGCCGCGGGCAGCATCGGGATGTGCAGCAGCAGATAGAAGCCCAGCGCAGCGCCCAGGAACTCGGCCAGGTCGGTGGCGATGGCGGCTGCCTCGGCGGTGAGCCACAGGAACAGGGCGACTGGCCGCGGAAAGACCAGGCGGCACAGCTGCGGATAGGTGAGGCCGGTGGTGAGTCCGACTTTGGCTGACAGGTACTGCAGGAGCAGCGCCATCAGGTTGGCCAACAGCAGGACCCACAGCAGGCTGTAGCCGAAGCGGGCGCCGCCGGCGATATCGGTGGCCCAGTTGCCCGGGTCCATGTAGCCGACGCTGACCAGGAAAGCCGGCCCGAGATACGGCGCCAGGGGTCGGCCGCGCAGCATACGCGCCCCTGATGCTAGCCGCCGTTGCGTGCTACACTGTGTTCGTAAATTACTGAAAGTTACGATAGATCATGCAGACACAGATGATTGTCACTCGTAGCTTCGAAGTCGCTGCCACGCTCGCCGATCGCGCCCCACTCGCCGCCCGCTGGCGCGACGCCTCCAGTCTTCACTCGCTCGACCACCGCCTCTCGCCTGTGGCCACTGGGAAGTGGCTGATGGCCCAGACCTGGCAGCACGTGCTGTTCGCTCACTGGCCCGTCCAGCCCGCGCTCATCCGCCCCATGCTGCCCGACGGCGTCGAGCCAGACACGTTCGAGCATCAGGCGTGGCTGAGTGTGGTGGCCTTCGACATCAGCGATGTGCACCTGCGCGGCTGGCCAGCCCTCCCAGGGATCTCGCGTTTCCCCGAGATCAACCTGCGCACGTACGTGCGCTGCGCGGGTCAGCCCGGCGTGTGGTTCATCAGCCTCGACTGCCCCAACCGTCTGGCCATCGCGCTGGCACGACCGTGGTACCTCTTGCCCTACCGCTATTCGCCGCTGTCGCTCGCGGGCGGCGTGTGCACGAGCCCGGTCCTCTCGGCGCGCTACGAGCCGGTCGGCGACCCCTTCTACGCCGAGCCAGGGTCACTCGACCACTGGCTGACCGAGCGCTACTGCTACTTCACCCGCGACTCGCGTGAGCGCCTGTATCGCTGCGACATTCATCACGAACAGTGGCCGCTGCAGCCTGCCGTGGCCTCGATTTCCCAGAACTTGCTCGTGCCTGACAGGTCAGCGCCCGCGCTGCAGCACTACGTTGAGCGCGTCGACGCCGTCGTCTGGCCGCTTGCGCCCGTCCCACCACGGTGTGCGTGAGCCGTCCACGTCTCGATCGGCGAGAGCTGGTCGTCCGTTCTGCCTCGTCGCCTAAGCTGGAAGGGCATGCCTGCTGCACAGTCGAGCCGAGTTTCCTGATGCCGAGATTAGCGTTCGTGATGCAGCTCGAGCCCGGCAACGAGGCGCTCTACGTGCAAAAGCACGACGAGATCTGGCCGGAGATGGTGTCAACGCTGCACGAGTTCGGGATTCACAACTACAGCATCTATCGCCGCGGACTGACGCTGTTCGCGTATCTCGAGTGCGATGACCCAGCGCGGCTCGCTGGTCAGCGCGACAACCCGGTCGTGCAGCGGTGGTGGGAGATGATGCGGCCGCTGATGGTCTACAACGCCGACGGGACGCCGTGGACTGAGGACCTGGAGGAAGTTTTTCACATGGACTGAGACGTGACGCACATCACATCCAGAGCGTGGTGTGCATCACGGTTGTGCCCGCGGCCCGCGCCTAGGCTGCGGCAATGAACAGGTTTGCACGTTTCGCCAGCGCGCTGCTGACGTTGCTCACCATTAGCAGTGCGATCGCGGCGCCCGCGGCGGCGCAGAGCATCGGCCCGATCACGCCCGCGAACCCGATCCGCTTCGGGCACGATCTGATGGTCAACGGCCAACGGCACCAACGCAGCCTGGTTCTGGATCGACGACGTCGCGCTGCTCACAGGCACCACCCTCTACGCGACGGTTCCGTTCTGCTGATAGCCTGTGCGGCTGCATGCAGATTGGCGACCTCGTCGTCGAGCCGGTATACGACGGCGTAATGAAGATGCCCGCGACCGCGTTCGCGGGCACCACGATGGAGCAGTGGGCGCCGCACCAGCGGTTTCTCGACGCAGACGGCCGAATCGAGTTCGCGCTCGGCGGCTTTTTGGTGCGTGCCAGGGACCAACTGATCCTGGTCGACGCGGGCATTGGCGACCGCTCGGGCGAGATCCGCAACGGCACGGGCTTCTTCCAGGGCGGGCAGCTGCTGCACAGCCTGGCCGCGTTGCGCGTGCGGCCCGAGGACATCACCGACGTGCTGTTCACGCACCTGCACTTCGACCACATCGGCTGGGCGACGCAGGACGGCGTCATGACCTTCCCCAACGCCACGTATCGGTGCGATGACCGCGACTGGCAGCACTTCCGTGACAACGAGCGCGTGGAGCCGGTGCTGGGGCCGATTGCGGATCGGCTTTCGAACTGGGACTCGAGCGGGCCGCTGTGCCCGGGCATCGATGCGCTGACTGCGCCCGGGCATACACCGGGCAGCACCATTCTCGTACTGTCCTCGGGCACTGACCGCGGAATGCTGCTGGGCGATGTCATCCACTGCCCGGTGGAGCTGCTCGACGACGAGTGGTCCGGCCTGGGCGACCTGGATCCCGACCTGGCCAAACGCACCCGCAACAAGCTTGCCCGCGAGATCGAGGGCACCGACGTCCCGGTAGCCGCGGCGCACTTTCCCGGTATGGTCTTCGGACGGCTGTTGGCGGCACAAGGCCGGCGGGCATGGGTGGTTGATTGATGTTCAACTTCGGACCAGGCAATCCAGATCCAGGCGTTTTCCCATCACGCGAGCTGGCTGAAGCGGCGCAGCGCGTCATCCTGCGCGAGGGAGCGGAGCTCGCGCACTACCCCGACCCGCTGGGCTTACCAGCGCTGCGGCAGATCGCCGCGGAGCGCTTCGAGCGCAACCACGGTCTCAAGCCGCCGCTCGAAGACATCGTGATCACCAATGGAGCCATGCAGGGCCTGCAGCTGTGTGCGCTCGGGCTGGCCAGGCCGGGTGACGCGGTCGTGCTCGAGGAATTCGAGTACAGCGGCACCATCCGCGTCTTCAAGCAGTACGGGCTGCGGTTGCTCGGCGTCCCGCTGGATGAGGACGGCATGCGCATGGACGCCCTCGCGGACACGCTGCAGCGGCACCAGCCAGCGTTCATCTACACGACCGCCAGCTATCAAAACCCGACCGGCACGACGCTGCCCCTGGACCGCCGCCAGCGCTTGTTGGCGCTTGCGCGCGAGCACGGGCTGCCCATCGTCGAGGACGACACATACGGCGACATGAGCTTCGAGCCGCAGGGCGAGCGCGCGATCTACAGCCTTGCCGAGCCCGGCGAAGTCCTGTACATCGGCTCGTTCTCCAAGATCCTCGGACCGGGCCTGCGGCTGGGCTTCTTCGTTGCACCGCCGACGCTCCAGGCGAAGCTGACGGCGTGGAAGATCGACGGTGGCACGAGCGCGCTCAGCCAGATGATCGCCGCCGAATTTTTCTCAGCGCATCTGTGGCCGCATATCGAACTGGGCAGAACCAGCATCAAGGAGAAGCGGAACGCCCTGCTCGATGCGCTCGAGACCGAGTTCGGCGGCATCGACGGCATGCACTGGACGCAGCCCGACGGCGGCCTCTTCGTGTGGGTGAAATTGCCCGAAGACGTCGATCGTGCGCGATTGAAGGACCTGGCGACGGCGCGCAACATCACCTACGCCACCGGGCAGGCCTTCCACGCCCACGAGCAGGACGTGCCGTATCTGCGGCTCGCGTTCGGCTGGATCGAGCGCGACGACATCCCGGTCGGTGTCCGCTTGCTGGCCGAGTGCGTGCGTGAGTCGCTGCCCGCGAAGGTCGGCTCCACGTGAAGGCGCCGGTGCTGCACGCGGTGCGCGAGCCGCTGGTGGTCGAAGACGTCGAGCTGGACGAGCCGAAGCAAGGCGAGGTCCTGGTCAAGATGGCCGCGAGCGGCGTCTGCCACAGCTGCCTGCACGCCGCGGACGGCTCGTGGGCGGAGCCGAACGTGCCGATGGTGCTCGGCGACGAAGGCGCGGGCGTGGTGGAGCAGGTCGGACCGGGGGTCACGCGGCTGAAGCCAGGTGACCACGTGATCCTGTCGTGGGCGCCCAGCTGCGGGTGGTGCGTGAACTGCGTCCGCGGGCATCCGGTGCGCTGCGAGAACCGGCCCGCGGGGGGCGTGATGCAGGATGGCACGACGCGCATGCACCTGCGCGGCCAGGACGTTTACCACTACGCCTCGATCGCGACCTTCGGCTCCTACTCGGTCCTGCCCGAATCGGCGGCGATCAAGATCGACGCCGACGTACCGCTCGAAGTCGCGGCGCTGATCGGCTGCTCGGTGATGACCGGCGTGGGTTCGGTGCTGAACACCGCGCGCGTCCAGGCGGGCGAGAGTCTGGTCGTGTTCGGCTGCGGCGGCATCGGGCTGAACGCGATCCAGGGCGGTCGACTGGCCAGCGCGGAGCCGCTCATCGGCGTCGACGTCGCCGATAACAAGCTTGCTTTCGCGCGGGCATTTGGAGCAACACACACGATCAACGCCGAACGTGAGGACGTGGTCGAGACAGTCAAGAAGCTGACTGATGGGCGCGGCGCCGATTACGCGGTGATCGCGGTCGGGAGCACGCGCGCGGTCAGTACCGCCTGGCAGGCGCTGGGGCGGGGTGGCACGTGCGTGGTGGTGGGTCTGCCGCCGGTGGGCGAGAAGATCGAGATCGAGCCGGCGTCGCTGGTCGGGCCCGAGCGGCGGCTGATCGGAAGCTGCTACGGCTCGGCATCGGTGTTCGCCGATTTTCCGCGCATGATCGCCCTGTACCGCTCGGGCAAGCTCAAGATCGACGAGCTGATCACGCACCGCTACGGCATCGACGAGGTCAACGAGGCGTTCCGAGCGCTCGCCGCTGGGGAGCTCGCGCGCGGCATCCTCGTGTTCTAGGCGCGACGGCGTTTGAGCCGTCAGGCGTGGATCCTGTTCGCGGCGATGTCGCTGCTGTGGGGCACACCCTACCTGTTGATCAAAGTCGCGGTCGCCGAGATCGAGCCAACCTTCCTCGTGTTCGCGCGGCTGGTCATCTCGGCGGTAGTGCTGCTGCCGCTGGCGGCAGCACGCGGCTCTCTCCGCGCGGCAGGCAAGGCCTGGCCGACCTTGCTGACCATCGCCGTGGCCGGCATCGTCGTGCCGTTCCTGTTGATCGCGTATGGCGAGCAGCACATCACTTCGTCGTTGGCCGCGCTGCTGATCGCCGCCGATCCGCTGTTCATCGTGGTACTCGCGTTGTGGCTCGACCCCAGCGAGCGGGCCACCGGCTGGCGACTGCTCGGGCTGGGCCTCGGGTTTGTCGGCGTGGCGGCGTTGCTTGGACTGAACCTCGGCGGGGACGCTCAGGCTGCGTGGGGTGGCGCGATGCTCCTCGGCGCGGCACTGTGCTACGCGCTGAGCGCACTGCTGATCAAGCGTGCCTCGGGCGTGCGGCCGCTCGGCTCAACCAGTGTGTCGCTGGCGATGGCCAGCGTGCTGTTAGTGCCGTTCGCTGCGCTCAACGTGCCGCATGCGATGCCCAGCTTGCCCGTGCTGGCGAGCTTGCTGGCCCTGTCCCTGGTGTGTACCGCGCTGGCCTACGTGATCTACTTCAGCTTGATCGCCGCCGCCGGCGCGACGCGTGCCGCCCTGATCACGTATGTGAATCCCGCCGTCGCCGTGGTGTTGGGGGTGCTCATCCTGGGCGAGCCGGTCACGGTCGGGACGATCGGCGGCTTCGTGCTGATCATCGCCGGCTGCGTGCTCTCTACGCGTCGGTCGACGGCGCACGCAACTGCAGCACCGATGGCACGAGCAAGCACGCAACCGCGACGCCCGTAACGAGTGCCGCCGCCAGCAGCGCGGCGCGCGGTCCAGCGGCGTCGCCGATGAAGCCGCCCAGCAGAGCGCCGATGGGCGCGGTGCCCAGGCCGACGAAGCTGCTCGCGGCCGAGACACGCCCGAGCAGGCGCTCGGGCGTGATGGCTTGGCGCAGGGCGCTGGAATTGACGTCCCAGAGTGGGGCGATCAGGCCGAAGATTGCCTGCGAGCCGCCCAGCAGTGAGGCCGCGACAACCTGCGGGCCGCTGGCCAGCACCAGCACGATGCGGCTCAGCAGCTCGCCCGAGAGCGACGCCACCAATGTTGGCCCCAGCCCGATCAGGCGCGCGGTGCGCGCCGCGATGATGGCGCCGACGAGGCTGAACGGGCCCATGACGCCGAGCGCCAACCCGAGCTCGGCCGGCGACAATGCCAGGTCGCGGGTGGCGAAGGGCACCATGATCGCCTGCACCGCGAACCAGGCGAGGTTGGCCAGACCAATGCTCACGGTCAGGCGCAGCAGCACCTGGTTCCCACCAAGCCAGCTGAGCCCCTCCTTGATCTCTGTCAGGACCCCCGAGCGCGGCGGTGCTGGTCCGTCTGAGGGTGGCTCGACCACCAGCACGTAACACGCCGATGAGAAGGCGAAGGTGGCTGCGTCGAGGAGCAGCACAATCGGCGGCGCCGCCAGCTGCATCAGGACTCCGGCGATGGATGCCCCGAGCACGGCCGCGAGCGAGACGGCGGCCATCATCAGGGCGCTGAGCCCATCGGCGACGATGCGGATCGGCCGCCGCGGCAGTCGATCCACCCACACGCCGGCCACCAGGCCGAAGAACAGATGGGGCGCCAGGCCCGCAGCGGTAAGCAGCCCGGTTTGGGCTGGTCCCGCGTTGAACAGCAGCACCGCGATGAGCGGCAGCGCCAGTGTCGTGACCTGGCTGCCCACGGCCGAGACCGACCCGCCGACCCACATCTTGAGGAACTCGGGGTTGTTCCAGACGCCGCGCTCCGCGTGCTGCATGCGTTCGTATCCATGAGCTCGCCCTCACCCTGCCCTCTCCCAGAGGGAGAGGGTTTTATCAAGGGGGTGAGGGCTGCGTTTGTATCCATGAGCTCGCCCTCACCCTGCCCTCTCCCAGAGGGAGAGGGTTTTATCAAGGGGGTGTAGGGCTGCGTTTGTATCCATGAGCTCGCCCTCACCCTGCCCTCTCCCAGAGGGAGAGGGTTCCTCCGCACGGGACTCCCAAGTTGTGACACGGCCCTGACGGTTCGCGTGACGCTTCGCGGACTTGCCATGACGGTTCGCATGACGCCTGCTGCGTACGCTGAGGGCGGCGGCGGGGGTGGACGTGGGAGAGTCGATGGCGACCACGGTGGGTTGCGGTGGCGGGCTGGAGAAGCCCGTACACGAGCGCGGAAAGATAGGGGATATCCCCCTACTGGTGGCCTCGGGCCAGGCGTACTTTGGCGCCATGACATCCACACACCCC
>WNGF01004418.1_pt1 | contig 28546 bp, 24 predicted proteins | sample 5400641 | NCBI WGS metagenome assembly WNGF01 (sample SAMN13153371, study PRJNA577476) | soil metagenome | isolation source: 80 cm soil or saprolite under grassland replicate 2 | place: USA:California | collected 2016-06-15 | reverse complement strand
TCCGCCCAGAGATCAAAGCTGGCCGGATTATTGGTGGGCTGGGTGGAGACATACCGCCACGGGTTGAGGCCGGGCACAGTGGTCGGCTGGTCGGCAGTCCGATTCAACGGCCAGGGCACGGGCACCACCAAAACATCCAATTCTGTTTCGCCCGCAACATTCGAATTGATGGGTGCATATTGTCCCGATTTTAAATTGAGGAAAGGCTTGATGTCCTTCGCGGTGGTCCCGGCGTTCTCGATGCCGTCCACGGCGAAATATTTTTGCAGGAGGGTTAGTCCAAATTGGTCCGATCGATTGGGCGACCGGAATGTGCCCCCGGCCCCGGATGGATCTCTTGGATCTTCCTTCACGATGACGCCGGTCAATTCATAGTAAAGCGAATTAACCGCCGGATTAACCCTCTTTGTAGCCGGGTCAACATGGTCGGGGGGGTAATGATTGTATTTGGCACGATAGGCGTCGATGGCCGTGATCAGCGCCTTCAATTCAGTGCGAACACGATTCTCCTTCATTTTCGTGCCGGTGTACTTGGTACCGCCGACGACCAAAGCGGCCAGTAGGGCGATGATGCCGATAACCACCAACAATTCGATCAACGTGAAGCCGGTGGCACGACTGGCCCGCATCCCGGCCGGTCGGCTTGTCCGGTTGCTCAAGCAGGTCTGCGCCGCGTTTATCATAATTTCTGCCCGTTCTGATTCATCTTTCGCGCATTTCCTGTTCCATTCTTTCGCTCAGCCACTGTTTGATCATGCTCTGGTAATTCAGGAATCGCGAGCGCGCCAGGCGTTTGATTCGCGCCAGCATCCGCGGATCAATCCGCAAGGTAATCGTTACCGACTCCGCCGACTCCGCCGCTCTCGCGATGGACGATTCCATCAATCGGAGATCCGGACGGTTCTCCGCCCAGAACGCCGCTTCGGCCTCGTCCCGGTCGAAGAGCGGGACTTCTTCCCAGGTTGAAACGGTATGCACGTCCGCTTTTGCGGTTTTTTATCCCCAAACAGGATGCATGGCGGGCATTCACGTTGTCGCCCTTTTGCGATTTCGCCCATTTCGCACCCGCTATTGCGCCAGCGTCTTATTCAGTTTGCGCTGGTAAAAGAACTGTTCTTCGGGGTCGAACGGCCGGGCGTAGATCACCCTTATTTGCTTCCCATTTGTCCGATATACACTGAATACCCCGATCCCGCCGGCCGATCGCCCCAAATTGAAGAACCTCGCCTGCACCGAGAACCGGGCCGAGTCCGGTAAAAGCTTGATGGCGAAGGGATCTTCAAAGGATTCCTCAACATCCCGCGGCGTCAAAGAACTGTCCCATTCAAAAGGCGGATTATTCCAATCAAACTCCATGGAGGATCAATTGTAAATAAAACGCCCATGCAATGTCATTACATTGTCAATACACCAGGCGTCTTTTGTTGTCAACGGAATAATCATCGTTAACAAAGAAAAATGGCCACCGAACGCAAATGCGGTGGCCATTTGGAAACGTTGGAGGACGGTTAGTCTTCTCCCTTCTTGCCGCCGCCTGTATCACCGAGTTGATCGATAAGGCTGATCAAAGGCAGGAACAAGGCAATGACGATGCTGCCCACGACGACCGCCAGAAAAACGATCATAATCGGCTCCAAAAGGGAGGTCATCGCGGAAACGGCGTTGTCCACCTCGTCGTCATAGTTGTCGGCGATTTTCATCAACATTTCCGGCAACGCGCCGGTCTGTTCACCCACGTCCACCATGCTGACGACCATCGGCGGAAAGACATTGGACGCTTCCAGCGGAGCCGTAATGGTTTCGCCCTCCTTCACGCTTTCATGGACCGCCGAGACCGCTTCGCCGACGATGACATTGCCGGAAGTTTCCCGGACGATCGTCAATGCCTGGAGAATCGGCACGCCGCTGCTGACCAGCGTGCCCAGCGTTCGCGAAAAACGCGAGATGGCGACCTTGCTGACGACCGGTCCCAAGAGCGGAAAATTCAGTTTCAGCCGGTCGAACAAACGACGACCAAATTTCGTCCGCGTGACCAACTTCAACGCAACAACGAAAGCGACCAGCGAAATCAGCGTGACAACAAAATGGCCGGCGACCATGCGGCTCACGTCCAGGATGAACTGGGTGAAGGCCGGCAGGCCCTGGCCTTCCAGCATGTCTTTGAAGACGGCCTCGAATTTGGGGATCACCACCACCATGAGCACGGTCAGAATGACGACGGCCACAAACATAACCGCGCAGGGATAGAACATGGCCGCCTTGACTTTGCCGCGGATTTTCTGGGCTTTTTCCATGAACTCGGCCAAACGGTTCAAGACGACTTCCAGCACGCCGCCCAGTTCGCCGGCCTTGACCATGTTCACATAGAGCCGATTGAACACTTTCGGGTGTTGCGCCAGACCTTCGGAGAAGGTGCTGCCGCCTTCGATGGACAGGGCCAGCTCGCCGATAACTCTTTTGAGTGTGGGGTTTTTTTCCTGCCGCTCCAACACGCGCATTCCGCGCAACAACGGCAAGCCGGCATCCACCAGGGTCGCCAACTGACGGGTGAACGTGGTCAACACCTTGGACTTAACCTTCCCGCCGAATCCCGGGATCCGAATGCTGATGTTGAAACCGCCCCTTTTCCTGCCTTTCGCGTCGGCCGCGGCGACTTTCGTTTTCTTGTCCTGTTTTGCCTTGGATTTTTCGGCTTCCACCACTTTGGTGGGGAAGTAGCCCATTTCTTTGAGCCGGCTGATCGCTTCGTTCTGGTTGGCCACCTCCAGAGTGCCTTTGGTTTCTTTGCCCCGCGAATCCATGGCAACGTAGTTAAACTTTGGCATAGCTGACCTTTGGGTTAGGTGTATTTCAACACTTCTTCAATCGTGGTGTCGCCGTCAAAAATCCCGCGCATCCCATCTTCCCGCAAGGTGACCATTCCCAGTTCCACGGCCTTTTGCCGGACGACAACCGTCGGCGCGCGCTCGTTGATCAACGCGCGAATCGGTTCGCTGATGACCAGCAGCTCAAAAATCCCGCGGCGCCCCCGGTAACCGGTGTCGTTGCAATTCGCGCAGCCGCGGCCGTAGTAAAAAACCTTGTCGCCAATGTCATGCGGCGAAAGGTTCAGCAGCGACAACTGGTTTTCCGTCGGCTCGAAGGGCGTCCGGCATTTCTTGCAGGTGGTGCGCACCAACCGTTGGGCCAGCACTGACAGCAGCGTGGAGGAAATCAGAAACGGCTCAACGCCCATGTCAATGAGCCGCGTGACCGCGCCGGGAGCGTCGTTCGTGTGCAGCGTGCTGAGCACCAGGTGGCCGGTCAGCGAGGCCTGAATGGCGATCTGCGATGTTTCCAGGTCGCGAATTTCCCCCAGCATGATCACGTCCGGATCCTGGCGCAAAAACGCGCGCAACGCCCGGGGAAAGGTCATGCCCGCGGCTTCATTCACCGGCACCTGCATGATTCCGTCGATGTCGTATTCGACCGGGTCTTCCACGGTGAGTAACTTTGAATCGATCGTGTTGATCCGCCGCAGACAGGAATAAAGCGTGGTGGTTTTGCCGCATCCCGTCGGTCCGGTGTTGATAAAAATCCCGTTGGGCTGCAGAACGGTCTGAACGACGTGGTCGTAAACAAATTTCGGAAAGCCGAGCGATTCCAGTTCCATGTTCACCGCCGCCCGGTCGAGCACGCGCAGCACGACCGATTCGCCAAACTGAGTGGGCAGAGTCGAGACCCGGAGGTCGATCTGCCTTCCTGCGAGCGTGAGGCCGATGCGACCGTCCTGCGGCAACCGCCGTTCGGCGATGTCGAGGTTGGCCATGACCTTGATGCGGGAGGTCACGGGCAACGCCAGGTGTTTGGGCGGCGGCGTCATTTCATACAAGGCGCCGTCCACGCGGTAGCGGATTTTGAATTCGTCCTCGAACGGTTCGAAGTGAATGTCGCTGGCGCGGTCCTGCACCGCCTGATAGAGCACCAGGTTCACGAACTTGATGATCGGGGTTTCGTTGGCCAGGTTTTCCAGGTCCGTCACACCGTCGCCCGTCGTCACCTCGGCCACTTCCCTGGCAATATCCGCGTCGGCCCCCAGTTCTTTTAGAATATCGCTGACGCTCTCGCTTTCCTCGCCGTAAAACTTGTTGATGGCCTTTTCGATCTGTGCCGGATCGGCGACGACCACCTGGACCTCCTTGCCCGTCAGGTAGCTGAGTTCATCGACGACCGCCGGATTGAGCGGGTCGGCCACCGCGACCCGCACGCTGGAACCATACACCGCCACCGGGATGCACTGGTGCATGCGCGCCGCGGTGGACGGCACGGTCTGCAGCACATCCCCGGTCAATTCCAGATCGCGCAGTTCCACCACCTCAGTTCCCAGATGGTCCGCCATCAACTGGAGCACCGTCTCCAAATCCAGCAATCCAAAATCCTGCAGGATTTGAATGACCGGCTTGCCGCTGCGGGTGTGTTCCTGGGCGACCTCCTCCAGTTGCAGGTCGTCCACCAACCCGCGCTCCTGGATGAGCGCCAGCAATGGAATTGTGGAAACGTCCGCCATAAAATGCACTTACGCGGCGCGGCCCTGCGGGCCGGTGTCTTCGTCCGCTTGCGCGCTCTGGATTTCCTGAAGTTTGGTCAGGATGGTTGACGGGTCCTGTGCCTTGGTGATGACTTCCTCCTGCGAGATCATTCCCTGCTGATATTTGTCGATGAGGAAACTGTCGAGCGTCACCATGCCGTATTTGGCGCCGGTCTGGATGTCCGAGTTGATCCGGAAGGTCTTGTTGTCGCGAATGAGCGCCGCGATGGACGGCGTATTGATCATGATTTCAAAGACCGCGACCCGCCCCGGTTTGTCACAGCGCGGCAACAACAACTGGGAAATGACCGCCTGCAACACCGTGGAAAGCTGAATGCGAATCTGTTCCTGTTGGTTGACCGGAAACGCGTTGACGATACGGTCGATGGTCTTGGCCGCGCCGGTCGTGTGCAGCGTGCCAAATACCAGGTGGCCCGTTTCCGCTGCGGTGATGGCCGCGTCGATGGTTTCCAGGTCGCGCATTTCGCCGACCAGAACCACGTCCGGGTCCTGGCGCAACGCGCGGCGCAAGGCTTCGGCAAAGTTCGGCACGTCCACGTTGATCTCGCGCTGCGTGACGATTGATTTCTTGTGTTTGTGATAATACTCGATCGGGTCCTCGATGGTGATGATGTGCGCGTCGTCGCGTTCCTCGTTGATGATATTGATCATCGAAGCCAGCGAGGTCGTCTTCCCCGAACCGGTCGGGCCGGTGACCAGCACCAGGCCGCGCGGCTTGTAGAGCAGTTCCCGCACGGAGGGCGGGATGCCGATTTGTTCGAGCGTCAACAGTTTGGTGGGGATCTGGCGGGCCACCACGCCGAACTGGCCTTTTTCTTTGAAAACGCTGACGCGGAAGCGGGCCAGTTCGCCGAAGGCGAAACCGAAGTCGGCGCCACCCCGTTCACGCACCTGTTGGATATGGTCTTCGGAGGTGATGCTGCGCATCAATTCTTCGGTGTCCTCCTGCCTGAGCGGGGGGCCCTCCACCTTGTGCAACACGCCGTGCAGCCGGATCACGGGCGGGATTCCCACACGCAGATGCAGGTCGGAGGAGCCTTCGGCCACGACCAACTGCAACAAATCGGACATGGAATACGACATAAATCAGTAATCACCCGGCGTTAATGGCTCTCCCGAAAGCGGGTGCGGCCGCCGTTTCATCACGTTGTTTCGACAAGGGCAACCCGGTTTCGTTATTCCAAATCGCCCAAGGTGGCGCGAATAACTTCTTCCGGAGACGTCAACCCCGCCAGGACTTTTCTGGCGCCGTCCTCGCGCAGCGTGCGCATGCCCATCTCGCGCGCGCGCGAACGCAACTCGGACGAAGGCACTTTATCGTAAATCAGTTTCCGGATCTCATCGTCCACCACGAAAACCTCGAAAATGCCGAAGCGCCCGCGGTAACCGGTCTTGTTGCAATCGTTGCACCCTTTGCCCTTCATAAAGGTGGCATTGGCGGTATTGTTCGGATCGATGTTCAGGGTGCGCAACTCCGCTTCGGTCGGCACATAAGCGGCGCCGCACCGGCGACACACCCGGCGCACGAGCCGTTGCGCCATCAACCCGCGGGCCGAGGAAGCCACCAGAAACGGCTTGACACCGATGTCGATCAGACGGGTCACCGCGCTCGGCGCGTCGTTGGTGTGCAAGGTGGAGAAGACCAGGTGACCGGTCAGGGAAGCGTTGATTGCAATGGTCGCCGTTTCCATGTCGCGAATTTCACCGAGCATGATCACGTTGGGCGCCTGACGGAGCATCGAGCGCAAGGCCGTCGAGAAGGTGAGTCCGACGGTTTCGTTGACCTGCACCTGGTTGATGCCGGAAAGCTGATATTCCACAGGATCTTCGACGGTGATGATTTTTCGGTCGGGACGATTGATGTAATTCAACACCGCGTAAAGCGTGGTGGTCTTGCCGGAGCCGGTCGGGCCGGTTACCAACAGAATACCATCCGGCAGCCCGATCAGTTTTTCGAACGTCTGCTGGTCGTCGGTGAAGAAGCCCAACTCAGCCAGACCGAGCTTGAGGCCTTCCTTGTCCAGAATACGCATGACGATGCTTTCGCCGTGATTGGTGGGAATGCACGACACGCGCAAGTCGATCGTTTTGCCTCCCACCGGCGTCTGAATGCGGCCGTCCTGCGGAACGCGCCGTTCGGCAATCGACATGTTCGACATGATCTTCAACCGGCTGAGCATCGCCGCCTGCAGACGCTTGGGCGGGGCCTTCATTTCGTGCAACACGCCGTCGATGCGATAACGCAGGCGAAACTTCTTCGCCAGGGGTTCGAGGTGAATGTCCGACGCGCGCGCTTTGAAGGCCTCCACGATGATGGTATTCACCAGTTTGATGATCGGCGCGTCCGCATCCACGACCGAGCCGTCGTCGGCGGCCGAGACGTCCGCGAGCGTCGAAATCTGGATTTCCCCCTCGGTGATATCCTGAATCATTTTGTCCACCGAGTTTTCCCGCGCGCCGCCGTAGTATTTGCCCAGGGCCTCTTCGATATCGTCCGGGCTGGCGACCCGTGGCTCAACATCCATGTTCAGCAGATGTTTCAGGCTGTCGAGGGTGTCGAGGTCCGAGGGATCACTCAACGCCACGGTCACCGTGTTATCGTGCCGGTAAATCGGAACGACGTTGTATTTTTTCGCGATATGGCGCGGGACGGCGGAAATGACATCGTCCGCCAGCCGCATATCTCCGATAGTGATGAACTCGACGCCGAATTGGGCGGCCTTGGCCTGGGCGACCTGGGATGGGGTGATCACCTTTTTGGCGATCAGAGTGTCCACCACTCCTTCGCCGCTGGAATCGGCCTCCTGCCGGACGGGACTCAACTGTTCGTCCGTCACCAGACCCATGTCCACCAGCGTATCAATCAAATAATCGTCTCGCGCAGCCACAATCCGTTGTTCCCATTCGGGAATCGTTGTTTAGGAATTTGGCGAATAGTACCGGTCGCCCTGTTAATGTCAATTGTTCAAGCCGATTTGCAGCAGGAATTTCGCCTGATTTATCAAAAACTGCAATAATTCAGAAAAAATTGTGGGCGCACTGTGTTCCCGAGCGCAATTCGCCCGGTGTTCGTGGTTTTTGATGGGACACCAGGGCCCGCCGATCGGCACGCCGACACATCGCGTACGGCCTCGCCACGCCCTTTAGAAGGGAGAAGACTTCCGCCGTCCGGGTGGTGGTTGTATCAAGATACGCCCGGGGCAACCCGGGCTGGAAGAAACAGCTTTCCTTTCACTTGTCCGGGTTCGGCCGTTCTTTGTCGTTTTCGGTTCCTTTATTCGGCTCGATTTCCTCTTTCCACTTTTTTATGAGGGGAGCCTTCTTGTCCATTTCTTCCATCAGCTCCTTCGCTTCGGCGGGAGTCCGAACGACTTTGGGGCGCAGAAAAACCAGCAACTCGACTTCATGCGTGGTCTTATCCTTCTTCTTGAAAGCCCATCCGACCACCGGAATACTCCCGAGAATCGGGGTTTTGCGCAAGGTATTTGACACTTGCTTTTGGATGATCCCACCCAGCACGAGCGTGTCCCCGCTCTTTGCGGTGAGGTCCGTTCGAAAGTTTCGGGTGTCGAGAATGGCCCCCCCGAACAGCGTCTGTCCGGGCACAATCGCGGAGGATTCGGCGTGGATTTTCAAGGCGACGTCCCCTGAAGTGTTGATATGCGGGGTCACCTCCAGGATGACACCGACGTCTTTGTACTGAAAGCTTTGGTTCAACGCTCCGACATCCGTGCTCTGACTCTTGTCGATGAACGGCACCTGCTGGCCCACAAAGAGCTTGCCCGTTTCATTGTCCTCGATGTTGATTTGCGGCTCGGCCAGGACGGTGGCGTCGGTTGTCTTCCGAAGGAATTGGACCAGGTAGTCCATGTTGATCGTGCTATTGAGAACGCCCGAGCGCAGCGAAGCCATGACCTCGGTCAGGGAACTGGACCCCGTGTTGACGCTGGTGTTCCCGCCAAATCCCTTTCTATACTCGCCGCTGGCATGGGCCAGGATGGAGTTGTCGTAGTCTTCCGCCGTGAAGACCTTGCTTCCGTCGGGCGACCAGCGGACACCCAATTTGTCGAGAAAATCACTCGAGACTTCCACGATCCTGGCCTCAATCAAAACCTGGGCGGTGGGGGCGTCCAGGTCTTCGATCAGCTTCAAGACCTGAGGGAAGAAATGGACATTGGCGGAGATGAGAAGCGAGTTGCTGCGTTGGTCCGGCACCACGCGGACCCTTCCCACCAGATCGCTGACCGGACGAACGACATTGCGGCCATCGGAGGTGCGGGTGTTCTCCGGCTGTCCGCCCAGCCAGGGATAGTAGCCTTCTTCTTTGGCTTCATGTTCCAACTCGAAACTGCTCTGCGAAGAGACCGACTGTTGTTGTTGCTGTTGCTGCGGCGCGGCCACGTAGGGTTGTCCCGGCTGCGCAACGGGCCTCAACGGCGGTGAACCGCCCTTGGCAAACAGAATATTGATGCTATTGGCCACGGTGGCAGCCTTGGCGAATCTGAGCCCCACGCGCAGGGTGCTTTCACCGGCTTGCGATGGAACATCGAGTTGCTTGAGGACTTCTTCCACCGCGAGCAGGTTTTCGCGGGAGTTGGACGCGACAATGATGCTGTTGGAGTAGGGCTCGCTGGTGATGCGGACCTTGCCGTAAAGCCGGCCGACGTCCCGGTCGGCGGTCTCCTGGGGTCCCTCATACCAATCCCAGTAACTGCGCACCTGCTGCTTTTTCAGAAACAGCTCGTTGAGGACGTCCTCGATATCCACCGCACTGACATATTTCAGCGGATAGATCCGCGGCGCAAGGCTGTCGTCGGTGACCGGCTCATCAAGTTCCCGGATCATTTTCCCGATGCCTTCCATCGACGCCGGAGGGGCCTGGACGATCAGTGTGTTGCGCCTGCGATCAGCCACCACGCTCATCTTTTTCGGGTTCCGATTACCCTGGGACGAGGGAAAGATATAGAACGGATACCGTGAGGAGCTGTCCTGGTCCTTGTAGAGGTCCTGCAACTGCCGGGCGACGTCTTCGGCCTCGGCGTTTTTAAGGGCAAAAGTCTTCACGATCCTCTCTTGCGCTTCTTCCGTGTCGAGCGTGCCCATCAGTTTCTTGATGGCCTGGAAGTTGGCTTCGCTCGAAAGGACGATCAAGGAGCTGGATCGATTGTCGGCCGTCACTTCAATGATGTCTTTGAGCGATTTGCCGCTCATTTTCTGGTAAAGGGGCGCCAGCTCCTTGGCCACGTCTTCCGCGTTGACGTTTCGCAATGGAATCACGCGAATGGTCACGTCCCGGGGTTTTTCAGTGTCCAGGATATCGATAAGTTTTTGAATTTCGGGCAATTTCGATTTTGGCGCCGCGACAATAATCCGGTTGGAAGTCTTGTCCGGCCACAGACGCACTTGTTGGCCCGGGGCTTGAGAGCCGCCCCCGGCGGGCGGAGGGGGGCTGGCAGCGCCCGGAGGCGAAGGGCCGCCGCCCGGAAGCGAAGGGCCGGGGCCGGGCGGCGGAGGGCTGCCGCCGGTGGACGGCGGCGATCTTCCTTGCGATCCGGAACCGGCCGACTGCGATGGCGCTTGCGCGCTCAAAACAAGGTTCAGGAGATTGACCAGATCCTCGGCCTCCGCGTACTTCAAGCTAAAGATCTCGATGACGGAGTCCGCCGAGGTGACATCCAGCTCCTTGATGAGTTCCCCCAGCAACATCAGGTTGTCCGTGTAATCGGTAACAATGATCTGATTGGCGCGGTCATCCGTCTCGATGGTTGCTTTGTCCGAAAGCACGGCGCGAACTTTTCCCTTGAGTTCCTCCGCCTGGATATGTTTGAGGGGAAAGATTTTTACCAGGCGCTGTCTTCCCTCCGGGATATCCGTGCGCGAACCGTCCACCAGCTCCGGACTCAATTTGGGCTCCTGCCCCTCGGGCACAATCAGGATGGATTTGCTCGATTCGATGGCGTTGAAGCCTTCCAGGCCCAGGGCATGATAAACCAGCGTGATGGCCTCCCGTCGGCTGATCTTTTTCGAGCTCACAATTGTCAATTGACATTGGACCCTCGGATGTTTGACCACACTCTTTCCGGTCGTTTGAGCCAGCCATTGAACGACCATTTCAATATTGGCCCCCTGGAAGCTCAACTGGATTCCCTCGGAGGGTGAACCCGTCTCCTGTTCCGCCTTTGACTGCGCGTCACCGGCCTGAGGCGAAGGAGTTTTTTCGACCGCGGGTTGCGCCTGGGATTCGGGCGGACCGGTTTGTTTGGCTGCAGCGTCCGGTTTGGCCGCCGGCGAAGGAGTGTTGGTGCCTGCGGGTTTCGGGGTGAGGCCTTTTTTTTGCTGGTCTGGCCGGGTATCCTGGGCCGGCAGGCGTAAGGGCGACGCGCAGAAGAACAACGCCGAAGCGACGCACAAGCCGGTGAGGGTTGCCAAACGGCTGAACTTCAGATTGCGATAAGCCGGTGTATTCACTTGGAGTTCTCGTTTTGTTGGGGCAGGAAGGTTTCGCCGCCAAAGCCTGAAAAGACCGTCAATTCCTTCTTCTGCCCCTCGTGTTCGATCAGCACCCGGTTGGTGCCGATGCGGAGCAGTTTGACTCCCGCCAGCTCGTCGCCTTCTTTCAGCAGGCCGGTCTGGCCGTTGGGCGCCCGCAGAAAGGCGTCCCGACCGCCGATGCCGAGCAGCGCCATCGGCAGGGGCCTGATGACCGGCCCCAGAATCTCGCTCTGTGTAATTCGGTCGATGCGCGCGCTGATCGCGGGAGGAATGTCCGCCGGCTTTTTGCCGGGTTCATTGCGTGGGACCGAATTCGTTCCTTCCCCGCCGCTTTGAGTACCGGAACCGGCGGATAAAGAAGGCAGGACGGGAACTTTCAAATGCGCCAACGGATTGCTTCGCGCCACGAAACGCGAGCACTGATAGAGCGCGAGGATCGCCAGCACCACGCAAGCGGCCTTTAAAACTTTCTCGGAACGTTCAGGCACCGGACGCCTCCTCTTTCTTCCACTGTTCGAAATCCAGTATGACGATGATCAGGTTCAGCTTGAGCATGCCCGGTTTCATCGGTTCGGGGCTCAGTTGAACGGAGTCCAGGATCAGAGGATAGCCCAGTGTATCCAGGCGGTAAAGGAGCGTCATCACCGCCGGAACCGGGCCTGAGCCCTCCAGTTGCATCGAGGCCAGCTCTTTGGTTGACGCGCGCCCCGGGGATTCGCGGACGGGACCAAACCTGACTCCCGCTGTTGCGGCCGCCTTCTGGATGGCGGCGCTGGCCGCCCCCATCACCGACGCCCTGGATGATTTCGAGGGATCCATTCGGAGGCTTTCCATCAGTTTCTTGACGACGAGCACCTTGTCCTCGTAGGGCCGGATCTCCTGCCTGAGGCTCCTGACATCCTTAAGCAGTCGTTGATAATCCGAACGTCTTGCCTCGACATACTTCCAACACCGCAGTCCGCCAAAAAGAGCGAGATAGATCGCAATCCCCACCACCGCGATGCGGATGGTGCGTCTTTCGCGATCCCTGAGAGCGCGCATAAGATTATGGCTTCAACTCCTTGCCCGGAGGAACGGTCACGGGTGCCCCCGGGAGTGTCACGGGCACCGCCGGAGCCGGAGAGGAGGTCTGCTTTTCGTGGGGCGGACCGGGTCCCGCCTGGGTCGCGATTTTTGGTTTTTCGATCTCCGGAAGGGTCGCGGCAATTGGCAGGAACTCCCGGGAAGCGCCTGCCTTCCACTGAGCGCTGATCCGCACGATCACTTTCTGCCGGTCGGGCGTGGGAGTTTGTTCCTCGACAACCACGGTTGAGAAGAAGCCGGAACTGACAAGTGTCGAGCGAAAATCGACGACTTGCTGCGAGTCTCTCATGGCTCCCCGCACCGAGAGATCGCCGCGGCGATTCATGGACAGGGCGTCAAAACGCGTTCCGGGCGGCGCGGCATTGGCAACCGTCGCCAGCGCCTCGAGGTAGGGCGGCTGGTTGTTCTTCACGTATTGGAGGAAGCTCAATTCCCGATCGATTGCGGGCAGCCTTTCTCTTTCCACTTTGAGCGCCGTGATCTTTCGCAAAAGGAGCGGCTTCAGCGCAAGGGCTTCCAGGTAGGGACTTGCCAGCAAACCCAGGGCGAGCAGGATCGCAAGGGCCGCCCATTTCCATGGGGCAGACCGCGACAAAGTCTCGCCGCTCTCGTCTTCGTTGAACTGAATGATCAACGGAGTCTGGGCGGTCTCCGTTTCATCCGGTTGGCCGAATCCGCGGACTGCCCCGAAACCGTCCTGGCCCGGGACCGCCTTCAGACGTTCGCAGATCGCGCCGTCGCCGAGGTGTTTCGCCAGCCGGGGCGCGATATCGAGGTCACGCGCAGCCTTTCCCGTCAGGTAAATCTTTTGTCCGGCCCAGTGGCTCCGGAGCGATTCCGACAGTGAACCCAGCGCCGTCTCCAGCGCGCATTGGATTTTGAGGCCGGTTTCCCCGTCGAAGGCAGTCCGTGGATCGAGATTGACGCGGAGCTTTTCCGCTTCGCCACGACTGATCTCCAATTGTTGTTCGATCGACCGCGTGAAGTTGTCGCCTCCCCAGGGAAGAATCCGCAGGGAGCTGGGGCCGCCATTCTCGAAGGAGACCAATTCCGAGTGGGTCTGTCCGATGTCCAATACCAGATAGGATCCGCCCGGCTGAGGGCAGACACGACTGCGGGCCAACGCCGCCAGAGTGAAGAGCGGCTTCACGCCGCACTCGGAAAAGATTTCCGAATACTCTTCGAGCAATTCCCTTTTCAGCGCGACCACAATGAGTTCCTGACTCGAGGTGGCGCCGTTTCGCGGGCCCGGCCCCGGGCTGACCGGCCGGTAGCCCCAAGCCAGTTGGTCCGGCGGGAGGGGAAATTCATTTTCAATCTGGTGAAGGAGGAGCCGGTGGAGTTCATCCTGGTTCGCGGCAGGAAGAGTCAGGCGGCGCAACGATACGCCTCTTGCCCCGATGGCGCACAAGGCACGCAGGCGGGGTTGCCAACGTTTCCTCTTGAGAAAACCTTGCAGTCCGCGCGTCAGCCTCTCCCGACAGAGACCGCTCAACCGCCCATTCTCCTGTCGATCCAGCGAAAAATTGAAGCTGCCCTCTCCATTGAGCACTTTCAGGGAACTCTGATCGATCTCGACGTGAAGCCACGGCGAATTCATGAATTCCAGCCCCTTCACAGGTCCTCCCGGTAGGAAAGAGTGTCGATGCCCTGGAGGCCCAGATGAACGATGACCTGGATCCGCTGACGGGTTCCCGTGGAAGCCACCCTGCCCTCGCTCAAAATGCGGAACGTCTCCGAGCGGGCGGTCACCAGCCCGGCCACGTGCTTGAAGATCGGGCGGTTCATTCCCGGCACCTTCAAAAGCCAGGCAATATTGGGAAAAAATCCGTTGGCTTGGCGGTATGAAATGATCGCCTGCGCCAGGTTCCGGTCGATACCCGGCAGACAGGACAGAACCGAAAGGCTGGCAGTATTGATATTGATCAGGCCCGGCAGATTCCTGCCGGACTCCGTGGTCAGGTCGTCGGCAATATCCATGAAAAGTTCTTCGCTCACCACCTTCGGCCCCGAAGGCGCGTTCGGCTGCGGTCCAATCTGCTGGAGCGCCACGGCCTGTCCGGCCTGGGTCGCGCCCGGACGAGGCTGCGAACCAGGTTGACCCTGGTTCGGGACGGCCACGACGTCCAGAAGGTCAGCCAGATTCTCGAGGCGATTTTGCCCGCGGTACGCGACAATCGCCTTGGCGATGTCGGCGGTGATCCCATGGACGGACGTTAGGGAGGCCTCGTCGGCTGACTGGACATTGACGCGGTCCTGGCCGGCGGCGTTTACATTCTGAACCGAGGAATCCACCGAGAGAATGCTGGCCCAACCGCTCTCAACAACGCCGGCGGAATTATCAGGAGCAGCGGGTTCAACCGCATTTTCGGCGGAGCCAATTCCCTTCTGATTTTGTCCCAGCAACAGTTCGCGGGAGATCCCGCGGACCATCAAAAGTTCTCGAACCGTCTGGAGCGGCCCGTTGCGCGGGAGGTAAGGCGGCTGGAGGGAAGTGTAATAATCCGCCTCGGCGCCACCCGGCGTAACGCTATTATCCGCGTCCCGCCAGTCGAGGATGGCGGCAACGACGTCGGGGCTCATTCCGTAAATACCCGTCAATTGATCGGCCGAGGCGTAGTTCGCGTTGAGACGACTTTCGTCGTCACTGACACCGTAGATCACTCCGCCTCCCTCGTCCTCCCGCCCCGGGCGGAAGACCCGGAATTGACCGCGACCAAGCAGGACATCGCGAAATTGTTCGGGAGCATTATAGAGCTCTCCGTTGTGACTGATCCGGCTTCGGCGGCGGTCCTTTGCACTCCGGTAGAGAAGCGCTTTTGCTTTCTCAATTCCGGCAAGCGCGAGGTAATGCGCCTGAATCCGGTCGCCGTAATTCTTCACCACCAACAGGTCGAGTCGGGCGGTGTGGAGAACGCCGATCACCAACACCGACAGAAGCGCCACGCACCAGAGCAGACCTACCAGGACTGAAGCTTTGGCACGCATCAATTCCCTCCTCCCCTCCCCGGCACCGACGGCAGTTGGCTGGTGGTGTCACTCCCCGTCGAGGAACCACCAGCAGCGCCGCGTTGGGAACTGTGCGCCAGGTTGAGCCTGACGACGGTCTGGAATACCAACGGCGGTTCGGTCGTGCCGTTCTCCTGAGAGGGCGGTTTCGTCGAGGTCGTCGCGCTGGCCGAGGAGAGCTGAGTTGACGCCGCCGGCGGCAAGGACGGCGTTCCCGGTCGGGGGTTGCGGTCGAACAAAAGCGTGATTCGCACCGCATCCGGCATCCCGGACAGGTTTGGGTGATCGCGCCAGGAAGTCTGTTGTTTGCCTTTCCCTTCAGGGTCTCCCCAGGTGTCGTACCAATCGAAGCCATCATAATACTCGAATTTGAGTCCTCTCACGCCCCGCGCGATTTCCTCGCGACGGCCGCCGGAAAGCGCATCCAGCGCGATAGTGGGGTTGCGCCGGCGCCAGAGGCTGAACGTTCCGGAACCGGGGTCCTTGTCGAGGAAGAAACTAATCTCACAGAAATCACCTTCGCGGGGCCCGCGTGGAGTGTAGTTGTGGGTCGCGAAATCCAGGTTGTCTGCCTCGACGTCGTCCACGATTCGCTGCATGCCCAGGAATTCGTAGTTCGTCGAAAGCGGGCCGGCAGCCCGAAGGTCGGCACTCATAATCGCCATCGCCACACGGGCATTCTGAAAAATATCCGCTCGGGGCTCGATCACTTTTTGACTTGAGTAGCCGGCACTGAGGCAGAAATACGCGCTCACGAGAATCAGGGCCATCAACGCGCCGCTGATCACCAGTTCGATGAGGGTAAAACCCGAGGCATTCCGTCGGATTGACTGCGCGCGGATCACTTCTCCCTCCTCCGGGATTGGGAGGGCCCCCGCTGGTCGCTGGCTGCACCCGGGCTGTAGTCGTCAGGGGTCTCGAAAAGCAGAGTCCTCAGCTCGTAAATGGCCTTTCCCGTTTTTGAATTCTCCACAACCACGGCCACCTCATGCAGGCCATCGATGCTGGTGCCGCTGACCGACTGTTTCCACCGGTAAAGAGAGAGTGCTTCCCCACATTCGCCCTCGGTGAGCCCATCGGTGATGTAACCCTCGGCACGAAGCGTCTCGATCTGTCCGGCGGCGATCAGTGAGGCGGTGGTTTGCAGCTCGGATTCCTTGCTCGAACTCAGGGCGGTCGTGATCCCCTGGGTGAGGCCGACCAGTGCAATTCCCAGTATGATGATCGCGCACATGACTTCGACCAAAGAGAACCCCGCGTTCTGCCGCTTGATGCTCACTTTCGCTCCAGTTCGACGATATGAACCCGGGCGGTAACCGGGTTTATACGAAGTGCAAGCCGGAAACCATCCCGGTCCCGCAATACGACCTCCGCGGCATCGGCAGTGCCATCGGCGTAAAATGCGATGCTCTCATCTTTGTCCCGAACGCGCAAATCATCCTCCAAAGGCGAGGACATTCCCGGGTCGGACCCCGATGAAAGCGCCTCGTCTGGTTTGCGTATTTCCATGGAAATTCGCCCGTCCAACTCGCCCTTGCCTCCGGGAATATCACGGGCCCGAACGAAACCACTCCCTTGTTCTCCTTCCTGGCTTGCTCTTTCAATAAAGTAGCGGCCGGCATTTCTGTCGAACCGAACACGATGGGGCTGGTTGAGACTGATGGCACGGCTGGAGGCGAGACTGAAAACATCCACCATTTGCCGGGTCGTGGCCCGCAAGAGCGCCTCTTCGTAGGTGCCCCTCATCTCGGGAACGATCAGGGCGGTCATGATCCCGATCAAAACAAGCACCACCATGAGCTCGATCAGGGAAAAGCCGGGCTTTCCCGCTTTATCAGGAGGAATCGGCCTCATAATTACCAGTTCCCGATGTCCGCGCCTTCCCCCTCACCGCCGTCCGCGCCATCCGCTCCTCGAGACCAAATGTCGAAACTCGAGGGATGGCGGATGCCTGGGCAGCGGTACTGGAAGGGATTTCCCCACGGATCCGTCCGCAGCAGCTTGATGTAAGGACCCCGCCATTTCTTTTCGTCGCCCGCCGGAGGATCCACCAGAACCTTCAATCCTTCCTCTGCTGTAGGATAACGATCGAGATTGACATAAAGTCGTGTCAACGCGTTTTCGAGCTCAGCGATATTGGCCTTGGCAGTGCCGACTTTCGCATCGTGAGTCGTGCCGATGAATTGCGGAAGGATGGTGGCTGCCAGAATGCCGAGAATGATCACCACGACCATGATCTCGATCAGGGTGAACCCGGCCGGACTGTTTTGGCGCGATTGTGTTTTCATCTTTTTCCGGTCTTTCACCTCCCTCAATGGATCGCTCGGCTCATTCTGAAGATGGGAAGCAATATGGCGATCACCATGAATCCGACCAGTGCTCCCACCACCAGGATCAGGGCCGGCGCCACCAATGAGACCAAGGTCTTCGTCCGCGCCCGCATCTGGCGTTCTTCGATGTCCGCCACCTTGAGCAACATGTCGTCCAGTTTGCCGGTCTCTTCACCCACCGCGATCATCTGGACGACCGTGTTTGGAAAAACACCCAGCTTGCGCAGAGGCGCGGCGAGGGAATCGCCCCCGCGGGTCTCCTCTGCCACGCGGGAGATCAGTCTGCCCAGGACGATGTTTCCGATGGTGTGCTCGACAATCTTCAGCGCGGGGAGCAGGGAGACACCGCTCTTCACCAGCGTGCCCAGGGTCCTGGCAAAACGGCCCAGGGCTGCGGCGCGAAAGACAGAACCGATCACCGGCAGACGCAGCTTGGTTCGGTCCCAGACCTCCGCTCCACGAGGCGAGCGGAGATACCAGCGCAGACCGCCAATTGATCCCGCCAGTCCCGCGACAATCCACGGCCAGTGCTGATGAAGGAGCCCGCTGATTTTCAGAAGAATCAAAGTGGGCAGAGGCAGAACCGGGAGCATCTCCTGGAGCATCGAGAAAAGACGCGGCAGCACGACCGTCAGAAGCACCGTCACCGTCAAAACGCCGAATCCCAGCACAAAAACAGGGTAGGAAACCGCCGACAGGACTTCGCCCCGGACCTCGTCTTCATGTTCGAGCAATACCGCGGATGTTCCCCCAGGGCTGTCGAAAGCGCGGCGCCCTTCCGGACCGAGTCGGCAATCTTCAAAACGACCTCTCTCAGCGCGGGATTTTCCTCCTCCTCGCCCAGGCCGTCCAGCGCCTGCGGAATGGGAATGGCGGCCCCCAGCAACGCGGCCATCTCCCGCGTGAATGCGGTGATTTCCTTTCTTTTGATCCGTTTTCCATAATGCACGGCCGAGCGCCGGGTTTCCGTCGCCGGCAAGGTGGCTGCCGGGACGTCCTCCGCCGATGAGCAGATCTCCAGGCGGGAGGGGAAAAGACCACGTTTCCCAAGGAGATGAAGCGCCGACTTTCGATCCTCCGCCTCGATCACACCCTGGACGGCAGTGCCGCTTAACTCGATTGCCTGATAGCGAAACGCATTCATTCCGACACATCCCCTGAAGAGACCCTGATGATCTCTTCCAGCGTGGTGATCCCGGCGGCGGCCTTCTGCAAGGCGTCCTGGTGCATGGTGATCATGGTTTTCTGAGCGGCGCCCTTCAGCTCGGCGTTCGATCGCTTTTGAAGAATCAGTTCCCTGATCTCGGGGCCAATCGGCAGAAGCTCGAAGATGCCTATTCGACCTCGATAGCCCGTGCCGCGACATTCTTCACAACCGGTCCCGCGATAGAACGTCCCTTCCAGTCGTCGCGCTCCGAGCGTTTCCAGTTTTTCCGCGACGCTGGGCGGCACGGGCGATTCAACCCGGCAGTGCGGGCAGATTCTTCGAACCAACCGTTGCGCCACGACTCCCTCCAAAGACGAGGAAATGAGGAACGCCTCCACCCCCATGTCCAGAAGTCGTGTCACCGCGCCGGTCGCGTCGTTGGTGTGCAGGGTGCTGAAAACCTGGTGCCCGGTCAGCGCCGCCCGGATGGCGATCTCGGCCGTCTCCGAGTCCCGAATCTCGCCCACCATCACGACATCAGGGTCCTGACGAAGAATGGAGCGCAGGCCCGTGGCGAAGGTGAAATTTCGACCGGGACGCACCGGAATCTGCGCCACACCGGGAAGCTCGTACTCGACCGGGTCTTCGATCGTCAGGATTTTCAGTTCCGGCGTGTAAATGCCCTGCAGAATCGAGTAAAGCGTGGTGGTTTTGCCGCTGCCGGTGGGACCGGTGGCCAGGAAAAGTCCGTGCGGTTTTTCCACCAGCCTCGCCAGCAGCGCCGAGCGTTCGGCATCGAGCCCGAGTTCCTGTGAGGTCAGCACCTTCGTATTCTTTTCCAAAAGCCGCAGGACCAGACTTTCGCCATAAATGGTCGGCATGGTGCCCACGCGAATGTCCACCCGCGCGCCCCGGTGATGAATTTGGATATGGCCATCCTGCGGCATGAACCGCTCGGCGATGTTCATGTCCGCCATGATCTTGATCCGGGAGATCAGGGCGGCGTGAAGTTGCTTGGGCGGCGGCGGCTTTTCCTGCAACAAACCGTCAATCCGGTATCGCAACTGAAGATGCTCCTCGAAAGGCACCAGATGAATATCGCTGGCCCGCTCCCGCAGCGCCGTGGAAATGATGAGATTCACCAAATTGACGACCGTCGGCTCGTTGGCCATGACCTCGATATCGTGCAGGTTCTTGCTTTCGCCGTTGGGACCCTGCTCCGGATGAAGGTTCTCGATCATCTTCTCCACGGTCACCTGGTAACACTCGGCGATTTTCTCCAGTATCTCGGCCGCCGGCGCCTCGGTTTCATTCACCTCCAAACCGCTCAGGAGCCGGATATCATCAATCACTCTCGGGTTGCCTGGATCGGAAGTTGCAATGTGAAGGGTGCCGTTGCGTATCTCCAAAGGCAGCACCCGATGTCGTTTCACAAAATCGGAGGGGAGCGCGCGAACGGCTTCGGCAGACACTTTGAACCTGGCCAGACTGTCCATTCGCCTTCTTGTGCCGCCCTGTTCGGGAAGAAATCCCGCCTCCTGTATGGCCTGATCAAGGTTGCCTTCTGAATTTCCTTCCGATGTGTTCATCTGACGACAAGAGCAGGGTTGTGAGCCCTTCTCGTTAACGACGGAATGAGCGATAAACTAAGCACGCACCGACGCTTAATCAATATGTTTCCAGCTCCACACCTTTGGCCGATCCGAATAGACGAATAGACAAGGCAAAAAGGGAAAAGTTTCAAAAAAAGACGGGCTCACCGGCTTTCGGGCCTTTTCTCTTCTGTAAGACCCTTGCAAGGTCCGGCCGGACACAGTGCGCGTTAAAGAATTGGCGGAAGGGGAGAGATTCGAACTCTCGTTAGGGTTGCCCCTAAGCCTGATTTCGAGTCAGGTGCCTTCAACCACTCAGCCACCCTTCCGCCCGATCAACGGCAAAATAGTTCGCTTGAACCGAAGGCGGGGCAAGCTTATTCGCGGCGGCGGATCAAACAGGGGTTCATGGGCACCGCAAGCGTGGCGAGCGGTGCGGCAGGCAAGAACAGGCGAAGTGTGTTCTTTTCAATCCTGAATCCCGTAGCAGCCGACGTAATATGACTCTAACTCTCATCGGCAGAAGTGAGCCTTCTCACGTCGGCTGCCAAGCGAGGAGTCAATTCTTGGACATCGCCGGCGGCTTGGGAAACGCGCCCGCACCCGCGACGTTCAGACGAATTCGATAGATGCCGGTCTGCGCCGCGAGGTAGAGCGCGCGACCATCGGCGTCGCCCCAAGCCATGTTGTGCGGATGCTCGGGGCCGCGCAGCGTGCCGAGGTGTTTGCCGTTCGCGTCGAGAATCCAGAGACCGCCGGGGCCGCTCACATACACGTTGCCGTGCTGGTCCACCTTGATGCCGTCGATGGCGTCCTCCCCGGGCGCGCCGGTCCTGTCGAAGAACAGTTCGCCTTTGCCAAGTGTGCCGCCGGCGTTGACCGGATAACGGCAGACAACTTTCTTTCTCTCATCCCAATTGCCAACGTAGAGGAATTTCTCGTCCGGCGAGAAGGCGAGTCCATTCGGGCCGGTGAAGTCTGTGCTCACGAGCCGCACGGTGCCGTCCTTAACGGAATACACACCAAAGTGCGGCTGCTGGCGGCGTGGGTCGGCGGCGAACTTTGGCAGGCCGAATGGTGGATCGGTGAAAAAGAGCGTGCCGTCGCTGCGATAGACAAGGTCGTTGGGCGAGTTGAGTCGCTTGCCCTCGAAACGGTCGGCCAGGACGGTGGTGATGCCGTTTTTCTCGATGCGCACCACGCGACGATTTCCGTGCTGGCAAATCGTGAGCCGGCCCTGTTCGTCGAGTGTCAAGCCGTTCGAGCCGGGCTGATGATACTCGCCGATGTTTTCGCCGGTGTAGCCGGACTTGGTCATATACACACTCACGTCGCCGTCGGGTGTCAGGCGATAGATGACGTTGTTGTTCGGGTCGCTGAAAAGGAGGTAGCCGGCGTTGACCATTTCCCCCTCACCCGCCCCTCCGCCTTCGCCAAAGCTACGGCGGACAGGTCGGGCACCCTCTCCCCAAATGGGGGTGAGGGGGTCACCGGCCACCCACACGGGGCCTTCGGTAAACGCAAAGCCGTCGGCCAACTTCTCGAGTCTGGCGTTCACAGGCAGGATGTCGTCCAGCGCGGAAACCTTGCGGTCCACTTCAATTTTCACTTCACGCGCTTTGCTCAGTTTGCCGGGCGCATAGAAGTCCAGCGTCGCGCTGCGCACCCAAATGTAGGTGTCGGGATGCGTCGAAAGCGGGCCATTGATGCCGAGCACGGCGATTTGAAACTTCTCGCCGGGCCTGGCGTTGCGTGTGAGCACGACGCGATTGGGCGCGTTCCAACCTGCCGCCACGGTCCCGCCGTTCTGACCGAGCACGAAGGGCGCTTTGCCGTTCACCCACACTTCCGCGTAATCATCGACGACAATCTCAAACACGGCGGTCGCGCCGCGCGGGTCAAAGCCAGCGACCTTTTCCGGGATCGTGACGTTGATGCGATACCAGTTCAGGCAGAGACGACCATTGGCGCGGCGCTTTTCCAATGAATCGGCGGGAATCACTTCCCATCCACTGTCGTCGAAGTCAGTTCCGCGCGCATCAGGTGTGAAATCAAAGGTGCGGTTCTTCGGTCCGCTGGCTTTCAGGTCGGGGCCGACGCTGCGATGATCGATTTCAAGTATCTTCGTGTCGCTGTAACGCCATTGCGCGTTCACTCGCGCGACGCCCTCCATTGTGCGTAAATCCACCACGGCGTCGGGCAATACCGCGCGTGGCGCGTGGTCGGCCAATGCGGGCAGACGCGACGCTGCCATCGCGGCGGCGAGGAGGAGGACGGACGGGAGCAGGGCCGGGTTTTTGTTCATAGGCATCGTTTGTGGCGGAGGTTGGTCGGAAGAGGACGAGATTCCTTACAGGTCGGTCGGGCGCGAAAAGGAGGCCTGGGCCCGGCAGGGGTTGAAGACATTTTGGCCTGGACGGCAGTTCCACACTTTGCAAAGTGTGGATTCTCATGCCGGTCTCGCTTCAACCAACGCTCTGGCGGACCTGCCGCGTGCTGGCCAACCGCACGCGCCTGAACATATTCGCCCTCTTGGCCCGCGACTCGCCGCAGACGGTTTCCTCAGTGGCCTTGCGTCTGGGCCTGCCGCTGCCGGTCGCCAGTCAGGCTCTGCGCGCACTGGAAGCACGTGGTCTGCTCTCGGTTCGCCGCGTCGGACGGCGGGTGGAATACCGGGTCAGGGCTGCGGGCTCCGATCCGGGTTATCCACTGGCGAACCCGCTGCGGCTGGCCCTGCGGCGCGAGCCCGCTGCGGTCGAAGCCATTTTCCGCCTCTGCACGGCATTCACGCACCCCCGGCGTATCGAGATTTTCCGCGCGCTCACGGCCGAGAGACGAACCTGGAGCCAATTGCGAGCCGTCACCCGAATACCCGGTCCGAGCTTGCTGCGGCACCTCGGAAAACTCAATGCGCGAGGCTTCGTCATTTCCCGCCTGGGGATTTATTCAGCCATATCCCCCGAGGACACATTCGGCCGCGCCTTGGCCCGTCTGGCCGGGTCGTAGGGGGAGAGTTTCATACTTTGCAAAGTGTGGAACTTGTCGTGCAGGTCGTTGAACCCGGCATTGCTTGCCGGCATCTCGTCTGCGGTTTCCCCGCCGCCAGGCAGCCGAGACGCGTTGCTGGCCATGCCACCCAATTGCACCGAATGCAGGTGCAATCCCAAAGTTCGTATCCAGCTTGAAGTGATGAATCGCTCAAAGCCCTACGATCCTGCGGGCGATGGTCGCGGACCGGTCCGAACATGAACGCCCTGCGCGGTCCCAGCGGCTGCTTTCCCACCCCGTCCCTCTCCCTTGGGTTGGGGAAAGGGAGCACGGTTCACCGCTTTGGTGCCAAATCGGATCGCTTCGGACGGTCGCAGCGTGGCGGCAGGCAACGGAGCCTGGAAAGTTCAGAGAGTGTCCGAAACTGTTCCCTCCCTGAGGAAGAGGGTCAGGGTGAGGGGAACGAGTCACTACGCAGCCTGGCGCAGCCGGAATCAAATCGCGGAAAAACCTCCAACTTCCAACCTCCAATGGGGCATCACCGTGCAGGTCGTTTGATGCCCAGCTTCTGCATCCGGCTGCGAAGCGTGCTGGGGTTGAGATTCAGGGTTTTCGCCGCGCCGCGGTCGCCTTCAATCATCCAATTCGTTTGCTCCAGCACCGCCTCGATGTGCCGGCGCTCGACGTCTTCCAGCGAAGCACCGCCCTCTGCGCCTGTAACAGCGGAGCTGACGAGGCCTTCAGTCTTTCGCCCCTCGGATTTCGAACTTCGGACTGCAGTCGGAACCTCCTCACGACGGCTGCCCAGAGTCGTTGGGGTGGGACCAAAGTCCGGCGCCAGTTGCAGTGCATCGCCGGGGGACAACAGGATGGCGCGTTCGATGACGTTTTGCAGTTCGCGGATGTTGCCGGGCCACGAGTAGCCGGTGAGCCGCAGCATCGCTGCTTGCGAGAGCTGCTTCACCGGCTTGCCGAACTTCTTCGCGAAGCGCTGCAGAAAGAAGCTCACCAGCAACGGCAGATCCACCGCCCGCTCTCGTAACGGCGGGACGTGGATGGGAAAGACATTCAGCCGATAGTAGAGGTCGCGGCGGAACTTGCCTTCGGCCACCGCGGCGCTGAGGTCGCGGTTCGTCGCGGCGATGATACGCACGTCCACCTTTACCGTCCGGCTGCTGCCAATCGGCTCGAATTCCTGCTCCTGCAGCACGCGCAGCAGTTTCACCTGCGTCTCCAGCGGCAGCTCGCCCACTTCGTCGAGGAAGATGGTACCGCCGTCGGCGACCCTGAAGCGGCCGTCGCGATTGGCCAGCGCGCCGGTGAACGCGCCTTTGACGTGGCCGAACAACTCGCTCTCGACCAGGCCCGCGCTGATGGCGCCGCAATTCACCTTCACGAGCGGACGCGCCTTGCGCGCGCTGCGATCGTGGATGGCGCGGGCCACGAGTTCCTTGCCCGTGCCGGTTTCGCCAATGATGAGCGCGGTGGAGTCCGCGGGCGCCACCTGGTCCACCTGCCGGAGCACGTCGAGCAACGCGGGACTGTTCCCGACGATTTCGTCGAAGTTATGTTCGCTGCGGATTTCCTCCTGGAGATAGGTGTTTTGCGCTTCGAGCCGCTTTTTCTCCTGTTCCATCAGCACGCGTTCGGTGATGTCGATGAACATCGTGCGGGTGTAGGTGCCGCTGGGGTCCGGTCTGGACCACCACTGGATCCAAATCGGTCTGCCATTGTCTTTGCGCCGCAGTTCGAGCACGACGCCGCTGGTGTCGGTGCCTCGACCGATGGATTCGAGTGCCTGGCGCAGTCGCCGCTGGGCATCGGGCGAATCGGGGATGAACGACTTCCCGTACGTGCCGGCGACCTCCCCGGGCATGATTCCCAGAATCCTCATCGCGGCGCGATTGGCGCGGATGAACCGGGTGTCGAGGCCCTCATGGACATAGGCAATCGGCGCCTCGTCGAACAAATCACGGAAACGCTCCTCGCTTTCTGCCAGTGCCAGCTTCGACTGTTGCCGCAGTTCCTCGTGCGCCAGGCAATTGTCCAGCGCCGCCGCTACCGCCGCTGCCACTTGCTCGACCAAACCGCGCCGCAAATCCCGGTAGGTCCCGCGCCCCGCCGCCATGAAGAACAGCACGCCGCGCGCGCGGTCGCCGCTCACCAGTGGCAGCGCGGCCAGTGATTCCATGCCTTCCTGCGTCATCACCTCGAACGTGAGCGGGAAACGTTCGCGCACGTCGTCGCGCGTCGCCGCCACAAGCCACTGGCGGTTCTGCAAAACCCAGTTGCACGCGGTGCCGCGTCCGGGCAACACCTTGACACGCGTCGATTGCCCGCCTGCGCCGCCAGGCGTCAGGAGATGGCCTTGCAGGCGGTCGCTGTCGATGGGCAGTTCGATGCCGAAGCGGTCGTGAGGCACCACGCCGCGCAGAGACGCCGCCAGCGCGCCGAAGAGTTCATCCCGCTCCAGGTGCCGGCCGATGGCACGGTTGACGTTGAGCACCGCCTCCATTTCGCCGGTGAGCCGGCGCAATTCTTCCTCCGCCTGCTGGCGTTCCAGTTCGGCGCCCGCGCGGCTGGCGAAGATTTCGAGCACCGACAACGCGAGCGGGTCGCGCGGCATCGGCTTGTCGTCGAAGACCACAATGTGGCCGATGACCTTTTTGTCGGAATTCAACAAAGGCACGCCGAGATAACTGACCGTGCCAAGGTCAATCATGCCTTTGTCCTCGGGGAAAACCTCCGGCAACCGGTCCGGGACGTGGCAGGTGCGGCCCTTGGCCACCTCCATGCACGGAGTGCCCCGCAGATCGTATTCGAAGTCGTCGCCGAATTTGCCGTCGATCCAGAACGCCAGCGAGCGGGCGCGAAGGTTCGGCAGACACTCCGCCACGAACGCGAACCGCGCCCGCAATCCCTCTGCGACGTGTTGCGTGAGCGAGTGGAAAAACGCCCGGCCCGTCACTCCCGCAGTCCCTTCAGTGAGCGCGCGCAGCAATGCCTCGGAGCGTTTCCACCCCGTCATTTCACGAGACTCGTTCGGCAACCGTTCCGCGTCGCTCTCCGCCACTGGAGGTTTCATCAATTGGTTCAGGCAAATCGGGACGCTCCTGAATACCATCCCCGGCTGGGCAAATCAAACTCCAAATGCTGCTGCAACAGCATCGTCACGGAGGTTTGTGGAAGAGTGCGGGGTGCTTGGTTCGTAAGATGGACTGCGCTTTGTTCCCTCACCCCGAACCTCTCCCCAGGGGAGAGGGTGAACCGTCCTCCGGCTTTTGGAAGATCCGAACGTTGCGCTCGCCGCACAGGCGTGAGACAATACGATCCCTGGAAGCTGATCCCTTTCTCCGAGCTAGAGAGAGGGAACAGCAGCCGACGAAGGTGCATTTAACCCAATCTGGTTGGGCAAAATCAGTCTCAGCATAGTCGAGGGATCGAAATCATTTCTGCGCCGTCTTGGTGTCTTCGATGGCATGCGCTCCGGCGTAGGCCACCTCTTCGTCCTGCGCCGCACTCTTCGCCCCGCTCACACCGATGGCGCCGACGATGTGATCGCCCTGCTTGATGGGCACGCCACCCTGCAACGGCGTGAAGTCCGGGGGCAACGCCGTCATGGCGAACCGACCTTTATTGATGATGTCCTCGAAATCCTTGGTCGGCTTCTTAAACAGCACCGCCGTCTTCGCCTTGCCGATGGAGATGTTGGGGCTGGCGGTGAAGGTGCCGTCCAGCCGGACGAAATACAGCAAGTGCCCGCCGTCATCGACAACCGCGATGGCGCTGCCGGGGGCGCCGTTTGCCCTGGCGTAAGCCACGGCGGCATCGGCGGCCTTCTTTGCGCCGTCGAGGGTGAGCGTGTGTTTGGTCGCCACGTTGTCGCCGGCGAAAACAGCGGCGGCAGTGAGCAGGAGAGCGAAACTGATTTTGTTGAGATGCGTGTTCATGGGATCAGGTCTTTTTGCAGGGGTGTCTCGTGAGAGCGCCGCCGTATTAACTTTCGCAGTGCGGCGCTCTTACGAGGCACCACGACACGGTTGGCTCACCGCAAGTCCGCCAGCACGGACTTGCCGAGCAAGCTGTCCACCGGGTTCTTCCGGCCGGCTTTGACCTCGACGAGACGCGGCCAGAAATTGTCGGCCTTCGCCTTGTTGCCCGCTACGTCTTTTTCCCAAAGCCCGACCGCGCCCCTGGTATGCTGCACGATCAGTTGGCCGTCCACGATAGACCACAGGAGCGGATTGGCCGGACGCACCTTGCCGATGCTCGCCGCGTAACCGCAGTAACCGCCATAGGCTGGCGCATACTTCACCGGGTTCTTCTCGAAAATCTCGCGGTGCTCCTGCGAAACGAAGTGGTAGAGCGCGCCATTAAAGGTCGCCTCGATCTTCGGGTCCCCTTTCATTGACCTGGCGTCGGTGAAGTAGCCCACCGGGTCGTAGCCTTCGAGCGCGACGCCCTTCCTGTCGGTGAACACGAGCGTCTTCCCGCCGGTGCCATTGCGCACGACGAGACCGGGCCAGTATTGATCTGCTTTCACGATGTTTCCTTTCAGGTCGGCGTTAAATTTGTCATACGCCTTCTTGTTGTGTTGCAGGATGAGCCGGCCGTCGATGAACTGGTACCACTCCGGACTGATGGGCGAGAGCCGGTCGATGCTCGCCGCGTAGCCGCAGTAGCCGCCGTAGGCCGGCGCATACTTCGCCGGATTAGCGTCGAACAGCGCCTTGTGTTCGGCGGAGCCAAAGGAGTATTTGGCGCCTTCGTATTCGGATTGGAACTTCGGGTTGCCCTTCACCGCTTTGTTGTCGGTGAAGTAAGCGACCGCGTCGTAGCCGAGGATGGCGGCGCCGTCCTTGTTTTTCAGGACGAGAACTTTGTGGTCCGGCATTTGGTCTGCCAGAGCAGCGCCCGCCAGCGTAAGCACTGTGACCAGATGGAGCAGAGTGTGTTTCATGTTCGTTGTTCCGTTTTTCAATTGTTGCACCGTTGTGCTTTGTTGAGTCGGGAATTGGGATAAAACCTTTCAATTTTAGTCCGCTCCCCCCTCGGCAAGGTCACCGTAATGTGGGCTGAAGTCCGCGTTCCGAAAGGCAGGCAGGGCTCGAACGGCATCTCCCCGATGGGAAGGGGATGGCGGGGTTTCCGGCGGGCGGGGATTCAGGCGCCGTCGAGCCCTGGCAAATCGTCTTACAACCACATTCAAGAAGGCACTTGGTTTTTGCATTCATGAGTGGGTCGCCGTGCCCGATGATCCCTTACAGAAAGTTGCATGGATGGGAACAAAAGTTTGTGCGACGCGGAGCGGGCAGAA
>WNGF01002504.1_pt1 | contig 28563 bp, 25 predicted proteins | sample 5400641 | NCBI WGS metagenome assembly WNGF01 (sample SAMN13153371, study PRJNA577476) | soil metagenome | isolation source: 80 cm soil or saprolite under grassland replicate 2 | place: USA:California | collected 2016-06-15 | reverse complement strand
AGCCGCTCGACCATCTCGGGGTCGTAGCGGCGGTGGCCGCCGAGGGTGCGCAGGTGCGGCAGGCGGCCTTGCTTGGCCCAGCGGGCGACCGTCTTGGGCGAGACGGCCAGCCGCTCGGCGGCTTGGTTGGCGCTGAGGTACTTGCGGCGCAATGGGTTCACCTCCTCTCGCGCGGGAAGCGGTGGGCAGGCTTGCGTAGGGGAGCGGCCAGCCGGGCACAACCAGCGGTCTGGCCGGCGTACACGTGGGTCTCGACCAGCTCGGCGGCTGGGGTCGGGCGGCCGCAGGACCAGCACGGCAGCCAGCGGCGCATCAGCGCTGGCCTCCGGCCTGGTAGGCGCGGGCCAGCGTCAGGACCTGGGCGACGTACCAGCCGGCGTGGTTGTAGGCGTAGATGGCGCCGCGCAGGTCGCGGCCACCGCGGGCGCCATTGGCGCACAGCAGCTGGGCCGCCGCGGGGATCGCGTCTCGGGGGGCGTAAACGTTGCCGCCGCGGCCGTAGCGGTGCCAGGTCGAGGGTGGCCCGTTGCGGATGTTGAACTGCATCGGCCCGGCGCAACAGCCGAAGGCGTTGACGCCCGAGCGCACACCCTGGGCGTGGGAGCGCCCATGGTCGGTCTCCACCTTGCCGATCCCGGCCAGCACACCCCAGGGCAGCCCCGGGCAGGTGGTGGCGGCCGACCGGTAGAGCGCCAGGTAGGTGGCGGGGATCTCGGCGCGGGCCGTCCGGCTGGGGGCTGGCGCGGCGCGGCCGCCGGCGCCGCGGGCGGCCGCGCGCGGTCGGGTAGTGGGCGAGGGGCCGGCGAAGTCGATGACGCCGTGGTCGTGGAGCACGCCCAGGGCGAGCACAGCCAGCGCGAACCAGGGCGCCAGGCCGATCTTGACACGGGTGGGGATCTGCGGGTAGCCGCGCGGGATCACCGGGCACCCCCGCGGGCTTGGGTGGGGCCGGCGAAGCCGACGTGCAGGTGGTCCTGGTGGCCAGCGTCGGTGAACCAGGGCCGCCGGCCAAACGCCCACGGCGAGCCCACCTCGCTCGGCTGGACGCCCGCGCGGCCGCGGCCGATGCGCAGCGCCAGCTCGTGCGCTGCGGTGTTGGAGCGGCTGACGGGGTGGCCGTCGACCTGGTCGACGTCGACGGCCCTCCAGACGGTGTGGTTGGAGACCCGATCGGTGCCGGCGACGTAGCGGGAGTGGCCGGCGTGGATGCACGAGACGCGGATGCGGTGGTGGGCGGCGATCGCCACCAGCAGCGCGCGGACGCGGCGGTCGAGCTGGGGCGACGGGTAGTCGCCGGCGGGCTGGCAGCCGGCGCCGCTGGTGAACGTCAGGCCTGCCGGCGGCCGCGCCCCCGAGCTGCTGGCAGGGTCGCCGGTGGGATGGCCTGGGCGAGGGTCGCCAGCGGGATGGCCGGCGCTGGGGCTGGCCGGGTGGCTGGTGTTGGCCGCCACCAGCAGCCCGATCGCCACCAGCACCCACACGCCGGCGCTGCTGTGCCGCTGTGGTGCCGGCCGGGCGATCACGACAGCCCTCCTACCTGGAGCACGGCTGCCGGGTCGGGGTAGGCCAGCTCCGGGAAGGCGAGGTTCCACTCGGCAGTGGCATCCCAGGTGGCCGGGTCGTGGACGAACCGACGCCGCGGTGGCGGCGGGGGCGGGTCGGGCAGGTTGGGGTAGCGGCGCGACCAGCCGGCCGGGTTGCACACGGGGCATAGGGGCTTGAGACTGCCGGCGGCGCCGGCGCGCACGGAGCCGGGCTTGTGGCGTTGCTTGAGGCGTTGCTCCAGCGTGCGGGCCTGGGCGCCGTACCAGACGCGCACGAGCTCGACCTGGCAGCCGGCATGCAGGGCGGCGGCCAGCAACCGTGAGCCGGCGCCCCTGTTGCGGTGGGTGATCGGGTCGTAGCCGCCGGCCAGGTGCTCGGGCCAGCGGCGGGGCAGGTTGGTGGTGAACCCCAGGTAGTGCTCGGCGTGGCCGTAGGCGGGCCAGATGTGGCCGAGGTAGCAGCAGCGGCCACGCCGGGGCGCGTAGCCGGCCAGCCAGACCGGCCGCAGCTTGGCGGCGTCGAGGCCGCAGGCCGGGCAGTCACGGCCCCAGGGGCTACGGCGATAGCCGAGCCAGCCGCAGGGGCACTCGACCCGATGCAGCGACCTGGCCACCACGGCGGCGGGGGAGCACAGGTCGGCGGCGATCATCGCGGCCACCCCTTGGGGGCGGCGTCAGGGCGCGCGATGGCGATCGCTTCCAGGACCCGGCGCAGCGCGTGGGGGGCCAGGGCGGTGCACAGCGACCGCAGCCCTGCGGTGGCGGTGCCGTCGTCCAGGTCGTGGGCGGCGCACACCAGCAGCCAGTCGGCGTAGGACCACTGGCCGGCGGCCAGCTCCAGCCGCAGCCAGTCGACCTCGCCGGCGTCGTCGACGAACCGGCGGGCCCGAGTCCACAGGCACGGCGCGCCCAGCACGTGCAGCGCCGCCGCACGCTCCCTGCCGGCCATCTCGACCGGCCGCACCAGCGGGGCGGTCATGGGGTCGCCTCGCCGTTGGGGGCCCAGGCGGCTCGGATCTCTGCCCTGCGCCGCGCGGTGGTAGCCCGGGCCGCGATGGCGATCCCGCTGCATATGGGAGCCGCGGTCGGCGCCGGCGGGGCCGGGTCGAGCAGGAACGCGGCCAGGTTCTCGGCGACCAGGCCGTCACGGACCCGGCGGCCCAGCTCCAGGTCGACGTCGACCAGGCGGTCGAAGTCGCAGCGGCGCGGGTCGGCCCGGACGCTCAGGATCAAGGGCAGCGGGACGAGCTGGGCGCTCACCGGCGCTCACCGCCCTCCAGCTTGGCCAGCACCGGCCCGGCGGTCTGGTTGATCACGTCGACCAGCGCCCGCACCGACGCCTTCGCGTCCCGCAGGTTCGGGTAGCCGGATCTCCGGACCAGTCGCGGCCCATGTAGGTGGTCCAGCTCCACCAGGGCGAGCCCAGCCACATGGGCAGCGCGGTGGCCAGGGCGACCTTGAGGACCAGCCGGCCAGGGTCGGGGTCCTCGCCGTAGTTGACCTGGTGGTCGAGCACGCGGGGGTGCCAGCAGGCGTAGCCAGGGCTCATGATCGGCCCGCAGGCCACCTGGAATGCGGCGATGGCGAACTCGCCCGGGTCCTCGGTGATGTCGTCGGTGGCTTCGCGCCAGGGGTCGAACAGCTCGGTGTGGCCGCGCAGGTAGGCGCCGTAGCGGCTGATCTGGTCGGAGGCGTTGGTGCGGTCCCAGTCCTCGTCAACCCAACAGACCCTTGGCGAGGTGGCGGTCATGGCCGCTCACCCCCTGTTGGGGTGGGGTCGATGGGGTGCAGCAGTCGGCCGGCGCGGTAGTGGCGGCCGTGGTGGGCGACCTCCGCGGCGAACGACCTCCGTGCGGGGCCGCGGCCGGCCGGCGTCGATCTCCTCCCAGGTCTCGCCGGCGACCCGGGCCAGGCCATCGGCGGCGTCCTCGAGCTGAGCGGTCTTGGCCCACAGGTAGTGCCAGTTGCCGGTGTCGATTGCCTGGGCGCAGCGGGAGGTGAAGTCCAGCACGCGCACGTACTGCTCGACCAGGCGGACCTCGACATCGGTCGGGGCGGCAGGCGTGGTCATGCCGACCTCACCGCCTCGCCCTCCAGGGCCTCGCGGACCAGGTCAGGGACGGGCTCGCAGGCTGGGCAGTCCAAGCCCTGGCCGTACTGGCAGGCGGTCAGCAGCTCCAGCGCGGCCCGCAGCCGCGCGGCCTGGTGGTCCAGCCGGTCGATCTCGCCGGCCGGCGCCGGCGTAGCGGCGGGCAGGAGCCGGCCGGTCAGGTAGTAGTAGCGGGCCAGGCCGGGGCTCTTGCGGGAGGGGTATGGGTCGTGCAGACGGTTCAGGTCCAACAGCTCGCCCACCCGGGCCACGGCCGTCTCCGCGACCTCGGGGGCGCCGATCACGCGGACGTCCAGCAGCTCGTTCACGCGGCCTCGCCCCCTGATGGGGCCGTGCGCTGGCTGGGTTCGAAGGTCTCAGCCGGCGTGATCAAGCAGCCGAGCGCCCACTTGGGGATGTAGATCGTGTTGCCGATCCGCTGGTGTGGCACCTCACCCTTGGCCACCCAGTCGTAGACCGTGTTGGGGTGCTTGCCGAGCAGCCGCGCGAACTTGGCGACGGTGTAGGCGATCGGCTCATCGGTGGCCTGATCGCGCTTGGAAACGCCCTGCTCAGCGGGCAAGGCGGTACCCTGTGCATGCATCCGGGTCTCCCAACCTCGATGCGACCTACGGCCTCGGCGCCGGGGTGTTGGCGCACACCGGGTTACCGTCGAGGCCGTTCTTCGGTCTTACCGTAATCTCCAGTATCGCTAGTTGTCAACAAGTATCGACATCTATCACCTCAGCATAGTCCTCATGCTGACGACCGCGGCGCTTCGTGGTGGAATACGCCAAGGGCCTGGGCGGACGACTTCAGCGAGGGTGACGTGGACGAAGCGGCCTGGAGGGACTTCGGCGAGTGGGTAGAGCAACTGCGAGAGCGAGCAGGGCTGACCGTCGGTGAACTCGCCAACCGCGCAGACGTTTCGCGGATCTGGCTCCAGGTCCTCCGCAAGGGCGGTCGCCGCATCGAAGGCGAATGGCGTGCGCCCAACCCCAAGAACGACGCGCTCGCTCGCGTGGCACGCGCCCTGGACGTGCCCGTCGAGGAGATGTTCGCCCGTGCCGGCCGAGGCACACCGCCAAGCGCCAGCGGAGCCGAGGGGCAGGAGGCCTCCTCGCAAGGCGGTGCCGAGACTGGCTCCATGGAACGCATCCGTGAGCTCGAGGAACGGGTGGCGCGCACCGAGCAGGAGATGGCCGAGTTGCGGCAACTCCTTGAGGAGCGACCAGCTAGGCGAGCCAAGTCACGTTGAGGCGTATGATCCCGCCTATAGGCTCAAATCGGGCGTGCAGGGCGCTAAGGGCGGATGACCTGTGGGCAAGACCAGGCGAGGCGACACGGAAGCGAACGCTGCTTCGGCAAAGGTCGTCCCGCTGCGATCGGCCAACAGCCGGGAAGATCTGCCAACGGCCTACCTCGAACAGGTCGCGCGGCGAGTGCGGGCCAACCTCGCCGACCTGGTGGCCACGGCGGATGGCTACGACCTCGATCTGGCCGCAGAGTTTCGGGTCGCTGCGAAGCTCCTCAACGAGCCCTCCACCAGGAGCCACGCCGCACAGGTGGCCGAGGCTGGCGCCCCACAACTCCCCAACGCTACTGGCGGTTACTGGGGGCTGGTGAACCACGACGGCACCGTGCTCGGGCTGATCGTAGAGGTCGACGGGAGGCTAGTGGTGGCTCCGACATCTTGGTCCCGGCGTGCGGCGCTCGCTGCCGGCGGCGCGTTGCTGCTGGCACCGCTCGCGAGCCCAGGCGCCAGAGCGTCCACTTCGCCCGGGCGCGACGCTGATCCACCGTTGGACATGGGAGCGGCAGAGCGGCTGGACTACGTCATGCAACACCCGCGCAGTGTGGACTTCGCGACCGTAGCTGATCTCCGCGTGCGGGCGCACTCCCTTACCAAGCAGTACGACCTTGCCGCCTCGACCTCGCTGCTTCCCGCAGCCGGAGAGTGCACCGGCCAGGTCACGTTGCTTCGGAGGCACGCTCCTGACGGTCGGGTCCGTCATGAACTCCAGATCGTTGAGGCGCAGTTGGCGACGCTCATGGGCCAACTCGTCTGGGATGCATCGCAGCGACGCGACCATGCAACTGCCGTCAGCTACTACGACCAGGCGATTGCCGCCGCGAACCAGGCCGGCGACCCCACAGCGGAGGCATACGCACGCCTTCGAAAGAGCTACGTCGCCCTGTACGGCGAGCAGGATCCTCGGGCAGGGCTCCAACTGGCGCGGCAAGCCGCTGCGCTCGCCGGCGATGGCACCAGCCATGCCCTGCCAGGGCTGGCGCTCCTGCATGTAGGCGAGGGCCATGCGATGTTGGGCGAACGGGAAGAGTGCGAGGCTGCCCTGGGCGCAGCGGAGGCGCATCTGGAGGCGATGCAGGCCGCTGATCCTGCCTACGGCCTCTTCTCCTCTGACCGGCTTGGACGGGTCCGAGGCTCCTGCTATCTCGCTCTTGGCGACGGTGCGAAGGCGGGGCCGATCCTGGAGAGCACCGCGCGCAGGCTGCAAGGTCGTCACAAGTCGAAGGCGATCATCCTCGGGAACCTGGCCCTCGCGTACATCGGCCAGCGCGACGTTGATCAGGCAGTAGCGGTACTCCACAGGGCGATCGACCTGCTGGAGATATCCCGCGGTGGGGGCGGGCTGAACGTGGCGTTCGCGGCGGTCCGTGAGCTCCGCCCATGGCGCCACGAGCCGTTTGCGCAGGACCTGAACGAACGGTTACTCGCGTTGATGGCGTGATCTAGGGAGGTGCGGACCACTGAACCTGCAATCAGAGCAAGCCCTGAGAGATATCGAGCGCGCCAAGCAGGAGGTCCGCAACCGCATCTGGGCGCTACTCGAGCGGGAAGACGCGGCAATGCCGCCGGGCCCGGTAGCCGGCAAGATCCCCAACTTCCTCGGGGCTGAGGCCGCCGCCGAGCAGCTCGCGGCGCTGCCGGTGTGGCAGACGGCCCAGGTGGTGAAGGCCAACCCGGACAAGGCGCAACGAGCGGTTCGCGCCAAGGCACTGGCCGAGGGCAAGGTGCTGTACATGGCGGTGCCGCGCCTTGCCGACGAACTGCCCTTCTACCTGCTGGAGCCCGAGCGCTTGACCGTCCCTGCGTGGGAGGCGGCCTCGAAGGAAGGTGCGGCCAGGGCCGGTCGGAAAGTCGCGGCCGGCGAGCTGCGCCCGGTCGACCTGGTGGTCTGCGGCAGCGTGGTGGTCAACCGCGAGGGCGCTCGTGTCGGCAAGGGGGGAGGCTTCTCCGACCTGGAGGTGGCGTTCCTGGTCGAGGCCGGCGTGCTCCGCCCCGACACGGTGTTGGCCACCACGGTGCATCCGTTGCAGGTGGTCGATGAGCCGTTGCCCGAGACCGTCCACGACTTCCGTGTCGACCTCATCGCCACCCCAGATGAGGTCATCTGGTGCGGCGAGCCGCGGCGGCCCCCGGGGATCCTCTGGGAGCACCTGCACCGGGAGAAGATCGCGGCGATTCCGGTACTGGAAGCCCTCGCGGCCCAACGCTGAGGAAACATGTAGCCCTGGCCGCTCCATGCTGTGGCCGGCCAGAGCGACGGTGACTCCTGGTCGGCTTGGACGGGCTTCGCATGGGCTCCGGTACCTCTCGGTGCCCTGGACGATCCAGTCGTCGTTCTCTTCCAAACTCATGAAGTCCGGCGTTGGCCAAACTCCGCTAGTCCATGAGCTTCAGCCCTCTGATGCTTGACACTTCAACATCCACAGAGGCGCCGTCGCCGAGCCTGGCCCAGATCTGAAACGACCCCTGGCAGGTGACCTCAACCATCGTCTGCACCATACCCGTCCCCGACCTCTCCAGGATGCCTACAGGGATGACGAGCCTCCACCTTGTCCACGCAATCGCGATGCGGCGATGCTGAACGCCGAAGCCCCTTTTTTCATTGATTCCAAGAGTCTCTGCGAGGACTTGACCTGCAACATAGAATCTGCGCCTGCTTCCCCCCACTGGTGCCTCGGGCATCTGCTGAACAAGATCGCCGAGGTTTACGCCCTCGACCGCCCGAATCACTGCACGCAAACACTCCTCATTGTTGTCCCTCAGGAACGCATTATCGATGAAGGACTCATTCTGCGTCGCTAGCATCTCGAGCAAGCGCTCAACCGACGTGGCGAGGTGCAGCGCCGGACCTTCGATCTCCGCCCGCAGGTCGGGATGCAACCGTGTCCGATCGCTTGGATCACCAAAGTCCTTGATGTTCTGTGAAACGAAGTAGCCCTCCGCTCCCGTTGCCTCATGCGCTGATTTGACTGTCAGCCATATCGCCACGTCTCGCGCACCCTTACCTTCTCGAGCCGGACGAAGCCGGAACGTCTCGCGTCTCAGCGCCTCCTCGCCGGCTCCTTCTGGCATCGAAACGATGCGACATAGGGATTCTAACTCGCGACGGAACTCTCTCGCGAGTTCTCCCGGAACTGGTAGATCAGGGAGTATCGGGATACTTGCAAAGGTTCGAGCATCGCGATGAGCTCTTTGAAGTACATCAAAGGCCGCCTCTATTGTCCGCAATCTCTGCGAAGTCGCCTCATTAGCGACTAGCTCCGGGACAACGAGGTCATGACCCGTCTCTCGCGCCAAGGCCACGAGCACGCTGAACTCCAGATTATCGAAATTCCCGTTTCGCGGGAAGACGTTAGTGTCAAGGTAGATGCCACTCAATCGGCAAGCCTCTCGACGATCCGCTCAGCGATTGACTCGAATAGCTCCCGGGTTGACTGTGCTCGCGTATACTGCGCCCCTCGCGCCTCGTTTCCGCTGAGCTCGAAGAGAGCCCTGTTGGCCTTCTGAGCGAGAGGAACCAGACTCGCGAAGTTTGGAAGAGAGCCGAGTTCCGGGCTCCCATCTCCTTGTGGGATGCCGAGAGGAGTTAGGATCCCGTCCTCGTAGGCCTTGTCGATCCGTCGCAGCCATGTTCTGAAGGCAGCCGCAGGCCGATTCCCATACACAGAAAATTGCTGGCTCACGTAGCCAAGAGGCTTGGGATCTCCGTGTGGAAGATCGAAGTCGAGGCCGCCTGGCCGGTTCCCTAGTGCCATCCGCCACTGGCGGGACCAGTCTCGGATGCTGTTCCCAACGCTTGGAAGAGCCATCAGGGAGAACAGGTCCGGTGCAAGGGGAACTACGAATCCATCTGTCGCAATCAGCGCGCTGCGGTTTAGGGCTCCAACGTTGGGACCCAGGTCCACGAAGACGTAGTCGGCATCGACGCTCTTTCCAAGTGTCCGGAAGAGGCGATGAGATGCCGAAGTGACTCGGAAGCCACGGGCCTCGCCCGCGAGCGCCTCCGTCCATCCTACTGGGAGGATCGACTCGAAGTTCGACAGACGAATATCACCGGGCAGGATCCAAACCGCATCCCGAATCGAGATTGGCTCGACCGATTTCAGGTCGCCCGCTCCGGTTACGAGAGGCGACACAGACTCCCAAATAGTCTGATCGTGATCGAGTGCCCTATCGTACTGCTCTTCTGTCAGGGCCAGTTCGGTCAGGTTCGCTTGAGCATCTGCGTCAACCATGAGGATGCTGTGCCCAAGCTGTTCCAGGGCAAGCGCCGTGTTGAAGACGATAGTCGTCTTCCCGACCCCGCCCTTGTGGTTGAAGAACGAAACGACCTTCATCCTTCTATCCTCGTTGGCACGATGGGCATGGTGGGCGCGACGATATGGGCCAACCCGTCGTAGGGTCAAGGAGGCCCATCGAGGGCTATGGTCGTCCATGTCGGCGTTGGCAAGCACGCGGAGCTACTTGAGCTCACGAGGAATTTCTCCTCGTGGGCAGCAGACGCCGGGTCACCCAGCTGGCCCTACTCCTGGTGAGCTAGGCGCCGGCCGACAGCCCCGCACCTACCGGTGCTGCCAGGCTGCGGAAGTGGGACAGTCGTTGGCAAGGCCAGCGCTCCGGGTCTGGGGGCGGCGTGGCAGCAGACGGGCAGCAACCGCACTCCAGAGGGATCGGAACAGGCGCGGAAGAACTGTTACGGATCGGAGTCCCGTGATGGGCTGACATCGGCTTCGACCTGCGTGTCTCCCATGATCCTCCACTCGCCTTGACACCCGCGGATTACACTGCCGTGATTCCCGTGGGATCTGTCAGGGAAACGGCGAGTGTCCTGGCTCCCCGCTACCTCATCGACTCTCTGACCCGCCGACAGAACCTCTGTGAGGGCTGGGGTTGTGTCGGTTCTGTAGGTTCTGTCGGTGCACTCCTGGTGGGGAGCATCGATGATCGGTCAAAGCTGCCCAGCCGCCACCAGACCTTGCAGCGGCCGACAGGGGGGGTGGTGGTGTACAGCCTGCGGATGCCACTCCAGCCAGCACTTTGCGAGAAACACGTCTCCTGGATGCTGGCGTGGAATTGCGTCGGGCCGTACTTGAACAGCGCCGCTCGCGCAGCCTCTGTCTCGTCGTCGCCTGGACGAGGTCACGCTCGTCGCGGAGGATCTCCAAGAGCCGATCAACCATGGCAGCTGGGAGCCGCTTCGTTACCTCGCACAACAGTTCAGCAGGGTTGGACCGCGGGGCCTCGACCTCGCGGTACAGCTTGAGCAGCCCCTTGTACCGCTTGTTCGAAGCATCGGCCAGGCGGGAGCTCGGGAGTGGGTATTGGGTCAGGCGCTTCGGCGGGCGGGGTCCTGCTCGGCCAGGAGGCGGGCCACCGCCTCAGGGCTGGGCTTGGCGTACTTGGCAAGGCTGGCCACCGACTTGTGGCGCGAGCGGGCCATCAGCATTGGCGTGGACCAGCCGTCCTCGGCGGCATGCGTCAGCGCCGAGTGCCGAAGCTGATGCAGCGTGTGTTCGGTCCGGTCGGTGAACAGCTCGGCCGCCCGCCGGTACGACAGCCGCGCGTATCCGGCCGGGTCGGCGTCCAGTGCGGCGGGCATGCTCCGCGACCGGACGCGGGTGGTGAACACCGGCCCGCTGCGGCGCCCAGCGAGCAGGCGGGGCAGCAGCCGTGCCGTTGCTGTCTGCCACATGATCCACTCGACGTCGCCGCCCTTGGAGACCACACGGGCGCGGCGGTTGGGGAGATCAAGGTCTTCTACGTCGAGGGCGAGCACTTCCTCGGCGCGCGCTGCGCTCTCGTACAGCAGCCGCCACAGCGTCTTCTCGCGCAGCGGCGCGTCCAGGGCGAGGACGCGCTCGATCTCATGGCGCGGCAGCGCTCGCGTGCGATCTTGCTTGACGCGGCGGCGCCGTAGCGTCTCGAAGCTCGGCGCCGTCCAGCCCTGCTCGCGCCACCACCTGGCGGCCGAGCGTACGGTGAGCCGTTCCCGGTTCCAGCTTGCTGGCATGCTCGCGCCGTGCGCGGCCTGGAACCAGGCGACCGCCTCGGCGTCGCGCACCTCGCCCAGCGGCCGCGCGGGGCCAAGCTCGCGGGCCATGCGGCGAAGCGACACGCCGTAGGTGCGGCGGCTGGAGCGGGCCAGCTCGGCGCCGTCCAGGAACGCGGCGACCGCCTCGGCGATCGTGGGGCCGGCCATCGAGACCTCCATCGCAACAAATCGAGCCGGGTCGAGGCTATCGCGATGGCACGACAGTCCTGCTCGGCTTGGCAGCCGTCGCAGCAACTGGGGTGTTTACTGCGGCGGCTGGGAGCGCCGAGCAGCCACCTGGTTCTGTCGGGATGGCTAGCTGCCGGCAAGCTGCGCCACGATGCGCCTCTACCGCTGCCACGGCGACGGTGCGAGCTGGGTTGGGTACGCCGGCGGGTGAACTGCCGGTCGATGAGGTCGGCGACGGTTGAGGTCTCTGGTCTGGGCTGGCGGCGCTTATGGCCAAGTAGGCCTCTGAGGCCGGCGCGGCGCATCAGCAGCTCGACAATGCCATGCTCGATGGTGATGCCGCGGCCAAGGGTCAGCTCGGCGTGGACTCGCCGGGCACGTAGACGCCGTGGGAGGCCATGTGTGGATCTGGCGGATCAGGTCGGTCAGCCTGGCGTGGCGGATCGATCTGGCCGGGGCGCCGGGACCGCCAGTTGAAGAACCCGATTCTGAGACGCCGACCACCCGGCAAGCGACCTGGACGGGCAGCCCTTCTTGGGCCTGTGCCACGGTCCGGCCGGCCTTGAGCAGGTCAAGGACCTTGCGACGAAACTCCGGTGGGTAGCTCCTTGGCATGCCGACCTCTCATCCGGGCCAAGGCATGACAAGTTCACACAAGTTACCGTAACTCCGTCGAAGCGGGGGCACATCAACCCTCCGGAATCGGGGAAGCTCAGAGGCGGACTCCGTCAGCCTGGCTGCCCAGTACGGCCTCGCGCCGACCAACCACCTCGTCGGGGCCCACGGACCCCAAAGCCCCTGGCAGCCCCGCCTGCTCAAGCTGGTTGGCGACGATGACGGTGGCGGCCGCCCGGGCCGCCGGCAAGCCATCGGGGTCTGCGCAAGGGCCGGGGATCTCGGGGCTTCCCCTGGCGCTCGTCCTTGGCGTGACAGCCTGTCGATGGCCCACTGGCGATTGCCGACGTGCGAGTGCTGATCGGCCTGCGTGACCTCGGCGACGGCCCAGCGGCTGTCCCACGTCACCTGGCCACTCCGTGGGCGGCCGATGGCCGCCAGCCAGGTCCGCCGCGGCGCGACCCCGATCCTCGATGAGCTCAGGCTTGTAACGGGCCGCAACCCCGTGTCGATGTCAGCTCCCACCGAGGAGAGAGCGGGTATGGGCAAGCCAGTGCTGCCTGGCCAAGTGGCGTGCCAGCCGATCGGCCCCCCTTTGCAGCTCGCCCTTCTGTCTCGCCCAACCGGCCTGCTCGCCGAGCTCACCGTCAGTGCGGGAAGGCGCAAGGGGCACCGCCTCGACGCGGAACCACGACTCGACCGCCCACCAGAGCCGTCGCTGACAAACGCAGAGCTTCCGCCAGGCGTGTGAGCCCAGCTGCTGGCCGCTGGCGTCCAGCTCGTACATGTAGTCCTGCCAGGCGTGTGTGACGGAGACCAGTGTCTCCTTGCATGCGGCCTCGCCGAGGATCTCGGTGAGGACCTCGAAGCGGGAATGGAGCCAATGGATCTGCATATGGATCAGCTTCTGGGCAGCTCCAGCGTCCGTCGATCCCTCGAGAAGCTCGGTGATGTCGCTGGCCTCATGGAAGACCGGGTGCTGCCAGGCGGGCACAGGCAGCTGGTGTTGGTGACACCACCGCTCCATCGCCATGATCAGGTCGAGCCGGGTCTGCCAATGCTGGTGGTCTCGCGCCATGCGCGCCAACGATGCCCATGCCCCCTCCTCCTCCCGCCACCATTGCAGCACTGTCTGCATGTCCGGCGGAGCGGCGCGCAGCAGGCGCACATGCCACTCGCCGGCGAAGGTCCGAGCGGCCCGGCGGACGACCTGCGCGGTATGCAGGGCCAGCTCGTAGTCGTGCGCACCGTCAGGATACGACACATGGAAAGATAGCCCAGGGAGATACCGGGCCTGGAAGCGTCTGAACCTCACCTCGTGCCGTAGCCCGCGCAGGTCGGGATCTTCGCTGCCGATCCAGGAACGAATTTGGGACAGTTGATCAGTGCCTATTAGGAGCGCAGCCTCATTGAGGTGATCGACGCTCAGGCCGACAGGATCATCGCTGTCCTGGCCCGCTTTCTCGGACCCGGCGCCATCGCCGTTCGCCATGCTGGCACTGGAATCGGACATGAGCGAGGAGAGCGCATAGATACAGGCGACGTTGTAGTGGTCGAGCCATTCGGCCGACCCGCCGCGGCCCATTCTGTGTTCAACGTCTCGTTTGAGGGCTCCCGGCGGAAATGGCAAGCGATAATCTGTTCGTTCTTTGGCTTCGGCCTGCAGGAATTTCAGCGCTTCTTTGACCTTGGTATCGGACCGGTCGTCGATCTTCCGGGCTTCCTCGGCCTCATGCAGGGCCCATGCCAGGCGCAGGTCCGTCCACACCCCGAACAGCAACCTCGAGCGCCTAGTGAGGCCCACCTCCTTGCGCCACCGCGCATCCCCGAATCGGGCGCGGAGACGCCGCGCCTCATCGCAAGCCATGAGCTGGAAGACGAGCCGGAGCGCAAGACCCGTGACCTGCTCGTCCTCTTGCTCTGGTCCCAGCACGCGCCTCAGCGCCTCCAGTTGGTCTTCGGTCAGCTGCTTGTAGGCACTCTGCAAGTGGTGGATGATCGTGCGCTCAAGGCGCTCGCGCAGGTCCGCGAGTTCCTTGCTCCTGGCCGATGCGGAGCGGGATGCGCTTGGTGCTTCGGCCGACTCCAGCCACTGGTCGCGCAGCAACTCCCCCCATGCCAGCGAGATCGTGTAGCGGTACCGGGCAGAGAGCAGAGCGCGGCGAGCAGAGCGCCGCTGCGCCAACAGCTGCGGCGATGGCACCACACGCCAGCGTTCGAGGAACCGGCGTTCCGCGAGGACGATCACATCCCGATACATTTCCAATGCATCGAGCCACAAGGTCAGCTTTTGGTACAGACCTGCGACCTCGAGCCGCAACTGCAGATTTGCCGGGTCCTTCCGCAGCGCCTCCCTATAGGCACCAAGCGCCTCGTCGTAGCGGCGCTCGTCAACATACTGCTTCGCACGCTGGTAGGCATCCAGCAATCCTTCTGGTAGCTCCTTGTTCATCCAGTCCGCCCACGGCGCCTCGCGGCACCAGCGTGTCCACGGCAGGATCTCCTCAGCAACCGCATGCGCCGCCTGTTGCAGCGCAGGTTCCCAGGCTTCCGCCCAATAGATGCGCGGTCGCGACATCCACCGCGGCCGCAGGAGCACCTGCACCGACACACCAAATGGCGCCTCGGGCTCGTCCCGCTTCAACAGGCTGGCGTGCACGCGATACGCATGCGAGGGAAGAATAGTCAGCAAGCCGGCCAGCGTTCCCAGGATGTTGCGTGGGCTGCTGGTGGCCGACTGCACGAGTGCGACGAACTCTTGTGGCGGTGCATTGCCGGGGATGAGTGACTGCGGATACAAGTGCACTCTCGCCAGATGGCGACGCAACTGCAGGGTCAGTTCCTTCACCGGGGCGCCGCCCGCCGGGGTTGCGTCGTCGAGCAGTGGGATCTCGACTGGCCCTGGACGCCGACCCAGATAACAGAGTCGTAGCCGGTAAACGCAGTAGAGGGCGAGCAGCAATGCCGCGCATGCGAGGACCGCTGTGGTCAGCGGGGACCTCATCAGCCGAAACCAGGACGTGTCACGGTCTTGTGTCAATTGCTGGACGATCGCCGGAACGAGGAGTAGGCCGGCAGCCAAGAGCACGCCGCCAGACCAACGCAGATAGCCACCGCTAGGAAACGCCTTGAACGCAGCCCGGGCCAGCGGCCCCGGTGATCGCATCCTTCTGCCGAAGACGATCAGAAGGACAACACCGACCACGGTTCCAAGGACAGCGGGATCCGATGACAAGGTGTGAGAATCCCAGGAGAAGGAGGAGGGGCGGATTCCCACCCGCCGCGTCCAGTAGTCGACGAGGATCAGAAGCGTCGCAAAGAACAGAGCCGACCACGGAAGTCGCAGCTGCCTCCAGAACGCCCGCGCGCGGATGATCACTCCATCGCTCTGCCAGGTCATCGCGGCCCCCCTCCGCATGACGACGTGATGGGATGATCCTCGTCCAGTGGTCATACGGGCGCAAGGGCCTCGTAAGATGTCGATGGGAGCACTTCCCCTGGAACGCCTCATGTCGGGGATGCGCTCCGACGAGAGCCTCCGAGCCGAGCCATGCACATCCGCCCGGTGCGCTGGGAAGTCCTGTCTGCTGCGGCTCAGGCTGACCTGGTCAGCGGAGCGTGAACGGGTCGCGTTCTAACCCGGCGAGCGCGGTGAAGATGTGGACCATGAGCTTGCCGGCGGCTGTGGCGGTGTCGATCGCCTCCTGCAGGCTGCGGAACCCATACCACGCTCGGCGAGGACGGTGACAGTGTCGACCAGGTCCGTCGCCGCAGCCGTCGCCCTGTGGGTCCTGTGGGGGTCGCATGCGGCGGAGCGTCGCAGAACCCTGTGACAACGCTTGTGGTTGCGACAGTGATTTGGGACACGGGTTGTGGACGCGCTGGCGGGGTCGTGGCCGGGGGCTGGTGGGTGTCGCGGCAACGACCGTTTGCGAATGCGCGACGTGCGCCTTGCGACAGGAGGTGGCGGGCTGGTGACCCGATCGGTCGCCGGTCGCTCTCCGGGTTATGACCCGGAGACCTTCGCTGGCGGGGTCGTGCTGCGGTGACCTCGCGCCGCTGTGGCTATCCAACACCTGACCGGCGCGCCACCTCGCCCCGGCTGCATTCATCCACAGGCTGTGCGCCACATCTGCGGTGCAGGTCCGGCACCGCCTGCGGCCGCTAGGACGGCGGCTCCGCCGAGCTTGGCAGGAGCCGCCGCCGTCGCGTTTCGATTAGCTCTGCGAGCAACGCCGCAGATGGGCCCAGCGGGCAAGAACAACGCCCAAGCGGTCCAGGACGAGCGCCAAGAGCACGAGGCGAAGATCCGTCATGGCGGCCTCCCTTTGATCAATGGGCCGCAGGCCGGCCCGTGCACCCGGTGGACATACGAACGCCGCTGCACCAACGGAACCGTCGTGAGCTGCAACATCCACCGGAGGGCGCGCTGATCGTGGGCGCACATGGCTCTTGCCTGGAAGGAAGGACCGAATAAAGTGTATCTCGCGGGTGCGACAGCTGGTCTCCCCGACAAGCAGATCCCTTGGTCGGCAAGCAGATCCCTTTGGTCGGCCGAGCCTCTGTACGCCCTCGACCAATAGCCGCCGCGCCCAACACCACGGCACAGACCAGATGCAGTGAGACAGCCGCAGCATTCGACACCCTCCATGGCTGGTAGGAGCTGTACAGGGTCAGGCTGCGGACGCAGCGCGCCAAGGGACGAGTTGCGTCTGCCAGCGCACTCGCACTTGGTCAATACCGGCAGGGGCGGCGTCCACGAGCCCGACCGCTTGTCCCGTCTCCACCAGGGTGTGCGCCCCGAGGATGGTGACCGACTTCCCAGCCGTCCAGCCTGGAGCCTCGACGTGGAGCAGAAGCCGGTGCACATGTTGCCGTGTTTCCTGCACGACGCCTGCGAAGCTGGGCGGCAGTCGCCAGTCCTGCCGCACTGCCTGCCAGAAGGGCCAGCAGACGACGCGGAAGGGGCAGTAGCGGCAGCCTTCGGCCGATGGGGTAGCGAGGGCGTGGAGCGAGGGGGTGTGGGCCAGCGTGTCGTTGAATTCGCGTACCGCCGTCACGGCCTCCTGCACAGCAGCGGTCGCCTCTGCAGGCCGGACCGCCTCCACGAGACGTCGCCCGGCGACGTCCTCGATTGCGACCTCGTCTGGCCAGCGGCCGAGCTGCTGACGGACGAGGTAGGCGTAGAGCAGCAACTGACGACGCTGGGTGGGGCGGATATCCTTCTGCGCCAGGCCGGTCTTCATATCTACCACTCGGAGGAGAGAGCCGACCTGCTCGACCCGGTCCGGGCGTCCGTGCAGGCCGGTGGCTGGGTCCTGCAGGGGCCACTCGACGCGGACGGCCGCAGTGCCTGGGCGCGCGGCGCGGGGCTGCCGGAGCTGGCGGGCCAGGCGTCGGAGCAGCCGGACACGGGTCAGCTCGTACCCTGGCCACTCGCGAGGCGGCGGAGGTGAGACCAGCCGCCCTACCCCGAGCCGAGCGGCAGCGTCTCGCATCTCATCGTCCCAGGCCGCCTGCAGCACCTCGGCCAACTCCCCACGGGGGACGGAGCCGAATTGCCCACGGGCGGCGGCCTCCAGTAACCCGTGGGCGGCCTGTCCGAGCAGGGCGGCGGGCTCCGACCGGCGCAGAGCGTGGAAGGCAGGGTCGAGCGAGAACGCGGCCTGCAGCTTACAGGTATCTATCGCCGCCAGCAGCGTCGGGGAGAACCGCGCAACAGGCTGACTGGCCGGCCGCGGCGGCGCGGGGAGCGTCACTGCAACCACATGGCGAGTTCGATCGGCTCACGGTCGAGACGGAACAGGTCGAAGGAGCTGACTTCGCCGACACCAAGGTCGGCAGAGAGGACATCGAAGGCCTCGGCCTGCGTCTCGTTGAAGTAGCGCGGGTCGTCCCGCCAGAGCGGATGGGCGAGCAGCGCGCCCTTGGCCCGGTCGCCCCGTACGACGGCCAGGAGATGCCCGGCCTGTTCGATCTTGCAGTCCACGATGGGCGAGAAGGCTGTCAGGAACCGGGCTGCGAGCGCCTCGCTGCGGCTAAGCCAGCGCTCTGTGCTGAGCGGTAGGCCCGCGGCGAGCTCCGCGACGTCCAGGGCGAGCCGCCAGTCCAGCGCGCCGTGGATCCGCCGGTTGTCGTAGCTGCGCAGGCAATCCGGGCAGGAGGCGTCGCAGTCCCGGTGCTGTCGCCTGGTGAACTTCGCGCCCAGGTCGTCGAGGATCTCACGCTTCAGGATCAGCTCCAGCTCTTGCTTGCGCCCGAGCCAGGGGGTATAGCCAGCCCCGTTCTCTAAGGCGTCGGCGACGAAGACGAGCTGGCCGAGGTGGTCGCCGAACCGGGCGGGTCTGAGGCCGACCTGTAGCTCGGCCGGGTCAACGTCCGCGTGGACGGCGCAGGCCCGACGCAGCACCTCAGCGAAGGACCACATCGCGGCCAAGCCGGCCGGCAGCCCCCATTTCCCAGTCAGGATGGTACCGCCGGGCAGCGCGAGCCGGCCGAGCGTGAGCACGAGCACGTCAGTGGGCCGCACCTCGCCGAGTGCCCCGGTCAGCGTGGCGGATGGGCCAGTCCGCAAATCTGGCTTGCGGCTGTACAGCCCAGGATCTGGGACCACGACGCTCCGGTCAGGCTCTCGCCGCAGTCGGAACAGCCGCCCGCCGTTGTCGTTGAGGGTGACGACCTCGGCCTGGGCGTAGACCTCGACTCGCAGCCCGCCGGTATCGTAGGCGGTCTCAGGGTCGCGCATGACTGCGAGCTGCGGAAAGCCGGACGCGGTGGCGCCTTCACCGGCATCGTCGTAGTCGCGGGGCCGGTAGTCGCTGCGGAACCCGGCCGGCTGGTAGACATCGATCAGGACGACCGAGCCGCCGCAGTTCGAGCAGAACTCGTCCTCCCCCACCTCTTCGTCTCTCTCGTCTTCGTTCTCGGTTCCGCGCAGGCGCACGGCGTCGCACTGACTGCAGCGCGTGACTGGGATGGGCGTGCCAAGCGGATCGGCTGGCTGGGTCTTGCCACCTGTTAGCTCGTAGGCGGCGAGCCCAGCGCAGACGTGGACTTGGCCGTCGCGTACCACCTCGGCACCGGGAGCAAAGGCTGTGATGGCCATGCTGAGCTGGCGGTCGGCGACGACGGCGTCCTCAAGATCCTTGCGGTTGCGCACTGGGGCGCCGTATAGCTGGCGGACGCGAGTCGGGAACCCGAACATCGGCAGCACGCCAGCGTTGGCGAGCCGCTCACTGAGTTCCGGCATCCGGTAGTGCCGGCTGGCGACGGCATCGTCGACGGCTGCGACCAGTTCGTGGCGGGCCCATGCCGTGAGCGCCGGCAACTCCGCAGCCAGGCCGGTGTAGGCGGTAAGCCGCTCGGCCACCGCGGCGACGTCGGGGCTGGTGGCCAGCCAGGCGGCGACAGGCTCCCGGTAGGACGGGTGCCACCGGTCCGCCAGGCCGAAGATGCCATGGATGCTGTCAGGAGTCCGTTGCGGCGGGAACGGTGCAGCCCGGAACGCCCGCCGGAGCAGTTCGGCGGCCAGGACGCGTCTGACGATCTGCTCCCGGCCCAGGTCTAGGTAGGGCTGGGGCGGCGGGTCGCCGGTAATGCGAGCCGTATGGGTGAAGTAGTAGTCGTCGTGGGTGCGATCGCGGCAGAGCGTCAGCGCGTACGAAAACGGCTGGCCCTTGCGGCCTGCGCGTCCCACGCGCTGCTGGTAGTTGAACCGCTGAGGCGGGACGTTGGCCATCATGACCGAGCGCAGGGAGCCGATGTCGACGCCCACCTCCATCGTCGTGGTGACGCTGAGCACGTCCAGCGGCGACGTGAGCGGGTTTTCCTTGGGTGGCTTGAGCAGCGCGCCCTTGAAGTGCCGCTGCCGCTTCCGCTGCAGCGTCAGGGGCTTGGTCTGCCCGGTCAGCTCGGCGACGTTGAGCCGCCGCGGAGGGAGGTGCGAGAGCCACTCGTAGTAGTCCTGCTCCGAGCCGTCGACAGCCACCAGCTCAAGGTCTGGTGCGTTGCAGCGTCCGGCCGCGCAGACCCCGGCGGATGGGTGCAGGTGAACTAGAGCGCAGTTGCGGCACCGCCATCGCTGTGCATCACGTGCGACAACCACCTCGAGCTGCGCGTCGATGTCTTGGAGCTGGAGCTGCCATTGGACCGCGAGCTTGCTGTCGAGCAGCGCGGCCGTCACCACGTTGTCTAGGTCCGTCTCAGCCACCCCGTGCCGAGCGGCGACGGCGTGCAAGTAGTCCCGTAGCCGCTGGGGCATCGACTTGGGCGGGTCCCACGGCGACCAGGGAAACAGACGGGCCTGCCCTAGGATACGGATGGCGCTGCGGAGCACCTGCGACGCGACCTCCTCACCGACCGGCCAGCCGCGCGCGTCCATTCTGACCGGTTGCAGCCAGCCCAGCCCGATCGACTCAAGGTCGCGGCCGGCCCGGTCGTAGAACGCCTCGCTGACGTGGCGGACCAGCTCTCGTCTGCGCCGCTGCTGCTCGCCGATGGCCACGGACGGAGCCACCTCGTGCCAGAGCCCAGGCTCTGGCGGCGGGTATGCCCGGAACCACTCGGTCGACCCGTCGAGCAGGAACCGCAGCGAAGCAGCGGGCCCGGCCGTGTTAGTACCGAGCCGCAGCAGCGCCTGCTCCAGGTCTTCCACGAGCTGACCCCAGGGCACACGGGGCAGCTCCTCCGCGAAGCGCGCCTCGAAGGTGAGGATCGCCGCCTCCTCCTCCGGCGTTGCCACCCCCCTTGCATGTGACCGGTAGGCGTCCCATTCGTCCGGGTACTGCTGGCGGCGCACCACCAGCTCCTGTCGCTCGTCGTCGCTGAGCGACTCCCCAGCGGCGCCGCGGCGCAGCAGCTCGACGGGGCTATGTGCCTTCCGGAGCTGAATGCGTACGAGCTGGCGGACAAGGTCGCGGAAGTGATTGGCCTCCATGCCAGCAGCAGTGCGTGCGGCGTCGTCCCGGCTGTCGGTGAAAAGGATCGTGCGCGACTCCGCCGCGCTCTCGCCGACCTGCCGGAAGAGCTGGGACAGCAAGAGCTGGCCGACCTGCGACACACCAGTGGTATGGGCACGCATGGGACTGCGCACGGAACCGCGGAAGAAGCGCTCTGGGTCTAGGTTCGTCCCCTTCATCCCGCATCGGGGGCAGTACTCCGGTAGGGCCGGTACGCGGAGGATACCGTCTTTCGGTGGGTTGGCGATGAGCAGCATTGTGCCGGTCCCAGGGCCCATCGCCCGCTCCAGCTTGCCCAGGCGCGGGTCATAGGACGCGCCGGCGAAGGACAACTTGGTCGGCTTGTCACTCTCACTCGCCCGGTGCGTCCATGGCTTGTTCTTCTTGGACTGTCTGGGCCAATACCACATGTACTCGCCGTGCGCGCGACGGAAGACTGGCTCCGGCTTGGCCGTCGTGACCGAGACCGGGTTCGGCGACAGGAAGTACTGCTGGGCGCCCGGGTCGCTCCGGCCCGCGACGTAGCCGCCAAGGGATGGCTCCCCACACTCGTAGCAGTACAGCAGTTCCAAGACCCGGCCACCGCAGCCGCATGTATGGGCGGGAACGGCGAACAAGCGGCCGATCCGTCGGTGGCTATGGTCGCCCACGGGCACCTCAGTACAGTCCGGATTGCTGCACGCCCAGATCCCTCGGATCGCCCGCACGAACATGTGCGCCCGGAACGAGATGCGGGAGGGGTCGGCGTCCTGCAGGGCCAGCGCCTCCAGCGCGGCGGCCAGCGCCTGGCCGTCGTAGTCCTCCTCGCCGAACAAGCGCTTCGCCAGGACCGGCAGCGACGTCGGCCGCAAGCCGCCGTCACCGACGCAGGCGCTCGCCACGGCCTCGGCCAACCCGGTGCGGTCAGCCAGCTCACGCAGGCCCTGCGCACGCAAGTTGGCGGGCACGCCGGCCGCCTTGAGCGCCTTGCGATGGCCGAGCGGAAGCGTGGACTGTGGCTGGCGGGGGCGGCCGGAGACCACCTCGAAGGTGCGTCGGTCCACGCCGAAGAAGCCCTCCAGGTAGTCGAGGCCACCTCCCCCCCGGTCGAGGGAGGCGCTCGTCCCGATGCAGCGGAGCTGTTCGGCGCCGGGGCCGAGGCCGAGCCGATGCAGCAGGTTGCGCACAATCATGGCCACCTCGGCGCCCTGGGTACCGCGGTACAGGTGCAGCTCGTCGACGACCAGGGTGAGGACGTGCCGCTCGTCCGCCTCTAGCCAGGCTCGGGTCTGCTCGAAGACGGGCTCCTCGATGTCGCGCATGAGCATCGCGTTGAGCATCGAATAGTTCGTGACCAGGATGTCCGGGGGGGCCTTGACCATATCCCAGCGGGTAAGCAGCTCACCCTCGCGCGGGTCGGGGAACTGCGCCCGAAGGTCCTCGTCGTCCAGTTCGAGTTCGTCGATCTCCCTGACCATCGCGCGCAGCTCAGTAGCCACCTCCTCAACCCGCTTTCGAGCGCCGCCACCGTAGGGCGGCTCCTGGCCGCCGAGAGTGACGCCGGTGTAGCGGCCGAACCACAACCGCGGGCCGTTCGGCAGTGCCCGAAGTGCCCGGACCGCCCGCCGGAGCCGGGCGATCTGGTCCTCGACCAGCGCGTTGGTCGGGTAGAGCACGACCGTGCGGACCGCCGCCGGGCGGGCAGCGCCCGACCGCACGCCCCGCCAGGGCTCGCCGACCTGGGCGATCTCCCACCACGCGTGTGGGGCCGGCTCCGGCTGCCAGGAGGCCGCCTCCTCCAGAAGGCGCCCGAGCACCGGCAGCAGGAATGCCTCGGTCTTCCCAGAGCCGGTGGACGACGTAACGACCACGTTGTGGCCTGCCCGGCTGCTCGGTCCTCGGCTAGCCGAGCGGACCAGTGCCTCGGCCTGGTGCTGGCGCAGGCGGAAGGTCTCGTCGGCGTTAAACAGGGCCTTGCCGAGCTGGTCGGCAACCTCCGGTCGTAGCCCGGCCTTGGCGCACGCCTCTGCCAGCGGGGTGACCCCGTCGTAGGGCAGCACCGGCTCCAGCAGCACGTCGGCGGCGACCATGTCGCCCCGCGTCAGCAGGCCGCGTCGCTCCCGCATCAGCGCCGGGTCTCGCAGCCAGAAGGCAGTGTCGAAGTAGCGTAGGTAGGCGTCAACGATCTCCCGGTAGACGCTCTGCGGCGTTGCAGCCATCGTCGCTCCTCTGGGCTAGTGAGTCAGCGCGTACGTGATCGCGCGGGCAATCTCCTTTGGGACTTGCTGGTAGAGGAGTAGAGGCTGGCCGCTCGCAGGGGTGGGCGCGCAGCCACTGCACAGCACGGCGGCCCGGCCGTACAGCCCAGGCAGGTCCGCGCCGAAGGGGACGAGCAGGGACGACGACCGTTCGTCCCACGCCACGTGCATCGTGCCAGCCAACAGCGCCGCCAGGTGCTTGACGACCTGGGAGGAGCCGAGCATGAACGTGCCGTGGACGAGGTCCTGCTCTGTGCACAGGCCGTAGCGGACCAGCGGGCCGCGCAGCTTGTACGCGCCGGGGCGGTCGACCAAGCCAGCCTGCGCCCAACTGGCCCGCACGGTGTCCCATCGCTCGACCGACTGCGCTGCCGGCAGCGTGCCCCGGGGCAGCACATCGAGCAGTGCCCGCAGTGGCGGGAGGGCGGCGGCGAGCCACGCGGCAGCGTCCGGTTGCAGATGCAGCTCATGCCCGACCGGGTCCCGAACGCGCGCGGCGACCCGCGCCACCTGCTCGCCCGTGAGCCCGGACACCGTGATCACCGATGGGCCGCCGGCCTCGCCATGGTGCTCTAGACGACCGCCTTCGGCCGCTACGCAGGACGCTACGGCAGTGATCAGCTGGCGGCTACGCCATCCCGCCAACACGTACTCCCCGGAGGGCAGCCCGGCCAGGACCGGCGGAGGGATCTGCCAGCGCCGCAGTCGGAGCAAACGCGGGTCACGCTCAACGTCGAGATGGCCGAGTGCCTCGAGGACCTGCACGAACTGGTGGACGAACACCCGCTCGCCCTGGAGCTGCAGGGCGATCCGCTCCAGATCACTGGCGCTGCCTGACCCAAGGTGGCAGAGCGCATCCAGTCCGGCGTCCCAGGGCACCTCCTGCAGGCGCCGGACAGGGACGATGCGACGCAGGACGGCAGGCGACGGCACCGGCGTCTCGGGCCTGGCGGTGGTGGTCCCTGTGTTACCGGTGGCGCCCTGGTGCCTGCCGTCCCGGCCGTACCCGAACCACTTGACCAGGCCGCAGCCGCTGCAGTAGCCGCTGTGCGGGCGCAGACTCGGCCCAGTGCCCCGGTAGTCCGGAAGCTCGAAGCGATGTGCACCGGTCACCACGCACGAGGCCCGGTCGACCGGTCCGAGAGGCAGTTTGCGCACGCCCCCGTCAGCGCCCGTCCTGGGACGCGTGGAGGCCGCCTCCAACCACACAGGGCCAGCGAAGAGCCGCTGGTGGGCGGACCGGGCACGGTCAGGATCGGCCCCGTGGACGCGCGCGCCCCGCGCATACCGCGCCTGGCCAGCGTAGGCGGCCGCGCTGAGCAGACCGAGCCCGGCTGATCCTTCAAGCGGGTAGACCAGCGGCTGCGCTACCGAAGCCGGGAGTGGGGTGTCAGCCGAGCGCAACCGGACCTTGGTCCGCGTCAGCGGCTGCTTGACGCCTGGTCTTCGAGTCTCGACCTCGTAGTCCCCGTCGGGAAGACGATAGTCCTGCAGGGCGAGCACAAGAGCGCCGCCATCGGCCGTGGCCTCTGCCAGCTGACGAGGCTCCTCGCCAGGCAGCGCATCAGCGGTGACAACGACCTGGGAGGGCGCACCTGGTGCCACCACGACCCGGATCTCTGGTGGGAGCAGTGACGACCACTTCCGCGCACGACCCGGCATCTGGAGGCCGCCCGCCACCAGCACCTGCGAGGCCGTGGCGGGGAGCAGCACGCTGAGGTCGCGCTCGCGCTCAGCCAGCATTGGATCGGGGACGGCCAGGACCTGGACGTCGGTGAACAGCACCCAGTCGGGCAACCCGGCAGCCGCCATAGGCTGGCGGCGGAACCCGGGGCGAGCGACGGCCTCGAGTAAGTCCCCGACGGCGTCGGCGACCACCTCCCGGCACAGCAGCAAGGTGTCCTCACCAAGATGGATTCGGTCAGCCTCGACGAACAGCTGCAGCGACTCGTCCCGACGCAGTGGAACAACTCGCCGCGGCTTGCGCTCGGCCACCAGCGCTGGCGCCCCCGCCTCTAGCCGGACGGTCCCGGCGACGAGCGACTCCGCCTCAAACAGCTGGGGATCGCCGAGCTGCAGCCACCCCTCACTGAGCGCCTCGAACGCCACATCGGCCCTGCCATCTGAAGGTTCCCCTGCCGTGGAGAGGCGATTGAACATCACCTCAGCAGGACGCTCGGTCGCCGGCAGCTGGACGCCAAGGCTCAGCTCCAAGCGGACTGACGGGAACCGGCGCAGCAGCGCCAGAAGCCGAAGGCTCATCACATGGTCAGTGGCGCCGATGGGGACTGCCTCCGCACCGCTCCAGGCGCTTAGCTCGAGGCAGGCCAACGCCGCGATCCGCGGGCGTACCTCCTCGTGCCGCTCCCACACCACGCGCAGGGCGTTGCTCACCGGCGACGGCTCATGACCGATCCACGCGCCCAGGAGGCGCTCCATCTCGGCCGGCGGGACGGCGCCGCCCGGCGGGAGGCCCGCTGCCATGAAGAAGTCGCGTAGCCGCCGCCGGTCGCCGGAACGGACCAGCGCCTGAGAGATCGGCAGGCCGATGTGGCGGTGCCCGAGCGCTTCTGCGGTCGGCAAGCCACGCTCCCCCTCCCACGCGAGGAGCCAGTCGTTGAGCGACCCCCAAAGCTCTTCGGCGCACTTGCGGTAGTCACGCTCGATCTTGTGCTTGAGCGACTCGCTGCTGACCTCCAGAAGCTCGCAGAGCCGACCGTAGTAGTTGCTGGCGGACATCCCCTCCCCACTGCGCATCACCTCGGCGGCCAGCGACAGCAGGGCCAGCAGCGCCAGCGTCGGCGGCACCTCCCGCGGCGACCCAAGGCGCCAGAGTCTGACCAGGTTCTGGTGCCGCCTGAACACCGAGGTCCTGCCGCCCTCCAGCTCCAGGGTCGCGCGGGCTGCCACCGCCAACTCCCGCCGCGGGGCGCCATCAGCGTTGGCCCCGCGCGCGAGACGGTCTAAGAGGTCCTCCTCGAGGTCAAGATAGACCGGCAACCCGGCGACATCGAAGGCGAAGACCGTCTCCGCGATCGCCCGGTTCCAGCGGCGATAAACGAGCCAGCCCGCAGCCTTGCGTTCCCGTTCCGATAGAGAACCGAACATATGATCGATCCAGAGTATCGGTGCAGAAGTAGCGTAGGCGACAGAAGCCTATCAGCGGCATATGACATTTGCCTTGAGCGTTGCTCGGGCCTCCATTCTGTCTCCTGGTCTGCTCGGCGCAAGTCCCTCCTTGACGGGCGGCTCCCATAAGTGGTGAGCTCCCTACATGCAGATCTCGTCCGTTCCCGCCCTGTCGGCCTTCACTGGCCTCGGCGGCCTCGACTTGGGCCTTGAGCACGCCGGCTTCACGACCATCGCCTGTCTGGAGATTGACCCAGCCGCACTGGCTGCGCTACGACGCAACCGGCCGGACTGGCGCCTACTGGAGCCGGGCGACGTGGCGCAAGCTGGCCAGCGCCTGCGTCCCGCAGACCTCCGTCTCGCCCCAGGGGAGCTGGCGGTCCTCGCCGGCGGACCGCCATGCCAGCCGTTCTCGAAGGCTGCCCAGTGGCACCCCAGCTCGCGCACGGGCATGGTCGACCCACGGACGCACAGCCTTCAGGGCTTGCTCGATCTCGTAGATGGCTTCCTGCCCGAGGTGCTGCTGTTGGAGAACGTCGCTGGATTTCTTCGCGGCCCCAACTCGGCCCGCTCATTGCTCGAGCAGGGATTGGCTATGGTAAACAGGCGACACGGGACCGCCTACGAGCTGCAGCACAGGGTCCTAAACGCGGTGGACTACGGTGTGCCGCAGCGCAGGCAGCGCGCGATCGCGGTCGCCATGCGCAGCGGCAGGACGTTCCGGTGGCCCGCCCCTACGAATGCTCACCTCCCGGTCCGCTGCTGGGATGCCATCGGAGAGCTCAAGGGAGCCGACGTCCCCCGCCCGACAGGCCGGTGGGCGGGTCTACTGCCCTCCATCCCGGAAGGGAGGAACTACCAGTGGCACACCGACCGTGGCGGCGGCGAGCCGCTATTCGGGTACCGGACGCGCTACTGGTCCTTCCTGCTCAAGCTCGCCCGTGAACAGCCCTCCTGGACCCTGCCCGCATCGCCAGGGCCGAGCACTGGGCCGTTCCACTGGGACAACCGGCCGCTAACTACCACGGAACGGCTCAGGCTGCAGAGCTTCCCCGTCGAGTGGTTCGTGACCGGTAACCGGCAGGTGCAGACCCGTTTGGTCGGCAATGCCACCCCACCACTGCTCGCCGAGGTGATCGGACGAGCGATCGCCGCTCAGCTCTACGGTGCCGAGCTGCCGCCCACCCCAAGTCTGGGCGTCCACCGCGTGGCGTTCGTTCCTCCGCCAATGCCGCCGACGCCGGCCCCCGCCGTCTACTTGCACCGGCGGGGCCGACACGCACCCCACCCCGGCGCTGGGCTCGGACCCGCGCCACGTCGGCTCCGCCTAGCCCCGGATGCACTGCTACCGCCGCACCCATGACCGAGCCGAGCCCGAGACCCACCGCACCGTTCGCGTCGTCGGCCACTGCGCGGCGGCGTGGCCAACAGCAGGCACGCCGGGACACTGCCCCTGAGCTGGCTTTGCGTCGGGTCCTCCATCGGCTCGGGCTCCGCTACCTCGTTCACCGTCGCCCCCTGCCCAGTCTGCGGCGCAGTGCCGACATCGTCTTTCTGCGTTCGCGCGTAGCGGTGTTCGTCGACGGCTGCTTCTGGCACGGCTGCCCCGATCACGGCTGCCAGCCCAGGGTCAACGACTGGTACTGGCAGCCGAAGATCGCCGGCAACAAGCGGCGAGACGTCGATACCAAGCACCAGCTCGAAGCGGCCGGCTGGGCGGTCGTCCGAGTTTGGGAGCACGAGGATCCACGGGTCGCGGCGCAGCGCATCGAGGCGCTCGTACGGATCCGCACCCGACACCGCAGTCGGGGGTAAAAGGAGGCGTCCCCGTCAGAGCCGGCGTTGCCCGCCACCAGGGAGGTCGCCGGGCGTGTCCGGCGGTTCAGTGGGACAGGACCAGTTGCTGCATCTCGCTGACGACAGCCGCCATTGGACCTGAGCGTGGCTCGGCGGTGACCCCCGCGTGAGTGCCTCCAACGTGGAGTCATGGAAGGTGAAGACGAGTCGGTAGCCCCCGTGACCAGGCAGACAAGCAGCAGCAGGCGGATTCGAGTAGGCGGGGCGGGCAGCGTCGAACAATTCACACGGCAGAGGTCACAGGCTCACACGGCTGCGGGAAGCGATTGAGCGCCGTGCTCTCTAGACTCGGGGGCGGCAGGGCAGCAGATGGGCAGCAACCGTTCATCAGAGGGATCGAAACAAGCGCGGAAGAATCGTGATGAACCATGGGTCTGCTCGAGTGTCCAAAGTGGCTTCCACCTGCACGTTTCCTATGCTCTTCCACTCCGCTTCACAGCCTCGAATTACATCGGCGTAATTCCTCGTGGGATCTGATAAGGAAGAGGTCCGAGGTTCAAGTCCTCGCAGGCCCACCAAACCACACTTGACCAGCGGAAACGCTGGTCGTTCGTCTTTCGGTCCTGACTGGCTTGGACGCATCCCAGTTTGGGATGAGGTCTG
>WNGF01007802.1_pt1 | contig 28586 bp, 19 predicted proteins | sample 5400641 | NCBI WGS metagenome assembly WNGF01 (sample SAMN13153371, study PRJNA577476) | soil metagenome | isolation source: 80 cm soil or saprolite under grassland replicate 2 | place: USA:California | collected 2016-06-15 | reverse complement strand
TGTGCTGGGCGTCCCAAAGCAGTGCGTCCAGGTTGTCCATCGGAATCTTCAACGCCGATTTGATCCGCCCACGCGCGGTGTGGGCGTAGTTGGCGTCGACGCCGCCAGAGACCAGCACCAGCCGAAACGGAGCCTTCAGCCTGGCGAACGCGTCCAGCGCCAGCCAGTGGCCTTTGGCGCGCTGCACCGAGCCGATGAGCATGACCACGTGCTCGTCAGCGCCGATACCCAGTTCCTTGCGCACCGCAGCCCGATCTATATCGAGCCTGAACTCGGTCAGGTCGACCGCGTTGTGCACCACGTCGACGCGGGCGTCCGACGGAAAACACGCGCGCACGGCGCCCGAGATGGCCACCAAGCGCCGGGCGCGGCGCAGTATGTACCCCGCGTGCCATGTGCGCAGCGTGCGGTTCGGACCGAGCACCTCGCGCACCACCCACACAATGGGGACGTGCTCGCGCCGCGCCGCGGCCGCCCAGGCCAGCAGCACGCTGGTGTTCAGATGCAGAACGTCTGGGCTTTGCCGACGCAGCACTGCGCGGGCAGTCAGTACCGCGGCGGGGAACGTCCTGATGAACCGGGCCAATCCTCTGGGCTCGAGTCGCGCGTGGGCGGAATAGAAGAAGGCGCCGCCCGTTGGCACGACGCTCGCTGGGACGCTGAGCGCACGCGCGTAGTCGACCACGCCGCCGTGCTCAGTGAACAGCGCGTGCGGTTCGAACCGCGTGCGGTCGAGCGCGGCGAGCAGTTTGAGCAGCGACACCGGCGCGCCGCCGACACCACCACCCTGGTGCACCGCCAGCAGGGAGGTCAACGCAGCCGGTCCAGGACCTGGTCGACGACGGCGGCCGCACGCGTCCAATTGTGCGTAGTCTCGACGCGGCGCCGGCCGGCTTCGCCCATGCGGCGCATGCGCTCCGGATCGGCCAGTAGCCCCTGCAGTGCGTCAGTCACGGCTTCGAGCGATGCGCCGTCGACCAGCACACCAGTCTCGCCGTCGACCACGGCGTCGACCTCACCGCCGGAGCGGCCGGCAATGACCGGTCGGCCCCACGCCGCCGCTTCGAAGTGGACCAGGCCATAGCCTTCGAGTTCGCCGTCATGCGTGCGGCGCGATGGCAGAACGAAGAGCGCGCAGCGCTGGTATTCGCTGGCGAGTGTGGCGTCGTCGAGCCGGCCGAGGAAATGTACCCGCTGTTCCACGCCGTGCTGCCTGGCCAGATCGCGCAGCCGGGGTTCATCGGGTCCACGGCCGACGACGCGGTACTCCACCTCCTCATTGCGCAGCCGCGGGAGCGCCCGAATGACGGTGTCAATCCCTTTCCGCGGCACGAGTCTGGCGACGGACAGCAAGGTCGTCCCACAGGGTGGCGATGCTGGGGCTTGGGGCTCTGCCCCATATGGCACCGACACAATGCGTTCGGGTCGCACGCGCCAATCCGCCAGCAAGCGGGTCGTGAACGTGCCAGGGCTGAGCACGGCATCAGCAGCGCGCAAGACTCGTCCGCGCAGCACGGCATCAAGCGCACCAAGCCCGTTGCGGCGCCCGCCGCGCCACACCTCCTGGCCGTAGACGTAGACCAGCCACGGTCGACGCAGCCGGCGCGCGAGCCACCAGCCCAGCGGCGCCAGACCCACGTGGCCGACTTGAACTACCTCGGGCCGAGGCATGCTCATCACCGCTTGCCACATCGAGCCCAAGTAGAACAGCGATGGATGCGCCGCCCATATGGGACGGTAGGCTGCGCGACTCAGCAGGCCCGGCTGAACCCAGCGGACGTCCATGTCGGACGGGGGCGGACCTGACGACACAGGCCGCGGCGCGATCACCAGCGGTGGCGAAGCCAGGCGCCGCGAGGTCTGGTACAGCAGCGTTTCCATGCCCCCGACCGCGGGCGGAAAGCTCGAGGCCAGCAGCAGCGAGTGCACCACTCCGCGCTAGCCGTGTGTGGCCAGTGCACGCCGGGTCAGGCCGACGTAGAAGGCCAGGTCACCCGGCACGGGTAGCAGCTCACGCCAGGACCGGCCACTCGCGCGCACGAAGCCGACCAGCACCACGGCTGTTGCCAGCAGGTACGACAGGCTCAAACCCAACGCCGCGCCGGGCAGGCCCATGGTCTGGATGCCCACGCCCTGCAACACGATCGACGCGACCGCGAACGCGCCTGCCGTCGCAGCCAGAAAACCGCGTCGACCGATGCGCAGGAGATGTCCAGCTAGCAACTGCCAGACGCCATAGGCGACCATGCCCGGCAGCATCAATACCAGCACGGGTCCAGCCGCGGCAAACTCGCTGGTGAAGACCACGGGCACCAGGGGCGAGCCAATGGCCAGCGCGATCGCGGCCAGCAGCATCCACAGCAGCCCGTGGCGCGTAACGCGCGCGCTGATCGCCGCCGAGTCCGCTTCGGATCCGACCAGGCGCGGCTGGAGCACCGTGCGCAGCGCTATCGAGACCTGCAGCACCAGCCGTGCGATGGACAATCCCACGCTGTAGATGCCGACGCTGGTAATGTCGAGGTTGGCGTTGAGCACGAAGGCGCCGCCCTCGCTGCCGATGAACATGGCCAGTAACCCGAGCTGGATCGGCGCCCCTGCCGACGCGAGCTGGGGCGCCAACTTGCCGTGGAAGGTCCAAGTGGCCAGCGGCGCGATTCGGCGCGCAACGTATACACACGCCGCCAGCGCCAGCATGACTTCGCCAGTCAGCCACGCTAGTGTCGGGACGATGGCCTGCCTCGGCGCCAGCGCAGCGCCGGCGATTATCAACACCAGGAACAGGACGGTCCGGGCAACGTCCAGCCCGTTGTAGACCGCCAGCTTGCCGTCGAGCTGCACGAAGCGTCGTGCCAGGAGGCCGATCAGTGCGGCGAGGCTGCCACCCAATGTGAGCGCTAGCAGGAGTGGCTCGACACCGCGCAACAGGTTGTCCTGGAGAAGTGGCGTGGCCAGCGCGACGGCACCAGCGGTCACGGCCGCGCCGCCGATGCCGAGTACCAGCGACGTTCCGAGCAACGCACCAACGCTGGCGCGCCGCTCGCCGATGAGCTGCAGCAGCACCTCCGGGATGCCCCATTGAGCTACCGCCAGCACCAGGCCAGCCAGCTTCACCGCCAGCTGGTACTCGCCGCGCGCCTCGGCGCCGAGCAAGCGTGGCAGCAGGATGCTGACGGTCAGGCCGAAGACGAGTACGGCCAGACTCCCCAGGCTCTGGCGCGCAAACGTCACTGCCTCAGGCTAGCATTGCCCAGAGCCGTGGCTTTTCGCGACACGCTGTACCGCCGCTATGTGTCAACGTTCAAAGCCACGACCAGTCAGGCATCACACGACTGGTGGCGGGCCAAATACCTGCCGCTCCTGCACGGGCTCGCGGCAGACGCGCCCATCCTGGACATTGGCTGTGGTGGCGGCGAGCTGCTGGCGTTCCTGGCGCAGCACGGTTTCACCAACGCCCGCGGGGTGGACATTTCAGCCGAGCAGGTCGCGTTGGCCCAAGGTAGGGGCGTCGATGCCACCGTGGCGGATGTGTTCGACAGCCTCCGCGGCGGCGCCGCATTTGGGGCAGTCATTGCTGTGGATGTGTTCGAGCACCTGACCAGGGATGAGCTGGTCAGGCTCGCGCCACTGCTGTTCGAAGCGCTTGTGCCAGGCGGCAGGCTGCTGATCCAAACTGCCAACGGCGCTGGCCTCTTTCCCCGCCAGGTGATCTACGGCGACCTGACCCACCTGACGATCTTCACCCCTGAATCACTGGCGCAATTGCTGCGGCCCTGCGGCTTCACCGACTTGCGCTTCTACGAAACGGGCCCAATTCCGATCCGTCTACGCGGCCGGCTCAATGTGGCCGCCTGGCGGATGCTAAAGGTGCTGGCGAATGCGGCCAGAAGGATTGAGACGGGCAAACGCCAGTCAATCTGGACTGAGAACTTTCTCTGCCTGGCGTTCAAACCCCGCTGACCGACCAGCGTCAGCGCCTTCGAACCAGCACGCATGCCACGCGACCAGGTTCCACAGGTTCCACAAGCGGAACAGATGATCGGCGCGGCCCGAGCGCTGCTCGGCGAGCATGCGCCGCACGTATGCCAGGTTGAAGCGCTCGTGCGCGAGTGGTGACGCCAGGATCGCGGCTTCCGCGTGGTCGACCAGGCGCGGGCTGAGCATGTTCGATGCGGAGCCGCAAAAGCCGCGCTTCGGTCGATAAATCAGCTCTCGGTCGAGGCCGATCCGCTCGGCGACGCGCTTGAGGACCCACTTGGTCACGCCGTTGCGGTACTTGACGCTGCCCGGAATGGCCAGCGCGAACTCGACCAGCTTGTGGTCGAGGTACGGCACGCGCGCCTCGATCGACGAGCCCATCGTGACCTTGTCGACACGCATCAGCAGCAGCTCGGGCAGGCGTTGGCGCAGCTCGATGCCGATCATGCGATCCAGCTGGCCCGCGCGCGGGCACGCGCGGTCGACGTCCGCGTACAGACGGCGCACGATACGTGAGCCGCCGTCGTCATCGCCGATGAGCGCGCGCTTGTGCGCATCGTAAAAGGCGATCGCGCCGCCCCAGTACAGCTCACCGCCACGTCCCGCGCGGTCGAGTACGTCGGCCCGATCCTGGCGCATGAACTGGCCCGCCGAACCGGCCACGAGCCGCCGGACGCCGCTAGGCAGGACTTGATAGGGACGCCAGATACGCCGGTAGAAGTCGGCGAAGAACGCGTAGCTGGTATAGCCGGCGAACAGCTCGTCGGAGCCCTCGCCGACCTGCACGACTCTGGTCCCGCTCAGGCGTGCCGCCTCGGAGATGGCGTGCAGCGGTACGCACACCGGGTCGGCCAGCGGCTCGTCCTGGTGCCACACGAGTCGCGGCATGTAGTCGATGAAATCCTGGTCGCTGATCACGACCTCGTAGTGCTGCGTGCCGTACTGCTCGGCGACGGCCCGCGCAAATGCGAGCTCGTCCGAAGCGGCGTCGCCTGCGATGGCGACCGAGAACGTGCTGACCGGACGATCGGCCAACTCGACCATCAGCGCCACGTTCAGGCTGGAGTCCACCCCGCCCGACAGAAACGCCCCATAGGGCACGTCGCTCATCATGCGCAGCCCGATCGACTCGCGCACCAGCGCTTCGAGCCGGTCGACGTACTCCTCGGGCGCGCGCGTTCGCCCGAGCTCCTCTGGGTCGGGCAGTGGCTGCCAGTAGCGCTCGACGGCGCGTTGGCCGCTGTCGACGTCGAGAATCAGACGATGCCCTGGCGGCAGCTTGAACACGCCTTCGAAGAGGGTTTCCGGCGCGGGCGTGGCGGCGAACGTCAGGTACAACGAGAGCGCGTCTTCGTTCAGGCGCGTTGGCAGGCTCGGGTGCGCCAGCAGCGCCTTGATCTCCGATCCAAACAGGAACTGGCCGTTTGGCGCGGCGTAGTACAGCGGCTTGATGCCGATGCGATCGCGCGCCAGCATCAGCCGCCGTCGGCGGCTGTCCCAGATGGCGAACGCGAACATGCCGCGCAGGTGGTGCACGCACTCGGGCCCGTACTCCTCGTACAGGTGGACGATCACTTCGGCGTCGCAGCGCGAGCGGAAGCGATGGCCGCGCTGTTCGAGCCCAGGGCGAAGATCGGCGTGGTTGTAGATCTCGCCGTTGAACACCATCCAGATCGCGTCGTCCTCGCTGCTCATCGGCTGATCGCCGGTGTCGAGGTCGACAATGCTCAAGCGGCGAAAGCCCAGCCCGACATCCCGTTCCTCATTGATGAAGAAGCCATCGGCATCTGGTCCGCGGTGCGTCATCGTGCCGGTCATGGCGCGCAACTGGTCGCTCTCGATTGGCTCGCGCGGCGAGACCACGCCGCAGATGCCACACATACTTCGCTAACGTCCCGAGCCGGCTGGGGTTGCGGGCGCGCCCTCGGACAGGAAGTAATCGATCACCTCGCGCAAGGTCTGATCGAGGCCGATGGACGGTCGAAAGCCCGTGAACGCCTCGAGCTTGGAGATATCGGGCACACGGCGGCGCATGTCCTCGTAGCCCGCAGCCCGCTCGCCGTACGCCTCTTCGTCGTCGTAGGGCACGAGCTTGATATCGGAGCGGCTTTCGGTGAGCTCGATGACACGCCGGGCCAGGTCGAGAATACGGATCTCGCCCGGCTGCCCGATGTTGAAGATCTCGCCGGCCGCCGCCGGCGTATCCATTAGCACGAGCAGCGCACGCACGACGTCGTGGACGTTGGTGAAACAGCGCGTCTGCTGACCGTCGCCGTAGACGCGTAGCGGCTCGCTATCGAGCGCCCAGCGCACGAAGCGCGGCACGACCATCCCGTAGTGGCCGCGCTGCCGCGCGCCGACCGTGTTGAACAGACGCACCACGATCACCGGCAGGCCGCGATCGGCGAAATACGCGAGCGCAAACGCCTCGTCGATGGACTTTGCCGCGGCATAGAACCAGCGCGACAGGCGCGCTGAGCCGAGGGTGCGATCGTCGTCCTCGCCGAGCGCGTCCTTGTCGTTCTTGCCGTAGACCTCGGAGGTCGACGCGATCAGCACTCGCCGCTGCAGTCGGTCGCACGCCCGCAGCACGTTCTCGGTGCCGCGAATGTTCGTTTCGAGCGAGGCCAGCGGATGGCGCAGCACATGGGCGACGCCGACGGCCGCGGCCAGGTGATAAACGACGTCGGCTTGCGAGACGAGGCCGTCGACGAGCGACTCGTCGAGCACCGAGCCCTCGACGAGCCGAAACAACAGGCTGTTCGTGACGGTGGTCAGGTTTTCGCGCCGCCCCGTCGACAGATCGTCCAGTACGGCGACCGAATCGCCGCGCGCAATCAGGCGTTCGACGAGGTGCGAGCCGATGAAGCCTGCGCCACCTGTGACCAGGACGCGCGTCAAGACGCCGCCGCCCCGAGGCTCGGCACCGGGCGTCCGCGCTGGGCGAGCTCGCGCAGGTACAGCGAGCGCATGTCTTCGACCAAGCGGCTGGAATCGTAGCGTGGGTACACATGGCGGCGTCCCGCATGGGCAAGCAGCTCTGCCTCGCCAGGGTCGCGCAGTAAACGGACGATGCCCTCGGCCAACGCGCGTGGCTGCGACACCGGCACGGTCAGTCCCGTCTCGCCGTCAAGCACCACCTCGGGTACGCCGCCGACGGCAGTCGAAACGACCGGCCGCGCCGCGGCCAGGGCCTCGATGAGCGAGACCGGCGATCCCTCGTTGCGCGACGTGAGGGCGACCACGTCGAGGTCGGCGTAGATGCGCGGCATGTCGCGCCGCCAGCCCAGGAACCGGACGTGGTCCGTCAAACTCAGCCGCCTGACCAATGCCTCCAATTCGGCGCGCCGCTCACCGTCACCGATGACCAGGAACGACACATCCGGTTGGGCTTGCTGGACCAGTTGGGCTGCCGCGAAGAAATCCTCATGGGCTTTGATGGGCGCCAGGCGAGCGACGATGCCGATCAGCCTGGTGCTGTGGCCGATACCCAACTCGCGGCGGAGATCGCCACGGTGTGTCTCGGCTTCGAGGAATGGCCGCAGCTCGAGCCCGAGCCGGATCGGCTCGAGCTTGGCGGGCGGCGCAATGCCGTAGCTGGCGATCTCAGCGCGCTGGCTGTCGCCGACGGTCACGAGGCGATGCGTGCGCAGCGCGAGCGCACGCTCGATGGTCAAGAACACCTGTGTCTTGCGCCGCCCGAAGTAACTGTGAAAGACGTGCCCGTGATAGGTGTGCACGATGAGCGGCACGCCGCACATCTGCGCCGCGATGCGGCCGACGGTGCCCGCCTTGGCCATGTGCGTGTGCACCACGTCCGGCCGGATCTGTCTGACCAGCTTGACCATGCGTGCGAGCGCGGCGAGGTCGTCGAGCGGACTGATCTCCCGTCCCAGGGCGGCCATGGTGATGGGCGTGACGCCATTGCGCAACGCCAGGTCGGCCATATCGCCTTCGCGTTCGCCCGGCGTGCCCGTCACCAGCGTCGAGGTGAAGCGGACGCCATCGTTGAGATCGCGTGTCAGCAGGATCGCGTGAATGGCAGGTCCCCCAATGTTCAGACGCGTGATGACGCGCAAGATCCGAATCGGGGCGGTTGCTATGTCATTCACCGACAGCCTCGGCCAGTATAGGTTTCATCCAGGTCCGTAGCGCACGACAGCGCGCTGGGCGGCTCCCTGGCGATCGTGGAGATAGGCGTTGTCGGGCGCAAAGCTCAGCGCTTGACCGAACAAGTCAGCTGCCAGACCGAAGGACCGCGCTCGCATCGCGGCCTCGGCTTGCTCGGCGAGCGTACGCGCGCGATGCCCGCCCTCGTCGTCGCGCAGCGTGTTTTCCGCGTATACCCGCATCACTGCGTCTTCGGGCGGTCGACCCCATGTCGCGTACGCCCGCGCCGCCCAGGCGTATGCATCCTGGGCGAATCCGGCGTCGCGATACAGATGTGCGATCTGCAGCGTGTCGAAGGCATCCAGGTTCGGCGTCTCGGCCGCACCGCGCAGCGCTTCGAGCGCTCCGAAATCGTCGTAGCGTGCCGAGCGCGCCCGCGCCAGCTCGCGCAGCACCGCCGCATGGTGCGGCGCCACATCGAGCGCCCGTGTCAGCATGGCTTCTGCATCGGTCAGGGCCGTGGCACGCTCAGGCGCCTGTGCCGGCAGCACCAGCGCGCGATTCAGTTGCAGGCCACCAGCATTCAGGTACACCAGCGCACGGCCGGCCGGCACGGCCGCGAGGACCACGGCAGCTGCCACCGCCAGTGCGCCCAACGCGTACACGGCCATACGGCAGTACCGTGCCAGGGTCGCCTGGGCCGACGGCGCGAGTGACGCCAGGCAGGCGGCGAGTCCGACCAGGACCAGGCCCGTGCCCACGTTGGTGGTAACTCCCTGATCGGTCAGACCATGCGCCTCCAGCCCACCAACCACGCCCAGTCCAGCGATCAGGAAGGCACGTCGACCAGGGACGACGCCGCGCCGGGCGAGGAGCGCCGCGCCGAACGCCAGCAGCGGCACGATCAGCATGCCCAGCGCGCCAAGCGGGCCCTGCTCCAGGTACGCCTGCACGAATGTGTTGTGCGCGTAGAAGATGCGCTCCGGGTCCGGGTTGATCTCGTAGGCCAGTGCGATCTGATTCGCCGTACCCACGCCCAGGCCTACACCGGTCAGCGGGTACTCGACGAGCAGCCGCGCCAGGTCCGTCCAGTAAGCAAGTCGACCGGTGGTCGAGGTGAACTCGAGACCTTTGTCGAGTACGCCCAGCGCGAGCACGGCGGCGCCGAGCGGCGCGATCAGCAGCAGCAATAGCGCGTACCGGCGTGGCCAGGCGTAAAGGCCGATGGCGCACATGCCGGCGGCCAGGCCGATGAGCCCGCCACGCGTGCCTGCGCCGACCAGCCACAACGTCGCCACCAGCACCAGCGCCAATAGCGCCAGGCGCAGCGCAGGGCCGGTGCGCTCGAGCAGCACCGCGCCCGCCGAGAAGATCGCGACCAGGCACAGGTCGGCCAAACCGTTATAGCCGACGATAAAGCGGGTATTGGCGATGTCGACAGAGTCGGTCACCCGCACCACGCCGAATATCGGCCGGGAGACTGCCGTCAATGCGGTGCCGACGGTGCCACGGAAAACCCCGCCAGTACAGCCAGCATTGCAGCCGACACGAGGCCGATCAGGCGCTCCCATGCCACCCGGCTGTCCAGCGTTCCGAGCAACCCGACCAGCGCGCCAACCAGCAGCAGGAGGCCGGGCAGCAGTAGCATGCCCATGACGGCTGAGTCAGAGGTTCGGGCACGGGCCACGGCAGACGATCGCGTGAGCGGGAGCGTGGCGCTGCTCACGCTGCTCTCAGCGCGTCGGCGCGAGCGCGAAGCCGTGATTTCGAATCACATAGAACACCGGGTGGCCGAAGCGATCGCGCTTCATGTACGCCGCTTCGAGATTCGGCCGCGTCGATAACGACTCGAAAGTCTGACGCCACTGGCGCGCATTGTCGCCACCCGGATCCATCCAGTTCACGTTGAAGTCGATCAGGTACGCGGCGCCGCGCGGACCGAGCCGATCGAGCATCCACTGCCGCTTCTGCTCTTCGGTGCGTGGCTGCGAGTTCGAGTCGATCAGGTTGTCCATGCCGTCCACGCCCAGGTCGGCATACCAGGCGATGTGGCGCAGGATGCCCGGCCCGACGATCACGGTGTCCGTTGGCAGGATGTTCGCCTTCAGCCAGCTTTCGGCTTCGACCATGGTCTCGACGCGCAGTCCCTGGGGCGTCTCCGGGTCGGCGCCGCGATCGGCAACCCGACCGAGCAGCGGCTGGGTCGACAGGCGCTCGCGCAGTAGCGGCGACCAGAACACGATCACCAGCGCACTGCCGACAACGGCAAAGATGGCTCGGCCCGAGCGGAGCGGCACGAGCAGCGCGGGGGCTCCCGCTGCCGCCCACAAACCACCACCCGCCAGCACCGCGTAGAGCGGCACGATCGGCATGAACAATCGAAAGTCGAAGCCGGCCCGACTGACCGTCGGCGTCGCGACGATGATCAGTCGCTCGGCCAACACCGCCAGAACCACGACGCCGAGCAGCGCCAGAGCCCAGCCGCTGCGCCGAGCGTTTCGCAGGTGCAGCTCGACCGAGCCGATCAGCACCAGCAGCCCGCCCGCGGCGACCAGGATCCACACGTCGGACTGATTGAGCAAAGCAATATCGCGCGCCGGAACGGAAATGCCAATCACCCACGCGAGTGCCGCTGCGACCCAGCCCAGCAGCCACGGATTGAGTCGTGGTCGGGCAGTGATCAGACCGATCGCGCTGTGCAACACGACCCAGCTGAAGCCCACGAGCGTGGCCCACAGAAAGCCCGAGCCAAGGTCGCGCGGACCAATCGCCTGCGTCAGCTGCGTCGAGTAGGCCGGCGCGCGCGGGATGGCTTCGCGGACGCTACTCAGAATCAGTGGCCCCGCGCCGAAGGTCTTCTGCAGCAGCGGCGTGCTGGCCAGCACCCGTGGCGCGACGAGCAGCAGCACGACGAGGCCGGCCACCAGGAGCAGCAGCATGCCACCCGCGAGCAGCGCGTACGTGCGCCCCGAATGCGTCAGCCGACGGCAGAGCGGGATTACGGCCAGGCCCAGGAATGGCGCGAACGTCACCGCGGCGCTTTCTTTGGTCAGTACCAGGCCGCCCAAACCGACCAGCGCGAGCAGCGCGTTGAGCAGCGTCGGGCGGCGCACGAACGACACAAGTGCCGACAGGTACACGAGCACCAGCAGCGTCGCCTGGCTATCGGTCCAGAACCGCCAGGCGAGCTCCTGGAACTGGGGCACGGCCATAAGCAGGAGCGCGCTGGCGACCGCGGCCGCGCGTGGGAGGCCAAGCTGTCGGGCGAGCACAAAGGTCATCGGAATGCACAGCGCGTTCAGCAGCGCCTGCACCGTCCGGCCGATCGTCAGTGGATCCCAGGGCAGGATCAACGACAGCGCCGCGGACTCCACGGCGACCGAACGGCCTTCGACGCCAAGATTCGCAAGCGCTACGGCCTGGCCGCTACTCCAGGCACGCGCCAGATCGCGCGCGTGCACCGCGTACAGGTATTCGTCGGAGGTGGGCTCGCCCAGCAGGCTATTGGTCGTGTAGATGCGGCTCAGCACGGCCAGCAGCGCCAGGCCGAGGACGATCCACAGGTAGCCGTGGGTAAAGCGTCGCACGTTCGTTTCGGCGCTCGCTGTGTGCGCACCAAGCTCGGTCCGCGCGGGCAACCTCAGGGTGCCCGAGTCCGTCGCCGTGACCGCCGCAGGCCATGGCGTGCGATTGGCCGGGATGGCCATTAGCGATTCGGCGCGATATCGGGATCGCGCAGCCTGGGCGGCGCCACCGAATCGAGGATCGGCGCGCCCGCGAAGTGCATCTCCACGAAGGTGGTCGCCGCGAAGGCGGGTATGCCCAGGATGTCGCACTTCTCGCGGACCTGTTCGGTCAAGGCCGCGTGCGCGGGCGCGAGCGCGAGCACGACCAGGTCGACGTCCAGCTCGGCCGTCACGCGGGCGACGTCGTCGGTCGTACCGAGCACGCGCACGCCGTGCATGGTGCGATTGCGATTCGCCGTATCCGGATCCAGAAAGCCAACCGGACGATAGGTGGCCGGCCGCGAGCGAATGAGTGACCGCAGCACCAGCTCGCCGAGATCGCCTGCGCCGACGATGAGCACGCGTGGCAGCCACTTGCTCTGTAGCCGGACGAAGGTGTCGTTGAGGGCCACGAAGGACACTCGTGAGCCGATCAGCAGGAACGTGAACAGCAGGAAGTCGATGATCAGTACCGAACGCGGAATGATCAGCCCGTCGCGCACCAGCAGCGGCAGTCCGATCAGCAGCACCAGACTACTCAGCACCGACACCCGACTTAGCGTGAGCAAGTCGCTCACGCCGATATAGCGCCACATGCCGCGATAGGCCTGGAACAGCAGCAGCATCGACATCTTGACCGCGAGCACGAATGGCAGCGACGCCGACAGCAGCGCGGGCAGTGTGGCAAACGGATCCGGCCCCGGCGCGGCGGGGTTCGGCAAGCCGTAGTGCAGGATGAACGCGCACAAATACGCGATGCACACCAGCACGAAGTCCAACGCGGCCTCGCCCAGCTCGCGTTTGAACATGATCATGCCGTTGACGACCGGGTGCCCGCTGAGCGCCGCCGAGCGCTCCGCGAACTGCACGGGTCCAATGAGACGAACTTGTGCCAGGTAGGCGCCGAACAGCACCGCGCTGGCCAGCAATGCGCCCGCCGCCGCCAGACTGACCCATACGCCAACGGCACGCGCGATCAAGCCCAGGCTGCCAAAGCTCACCGCGAGCGCGTACAGCACGAGCACGGCTTGCCGCTCGGACAGGCCGACGGCGACCAGGCGATGGCTCAGGTGATCGCGTCCGCCCTGTGACAAGGGTCGCCCCTCGAGGGTGCGCACCACGGTGACCAACGTCGTATCGAAGATGGGCAGACCCATCATCGCGACCGGCACCAGCAGCACGAAGAAGATGTCCGAAGCCATCTCGCGCGTGCCGATCAGCGCAATGCCGCTGAGCGAGAAGCCCAGGAACATGCTCCCCGAGTCGCCCATGAAGATGCGCGCCGGGTTGAAGTTGTAAATCAGAAAACCGATCGCACTGCCCGCCACGGCCAGCGCCAGCAGGGCAATGCCGATGTTTCCGTTTGAGACGCTGAAGCCGAACAGAAACGCCGCGGCGATCGCCGCCGTGCCCGCCGACAGGCCGTCCATGTTGTCCAGCAGGTTGAACGCGTTGGTGATCCCGACGACCCACAGAATCGTCAATGGAATGGCGATCGGCGCCAGATCGGGCGTGCCGATCTGGACACCCGACCAGATCAGCGAGCACGCCGCGACGATCTGGACGATGAGCTTGGCGTGTGGTCGCAGGTGCCGCACATCGTCGATCAGGCCAGTGACAAAGAGCAGCCCACCGCCAGCCAATAGTCCGAGCAAGCGTGTATCGGTACGCACGAAGACCAGGATTGCGATGGTGCTCGCAATGTAGATAGCAACGCCGCCCAAGAGCGGCGTTGGCTTCTGATGCCAGCGATCCTGTCGTGGTTTGGCGACGATGCCGGATGCGCGAGCCCAACGCCCAACAAGCGGTGTCAATACGACAGAGATGCCAAGTGCGAGACCAAAACAGGTGATGAATAGGACCTGGTCTTGGGCGATCTGAAACGGCACTTCGACGTCGCTCGTTGCGTTCGATGCTAGGCTGTCAAGTCGCACCGGTCAAATGTGGCTGGCTTCGACATGTCAAGTGACTAACGTTTCAGGGGCCGGTTTCGCCACGCTGGGGTCCGCGCGTAACAGCGCCGCGAGTGGTTCGTCTTGACGATGTGCGAGACGCCTTGGAAGAATCGCCCTCGGTTGTTGTATACGCGCCACGGCATCAGAACGAAGGAGGGCACTCGTCGGTGAACGACGTGCCCCTCGAACGAAAGCTGCGGGCGCGTACGGCGCGCGTGGCGATTGTTGGTCTCGGCTATGCCGGGCTGCCCATGGCCGTCGAGATCGCCAGCGCGGGCTTTGCCGTCGTTGGCTTCGACGTCGACGAGCACAAAGTCAAAACGATTGCGCGCGGCCAGAGCCCGGTCTCCAACGTGGTCGACGAGGAGGTCGAGCCGCTGGTCACCTCGGGTCGCTTCGCCGCGACCACGGATGCGCGCGTGCTGGACACCGCCGACGTGGCCATCATTTGTGTCCCCACACCGCTCACGCCAGGTGGCGGCCCAGACCTGCGCTTCGTCCACGCCGCGGGTTCAACAATTGCCGAGCACGTCCACTCGGAGATGCTCGTCGTGCTGCAGAGCACGTGCGGTCCGGGTACGACCAGCAAACTGCTGGCGCCGTTGCTCGAGCACGGCAGCGGGCTACGCGCCGGCGAGGATTTCTTCGTCGTCTTCGCCCCCGAGCGCATCGATCCGGGCAATCAGCGCTTCACGGTCAAGAACACGCCGAAGCTGGTCGGCGGAGTCAACCCTGAGTCGACGCGCCTGGCGTGCGTGCTGTACGAGACGTGCATCGACGAGGTCGTGCCGGTCAGCTCGCCCGAGATCGCCGAGTTGGCCAAGCTCGTTGAGAACACGTTCCGCTTCATCAACATCAGCTTCATCAACGAGATGGCGCTGCTGTGCGATCGGTTGGGTGTGAACGTGTGGGAAGTGATCGAAGCGGCCAAGACCAAGCCGTTCGCGTTCATGCCACACTACCCGAGCCCCGGCGTGGGCGGTCACTGCATCCCCGTCGTGCCGCAGTATCTGGACGCGGCGGCCCAGGACGTGGGCCTGCAGAGTGAGCTCATACCGGCCGCGTACCGCATCAACAATGCGATGCCGCGGCTGATCGTCGATAAGCTGGCCGATGCGCTCGGCGGCTCACTCGTTGGTGCCAGCGTGTTGCTGGTCGGCGTCACCTACAAGCCTGATATCGCCGACGTGCGCGAGTCGGCGGCTCTCCGCGTGCTAGAGGAGGCGCTGAGCCGCGGCGCGAGCGTGAGCTACCACGACCCTGTCATGCCGTCCGTGGCTGTGGGCGGTTCGTTGTTCGAGTCCGTCGTGTTGGACCCGCGCACGGTTGCCAGTGCCGATGCCGTGGTCCTCCTGACGCCACACACGACCATCGACTATGACCGAGTCGTGCGCAGCGCCCGCCTGGTGATCGACACTCACTCAGGCCTGCACCCGCGCGAAGCCCCCAACGTGGTCAACGTCTGGGTGCCAGGCATCTCCTCGCCTGCCCTGGCCGTCTCCTAGCCGCTCTCGTTTTTGAAAAACTCCGGGCCTGGACTCGACCCGAGATATGGAGTTGGGGACGGGCGTCGTGCTGGGCTGCACTACCTGGTGCTGAAGGAGGCCTACGCGGACGGGCGGCCGAACAAGCAGGCATGCAGCGCTACCTGCTCAGCAAGGGCACATTCCATCGAGCGCGCCGCAGCGCAATCGACGCCATCGCGGCCGATCTGGCCCAGCGCACCGCGTATCAACGGGCGGCGGACTCCAGCCCGTCGACGACCAGCTTGAGCACCCGTTCGACGGTGTGGCGCTCGACCACGGTCTGACGGCCGGCGGCGCCCAGGCGCTGGCGCAGCTCGGTGTCAGCAATGAGCCAGCTCAGCGCGGCATGCCATTCGTCGGCCGAGCCGGCGAGGAGGCCGTTCTGCCCGTGTTCGATCATCTGTGCCGTCGCGCCAACGCGCGCGCTGACCGTGGGCACGCCCAGCGCCAGAAATTGCAGCAATTTGAAGGGAAACTTGGCTTGCTCGAACGGCGAGTCGTCGAGCGGCACCAGGCCGAGGTCGAAGGTGGCCAGCAGCCTCAGATTGTCCTCAGTACGCCACGGCCGCGCATCGAGCGGTACGCGGGGCAGGTCGACCTCGGCGTAGCCGCCGGACACGACGCGCACCAGGATCGAGTGCTCGCGGGCAAGGCGCTGCAGCGCGGGCGCCAGGCCATTCAGGTAGCGCACGCCGCCGGCGGTGCCGGCCCAGCCGAGCACGATCGGTGCGCCCGTGGCCTGGCGGGCGCGCGCGAAGGCGTCGTACATGGCCAGATCGACTGCCATCGGCACGACCGTGACGCGTGGGTTGAGCGCGCGCGCCCAGGCCGCGATCGGCTCGGTCGCCACACTGACCCAGCGTGCGTGGCGGACCACTTCGGCGACTTTGTCGAAGCGGCGCAGCTTCTGGAACGGCGTGTCGGGCGTGAACGATGGTCTCAGGTAGGTCGCGTCGTCAGTGTCGTAGACCAGGTGCCCGTTACGCCGTCGCAACGCGCGCTCGAGCAGCGGCGGGCCAAACGGGAAGAGATCGCGCTGGATGACGACGACGTCGAAGCGCTCGGCACGTCGAACATCGAGGGTTCGGCAGGCGAGGAACAGGCTATAGAACGCGAGCTTGGCCGACCAGCCGCGGCCGCCGCGGCCACGTTCAATGAGGCGCTCGTACACCGCGCGTGGAACGGGACGACTCGCAACAGCCTCGATACCGTGCCGGCGCAGCAGCGGGAAAAACTGCAGCGCGCGGTGGTAGCTGCTGGCGTTGGTATCGCCGTCCAGCAGGTAGAACAGCGCCCTCATCGCGGGCGCGCAGTGGCCTGGTACAGCCGCCAGGTCTGCTCGGCCGTCGTGCGCCAGTCGAATCGGGCGGCCTGCTTAAGGCCACGCCTGCGCAGCTCGCCAGGATCGTGCACCGCTGCCTGGAGCGCATCAGCGAGCGCACTCGTATCGACTGGATCGACCAGTAGCGCGGCATCGCCGAGCACTTCGGGCAGGGCGCCCGCCGTCGACGCCACGACCGGCGTGCCACACGCCATCGCCTCCAGCGGCGGTATGCCGAAGCCCTCGTACAACGACGGGTAGGCGAACACGCGCGCCGCGGAGTACAGCTCAGGCAGCCCCTCGTCGTCTACATAGCCAGTGAAACGGGCCCATTCCCAGCCGCGCTCGGCGGCGATGCGCGCAGTGGGATCTCGACCCCAGATGTCGCGGCCGACGAAGAGCAAGCCCATCCCCAGCCGCGACGCGGCCTCGAGCAGGCGCGGCCCGTTGCGCCAGGGCATCAGCGAGCCCAGGCAGAGGATGAACGGGTGAGGTACGCCGTACCTGCGCGCGACGGCTTCGGCGTCGACCTCGGCCGGGGCGAAGCGCGCGTGGTCGATGCCGTTGTAGATGACATGGACCTTCTCCGGCGGCACGCGATAGCGCTCAACGAGGTCGCCTTTGGTGCATTCGGAAACCGCGATGACGCTCGAGGCGGCGCGTACAGCGAGCCGCTGCGCGAAGCGCAGTTGGGCGGCGGCGCGCTGTGATGGGAACCAGGCCGGCTCGACCGCCGCGAACAGGTCATGCATCGTCACGAGCTGCCGGCACGGCGCCAGCAGTGGCAGTGTGCTCGTGGGCGAGTGAAAGACGTCGACACGATCGCGCAGCAGCGCCAGCGGCAGCGCCAGGTGCTTCCACACGATGGGCGGAGCAGTCAGGCGTTTCAGCGGCACTTCGTCAGGTGGGCGGACAGCCGCGTCGACGAACGTGTCGGCGTACACGATGAGCGCGCCGTCGGTTCGGTCGGCCAGCAGCCGCGCCAGGTGGACCGCGTTGTTGACGACGCCTGTCCGCTGGCGCAGCAGGTCGCGCCCGTCAAAGCCGACGCGCAGCACGGACTTCGTCGAAGATGGCGGCGAGGTGGCCGGCCAGGACGCGCCGGTCGAAGGCTGCGATGGCCCGCGGCTCGGCCCGCCTGGGACGCCCGGCCCGATGCGACGCGAACGCCTGGCGGAGCCTGCAGCCAATCTCGTCCACGTCATCGGCTCGGGCGAGCCAGCCAGCGCCGGTTTGGGCCATCACATCCGCAGTTGAGGACGCGCTGGATGAAGCGATGGCCAGGATCGGCTGCCCGGCGGCCAGATATTCGAAGAGCTTCCCGGGCACGGTCGCCTCGGCGCCGACGGTCGTGTTGGCGATCAGCAGCATCAGGTTGGCCGCGCGCAGCACCCGCACTGTCGAGGCGTGGTCGACCTGGCCGCGATACGTGATGCGGTCGCAGAGGCCAGACTGCCGCAGCTCAGACTGGGCCGCGCCGTCGAGCGTGCCGAGCAGTGTCAACCGGAACGCAGCCGCGAATTCGGGATCGGTCTCGACGAGACGCGCGGCGGCGCGCAGGAAGCTGGCGAGGCTGCGGCCGTAGTACAGCGCGCCCGCATGGACGACTTCGAAAGCATCGTCGTCGCGCTCGGTGGGCCCGGATGCGAAGTGGGCGGGGTCGAATCCATTGGCGACCACGCTAAAGTGTGTGGCCGGCAAGTCGGCGTACTGGCGTCGGAAGGCCGTAGCCATGCGTTCGGTGACGAGGACGACCCGGCTCGCGGAGCGGATAACGGCAGCCTCCAGGCGCTGCTCCAGGGCGCCACGCCATTCGGGGTAGTCAGGAAAGATGGCGCGGTTCCATTCGTACCAGCCGTCACGCAGTTCGGCGACCCACGGCCGGCCCGTGAGGCGCTGGATCGTCAACGCCACCACGTGGCTGCTAAACGGGCCGCTGCTCGAGTAGAGCACGTCGAACTGCTGGCGTAGGCCGCCCGCGACCGCGAACGGTACCCAGCCGAGGTGCGCATCGGGAAAGCGCTTGAGATGGCCCAGGTGGCGGCGCATGGCCGACGGCTTGCGCGGTGCCGGCGTGGCAGTCGCAGCGCCCGGCATGTGAGCCGCGGGGCGTGACTCCAAAGATGGCGTACGGACAACGCGTAGACCGCCCGGCACCTCGGCCAGCAACCCGTCGTCGCGATTGGCCGCCCACGGCATGTCCACCGTCAGGACCGTCGGCCGCCAGACGTACATCGGCAAGTAGCGCGCGAACGCCAGCGCGCGGACCGAGCCAGAGCCGCTGGCCGGCGGAAAGCCATGCGCGATCAGCAGCACGCGCGGCGAGGCGGCGACCACCTGGGCTGTTGTCCTAGTGGACGAGCTGGTAGACCCCGAGCAGGCGGCGAATGCCGTCCTCGATGCCGACTTCGGGCTGCCAGCCCAGCAGCGTTCGGGCCCGCTCGATGCCGGCGCGTTTGAAGCGCTCGTCAAATCCGCGCGGTTCGACATGTACGACCGGACCGCCGACCAGCTCGGCGATGCGATTCACACTCGTTTCCCGCCCGGAGCCGACGTTGATCACTTCGCCGTGGCCAACGCTCGCGCTCTCGCCGGCCAGGGCATTGACGCGTGCCACGTCGCCAACCCAGGTGAAGTCGCGCGTCTGCTCGCCATCGCCGTGCACGGTTAGCGGCTGGCCGTTCTGGCGCTGTTCCATGAAGATGCCGATCACCAGCTTGTATGCGCCTTCCATGACCTGCCGCGGACCATACACATTGAAGTAGCGCAAAACCACGGTCTCCAGGTTGAACATGCGCTGGAAGTTCTGTGCGTACAGCTCGCCCATGTATTTCTGGCACGCGTATGGGTTGAGCGGGTTCGGCACCATGTCCTCGGTCAGCGGCAGTACGGGCTGATCGCCATAAACCGACGATGACGACGAGTACACGACCCGCCGCACCCCGGCATCGACGGCCGCTTTGAGCACGCGCAGCGTGCCCGTGACATTGGTCGCGTGGGTCCCCAGCGGATCTTCGATCGAGCGCGCGATGCGCGGCAGCGCCACCATGTGGAACACGACTTCGCGGCCGTGCAGCGCGCTTGCGAGCGACTCCGAATCGACCGCGACGTCGATCTCGGCCAGCGACGCGGCCGGATTGAGATTCTTTCGATCGCCCGTGGCGAGGTTATCGACGACGAGGACGTCGTGCTCGCGCTCGACGAGCAGGTCGACCAGGTTGGAGCCGATGAAGCCGGCGCCGCCGGTGACCGCCACTTTCATGCGTAACCCTCCTCGAGGCTGGCGGGCGCGCGCCGCCGATGCAGCATAGCCGAACGAAACAGGGCCACCGTCTGGTCGGCCACAACGGGCCAGGCGAACCGAGCAGTGACACGTTGCCTGCCGCGATCGGTCAAGCTCGCGCGCAAGGCGCTGTCGGTGAGGACGCGGTCGATGGCAGCGGCCAACGCGGCCGGATCGCGCTCGGGGACGACCAGGCCGGCGTCGCCGATGACCTCGGGGATGGCGCCAGAGCTGGAGCCGACGACCGGTACGCCGGCGGCCATGGCCTCGACGAGCACGCGGCCGAACTGCTCACGGTGCAGCGGCAGGATCGTCACCGACGGCAGAACCAGCACGTCGATTGCCTTCAGGAACGCCGGCACGTCCTCATACGGCAGCGCCGGCAGCACATGGGCGGGCGTGCCGACCAGGCGCGGCCGCTCGGGACCGTCGCCCGCGATCACCAGCGCAGCCGTGGACTGCAACAGCCGGAAGGCCGCCAGCAACACATCGAGACCCTTGACCGGCTCCAGACGACCGACGAAGCCCACTCTGGGCCTGGGAATGTCCGGCCGCGGCATCGGGTCGGCCGCACTGAAGCGCTCGACGTCCACGCCGAGCGGAATGACCTGGGCTGGGCCGCGTAGGCCGCGGGCGCGCAGGATCGGTGGAACGTCGGCGTTGGGCGCATGGGCGCCGTCGGCGCGACGCAGCACGAGGCGTTCGACCCAGCGATATGGTGGCCGCCACGTGCGCGCGACGTTGACGGCCGAGTACAGCACCAGCGCCGCATTCGGCGCGAGCACCTCGCGCGCCACCAGGGTTTGCAGCGCGACCAGACTGAACGGCTCCTCGAACAGGTCGATCACATCTGGTCGGGCGCGCATGGCGTCGACGAGTCCGGTCAGGTAGACGTGGCGGGTGCCGTTGCCCGTGCCCAGCGTGCGTCCGACGCGCCAGGGCACATTGTGCGGCACGTCAATGCGGCGGCCTTCTTCGTGCCACCACGGCGGCGTCAGCAGCGTGACGTCCGCACCGTGCGCACGCAGCGCGTCGACCCGGCGACGGTTCGATGCCGCGACCGCGTTGTGCGCGATCGTCAGGACCTTCATAGATCGAACGCCTGCAGCCACAGCTCGGTGCTGAGTGCCCGCCACAGCTGCCACGACCAGTCGGCCTGGCCGCTGACGTGGGCGGCGATCGTCGGCTCGAGCGCGCGGTCGGGAAACATGGCCCCGCTACGGCGCAGCGGATCGCGCAGCAAGCTCAGCGCGGGAGCACCGCGCGCGTCGCGCAGCCAGTTTCCAACGGGCGTTGGAAAACCCTTCTTGTCGCGACGCCAGACCACGTCCTTCGGCAGCAGGCCCGCGAGAGCAGTTCGCATGGCGTATTTCGACCAACCGTTGTGCAGCTTGGCGACGTCGGGCAAGGCAAAGGCGAGCTCGACCAGGCGATGGTCAAGAAACGGCACGCGCGACTCGATCGAGTGGGCCATGCTCAGTCGATCCTCGTAGCGCAGCAGCGCGGGCAGGCGTGTCTTGGTGAGCTCCCAATAGAGGACGTTCGTGAGCCAGCCGTCGAACACACGCGGCCAGGTGCGCCACTCGTTGTGCGAGACATCAGCCAGCGGCCTTAGATCGGGCGCGAGCATTGCCGCGTCGGGCGTGGTCGCGACGGTGGGCGCAACCGGCGCGCGTAGACGCATCGCGACTGCCGACCGGCTGGCGGCGCGCGCTCGGGTCCAGCCATGGAGCCGACCGATGGCGGCTACCTCGAGTGGAAATCGGGCGGGCGCCGAGCCAAGCAGCCCGTACAGGTGCTGCGGTGCGTAGTTCATGTAGCCGGCGAAGACTTCATCGCCACCCTGACCGTCGAGAACGACTTTGACGCCGGACTCGCGGGCGAGGTCCATGACGTGCCACTGCGGGTAGACGCCCAGCGCGAGGGATGGCTCGTCGAGGTACCACACGATCTGCTTCAGCGTGTCGAGCAGATCCGCGGGCTGGACGAGCCGTTCGAATGGCTCAGCCTTGAAGCGATCCACGATGGCGTGGGCATGGATGCGCTCGTCGAACTCGGGGCCGTCGTCAAAGTAGACGGTGAAGGTCTTGACCCTCGGGACGTGCTGCGAGGCGAGGCCGACGATGGCGCTCGAATCCAGACCGCCGCTCAGGCATACGCCGAGTGGGACGTCGCTGCGCAGGTGCACCCGGACCGCTTCGTCGAGCGTTTGCCGGACCAGGGCCGCCGGATCGCGCGCAGCGCCATTGAGGCCGCCCCGAATCACCGCCGCCCTGGCAGGCAAATCCCAGTAGCTGGTGGCCCGGACACCATCGGGCGTGATGCGGAGGGTCGTGCCGGCAGGAAAGCGCCGGATGCCCTGGAAGAAGGTGTCATCGAAGACCAGCCGCTGGGCGGTCTGGTGGATATAGAGCGGCTTGATCCCGAGCCGATCGCGCGACAGCACCAGTGAGCCGTCGGCCGCGTCGTACAACCCAAACGCCCACATGCCGACGAGGCGCTCGAGGCACGCGGCGCCCCATTCGAGGTAGGCGCGCAGCAGGACCTCGGTGTCGCCGTCAGACCGAAAGACGTGGCCGCGCGCGCGCAGCTCGTCCCGGACCTCGACGTAGTTGTAGATCTCGCCGTTCTGGGTCAGTGCGACCCGCCCGCGCTCGTCGCGCATCGGCATGTGCCCCAGTGGACTCAAGTCGAGGATGCTCAGGCGCTGATTGGCGAGCGCGCAGCGCCCGAACGTCTCGAGGCCGCTGTCGTCCGGGCCACGATGGCGTTGGACCGCGGCCATGGCTTCTAGCGCGGCCAGGTCAGCTGGCGGAACCGCGGGCTGGTCGAAGCGATAGATTCCGGCGATGCCGCACATGGGCTCAGCTGTTCTGCACGACTGAACGAACCGTGTGACTCGGTGTGCCAGGCGGCGCGAGCGCAAGCAGCGTCGTAAGCCGCAGCGGAAGCGGCGCGCGCACAGCGTACACGAGGACTGTCGCTGGGTCGCGCTGGCCGTACGCGCGCGAGATCCAGCCTTGCTCCTGGCGCAGCGCCATCCCCCGCGGCGGCACTAGCAGCAGATCACCCCGCGGCGCTGTCAGCCTGACCGTGCCACCTTCGAACTCTGGCACCACCGCTGGATGGAAGAACAACTCGACCAGGTGCTCGCCGGCGCCTTCGACGACGTCTTCGATGTCCCAGCTGGGGCCATGTTTGTCGAACACGATGCGTCGGCGGTGCATGACTGGATGAGGGAGGCGGCGATAGCCATCGTGTTCGGCCTCGAGGACGTCGACAGCCGGCGTGGACGTCCACTCGAGCACGCGCGGACGGGCGTCATTGGCGATCTGCCACAGCCAGCGCTGACCGCCGAGTCGCGAGGTCTCCTCGCCATCGACGCGCAGCGCGTTGTGCGCCGCGGTCGAGCGCATCGCCTGGCGCGCCGTCGGATCGGCAGTATAGGTGTAGGTGCCCGAGTCGACCAGCAGCGGCGCGCCCGCGGCCCACAGATCGAACGACAGTACGTCGTTGTGGCCGTGGCCGCCGATGCCGCGCATGCCGACTTCGCCCGCGTCGACGACCATGACCGCATCGTCACTGCGCATGACGTAGAAGCCGCCTTGGCGGAACGCTGCCGATTTTGGGCTGCCAGGCCCGCGCGACGGGCTCAGCACCGACGGGCCAATCAACCACACCGCCGATTCGACCGCGTCGCCGGCCGCGTCGAGCCACTGCGGCCGGCTAAACATGGCGCGGCCGATGGCGAGGTGGCGACGGTGCGAGCCAGGCGGCTCGTCGTCGATACCCGCCAGACGACCATCGTCGTTGTCGCCAATCTGTGGAAAGGTGCCGTCCGGCCGCGTGTACGCGTACGTGAATTCGAACATCCGCTGCAGACGGTCGATCACATGTAGTGGCACCGCGATGCGATTGCGCTGGCACAGCAGCACGCAGCTGTACCAGAACTCCAGGACCAGGCCCTGGTAGCCGATGCCCTGTTCGAAATCGACGCCGTCGGCAAAGACCTGGCGTTCGATCTCGCCCCAGACGATCTCTTCACCTTTGCGCCGCCACGCCCCGGCCTCCGCAAGATCAGGCAGAAGTACGCCGAGGAACAGCAGGCCCGCTCCGTTCGAAAGGTAGTGGTTGCCATTGTTGTCGGAGTACTCGAGGTTGTCGGCGATGTGCCGACCGTGCTGCAGGAGCGCCTTGAGGAAGCGCGCCTTCAGGGGCGGCGCGAATTCGGGCGCGTCCGCGAAGAGTGCCGCGGCCCACAGCCAGTTCACGGCGCGCACCGCCACCTCCATGGCGCGACCCCAGTTGACGCCGTACGGCCATGGATTGTCGTCGAGCCATGCCGTCAGTTGGGCGACGAACTCGGCGGCGTAGCGCGGATCCCGATCGAGGGAGTAGGCGCGGCCGAGAGCGACCCAGTGATGGCAGCGACTCAACTCCCACGGCATCTTGACATCGCACGGCTCGCCCAGGCGTAAGTAATCCTGAGCGTCGGCCAGCACGTCCGGCGGCCAGCCAATGCCGACTTTGAAATCGGTGTGCCAGTCGATGCGCCCGCCGAGGCTTGTCGGGCCGGAGCCCAGCAGGTCGACGACATGGTTGAGCGCTTGCTCGGCCGCCGCGCGGGTGCGTTCCGCGTGTCCCGGATAGGCTGCCGCCAGAGCGTGCGCGCGGCGCTGTGCTTCCGCTGGGTCGACGAAGAACCTTTTCATGAACGCGTCGAAGGCCTGCTCGGGACTGACGCTGCCCAGCGCCTGCTGGAGTGCCAGGTCGGAAAGCTCGCCACGCGTGCGCTGGATCTGCCAACGGCGGGCACGCTGACGGGCAGTGCGGAGGGCGAAGCGGCCAATTATGCCGGGCACACGGCGCGGCGGCGTGTGGCGCAAACGAACAAGGGCGTCCGACACTGTCATTCCGAGCGAAGCCGAGGAATCTCGCCTGTCCGATGTTCGCAGGGAAGCGAGCTTCAGAATGGCGAGATCCCTCGCAGGCTCGGGATGACCGCTGCGATCCAGCGCGGCTAGCAAGCGCTCGGCGTTCTGGCGCCAGGTGTGCTGTGCGACGGCCTGTTCGCGGGCCGCGCCGCCCAGCCGGGCGCGCACGCGCGCGTCGTCGACCAGACGCACGATGGCCGCGCACAGGGCGTCGGGATCGTCGGGCGCCACCAGCGCAGCGGTGACATCGTCCTCGAGCACCTCGCCGATCTGACCCACCGCGCTGGCCACGATGGCTCGGCCGGCGGCCATGTACTCGTACAGCTTGGTGGGCGAGCCGAAGAACTCACCGCCGTCGACCTGTTTGCCGTGCGGCGAGACGAGAATGTCCGCCGCGGCAAGGTACTCAGGGACCTTAGCGTGTGGCACCAGCCCCGGCAGCATTATGCGCGGGTCCAGGTTCTCAACGAGGTGGCGCAGTGGGCCATCGCCCAGCAGCACACAGCGCACATCTGGTCGCGCCGCCAGCACCCTGGGCAGCGTGGCCGCGAGCGTTGGGATGCCGTGCCACACGCCGAACGTGCCGCTGAAACACACGACAACTGACGAGTCCAGACCGAGTCGGGCGCGCACGGCGGCGCCGTCATCGCCAGGCTCAAAGCGCGTCGGGTCGACGCCGTTCGGATTGACCAGCACCTTGGTCGGATCGACACCCTGGACGATGAGCTGCTCGCGCAGCGGCCGTGACACGACAATCACCTGATCCGCGGCACGCAGGTTGACCTGCTCGACCATGCGGGCAATGGTCAGCAGGCGCACGCCGCCCCAGTGGCGGCCCTTCCATACTTCGGAGCTGTTGAACTCGAGGACGAACGGCACACGCCACCATCTCGACAGCACGGCGCCGACGACGTTGAACGCGGTGTGGCGCTGGTAGATGGCGTCCGGTCGGTGGCGGCGCAGGGCATCCCGCAGAAAGGTGAAGTTGTAGGCAAGCTCTTCGGCCTCACGGAGCAGGCCGTCGAACCAGGTCGTGGGCGGCACGATCGTGTGGTGCATATCGACGCCAGTCAGACGGTCCGACGAGAGCACGTCCAGGTCGATGCCAGCCTGGCGCAGGCCGTCGATGACCCCAGCCGTGTGGGCGACGGAGCCGCCGCCTTGCAGCCCGAGCCAGAACTGCGTCCGCAGATAGAGCAGCCGCCGCGGGCGCATGTGCGGCCGCTGCCTGGGTCGCAGCGCAAGGCGCAACACAGTCAGGAGCGGATACGCCAGCAGCAGCGCGAGCCCGCACGCGGTGAGGTGGCGGATGATGGGCATGGCGTTGTGGTGCAGGTGCCGCGTGACCGAGAACGGTTCGATCCGGCCGAGGAGGTCCAACCGCGAGCGCGTGTGGGCGGGCACAAGCCCCAACACCAGGCTGGTCAACGCCAATCGAGACTGAGCAAGATCAGGCGCGACGAGGACCGCGTGCGCGTAGCGGCGCGTCAGCACCTGTGGCAGCGCGCGCGGTAGTGCGTGCCGGTCGAACCAATCGATAGGTTCTTCGGCGAACCGCGCGCGCACCGCGTTCTCGACTTCCGTGCGCGGCGTTTCGCCGAGCGGGATAACGATCAGCGGCCGCAAGCTACGAGCCCGCGGTAGACCTCGACCGTTGCCTGGACGGCCGCGTGCCAGGTGAAATCGTTCGCGACTTTGTGGCGGGCCGCCTCGCCTATGGCGGCCCGCACTTGCGCATCGGCCAGCAGCGCGGCCAAGCGCTGGGCAAGTGGCTCGACCGCGCCCGGCTCGACCAGGTACCCGGTGCGACCGTCCTCGATGCTGCCCAGCAGTCCGCCCACGGCCGAGGCGACGACGGGCAAACCTGAGGCCATGGCCTCGAGCGCGACGATGCCCTGCGCCTCTGAGCTCGACGGCAAGACGAAGGCGTCTGCCGCCGCGTACCAGTGCAGCAAGGTGGTGCCGTCGACGCGGCCCACGAATCGCACACGCTGCGTCAATCCCAGGTCTTGGGTCAGCTCCTGGAGCATGGACGTCTGGTCATCAGCGCCAGCGCTTTCGCCGGTGCCGACGATGGCCAGGCGCACCTCCGGCACTCGGGCGAGTGCGCGCAACAGCACGTCGAGCTGTTTGCGGGGCTCCAGGTTGCCGACGAACAGCACCAGCGACCTGTTGGAGTCGAGCTCCAGCGAGGAGCGAGCCGCCGCCCGGTCACGCGGCCGGAAGCGCTCGACGTCGATGCCCGAACGAATCACTCTGATGTGGTCGCGATTGACGCCGAGGGATGCCGCCTGGTCAGCAATGTGCGGGCTCACCGCGACGACGCGATCGGCGGCGCGCAGGTTGGGCGCCATGAAGCGGTGGATGGTGTCGTCATCGTGCTCGCCGAAGAAGCTGTGCGCGGTGATCACCAGCGGCCATTTTCGGCGCTCCAAGTGTTGGACTTCCCGGACGTAGAACGCCCGCTCGAGCGGATGCTGCACGTGGACGACGTGCGGCCGCGTCGCGTCCAGGAAGTGGCGATACCACAGCAGGTGGGCCAACTGCTCACGGCGCGAGCCCGTGTGCCCCTTGGCGGCGAGGTCAGCCGCATAGCGGACCAGGCGCCGGGCGCCGATGCGCTGAACATAGCCAGGCGTCAACCAGTCGCGCAGACCGATCGGTGCGTACATGCCCATGGCGGCATATGGCAGGTCGACGCGCGACGCAGGTGACGCGGCCGGCACGTTCGTGGCCAGCAACGCCACCTCAAGGTCAGCGCAGGCCGCCAGACCCGCGGCCAGGTGCGCCTGGTGTGTGGCCACTCCGCCCGGCGTGGCGCCGCCGAGCTCTGGCGGCAGCGGCCCGATCAGACCGACGCGCACGCGGTCGCATCCACCGCCGCGACAGCCGCCGGCGGTGTAAGGCCCGCCGCACGCAGGAGGGCGTCGCCGAGCCGGGCGCCCGAGCGGCCATCGGTGAATTGGACCCAGTCACGGACAGTCTCGGCTCGCTGCGATCGGTAGAGGCTCGGGTCGTCCAGGTAGCGGTTAATCCAGCCAATCAGGGCGTCGCGGTCCCAGGCGATGGGCACCAGGTCGCGCTCGACGAGGGCCTGGTAGTGCATCTTGAAGTGCAGGCCGAGGACGTAGCGCTGCATCTCCTGGGGGTCGACCGGGCTGAAAGCGACGAGCAGCGTGGGCGTGTCGACGATGGCGCACTCGAGCGTAACGCTGGTGGCGAAGTTGACCATCACATCGGCGTGGGTCAGCAGCGCAGCCATGCGCTCCAGGTCGGCGCGCGTCATCGTCCAGCCCAGGGTGGCCAGGTAGCGCTCGGGGATGTCGAGCACGATCTCCGGCGCGGTGCGGTACTTCAGATAGCGGCCGGCACGGTCATCGGGATGGAGTCTGAGTACGACCTGCACCGGTGCGCGGATGTCACCCGATCGAATCGCCTCGAGGACCATGTCGACCAGGTAGGTCTGGTCACTGTCATAGGTAAAGGAGCTCGTTGCCAGGACCAGGATCTTCTTGCGCGGATCAAGACCCATGCGCGCGCACAGCTCTTCGCGACTGCATGACAAGCCCGAGAAGTAGACGTCGAGCTGCGGCGCGCCGACCGGCGTGACTTGCTCGCGGCGGTAGCGATCGACCTCCACCGCCTCACGAGCATTCATGGCAGTCCACACCGTCAGCGCATCGGGTCGAGTGCGGAGATGTTTGAGAATGTTGTCCCAGCTGCGCACGCTGCCCAGGCTGGGCACATCATGGCGTCG